>Ga0316585_10000032_pt1 | contig 20932 bp, 22 predicted proteins | sample S_170502SCrBrC_D_FD_204517 | JGI IMG/M metagenome (GOLD analysis project Ga0316585, IMG submission 204517) | Rhizosphere microbial communities from salt marsh grasses in Alabama, United States - S_170502SCrBrC | ecosystem: Host-associated > Plants > Roots > Rhizosphere | place: USA: Alabama...
CGGGCTGAGCGCGCGGTGGTACAAGCGGTGAGCATGGGCGAACTGGACCGCCTCGGCGATACGCCGCATCAGGGTCAGGGCGTCCGTCGTGTCCAGCCGCCGCCCGGCGCCGAGCCCGAGCAGGAAGTGATCGAGCCGCTCGGCGGCCGGATCGTGCTCGTAGACCAAGGCCGGCCCCTGCTCGTGCTGCTGATACTCCCGCGCGCGCAGGATGCCCGGATGCTCGAGACCCTCCAGCAGCCGGAGCTCCAGCCTGGCGGCCTTCTGCAGGGTCTGCGCCTCCGCCTCGGGCTTGCCGCGGGTGAGATAGATGCGGATGCGACGCTGAATGCCCGTCTCGGCATGGGTCGCGAGCCAGTCCTGGAAGTGATCGGCCTCGTCGAGCAGCTTGCCCAGCTCGTAGAGACCGACCCGCCATGCCCGCAGGGACTCCTTGATGCCGGCCTCCTCCAGAGACCGGGCGACGAGCTTCGACGTGGGTCGGTCGAGCTTCCTGTGGCCCCAGTCGGCATCGAAGTGGGTCAGGGCCTCCAGCAGGTTCTTGCGCGTGCAGACCTGTCGCCTCGCCGGCCCCTGCAGGCGGTTGACGACGTCGTCCGCCGACAGGAATACCAGGGCGGTGATGAAGGGGATGCGCGCCTTGCCGCTCCCGGACAGTGCGGTGCGCTGTATCTTGAGCAACGAAGCCAGCTTTTTCGCCTTGCGGTCGGCGAGCAGGCGCGGGTTGTCGAAGACGCGGCGGCGGCCCTCGAAGGTCCAGACCCAGCTGCCGGCGTCGCCGCTGATCTGGCCAGGATGGGACTTGATCTCGACCAGATACAAGCCCTTCGGGGTCAGCACCAGGGCGTCCACCTCGTTGATGGAGCCGTCCTGGGCGATGAACTCGAAGTTCGCCTAGACCCGATAGGGCTCATGGTCCGGGAGCTGGCGACGGAGAAAGTCCAACCCCTCCTGCTCCCAGGCGTAATCGGACGGGGTGATCTGCTTCCAAAATGTCTGCATGGGCTCGCGCGGCGGATGGGTGCCGCGCTCAAGGCATCGAAGCGCCGCTTGATCTGGCCATGATAGCGTTGCCCCGGCGGCGGCGTGTGCGGCGCGCCGTGGCTGCGACCGCCTGCGCGTCCTGGTGTGCGGAGATCGCGTCGCGGATTCAGCGTGCGAGGCGGGTGATGCGCACCACCAGCGGGATCTGGCGCAGTCGGCGGATGATGGTAGCCAGGTGGGCGCGACTCTGGACGTTGATGGTGAAGTCCAGGGTCGAGGTCATGCCATCCTTCTCGCGGGAGTTGACATACTCGATGTTGGAGCCTTGCTCGGCGATGGCGGCGGCGATGGTCGCCAGCGCGCCGCGGCGGTTGCCCACCTCGACCCGGATCTCGGTGGCGAACTCGGCCTTGGGGTCGTCGGCCCACTCCACCTCCAGCCACTTGTCCCGCTTGGACTGGAACTCGCCCAGGTTGCGGCACTCGCAGCGGTGCACGACGATGCCCTTGCCGGGGCTGAACAGCCCGGTGATAGCGTCCCCGGGGATGGGCCGGCAGCAGCGTGCCAGGTTGACCACCATGCCCTCGGTGCCGCGGATGGCGAGCCGTCGCGGGCTGCCCTCCTCCGGCACCTCGGCTCCGGCGTCGGTCTTGTCGACGCCGGCGAGCCGCCGCGCCACCAGCAGCGGCAGGCGGTTGCCGAGGCCGATCTCGGTGAACAGCGCCGCCGCGGAGTCGAGGTGCACCTCCCGCGCATAGACGGCGATGATGGACTCGCCGACGCTATCGAGATCGCGCCCGAAGCGGGCCAGCTCCGCGTTCAGCATGCGTCGGCCCAGGGCCTCCGCCTCCTGTGCCTGCAAGTTCTTGAGATAGCTGCGCACGTTGGCGCGCGCTTTGCCGGTAACGACGAAGTTGAGCCAGGCGGCGTTGGGCTTGGCGCCGGGGGCGTTGATGATCTCCACCGTCTGACCGCTGCGCAGCACGGTGCGCAGCGGTGCGAGCCGTCGGTCGATGCGCGCGGCGACGCAGGTATTGCCGACGTCGGAGTGGATGGCGTAGGCAAAATCCACGACGCTCGCGCCTTTGGGTAGCACCAGGATGCGCCCCTTGGGGGTGAACACGTAGACCTCGTCCGGGAACAGGTCGATCTTGACGTGCTCCAGGAACTCCTGGGAGTCGCCGGAGTCGCGCTGCATCTCCAGCAGGTTCTGCAGCCAGTCGTCGGCGAGGGCCTTGGCACCGCCGCCCTCGGCCGCGTTCTTGTACAGCCAGTGCGCGGCGATGCCGGCATCGGCGATGCGGTGCATGTCGCGGGTGCGGATCTGCACCTCGATGGGCGCGCCCTGCGGCCCCACCAGCACCGTGTGCAGTGACTGATAGCCGTTGGACTTGGGGATAGCGATGTAGTCCTTGAACTTGCCCGGCACCGGCTTGTACAGGTTGTGCACCTGACCCAGCACCCGGTAGCAGTCGTCGACGCGGTCCACCACGACGCGGAAGGCGAACACGTCGACCACCTCTTTGAACGAGCGCCCCTTCTCGCGCATCTTGCGGTAGATGCTGAACAGGTGCTTCTCGCGCCCGGACACCTCGCCGGCAATATCCTCCTGCGCCAGCCGCCGGCGCACCGCGGTCTCGACATTGCCTACCAGCTCGCGTTGGTTACGCCGTGCGCGGGTCACCGCGGCCTCCAATACTTGGTAGCGCCAAGGCCAGAGGTGACGGAAGCCCAGATCCTCCAACGCCAGCCGCAGGCTATTGATGCCGAGTCGGTTGGCGATAGGGGCATAGATCTCCAGCGTCTCGCGGGAGATGCGCCGGCGTTTCTCCGGCGCCATGACGCCGAGGGTGCGCATGTTGTGCAGCCGATCGGCCAGCTTGATCAGGATGACCCGGATGTCGCGGGTCATGGCCAGCATCATCTTGCGGAAGTTGGCCGCCTGGGCCTCGGCGCGAGACGGGAAGTCGATCTGGGTCAGCTTGCTGACGCCGTCCACCAGCTCCGCGACCTCATCGTCGAACAACGCGGCGAGCTCGGCCTTGGGCTTGCCCGTGTCCTCCAGCACGTCGTGCAGGATGGCCGCCACCAGGCACTTGTGGTCCATGCGCAGCTCGGCGAGGATGCGCGCCACCGCAATGGGGTGGTAGATGTAGGGCTCACCGGACTGGCGCTGCTGACCGGCATGGGCCTCGGCGCCGTAGAGATAGGCGCGGTAGACCTCGGAGACCTGATCCGGCGCCAGGTAGGTGTCGAGCTCCGCGCACAGGTCGCTGATCAGGTAGCGGGGCTTGCCGCCCGACGGTCGAGACCGCAAGGGCGCGCGCCGATCGCCCTTGCCGGAGGTCTTTCCGCGGCCTGTCTCGGGTGCGCCTTGTCCAGAAGTCCCCTTGTCAGCGCCAGCGGCGCCGGTGGACTGGCTCGAATCGGGCGCGAGCGACTGCTGGACGTCGACGGAAGCCGCGTACTCGGTGGTATCCGTCGCGTCCACGGCGTCTTTCAGATGCGCGGCGGGGGCGCTCATGCTGCACCGCTTGGGGGAGCCGCTCGCATGGGGTCAGATCCAGGCGCCTCAGGCGGGCTCGTCGTCGTCGTTGTCGTGCATGCCGAGCTCCGCTGCCAGCGCCTTCTCCAGCGCCTCGGCGGCGTCGGCGGCGGCGCGGTCGGCCTCGGCCAGGGTCTCGGGCTTGACGACGCCGTCGGCGATCTCGCGCAGCGCCATGACCGTGGGCTTGTCGTTCTGCCACGGCAGCATGGGCTCGACGCCGTTGGCGAGCTGGCGGGCGCGCTTGGAGGCGATGAGGACGAGGTCGAAGCGGTTATCGATGTGCTCGAGGCAGTCCTCGACGGTGATGCGGGCCATGGGGCTCTCCTGGAAACGGGGCGACGCAGCGGGGGCAGACCGAGAGACCTCGAGGCCACCGTCCGGACTGACATCGTCGATGATCGATCATGGTACCCGAGCCCCTGGGCACGCCGGTGCGTGGCACGGCGCCTGACAGGCGTGCGAGCGGGCAGTCGGGATGACCCTTGACAATAGCAGAAATGTGCGCGCCTGGCCCAGTGCACAAGGCGCCCGACCACAACCCGCGCCGTGCCGACGCGGCGACCGCGGGCGCCGCAGCCCCAGCCGGGTCGTTGCGGCAGCGGGTTGGTCAGTCGTCCGCCGCGAGCATCGCCGCTAGCACGGCCGCATGACGGCGGGCCTGGCGCGGCTCGCGCAGCCGCTCGGCGGTCACGATGGCGCGCAGCTCGCCGAGCGCCACGGCGAAGTCGTCGTTCACCACCAGGTAGTCGTACTCCGCATGGTGGCTCAGCTCATCGCGGGCCTGCGCCATCCGCGCGGCGATGGTGTCCTCGCTGTCCTTGCCGCGACCGCGCAGGCGTTGCTCCAGCGCCTCGAGCGACGGCGGCGCGATGAACACGCTGATGGCCTCCGGGAAGCGCGTGCGCACCTGCCGCGCGCCCTGCCAGTCGATCTCCAGCAGCAGGTCGGCACCGGCATCCAGGCCCGCGCGCAGGGTCTGCGCCGCGGTGCCATAGGCGTTCCCGAACACCTGGGCATACTCGACGAACTCGTCCGCCGCCGCCATGCGCTCGAAGGTGGCGGCCGCGACGAAGTGGTAGTGCACGCCATCCTGCTCGCCCTCGCGTGGCGCGCGTGTGGTGTAGGACACGGAGAGCCGAAGCGACGGCTCCACCCCCAGCAGTGCCTTCACGAGGCTGGTCTTGCCGGCACCGGACGGGGCCGAGACGACGAAGAGCAGGCCGCGGTCGGCATCCTCCGGGGCCTGTGTCGGGTTGCGGGCTTCTGGCTGCGGCATGGGTCTCACTCCAGGTTCTGCACCTGCTCGCGCATCTGCTCCACGAGCACCTTCATCTCCACCGCGGCGTGCGTGGTCTCGGTGTCGGCGGACTTGGCGCTCAGGGTATTGGCCTCGCGGTTGAGCTCCTGCATCAGGAAATCGAGGCGGCGCCCGACGGGGCCGTCGGCGTCCAGGGTCTTGCGCACCTCATCCAGGTGCACGGCGAGGCGGTCCAGCTCCTCGTCCACGTCGAGGCGCTGCGCCAGCAGCGCCATCTCCTGCTCCAGCCGGTTCGGGTCCAGCTCGCCGAGCAGCTCTGCCAGTCGCTCGCGGATGCGCGCGCGCACCGCCGCCAGCACCTGCGGCATGCGTGCGCGCACGGCGTCCACTTGGACCGCAAGCTTCTCGCAGCGGTCCAGGATCAGCTCACGCAGGCGTGCTCCCTCGCGCTCGCGCGTCACCACCAAACTGTCGAGGGTGCGCTCCAACAGCGCCAGCGCCGCGGCGCCGATGGCATCGACGTCCTGGCCGGGCTCCTCCAACAGGCCTGGCCAACGGAGCAGCTCGAACACGTGCGGCGTCGCCGGCTCGCCGATGCGGGTGGCCACCTCGTCGGCCGCGGCGAGTAGCTGCTCGAGCAGGCGGCGGTTGACCTTGAGCGCGCCGGCGCTGGCCTGACCGGCCACGAAGCGCAGCGTGCAGTCCACCTTGCCGCGCCCGAGGCGCGCGGCGAGACGCTCGCGCACCGGCGCCTCCAGGCCGCGCAGGTCGTCCGGCAAGCGCAGGTGCGGATCCAGGAAGCGGTGATTGACCGAGCGCACCTCCCAGGTGAGCTGCCCCACCTCGGCATGGTCGGTCTCGCGGGCGAAGGCTGTCATGCTGCGGGTCATGGGGTGCACCTCGGGGGCGTTGGCGGACGGGTTCTCGCCGACAACTGTTGGCTGGCCGGCGCGGCAAGGGCGCGATGCGCACCCTGACCCGCTATCATACCGGGCCGACGCGCCGGCTTGCCGCCACCGTCATCCCTTCACTCACTCGAGACCCCGGAGGATCCAGCCATGCGCCCTTCCCTGCGTGCGCCCGACGAGCTCCGACCCGTGCGCCTGACCCGCGGCTTCACCCGGCATGCGGCAGGCTCGGTCCTGGCGGAGTTCGGCGATACCCGGGTGCTCTGCACCGCGAGCGTGGAGGACCGCGTGCCGCCCTTCCTGCGCGGCGCGGGTCAAGGCTGGGTGACGGCGGAATACGGCATGCTGCCGGGCGCCACCCACGAGCGCACCGCACGCGAGGCGGCACGCGGCAAGCAAGGCGGCCGCACGCTGGAGATCCAGCGCCTGGTGGGCCGGTCACTGCGCGCCGCCATGGATCTGCCGGCACTGGGCGAACGCACCATCACGCTGGATTGCGACGTGCTTCAGGCCGACGGCGGCACCCGAACCGCCGCCATCACCGGCGCCTGGGTGGCGCTGCATGACGCCCTGGTGCACCTGCGCGATGACGGCCGCCTCGAGGGCTGGCCATTGCAGACCCAGGTGGCCGCCGTATCGGTTGGCGTCTATCAGGGCACACCCGTCGTGGACCTCGACTACGCCGAAGACAGTGCCGCGGAGACGGACATGAACGTGGTGATGAACGCCGCCGGCGGCCTCATCGAGGTGCAAGGCACCGCCGAAGGCGTCGCCTTCTCGCGCGCGGAGCTCGACGCCATGCTGGACCTCGCCGCCGGCGGCATCGAGCAGCTGGTGGCCGCACAGACCCGCGCGCTGAGCGCCCAATAAACCGGCGCGGCTTTGCGTCTGACCGACGCGACGAGAAGCCAGCGCACCAGCGGTCGGCTTACCGAGACGACGAGCGCGTCGGCACCCCCAATTGCCTGAGATGACTGCCTGACACAAGAATCATCACATGACCCACACCAAACCCGCTCGCATCGTGCTTGCCAGCAACAACCCCGGCAAGCTGCGCGAGATCGACCAACTCCTCGCCAGCGCCGGCATGCACGTGGAGCCGCAGCAGCGTTTCTCCATCGGCGAGGTCGAGGAGACGGGCTTGAGCTTCGTCGAGAACGCCATCCTGAAGGCGCGCCATGCCGCCGCCGGCAGCGGACTGCCGGCCATCGCCGACGACTCCGGCATCGAGGTGGACGCCCTCGACGGCGCCCCCGGTATCTACTCCGCCCGCTACGCCGGACCGGGCGCCGACGATGCTGCCAACAACGAGAAGCTCCTGGCGGAGCTCGAGAACGTACCGGACGCCGAGCGCACGGCGCGCTACCAGTGCGTCATGGTCTATCTCCGGCATCCAACCGATCCGACACCATTGATCTGCGTCGGCACCTGGGAGGGCCGTATTCTGCGCGAGCCCCGCGGGGCGAATGGTTTCGGCTACGACCCGCTGTTCTTCGTGCCCACCCACGGCATCAGCGCCGCCGAGCTGTACCCCGACACCAAGAACGCGTTGAGCCACCGCGGCCAGGCGCTGCGCGAGCTGGTCGCCCGGCTCACGGGTCATGGCGCCTGACCAGCCCTCATCGGCATGACCACCGTGCTGCAGCAGACCATCGCCGACAACCTCGCCCGGGTGCGCGAGCGCATCGCCGCCGCCGAGGCCCGCTACGGCCGACCGCCCGGCAGCGTCGCTCTCCTTGCCGTGAGTAAGGTCCACGGTGCCGAGCGCATCGCCGCGGCCTATGCCGCGGGACAGACCGCCTTCGGCGAGAGCTACGTGCAGGAGGCACTGGACAAGCAGACAAGGCTGGCAATGCTGCCGCTCGAATGGCACTTCGTCGGCCGTATCCAGACCAACAAGACCCGCGACATTGCCGCCCACTTCGACTGGGTGCATGGGCTCTGCGAGGTCAAGCACGCCCGCCGCCTCGGCGCCCAACGCCCCGGCGGGACCGGTCCGTTGCAAGTCTGCATCCAGGTGAACCTGAGCGGGGAGACAAGCAAGGCCGGCGTAGCGCCCGCCGCCGTCGGCCCGCTCCTCGACGCCTGCCGAGACATCGACGGCATCGCCTTGCAGGGCCTGATGACCCTGCCGGCGCCAGCCGACGACCTGGCCGAGCAGCGGCGCCCGTTCGCCGCGCTGCGGGCGCTGCGCGACCGCTTGGCGACGCCGGCGCTCCCATTGGCGACCCTGTCCATGGGCATGACCGCGGACCTGGAGGCGGCCGTGGCCGAGGGCGCTACAATGGTGCGAATCGGCACCGCCATCTTCGGCCCGCGGCCGCGCGTGCCATAGCGCTGAGGACGGCCAAGGCGCCGGATCAAAGCCACGCCTCACCGAACGGAGCCACAGCACACCATGTCCCTGAGTCAGACCCGCATCGCTTTCATCGGCGGCGGCAACATGGCCCGCAGTCTGGTCGCCGGACTCATTGCCGACGGCCATGCGCCGGCGGCGCTGACGGTCAGCGATCCCCTGGCCGAGGTGCGCGATCGCCTCGCCAAGACCTACGACGTGCACACCACCGACAACAATGCCGAGGCGGTGGCCGCCGCGAAGGTCGTGGTACTCGCGGTCAAGCCGCAGGTGGCACCGGCTGTCTGCCGGGCGCTGGCGCCGCACCTGCCGCGACCGGCGCCGCTCATCATCTCGGTGATGGCGGGCATCACCGAGGCCTCCATCTGCACGTGGCTCGGCGCCGAGACGCCACTGGTGCGCACCATGCCGAACACGCCCATGCTGGTGCAGTCCGGTGCCATCGGCCTGCACGCCAACGTCGCCACCAGGCCCGAGCAGCGCAACCTGGCCGAAGAGATATTGCGCGCCGGCGGGCTCACCCGCTGGGTGGAGAACGAGACGCAGCTGGACACGGTCACCGCCGTGTCCGGCAGCGGCCCGGCCTATTTCCTCCTGCTCATGGAGGCGCTGGAGAACGCCGCCGTCGCTGAAGGGCTGGACGCCGAGGCAGCGCGGCTCCTGAGTATCCAGACCGCCCTCGGCGCCGCACGCATGGCCATGGAGAGCGACGAATCACCGCAGGAGCTGCGCCGGCGTGTCACCTCGCCCGGCGGCACCACCGAGCGCGCCGTGACCGTGCTCACCGACGGCGGCTTCGAGACCCTGGTCGCGCGTGCGGTGGCCGCCGCCCGCGCCCGCGCCGAGGAGCTATCGCAACTGCTTGGAGCCGACGCATGACCGAGGCCTACTTCACCAATCCGCTGATCTTCCTGATCAAGACCCTCTTCGGGCTCTACATCACCCTGGTGGTGATCCGCTTCCTGCTGCAATGGGTGCGGGCGGACTTCTACAATCCCATCTCGCAGTTCGTCGTGAAGCTCACCTCGCCGGTGCTGCGTCCGTTGCGCAAGGTGATCCCGGGCTACCGCGGCGTCGACCTCGCCTCGCTGCTGCTCGCCTGGCTGCTGAAGGCCGTCGAGCTGATGTTGCTGGGCGTGCTGTTCGGCCTCGGCCTCGAGCCCCTGGCCGCCCTGGTCTGGGCGATCCCGGCCTTGATCGGGCTCGTCATCAGCCTCTTCCTGTTCGCGATCTTGATCCGGGTGATCCTGAGCTGGGTGAATCCCGACCCTTACAACCCCGCGGTGGACCTACTCAACCGCCTCACCGACCCGATCCTGGAGCCGGCGCAGCGGCTGCTGCCCCCCATCAGCGGCATCGACCTATCGCCGATGGTGGCCATGGTGGCGCTGGTGCTGCTCGAGATGCTGCTGCTGCCGCCGCTGCGTGCATTGACCGGGAGCCCCTTCTGAGCTGGTATACCTGGCAGGGGGAGACACTGCGGCTCGCGCTTCGGGTTCAGCCGCGCGCCCGGGAGGATGCCTTCGGCGACCCGCTGGGCGACGAGCTGCGCGTACGCATCAAGGCACCACCGGTGGACGGCAAGGCCAACGCACGGCTGATCGAATTCCTCGCCCGCGCCTTCGGCGTGCCGAAACAGCGTGTGCGGCTGGAGCACGGCGTCCACGGACGCTCCAAGGTGTGCCTGATCGATGCGCCCGTCGTGCTACCGCTGCCCTTGACCGGGGGGCCGTGAAGGCGCCGCCGGCCGCAACGATGGAGCGTCCCAGGGCCCCCGATGCAATCGGCCCGCGCTGTCTTCCGCGAATCTCAGCCGGCAGCGAACAGCCGCCACAGCGCGAAGCCGCCGAAGCCCATCACCAGCAGCCCCGCGGCCCGGCGCAGCCAGGCCGACTCCATGTAGCGCGCGGCGGCCCCGGCCAATAGACCGATGCCGAGCAGATTCGGCAGCGTGCCCACGCCGAAGGCAAACATCACGAGCGCCCCGTGCAGGGGTGAGCCCGTGCCCAGCGCGAGGATGAGCACGCTGTAGACCAGCCCGCAGGGCAGCCAGGCCCAGACCAGCCCGACGCCGACGGCTTGGACCCAGGAACGGATCGGCAGCAGGTGGCGGCCAACGGGCTCCAAACGGCGCCATAGGAGCCCGCCCGCGCGCTCCACGACCACGAGTCCGCGCCACCAGCCGCCCAGGTAGAGGCCCAGCGCGACCATGGTCACGGCGCCGACGGCGTACAGCCCCCGCTGCACCCAGTGCAGGGCCGGCGACTGCACCAGCGCGGCACCGAGCCCACCGAGCAGCGCACCGGCGAGGGTGTAGCCGAGCACGCGCCCCAGGTTGTAGCCGAGCTGCAGCGGCAGCAGGTCAACCAGGCGCCGCCGGCGCTCGGGAACCAGACCCAGGGTAAGCATGGCGACGATGCCCCCGCACATGCCCACGCAGTGCACGCCGCCCAGGAGCCCGACGACGAAGGCGGTCAGCAATGATGTCAGCATGCCGGATCGATCCCCTCGCGGTCAGCATAGGCCGTCGGACCCAGCGATCCGTCGCGCGCGAGCGCCAGTGTGCCGCTCGTTATGCTTGTCATCGTCGTAGTCGTTGTCGTTGTCGTTGTCGTTGTCGTTGTCGCAATTGTCCGCGACGTGACGGCCGCGATGCCACGATCACCTCGACGTCGACCGGATGTCGATCGCGCACCTAGCCTAGTGCAAGGCCGCGGAAGTTCCGAGACCATTCGATTCCGTGCCTGCGCCGGACTGAAGTCCGCATTCCCTGGGGTGCCGACTTCAGTCGGCGTACCAGGAACGGCCCCGCTACTTCCGTAGTGGTGCACTAGATGCTCGCAATAGCAGGGCACTGAATCGGCAACGCCGTGAACGGCACATCACCTCGTGGCAAGATGCACCATCGGGCGCCTGAGAGACCAGCGAGAGACCTGTTCATGCAAGACTATCAGCGAGACTTCCTGCGCTTCGCCGTGGACACCGGTGTGCTGCGCTTCGGGCAGTTCACCCTCAAATCAGGCCGCCGGAGCCCGTACTTCTTCAACGCCGGGGCCTTCAGCACCGGCCTCGGGCTGGCGCGGCTCGGGCGCTTCTATGCCGCGGCGCTGACGCGCTCCGGACTTCCGGTGGATATGCTGTTCGGGCCGGCCTACAAGGGTATCCCCCTGGCGGCCTGCACCGCCATCGCGCTGGCCGAGCACCACGGGCGCGATCTGCCCTTTGCGTTCAACCGCAAAGAGGCGAAGGACCACGGCGAGGGCGGCAGCCTCGTGGGCAGCCCGCTGCAGGGCCGCGTCCTGATCGTGGACGACGTCATCACCGCCGGCACGTCGGTACGTGAGTCCGTCGCGCTGATCCGTGACGCTGGCGCGACGCCGGTGGGGGTGCTGATCGCGCTTGATCGCCGCGAACGCGGAAACACCAACGTCTCGGCCACGGCGGAGATCTCAGCGGAGCTCGGCCTCGCCACGGTGAGCATCGTGACCTTGGACGATCTCGTGGATTTCCTCGACAGCCAGGACGGCGATGCCAGCGCTCACGCTGCCCTCGCGGAGTATCGCCGCCGCTACGGTGCACCATGAGGACGCTCCTGCAACGGTGCCGATCTTCCCAGACCGCCTCTAATCGTTGTCGTTGTCGTTGTCGTAGTCGAGTATCGACACGAGTTCGATTTCCACAGTGCAGCACTCGTCACCGCCACGGCCGGCGGCAGCGCAGCGATGGGCCCGTACCGGGCCGCTGGCCCGCTCCCCGTTACCGGGGGCTGATCTTGGTGCCGACGCCCTCGTCGGTGAACAGGTCCAGCAGCACGGCGTGCTCGACGCGGCCGTCCAGGATGTGGGCGGCCCGCACCCCGGCCTTCACCGCCTCCACGGCGCAGCGGACCTTCGGCAGCATGCCGCCGTGGATGACGCCGTCGCGGACCAGGGTGTCCACGCGCGCCAGATCCAGCTCTCGTATCAGCTCGCCACTCGCATCCAGCAGGCCCGCGGTGTTGGTGAGGAGGATCAGCTTCTCGGCGTGCAGCACCTCCGCCACCTTGCCCGCCACCAGGTCCGCGTTGATGTTGTAGGAGAAGCCGTCGGCGCCGACGCCAATGGGGGCGATGACGGGGATGAAGTTGCCGCCCACCAGCATGTTCACCACACTGGCGTCGATGCTTTCCACCTCGCCCACATGGCCGAGGTCGATGATCTCCGGCTCGGCCAGCTCGGGCGCATCCCGTCGCAGCAGGAGCTTGCGGGCCCGGATCAGATCCCCGTCCTTACCGGTGAGGCCGACAGCGGCACCGCCGTGCTGGTTGATCAGGTTCACGATCTCTTTGTTCACCAGTCCCCCGAGCACCATCTCCACCACGTCCATGGTCTCGCTGTCGGTGACGCGCATGCCGTCGACGAACTCGCTCGCCTTGCCCAGGCGCTCCAGCAGCGATCCGATCTGCGGCCCGCCGCCGTGAACCAGCACCGGGTTCAGCCCCACCAGCTTCAACAGCACGATGTCGCGGGCGAAGCCGTCCTTCAGACGCGGCTCCACCATGGCGTTGCCACCATACTTGATGACCATGGTCTTGCCGGCGAAGCGCCGGATGTAGGGCAGCGCCTCGGTCAGGACGCGGGCAATATTGCGGGCACGATCGTCTGGCAATGACATGCATTGGGCTCCGTTCAGGATGGCGATGAATCGACCTCAGGCGTCGCGGCGCTAAAACGGCACGCTCAGATCCGGCGCCACTCGGGCCAACATGCGCCGATATCGGTCCTGGATCTTGCTCAGCGCCGCCTGGTCGTCCGCCTCGAAACGAAAGACCAGGCCCGGACGGGTGTTGGAGGCGCGGATGAGCCCCCAGCCGTCGTCGAGCTCTATACACAGGCCGTCGATGGTGTTGACCTCGACATCGTCGAGGCGGCGGGCCAGCTCCAGCACCGACTGCATGATGCCGGCGTCATCGCCTCGCGCCAACGGCACGAACAGCTCCGGCGTGCAGATGCCGACACGGAAATCGGCGAAAACCTCGGTGCTCGGCCGGGGGTCCGCCGCCAGCACCTCGAGCAGCCGAGCGCCGGCGTAGAAAGCATCATCGAAGCCGTTCCAGCGATCGGCGAAGACGATGTGGCCCGACAGCTCGCCGCCGAGGGGGGCGCCCAGCTCGCGGACCTTTTGCTTCAGGAAGCTGTGTCCGGATTTCCACATCACCGGCCGCCCGCCGCGCTGCAGCACCTCCGCGCCGACGCGGTGACTCGACTTGACGTCGTAGACGATTTGGCTGCCCGGCGCACGCGCCAGTACATCGGCCGCCAGCAGCATGAGCACCCGGTCGGCGGCAATGAACGTGCCGGCCGCATCAACGACACCCAAGCGGTCACCGTCGGCGTCGAAGGCGAGCCCGAGATCCGCGCCGGCGCCGATGACGGCATCCCCGAGGGCGCCCAGGTCCTGCGGCTGTGACGGGTCGAGCATGTGCCGGTTGGCCCGGTCCGGGTCGAGGTCGCAGTCCAGCTCCACGACCTCGCAATCCAGCGCTCGATAGAGTGCCGGCGCGAGCTTGCACGCCGTCGCGAAGCCACAGTCCAACACCAGCTTCAGGGGTCGAGCCAGGGTGATGTCGTTGCAGACCGTGCTGAGGTAGCCCGCCGTCGCATCGAGCCGGGTGCAGCGCCCCTCACCGGACGCGAAGTCGCCCCGCCGGATGCGCTCGCACAGCCCCTTGATCTGATCGGCATCGGCTGCGCGGCCACCGAGGACCACCTTGAGGCCGTTGTACTCGGGCGGATTGTGACTCGCGGTGACGATGGCCGCGCTCGCGTGAGTGCGGGTAGCGGCCGCGTGGTAGGCCAGCGGCGTAGGTGCGATGCCGAGATCCAGGACTTCGCAGCCGCTCTCGCAGAGTCCGGCCACCAGGGCTTCGACATAGCCACCCCCCGTTGGCCGCTGGTCCCGTGCGACGATGCAGGTGCGCTGACCCAGTGCCGCCGCCTCGCTACCCACCGCTCGGCCGAGCAGCCGCATCACGTTCACATTCAGCTCCGAGCCCACCAGACCGCGGATGTCGTAGGCGCGGAAGATGTGCTCGGGAACCATCCTCAGAGCCGCCCGCTGTGGCCGAAGCCGCCAGTCCCGCGGGCACTCGCCGCAAAGGCATCGACGAGCTCCAGCTCGGCGTGAACCACCGGCACCAGAACCAGCTGGGCGATACGCTCGCCGACCTCGATGCGGAACGGCTCACGGCCGCGATTCCAGCAGGAGACCAACAGCTCGCCCTGATAGTCCGCGTCGATGAGCCCCACCAGATTGCCCAGCACGATGCCGTGGCGGTGCCCGAGTCCGGAGCGAGGCAGAATCATCGCCGCCAGCCCCGGCTCGGCGATATGCACCGCCATGCCGGTGGGCAAGAGCTCGGCAGCGCCGGGCGCGAGCTCCAGCGGCGCCTCCGGCAGCGCGCGCAAATCCATGCCCGCGGCACCGTCGGTGGCGTAGGCGGGCAGCGGGAAGTCCCGTCCCAAGCGTGGGTCCAGGACCTTAACCTGCAGTCGATGCCGCATAGCGTTCCGCGATCAATGCTGTCAGCGCCTCGGCCAGGGCCGGCTTCGGCATCATCGGTAGGGCGCGCCTGCCACCGTTCCAGAGCACCAGGAGCGCGTTGTCATCGGCCTCGAAGCCGGCGCCAGCTCCCACCTGGTTGGCGGCGATCATGTCCAGCCCTTTGCCCCGCAGCTTCGCTAGCGCATGTGCCTCGACGGCGTCGGTCTCCGCCGCGAAGCCGACCGTGAAGGGCCGCTGGGCGGTCAGCGCCGACACGTCGGCAAGGATGTCCGGGTTGCGCACGAGCTCCAGGGTCAGGGTGTCGGCGTGCTTCTTGATCTTCCCAGGCTGTGGTGCGGCCGGGCGATAGTCCGCGACGGCCGCGGCGGCGACGAATACCGCGCAGTGCCGCACGCGGGCCATCACTTCTGTATGCATATCGGCAGCGGATTCGACGGCCACGAGGGTCGTGCCCGCCGGCGCCGGCAGCGCCGTCGGCCCGGAGACCAGCGTGACCTCCGCCCCCGCCCGGTGCAGCGCCGCGGCCAGCGCATAGCCCATTTTGCCCGAACTGCGGTTGCCGACATAGCGCACGGGGTCGATGGCCTCGCGCGTCGGGCCGGCGGTGAGCAGGACCTTGCGCCCGGCCAGCGGCCCCGCCACCGCACCGAGCAGCGCGTCCGCAATCTCGACGGGCTCCAGCATCCGCCCCGGGCCGCTCTCGCCGCACGCCTGCTCACCGACCGCAGGCCCCAGCAGCCGGCAGCCGCGCCGGCGCAGGAGTTCCACGTTGGCGACCGTCGCCGGATGCTGCCACATCTGCCGGTTCATGGCGGGGGCAATGGTCACCGGCGCGGTGGAGGCTAGCACGAGGGTCGTCAGCAGGTCATCGGCGAGGCCATGGGCGAGACGCGCGATCAGATGCGCGGTGGCGGGCGCAATCAGCACCTGATCCGCCCAACGGGCCAGCGCAATGTGGTCCAAGCCCGCCTCGGCCTGGGTGTCCAGCAACGCACTTCGTACCGGCCGCCCGGCAACGGCTTGCAGCGACAGCGGGGTCACGAAGGACGCCGCCGCCTCGGTCATCACCACCTGCACCGTGGCACCGCGCTCCGCCAGCCGGCGGACCAGCTCGGGACACTTGTACGCGGCGATGCCCCCGCTGATCCCCAGCAGGATCTTCTGCGACCTTTCGTCGGACACGGTGCTGGCTTGGCTTGCGGTTCGGCGCTCGATGCAATGCTCACGGATTGTAGCGCACACCGTCAGGCCGCTCCCGTACGCGAGTCCGCCGCCCAACGCGGGCGGCTCGCGGCGGCGGACTGGTCAACCGCTTGGTGTTGCGTGTACGCTCGCGTAAGCTTTGCAGCCGACCAAGGAAAAGGGGAGAGCGACCATGTCCATCACCGACTGGCCGGAGGATGATCGACCACGCGAGCGGCTGTTGCTGCGCGGCGCGAGCGCGCTGAGCGACGCGGAGCTGCTGGCAATCTTCCTGCGCACGGGTGTCAAGGGCCGCAGCGCCGTCGATCTCGCGCGAGACCTGCTCGCTGAATTCGGCGGCCTGGTGGGGCTGTTGTCGGCGAGCCACGTGGAGTTCTGCCGCGCCAAGGGGCTCGGCACCGCCAAGTATGCCCAGCTGCGGGCCATGCTGGAGCTGACCCAGCGCTACCTGCGCGCCGAGATCGCCGAGCGTGACGTGCTCACCAGCCCGGAGGCCACCCGCAACTATCTCAAGAGCCGGCTGCGCAGCTACCCGCACGAGGTCTTCGCCTGCCTGTTCCTGGACAATCGCCACCGCGTCATCGAGTACCGCGAGCTCTTCCGTGGCACCATCGACGGCGCCAGTGTGCACCCGCGCGAGGTGGTGCGCGAGGCGATGCGCTGGAACGCGGCGGCCGTAATCTTCGCCCACAATCATCCATCCGGCGTCGCCGAGCCGAGCCAGGCGGACCTACGCATCACCGAGCGCCTACAAGAGTAATGCCAAGCTTCGCATTACTCCTTTTATGGAAAGGGTGGGTTAACGGCAAGGACCCTCGGAATTTCGCCGAAATACAAGGGCTCGCGGTGGGTTTCCTTCGCATAAATTGGGATAGATTCGCGGGTCCCTCACCACAGGAGACCCGCCATGTCCTCTACAGAATCGCAAACCAACCTCTGGCTCTCGCGTTTCCGGGAGCACCTGCAGGAGGAAAGCTACAGCCCAGGCGTCGTTCGCAATTATCCGTTTGCGATCAGTCTTTTTCTGGACGAGTTGGCGCAACGCGGACAAGCGCTCGAGTCTATCTCGCCGGCCGATGTCGACAGCCATCTCTTGAGGCTTGGTGAACACCGGCACCAAGGACCGTTTTGCGAAGGCACTCGCCGCCGACATCGCGCCGCGATCAGGATGCTGCTGCGGTTAGTCCACGGCCAGTGGCCTCCCGCGGTCGTACATGACACCGAGCGGCTACCTGCCGACCAAGAGATGGTCGACAGCTTCGATGCCTGGATGAAGGAGCTTCGCGGGCTTTCGCCCAGCACCCGCCAACACCGCCGCGCCGAGGCCTTCCGACTCATCGAGTGGCTCCACGCTCAGGGCAAACCCATCGAAAGCGTGACAGTGGCCGACCTCGACGCCTACATCACGTGGCGCGGGACCTCGCTGCGGCGCACCTCAGTGGCCGATTTGGTCTCGAATCTGCGCGGCTTGCTGAGGTATCTGCACGGGAACGGTGATTTGCCGCTGGATCTATCAGGCGCGATCAAGGGTCCCAAGATCCACGCGCTGGAGGGAATTCCGTCGACGATCCAACCCGAAGCCATAGCGCATGCCCTCGATGCGCTCAAACAGGATCACACCGCGTTCGGTCGCCGCGATTTTGCGATCTGGATGCTCTTGACGACCTATGGACTGCGCGCGGGAGAAGTCATCGGGCTGGAACTGTCGGATATCGACTGGCGCCATGAGAACCTTCGGATCCGTCATGCGAAGACCGGTGCGTACTCGACATTGCCGCTTCTGCGCGAACCGGCGGACGCGTTGTTCGATTACCTGCGCCACGCACGGCCTGCCTCCTCGGATCGGGCCGTGTTCCTGCGCGCTCAGGCTCCGCACCGGGCGTTGCGCAGCAGCACAACCCTCCATGGCATCGTGACACGGCGCCTGGCCGCCGTCGGCGTATTTCCTGCCGGCAAACACGGCGCGCATTTGCTCCGGCATAGCCGCGCGGTCAGCCTGCTGCGTCGTGGTGTGCCGCTCAAAGTCATCGGCGACATTCTCGGGCATCGCGCCGAGCGATCGACGGCCCCCTACCTCAAGCTTGCCACGGAAGACTTGCGCTCGGTTGCCCTCGATCTACCAACAGGGGTTGCCTCATGAATGCCGAACACATCGACCGCTTCCTCGACAGCCTCGCGATCGGGCAAAAGTCCCGCTATTGCTATTGCGGTGACCTGCGGGCGTTTCGGAAATTCGCGCTCGAATGTACGCCGGGCAGAGACGCGCTTTCGCTCGAGACGCTGCAAGCTTGGCTCAAGCACGACGCAGCGCGCTCGCCGCTGAACAGCGTCTTGCACCGAGCGGGGGTGATCAATCGTTTTCTGAACTGGCGCGCCGCCATCGGAGGCGAAGCCAATCCCCTGGCCGCGTTGCAGGAGGAGTACGGCGAACGGCTGCAGCCAATCATCCGGGCGCTATTGGCGGACAATCATGAAGATGCCTTGGAGCGGTTGCGGCCCCTAACGGCGTTCGGCAGCCACTTCGGCCCGCTTATGTCCGAACACATCACGCGGATGCAATCGCTGGGATACCGCTACGAGGCCAAGGCGCGCGACCTTCGACGCTTCGATCGCTTCCTGCAACAGCATCCGGAGCTTGCTGAGGAACCGTTGCCGGTTCTGCTCGAGGCTTGGGGCGATTCATGTCCGGGGGCGCGGCACGCGCTACGGGTTCAGCAGTGCGGCCGAACGTTGTCGCAGGCCATGCATCGGCGAGACCCCAGCGAGTCGGTCTTGGCGATCGACGCCGGACTGCAGCGACGCGTGATACGCGAGGAACGCAAGCCCTACCTGTTTTCGGAAGCGGAAATCGAGAGACTGTTCGAGGCCGCGCGAACCTTTCCGTCATCCAGGGCGCCGCTGAGACCGAGCGCGCTGGTGGCGATGCTTGCATTGGCGTATGGCGCCGGTCTGCGCGTCGGGGAAATCGCCTCATTGACGCTGGCGGACTTGAACTTCGAAGACGGAACCCTGGAGATCCGCGACACCAAGTTCTTCAAGTCACGACGCCTGCCGTTGGCACCGAGTGTCCTCGAGGTCTTGAGGCAGTACTGCCTGACTCGCGCCGCCACCGGAGCCCCGACAGATCCGCATGCACCACTGTGGTGGAGCGCCGTGCGCCGGCATGGGTACCGTTACGGTGCCATCGAAAAGCTCCTGACGCGCGTGATTCGCCGTGCGGGCCTGAAACCGGCGCAGGGCCAACGGGGACCGCGGGCCCATGACTTGCGCCATACCTTCGTTGCCCATCGGATGATGCAGTGGTACCGCGATGGCATCGACCCGCAGACCCGGCTCGTGCACCTGGCGACCTACCTGGGGCATAAGGACATCGTCTCGACACTCGCCTACCTCAACATCGCGCCGGATCTGCTCGAGCAGGCGAACGAGCGCTATCGTCAACGCGGTGCGAACGCCTTGGGCGGAGCGGGAGGCCGATCATGAAAATGGCACCACTCTCGTACTGGCTGCACGCCTTTTTCCACGAGTGGCTCGGGGAGCAGAGAAACTGCTCGCGCCACACGATTCTCTCCTATCGTGACACCTGGCGCTTGTTCCTGCGATATGTCGCCGGCCGACGCGGTCGATCGGTCAGCGCGCTGTCGCTCAGCGACTTGAGCGCCGACGAGGCACTGGCCTTCCTCGGTCACGTTGAATCGGAGCGCTGCGACACGATCGGCACCCGCAATTGTCGATTGGCCGCAATCCGCTCGTTCTTCCACTTCGTCGCCGATCGTCAGCCGTTGGCTGCAGCGCAATGTGCCGCAGTGCTGCGCATCCCGACGAAGAAGGCCCCGCAGCGGGCAATCGATTACCTCAGCACCGAGGAGGTGACAGCCATCCTCGCGCAGCCGAACCGCTCGATGCTGGAAGGACAGCGCGATCATGCCTTGCTCGCGCTCCTCTACAACACCGGTGCGCGCATCCAGGAGGCGCTGAGCTTGTGTCCCATTCACCTGCACCTCGACTCGCCCGCGCAGGTGAAGCTCTACGGAAAGGGCCGCAAGGAGCGGATTTGCCCCCTTTGGCCGGAGACGGCCGAGCTGCTCTCCGCTCTGCAGGATCGGTGCCCCAGATCCACAGACGAACCGTTGTTCGTCAACCGGTATGGCCAGCCGCTGGGTGCCGCCGGAGTCCGCTACAAGCTCGCCGAGTACGCCCGTGCCGCAGCCAGGGAGTTGCCGTCTTTGCAGCACAAGCGCGTGACCCCGCATACCTTCCGACATACCGCCGGTGTCGAACTGGTCGCCTCCGGGGTCGACATTACGGTGATCCGAAGCCTATTCGGCCATGTCAGCCTCGACACCACGAACCAGTATGCGCGGGCCAACATCGAGACCAAGCGACGCGCGCTCGAACTCATCGACCCAACCAAACGGCCGGGCGGTCCCCCGCGTTGGAAGCGCAACCCGGAGTTGATGGATTGGCTCGACTCCCTCTGAAATGCCCTTAGTAATGCGAAGGAGATGTGCCGTCCAGACCGGTTTTGTCGTCACAGTCTGAACGTCCTTCGCATTACCGCAACCTGAGCATTACGCGACTAATGCCAAGCTTCGCATTACTCCTTGAGCTTCTGCGTGATCCGCAGGTCCGCCTGGCTCGGCTCGGCGACGCCGTCATTGCCGGATCAGCTCGGCCTGGCATGCCCGGCGCTCCGGGGTCCAACCGTTCGCCATCGTTTTTCCGCAGTAGTATGCTTTGTGGATTCAGGTTCTCTCCCGGGCACGGGGCACCATCCGGCGCGGCTGTCGCGTGTCGAGCTGCTGGAGGCCATGCCGATGTTGCCTTGCCGGACGTAGTCCATGACCGGCGGGGTCTTGATGGCCGCGAGTGCCTCCCACGTCGCCGTGCGCAGCGACTGTGCCCGCAGCGTGAGCATGAGGTACGTGTCGAGGTTGTCCATGTACTCGGCGTTGATGGCGCGGGGCGCGAGGTTGTTGAAGATAGCATCCAGCCAGGCTGCGCCTCAGACCGACGAGCCCGGATTTTGCGGCACTGGGCACAAAACTTGACTCGTGTGCAAGCATTTCCCGCCCTTAAGCCATCTAGTGCAAGGCCGCGGAAGTTCCGAGACCATTCGATTCCGTGCCTGC
>Ga0316585_10000033_pt1 | contig 20771 bp, 16 predicted proteins | sample S_170502SCrBrC_D_FD_204517 | JGI IMG/M metagenome (GOLD analysis project Ga0316585, IMG submission 204517) | Rhizosphere microbial communities from salt marsh grasses in Alabama, United States - S_170502SCrBrC | ecosystem: Host-associated > Plants > Roots > Rhizosphere | place: USA: Alabama...
ACGTGGTCGCGGGGGTCGACGAGGTGGTGGACATCGCCGACCCCTATGACGGCTACAACCGCTGCCTGCCCGCCGCACCCTTCCTGGCACCGCTGCTGGCCGAATGCGGGGTGCCGGCCGTCACCCAGGGTGCCGACGCCGTAGGCCCCAAGTTCGGGGTGACTCACCGGCACGTGCTGGAGGCGGCGGGGGTCCCCGTCGACCTCGGGGTCTCGCAGGCCGCGGCCCGTCTCGCGGAGCCTGGGCTGGGCTGGACCTACCTCGATCAGCGCGCCTTCAGCCCGCCGCTGCACGCCTTGTTGGAGCTGCGATCGACCATCGTCAAGCGGCAGGCCATCACCACGGTCGAGGTGATGCTGCGTCCGATCCACGGCCGCCGTCATACCCACCTCGTCACGGGCTATGTTCACAAGCCCTACCCGCGCATCTACGCCTTGCTCGCACGGCACGCGGGGTTCGACTCGGCCCTCCTGGTGCGCGGTGTGGAGGGGGGAGTGATCCCCTCCCTGCGCCAGACCGGCACCTGTTACAACTACCAGCACCTGGGCGAGGAGCAGCCCTTCCAGATCGACCCCACCGCCCTCGGGATCGAGCAGCCAGTGCGGGCCGTTCCGCTGCCGGATGACCTGCCGCAGACCACCCGTCCGGGGGACGACATCGCGGTGGCGGTCGACGTCCACGCCACCGCCCAGGCCGCGGCCCAGGCTGGCATGGCGGCCCTCGAGGGTCGCCGGGGCCCGACCTACGACAGCCTGGTGTTCTCCGGTGCCCTCATCCTCTGGCACCTGGGGCGGGAGCCCTCCCTGTCCGCCGCGGCGGACCGGGTGCGCAAGACCCTGGATGCCGGCCAGGCCGCGCGTCGGGTGCGCTGAGGAGGGCCGCCATGGATGCTCCTTTCGTCGCCGTGGCCCAGGCCGCCGAGATTCCCGCCGGCAAGTTCGTGAAGGTCGTGGTCGACGGCCGACCGTATCTGATCGCCAACGCCAACGGCCGCTTCCATGCGGTGGAGGATAACTGCAGCCACGAGGACTATCCGCTCTCCTACGGCTGCCTCGACGGAGACCGGATCAAGTGCTCCCTGCACGGCAGTCGCTTCTCACTGGCCACCGGGGAGCCCATGGAAGATCCGGCGGACAGCCCGATCCGTATCTTTCGGTGCGTGGAATCCGCCGGTCAGGTGTGGATCGATCCCGGCGCGCCGGCGAGCTGACGCAGGACGTCTGGGCCGGGACGATCTTGCCCCCCGGCCCCAAAAACCTGGGCTGGCGACCGTGATCACCCAGCGACGCTGAGGTCAGTCGTCACGTCTTGCCGAATCGTATCGGCCGCTCATCCATCTCCAGATCCCCTTCGATCTGGAACCTGGGGCCGTCGTCCACCTGTGAGTCGTCGGAGACCACCGGCGCCAGGACGGGATCGGTTCGATCCGGGCCGGTGTACGGCGTTCCCGCGTCCGGCTTTGCCGTCGCGGCTGGGCGCCCCCCCTTGGCTAGCACGGCCCGGATCCATTGACGGGCCTTGGCACCTGCCTGGCTCCCCGCCCGATTTCCGGTAATGGTCGCCGATAGGTTTCCCAGGGCCTCGTCGGTCTCCTCACGCGGTGGCTCCGCCTCCTTGGCGCCGAGTCGCACCGTCTGCATGGCGCCGAACACCTGCTCCTCGACCTCGACCACCGAGTAACGGTCCGCTTCGCGGAAGCGTACGAAGGGCAGACCCGCCGCGCCGCAGATCCTGTCTAACCTGTTGTGGGGCGGGCGGCGGCCCAAGCGGGAGCGGGGCGACAGATTGACCGCGCAGACGATGGTGGCCGACTCGGCGGTGCAGACCAGAAAATCGAAGCGATGCTGCCCGAGACGCTCCAATGCCCGGCGGCGCACCCGACGGTCCAGGCGGCGTCGCACCCCCAGCACGTCCGCCACGCGCACGTTTCCGTAGACCCGGTAACCCCTGCCCATGGCCCGCTCCAGCACGGGTCGGAAGACCTGCTGCGCGGGCGAGAACAGCGACTGTTCCACGACGTAGGGTAGCCGATGGCGGCGTCCCAGGCGCCTCGTAAGGCTCCACAGGAAGAGCAGAAGCACGAAGGCGCCGAGTCCCAGAAGAACGTAGAAATGACCCACCGACAATCACCCGCACGGCCGCCGCGAACCAGCGCCGGGAGAGCCCCGGAGCCCGAGACGGCAGCCTCAGAAAAACAAAGACTTGGAAGGATACAGGAGTCACGTGCCCCAAGTCACCTGATCGCCGACGCAAACTGGAGACCCGGGGACGCGTAGCGGGACTCGATCGGCCTTCAGGGCTGAAGAAGCCCGTTGCGCGCGAAGAGCCGGAGCAGCCGATCGAGGTTGTCGGAAAGCGCCGTCTCGAGGGCATCGGGGTCCTGGGAGCGTGTCGCGAGCCGTGGGGCAAGCGCGGGCTCGGCGTGGATCTTACGTCGCAAGGCATCGATGAGCGCCGACCGGTCTCGGGTCCCGTCCATCACGCGGAGCAGCTGGGCCGCGAGGGGATCGAGCGTCACGACCCGATGACGCACGGTGGCCGCGTGGCCCTCCCCGGCCGCCGCCTGGGCGCGGACGAGGGGGGTGGCACAGGGTCGCTCGCTCACCCGGGTCGGCCAGGACACCTCCCGGCGGCTAAGCCCAAGCCCCCCGGAGCAGTAGAGGCTGAAGACCTCCGAGAGGCAGGAGCGGGTCCCTTCGGCGAGGGACGGGCTGCCGGATTGTGCCACCCGCCGCTTCGCCTCCTCGAGAAGCCGCGGGAAAGGGGCGGCGTTCGGGTAGATCGCCGCCAACCCCTCCACCAAGACCTTGGTCAGCGGGTGCTCCAGGGTGAAGGTGGCCTCCCCCGCCATGCGGTAGGTCTGGGGCAGGATCTGGTCGAGCGCGGGGGCCTCCGTGGCCTCCAGGTCGGCGTAAAGCCTGAATGCGAGCAGCCGCCCCAGGTCGATGTCGAGGTTGGGCTGCACCTGCGCCCGCACCAGGAGGCTGCGCCGGAAGGGGCGCAGGGTGAGAAAGTCCATGTACTGCTCGACCTCGGACTGGGTCTCGAAGCGATCCAGCACGGCCTGGGCGGCCGGACTCAGGCTGCTGGGGAAGAGGGTGTGCAGCCGGGCGTCGGCCAGATAGCGCAGCCCCTGGCGCTTGGCCCGCTCCATGAAGGCACTGAAGATCTCCGGGGCATTGGTGTTCTCCAGATACTCATGGAACAGGTAGCTCGTTCGGGCACCCTCGAGGTATTCCAGCTCCCGCCGCAGGAGCTGCGCCTCGGGTCTGGTGTCGCCCGCGAGACCGGCCGCGAGGAGTCCGAGCAGATCCCGGGCCCGGGCGATGCGCTCGACCGCTGTCCCGGCGTCCCTGCAGTGGTGGAGCAGCATGTCCCGAAGCACCCCCCGATGCCGCCAGCCCGGCAGCACGTTGTAGCTCAGGAAGGCGATGCCCTGCTCCGAGAGCAATCCCCCGCAGAGGCGCAGGATGTGCTCCCGCACCGGCTCCGGCACCCAGGAGTAGACCCCGTGGACGAGGATGTAGTCGAAGCGCCCCAGCCCCCGGGTCGGGTGGGGGTCGAGATCCAGGATGTCTCGATGGAGCAAGCGACAGTTGGTGAGCCCTAGCTCGCCGATTAGGGCCTGACCCAGGCCCGCCTGGCGGGCCGAGAGCTCCACCCCGAGACATTCACTGTCCGGGAGATGGTAGGCCAGGGGGATCAGATTGCCCCCCGCCGCCGACCCGAGCTCCAGCACCCTGCAGCGATCCGCGGGCGCGGCCCCGATCCCGAGGAGTACCCCGAGGGACCCGAGATAATCCGGGTGGGTCTCCGGGATGGCGAAGCTCTCGTAAGGGACCTCATCGTAGCCGGCCAGGGTCCCGGCCGGGTCCAGTGCGGGCATTGTCTGGGTCCCCCCGTGGGCGCGGCGCCGACAGCCCCTAAAGGACCTTGGCCACCAGCTTGATCGCCGGGTCCTGGGGATCGGTCTCGACGCGGAACCCGAGCGACTTGACCAGGGCCAGCATGCGGGTATTGGCCGTCAGCACCTCACCCTCCATCAGACGGAATCCGCGGGTGCGGGCATTCGCCATCAGGGAGCGCATGAGCCGGGCGCCGATCCCCAGGTTGCGCCAGGAGTCCGACACCACGATCGCGAACTCGCAGGATTCACCGCCGGGACGGGAGATGTAGCGGGCGACCCCCACCTCCACCTCCTCGCCCTCGTGGTCGACCACGCCGATCAGCGCCATCTCCCGGTCGTAGTCGATCTGGGTGAAGCGCACCAGCATCTCGGCCGAGAGCTCCTTGATGGCCTGCATGTACCGGAAGTACTTGGTCTGCTCGGACAGCCCGCGGACGAACTCCTGGGTGAGCATGGCGTCCTCGGGACGGATGGGCCGGATCGTGAGGTCCTTGCCGTCCGGGAGCTGGACCTTCTCGATCAGATGGCTCGGGTAGGGGTGTATGGCCATGTGGCCATAGGTGGGCTGCTGGGGCGGGCGGTAGTTGACCTGGATACGGGCATCCACGGCGATGACCTCCTTGTCGTTTCCGATCAGTGGGTTGATCTCCATGCCGATGACCTCGGGGAGCTCGCACACCATCTCGGACACCCGCTGGAGGATGCGTGCCAGGGCGACCCGATTCATCGGCGGCATGTTGTGAAAGGCCCCCATGAGCCGCGCCACGCGGGTGTGGTCGATCATGGTCTGGACGATGAAGGCGTTGAGCGGAGGAAGCCCAAGGGCCCGATCCTCCAGCACCTCCACCTCGGTCCCACCCGCCCCGAAGCTGATCACGGGACCGAAGATGGCATCCCGCGTCACCCCGACCATCAGCTCCCGGGCGGCGCGCTTGCCCACCATGTGCTCCACCGTCACCCCCTCGATCCGCGCGTCCGGTCGCAGGCGCCGACCCCGCTCCAGGATCTCCGTGTAGATCCGACGCACCGATTGGGCATCGGTGACATTGAGGGCGACCCCGTCCACGTCCGATTTGTGCTCCAGGTCCGGGGAGTGGATCTTGAGGACCACGGGGAAGCCTAGCGCCTCCGCCGCCATGAGGGCCTCGTTGGGGGTGCGCGCCAGCACCGCCTGCATGGTCGGGATGCGGAAGGCCGCCAGCACCGCCTTCGCCTCGATGGTGCCGAGGGTCTTGCGGCCCTCCGCCATCACCCCCTCGATGATGAGCCGCGCCCCCTCCACGTCCGGGGCGTCCTGCTGGGACAAGGGACCGGGGGACTGCATCAGGAGCTGCTGGTTGCGCTGATGGGCGGCGAGGAAGTACATGGCCTCGACGGCGATTTCGGGGGTCTCGAAATGGGGGACGTGGTGCTCCGCGAAGAGGGCCTGGGCCTCTGCCACGCGTCTCCCCCCCATCCAGCAGGCCAGCACCGGCTTCTTGGTCTTCTTGGCCGCCTCGATCACCTGCCGCGCGGTCCCGGTCGGGTCCCCGGAGGCCAGGGGGGCCAGGATGCAGACGACACCGTCCAGCTCGGGGTCCTCGAGACAGGCGTCCAGGGCCACCCGGTAGCGCTCGGGCGGGGCGTCGCCGATGATGTCCACCGGGTTGCCGTGGGACCAGTGGTCGGGCAGGGCCTTCTCCAGCTTCTGACGGGTGGCGTCCGTGAAGGAGGCGAGCACCAGACCCAGCTCCTGGGCCCGATCCGCGGCCAGGACACCCGGCCCGCCACCGTTGGTGATGATCGCGATGCGCTCTCCCGACAGGCGCCGACCGGCGCCAAACACCTGGGCGGCGGCGAAGAGCTCCTCCAGGTGGGCCACCTGGACCACACCGGCCCGCTCGGTGACGGCCCGAAAGACGTCCGCCGATCCCACCCAGGCCCCGGTGTGGGACTTGATCGCCCGCGTGCCCGCCGGACGGTGCCCTGCCTTGACCACCACCACCGGTTTCAACCGAGCCGCGGCCCGCAGCCCGCTCATGAAGCGTCTGGCGTTTCGGATCCCCTCCACATAGAGCAGGATGCACTGGGTCTGACTGTCCAGAGCCAGATAATCCAGGATGTCGCCGAAGTCCACGTCGGCCGCGGCCCCGAGGGAGACCACGGCTGAGAGACCGAGCTGGCGCCGCTCGGACCAGTCGATCATGGCCGTGCAGATGGCCCCCGACTGGGAGACCAGGGCCACCTTGCCCCGCCTGGGCATGTCCTCCCCGACGCTGGCGTTGAGACCCTGCTGCGGGCGCATCACCCCGAGACAATTGGGCCCCAGCACCCGGATGCGATTGCGCCGGGCCGCCTCCACGAGATGGTCCTGCAGGGCGATGCCGCGCTCCCCCTGCTCGCCGAAGCCGGCGGAGTAGACCACCGCCACCCGCACCCCGAAGCCCCCGCATTGGTCGAGGATGTCGGCCACCCGATTGGCCGGGGTGGCGATCAGGGCCAGGTCGACGTGCTTGTCCAGGGCGACTAGATTCGGGTAGCAGGGCTCGCCCGCGACCTGCTCGTACTTCGGGTTGATGGCGTAGCGATGACCCTTGAAACCACCGGCGAGCAGGTTGCGGAATACCTGACCGCCGATCGAGCCCGCGCTGTCGCTGGCGCCGAAGACGGCCACCGCCCCAGGGGTGAAGAGTTGGTCCACATCGGACAAGCGCATGGGGTGTCTGCCCTCCTCGGGCCGATTCGGTTTAAGCTTCAGTCACTCTGCGCCCGCGCGGTCCCGTCACGGAGGCACTGCGAGGCGCGCTGAACGGGAACACGTGGCGATCGCCCATCGAGGACCGTCCCATGAACCTCGCCTTCATCTCCCACGAGGCCTGCAAGGCCCACCGCATGGGGCCCCACCACCCCGAGTGTCCGGAACGCCTCTATGCCATCCAGGACCGGCTGATCGCCTCGGGCATGGAGATGCTGGTCACTCATTATGACGCCCCGGAGGCCGGCATCGAGCAACTGGCCCGGGTCCATGACCGGGACTACGTCCGGGACATCTTCGAGACCGCCCCCAAGGCCGACGACGTGATGACCTGGGTGGATGGGGACACGGCCATGAGCAGCGGGACCCTGGCCGCCGCCCTGCGCTCCGCCGGGGCCGCCATCCTGGGGGTGGACCTGGTGATAAGCGGGCGCCATCACGCCGCCTTCTGCTCGGTGCGCCCGCCGGGCCATCACGCGGGACGTCGCACCCCGGGGGGGTTCTGCTTCTTCAACAACGTGGCGATCGGGGCCGCCCATGCGCTGGAGCACCACGGGCTCTCGCGGGTGGCCATCGTCGACTTCGACGTCCACCACGGCAACGGGACCGAGGACATCTTCGCCGGGGACGATCGCATCCTCTTCTGCTCCAGCTTCCAACACCCCTTCTATCCGGGCAGCGGGGCCGACACGGATGTGCCCAATATCTGCAACCTCCCCCTGCCGCGGCTCACGGGCGGCGCCGAATACCGAGCCGCCGTGGAGCGGGCCTGGCTGCCGCGTCTCGACGCCTTCGCCCCCCAGTTGATCCTGATTTCCGCCGGTTTCGACGGTCATGCCGAGGACGACATGGCCCACTTCAATCTGGTGGAGTCGGATTATGCCTGGATCACCCGCAAACTCCATGACCTGGCGGGCAAACATGCCGAAGAGCGGGTGGTCTCCTGTCTGGAAGGGGGCTACAGCCTCTCGGCCCTCGGTCGCTGCGTGAGCACCCATGTGGATGAGCTCATCGGACATGCCGCACCGGAGCAACTCCCGGCTTAGGATTGGTCGGGCAGGGGCTCGGCCGCCACGCAACAGATCAACCGCAAGGGCGCTTGCGGGCTGAGGCCCGACCTGGATCTCGGGACCTGGCAACGGCGCGAGGAGGACCAAGACCGATGGCGGGCGCCTTGTCCGCACTCAATAGCCTGCTACGGGGCCTGACGACCTGGCTCTTGCGGTATCTTGCCTGGATCGGGGTCACGGCATTCCTGACCCTGGGGGGCGCGCTCATGCTCCTGCTGATCAAGGACTGGACCCTTAAGTCACTCCTCACCTCCCTGATGGTCTGGCCGATGCTCGCCTTGGGCGCCCTGCTCGCGATGCCGGTGGCCCTGATCCCGGTGGGTCGCGTCTTCTTCTACAGCGCCGCCGGTTGGGCGATCTTCTACAACCTGCTGCTCTTGATCGCCTGAGCCGCGCCCCAACCCACAGCAACGCGCCGAAAGACAATCCATAGGAGGCAATATGAAGGTTCAATCCGCCCCAGCGCTCTGCCCATCCCTGGCCCTCGCCTTCGCCCTCGGTCTGCCCGCGGCGGCCTTGGCGGAGGTGAAGATGGAATCCGTCCAGTACCAGGATGGCGACCAGACGCTCAGCGGCTACATCGCCTACGACGACGCCATCGAGGGCAAACGACCGGGGGTGCTGGTAGTCCATGAGTGGTGGGGGCTCAACGACTACGCCAAGCGCCGGGCGCAGATGCTGGCCGAGCTGGGCTTCGTGGCGTTCGCGGCGGACATGTACGGCGACAACAAGGTCACGGAGCACGCCGCCGACGCCAAGGGCTGGATGATGCAGATCACCGAGAACCAGGACGCCTGGCAGAGGCGCGCCCTTGCCGGCCTGGAGGCACTCAAGGCCAGCGACAAGGTGGACGGGGATCGCCTCGCCGCCATCGGCTACTGCTTCGGCGGGGCCACCGTCATGCAGCTCGCCTACGCGGGGGCCGACCTGGACGGGGTCGTGAGCTTCCACGGCTCCCTGCCCGTCGCCACCCCCGAGCAGCAGAAGGCGATCAAGGCGAGCGTCCTCGTCGCCCATGGGGACAAGGACCCCCACGTTCCGCCCGAGCGCGTCACCGCCTTCAAGGAGGCCCTGGACACCGCTGGGGCCGATTGGGAGATGGCCATCTACGCGGGGGCGAAGCATGGCTTCACCAATCCCGATGCGGGCGGCTACGGCATCGACGGCATCGCTTACGACCCCAAGGCGGACGCCCGCTCCTGGTCACTTATGCAGTCGTTCCTGGCGGAGGTGCTGGCCCCTTGACGGGGACGGTGACCGGGATCCTCTGGCTGCGCCGGGACCTGCGACTCGCGGACAACCCGGCCTTGCACGAGGCAAGCGCCCGGTGCGATCGGCTCCTACCTCTCTACATCCAGGCCCCGGATGAGGAGTCCCCGTGGACTCCCGGGGCCGCGTCCGACTGGTGGCTGCATCACAGCCTCGCGGCCTTGGGCCAATCCCTGTCGCAGCGAGGCAGCCGGCTCGCCCTGGCCCGAGGCGAGAGCCTCGGGACCCTGCTCCGGGTTGCCAAGGCCATCGGGGCCAGCCGGATCTATTGGAACCGGCTGTATGACCCCGGTACCCGGGAGCGGGACACCCGGGTCAAGGTCGCCCTGCGGGAGCAGGGTCTCATCTGCGAGAGCTTCAAGGCGCTGCTTCTGTTCGAGCCCTGGGACGTCCGCCGGGAGTCCGGTGAGCCGTACCGGGTCTACAGTGCCTTCTGGCGCCGTTGCGCCCCGGCGTTGTCCGGGCTCCCGGCCCTTCCGACCCCCGTGCACCTCCCCCCGGCGCCAGATCTCCCGGGCCCCGAGCTCGGGGACCTCGACCTCCTGCCCAAGATCCCGTGGGACCAAGGGCTGCGGGAGCGCTGGAGCCCGGGCGAGGACCATGCCCTGGCGCGTGCTGCCCGATTCGTCTCCGCGGGTCTTGCCAGCTACGGCGAGCACCGGGACCTGCCCGCGACCACGGGCACCTCAGGGCTGTCCCCCCATCTGCACTTCGGCGAGATCAGTCCCCGCCAGGTCCTGGACCTGATCGCCCGACAGCTCGGAGACCTTCAAGGGCCGGTCGCCGAGCCCTTCGTGCGGGAGATCCTGTGGCGGGAGTTCGCCTACCATCTGCTCTACCACTTCCCCGACACCCCGGAGCAACCCCTGGATCCGCGCTTCGCGCGCTTTCCTTGGCGCGAGGAGGGCGCGCAAGGCCTGCTTCGAGCCTGGCAACGGGGCCAGACCGGCATCCCCCTGGTGGACGCCGGCATGCGCGAGCTCTGGCACACCGGCTGGATGCACAACCGGGTGCGCATGGTGGTCGCGTCCTTCCTCACCAAGAACCTGCGCCTGCCCTGGCAGTCCGGCGCCCGCTGGTTCTGGGACACCCTGGTGGACGCGGACCTCGCCAGCAACACCCTGGGCTGGCAATGGAGCGCCGGCTGCGGGGCCGATGCCGCCCCCTACTTTCGCATCTTCAACCCGGTGCGCCAGGGGGAGCGCTTCGACCCCCAGGGCGATTATGTCCGCCGCTGGTGCCCCGAGCTCGGCCGACTGCCGGACAAGCACATCCACCAGCCCTGGTCCGCCCCCGCCCACGTGCTCTCGGGGGCCGGGGTCAGGCTGGGACTGGACTATCCCCGACCGCTGGTCGACTTGAGCCGCTCCCGCGCCCAGGCGCTGGAGGCCTTCGAGTCGATCAAGGCCCCCTGAGCCGATGCCCCTTGGGCCATACCGGCGCGGAGCCGGCGCCGCAGAGATCCAACGATCAGGCCGGGCGATGGCGCCGCGCCACGTCAGCAAGCCGGACCCGAGGACTGGCAAACGGGGCACCAGTAGGTCCAGCGCGGATTGCGCCCCAGGCGATCCCGCCGCACCAGGGTCCCACAGACCAGGCAGGGCAGACCCGCCCGCCCGTAGACCCAGAGCGGGCCGCGTCCATCCGGGACCTCGCGGGTGATGCGGGGACCGCCCCCCAGATTACGCCGCAGCAGGCGGGCGGCCGTCCCGTAGAGTTCCGAGAAGTCCGCCGAGGTCAGCTCGCCGAGGGGCTGCAGCGGCGGCCGACGCCCGAGGAACAGTACCTCCGACTTGTAGACGTTACCGATGCCGCACGCGACCCGCTGGTCCAGGAGCAGGTCCACAAGCGGCGTTTCCGGGGGGTTGAGGGCCAAAGCGCGCGCTCGAAGCAGGTCCGCCTCGGGCGTCTCGCGAGTCAGGTCGGGTCCCAGACGCCCGCGCTGGTCGCAAGACGCGAATCCCGATGCGCCCATCAGCTCCAGGTCCCTGGAGTTGAAGCAGACATAGACCCAGCTCTCCGTCTCCAGCACCAGGTCGGCCTGATGCCTGGGCTTCTTCCAAGTATCCCGCAGACGATACCGATGCCACGAGCCATACAGCCCCAGGTGACTGCGCAGGCACAGCCCGCCCTCAAGGTCCACGTAAAGGTGCTTGCCCAGACTCCTAACCCCTCGGACCCGCTGGCCGGCCAGGTCGTCCCGGGGCCTTCCCCAAATCTGAACATGGGTCAAGCGGTGACCGCTGAGGGCCCCGCCGAGGAACCTCGCGAGCGTGTGGACGGTGTCGCCTTCGGGCATGGATTTCAGACGGCAGGCGGCGAGAACGGGGCACAGCCGAGGGTACAGCAGCGCTGGGGAGTCCGTCCGAAGCGACAAAAAAAACCCCGCGCGAGCGGGGCGAGAGAGAGGAGGACGTTGCGTTGCGACATTTTAGGCGTTAGTTGGACAGGAGAGTTCCGCCCTGCGGATCGAAATATGGACACTTCTTCACATTTCTAGCATCGACGTGTTCGAGTGGTGGACGAATGGCTCGGCGTGTGCGATCTAGACAGCTCGACCCGCCGCTGGACAGTCTGTCAGTCCCGAAGGTCCCGAGGGTGGGATGAGCGCGGGGACGACGGGCGACCGACCGACGAAAAAGGCCCCGCCAGTGGCGGGGCACGCGACAAGGAGTCAAAGAGCTTCCAAAGAAGCTCCGGGTGTTGGATGATGGGCAGATTGAAAAGTTCTTCGCAATCCGGCCAGAACGCCCAGGGTTATTCTGGCTCGGGTTGCGATCGGATTCGAAAGGGCCCTATCAGGGCCCATGCGTCATCGGATACGACCCCAAACGACCAGACCCGGCGGCACCTCAGATTTCGGAGGGGCATGCCGTTTCGACCAAGCGCCCCGGGGCCTGGTACTTGTTTTTCTTTCCAGTAGCGCCATGAATTGGCGAGAGACTGTTGAGACTGGATCCCCCGGAAGCCCCTAGAGACCTCTGGGATATCCCTACGCAATCACCAACACCCCGCCGACGTACTAGGTTCGCGCGGGGCACGACACCGAAACTACAAGGAGCAGGCGTTCATGCCGATTACGATTAGCGGCGACACCTTAGCCTTAGACAAGGCGATCCGCCAGCAAATCGAGAGCGAGGCAAAGCGGCTCGCCGAGCGCTTCCCCGAGGAGCGCATTGAGGCCCGGGCACGCATCAGCGAAGAGTTCGACCAACTCCACGGCCACCGCGTCCGCTGCGAGCTGAGGGCCGACCTCGGTCAAGGCCGCCAACTGGTCATTCGCGACGCGCGCAAAGATGCCTCCGAGGCTATCCGGGAGGTGTTCGTGGCGGCTCGACGCAATGTCAGGCAACTGCGGCGTCGCGTGATTGCGCCCCTCGGATCTCGGGCGCTGTCTGCGGGGGCCGCGGCGGGCGTCTAAGCCGTGTGATCGGGGGCCGCGAAGAGCACGCCCGGCGCGCGCGCCCCAAGTAACCGCCGAAACCGGGATGCAGAGCGAGCTAACGGTGGACGAAGAAGGGGTTCCCCTTGTGACTTAGGATCGCCCCCTGTGCCAGAATCTGCTCGACCCGCATATCCTCCCGAGTCTTGTCCCCCTCCCGATACTTGCGTCCGTTGATCAGGACAAATCGGCGGCCGGGGTCCTTGTCGAAAACATGGACCGTCATCAAGTACGAAGGGAGACCCGCCTCTTGGGCGGGTGTCAGACGCAGGCTCTCGGGATCCTCAGTGATGGCTCTTGATTGAGCGGGCTTCGACTGAGCCTTGGCTGATGCCTTCTCGGTAGTTGAATCCGATCGCACCTCCCGCTTGAAGCTCTCGATATCCGCGATCAGGTCTCGCGGCACCGGGGTCGGGGCCAGATCGGAGTATTCCTCCTCCCATGGCTCGATATACTCGGCCTCCATCTGGCGTTGCATCTCCATCTCCGCCTCGTAATCGGAGGCGTTGGAGTGCGACGAGTCCCATGCCTGCGAGACCCGATCCTCGACCACGCGCGAGGGTGGAGTGCGTTCTGTCTGCCTCAGGGGGGGCGGCTCGATCAGCGGTTCCGCGGCCTGACCTGCGGCGGTAGCCGCATCCATCGGCAGCGCTCGCGACGGAACCGGCGCGAGGTTGCCCGCGGGCCCCTGCCGCCCCGGAGCCTTGGGCCCGGCCTCCGGCTCGATCAGGGGCGCGGGTGCGACGCCGGGCCACGGTGGCGTTTGCACGGCAGCCACATCGTGGCCGCCCCGCGCCGCTACCGTTCGACCACCCTGGGCCGGGCCGGCTTCTTCGGTAACGCCCGTGGGTGGAGGTGGCGACGCGGGGGTTGGGGCCGGCACACGCAGGGCGGCGTAGAGCGCCACGATCATCGCGACCGCCGCCAACCCGACCGCAAGGATCGGCCCCCGGCCGCGATCCGGGACCACCGTATCGTCCTCGAACGTCCCCGTGGTCTCCAAGGTGGGAACCCGGCCGAGCTCCCGCTCCTGCTGGGACTTCTTGAGGGCTTCGAGGATGTAGCTCATGGCGCGTCCCCGGATTGAGCCGATCCGGGGACCTTGGCAAGGGCACTGGCCCCACTCATCGCTGCCGTCGCCTCGAGCACCGCCCCTGGCATCAGCCGCGGGATACCGGGCCTACCGGCGGCGTTGTAAAGCTGGATCAGGGTCCTCGGACCGGCGATCCCGTCAGCGGCCAATCCGCGGGAGCGCTGAAAGCCCTTCAGCGCCGACCTGAGGTCCGCGTCGAACGCGCCGGAATCCACATAGGGCAGGCCACCCTCCGGCACCTTGTCGATCAGTCGACGAAGCCACAGCACGGAATCCGGTGATGCCCCGGGGCCGATCAGGGAGGCGCCAGTCGGCGGGGGCTGCCAAATGAGCGTGTACTCGCCCGTCCAGACGGACTGCAGGCCCTCGATCGGGACCAGCTCGGGGCCGGTCTCCAGGTCCAGCGTGGCAGAGTCCAGATCCAGGCTACCCAGGGCCGCGTACCGAGGCTCTCCGTCCTGATCGCTGACCCGCAGCAGGGCCGGTCGATCAAAGTAACGCACGTTGCTCAGCTTGCCACGCTCCCGCTCGCAACGCAGGCCAAGGACGGCCACGCGGGTACAGGGATCCCCGCCACCCAGATCCTGGATCATCACCCCCCAGCGGCGCAGCAGTATCCGCAGGGCGGTCGCCTCGGGCATCGCGAGCCGCGCCAGGGTCTCCGGCGCCGCCTCCGGGGCGAAGCTGGCAAGAGACACCCGGGGCAACGCCTCGCCGGCTGGCTCCTGGCCTGGCGATGATGCGCCCGCTGCAGAACCGGAGCTGGCAGCCGCCGTGGCCGCCGTGGCCGCCACCGCGTCAAATGGCGGCACCGAATTGCTATCCAACGCCGGTGCGGCGGGCAGTTCCTCATCGCCCCCAGTGGACGAAGGCGCCGCGGCAACCGCGTCTCCAATGGCGTCCAGGCCGGGATCCGAAACCGGCTCTTCGGCTGAACCGGCCTTGGAGCCACCGTCTGCCAGGCGCGACCCGTCCGGCGCCCCGGGGTGCTCGCCCGTGGGCTCGGTGCCCGGGTCGGCCGCTGAGGCATCCGGGGCCGAGCCGCGGTCCAACAAACCGGCGAGCGGGTGATCCGGACCCGCCCTGTTCATCGAGCCGTAGGTCAACCAACCGGCGACCAACAACAGCGTCGCGGCGGCCGCCGCCGCGAAGACGGGCCGCACGGCAGGCGGCGGAGTCTTGGCCTCTATCCGCTCCCCCTGCACCTCCCGGGCCGCCTTGGCCACGATGGCAGGCGTCACCTGGTTTGCCCGTGTGACACATGCCCCCAGCAAGGCTCGGTCGCACAGGATGTTGATCACCCTCGGAACGCCCCCGGAGACCCGGTGGATCCGCTTCACGGCCCCAGCGCTGAAAAGGGGGCGATCCACCCCCGCCACCGCCACCCGATGGCGAATATAGTCACTGGTCTCGCTCAGGCTGAAGGGACGGAGGTGGAAGCGCGCTGTGACGCGCTGATTGATCTGGCGCAGTCCCTCCCGCTCCAGCATCCGCCGCAGCTCCGGCTGGCCCACGAGAAAAATCTGTAGAAGCTTGTGCTTGGTGGTCTCCAGGTTGGTCAGGAGACGGATCTGCTCCAACACCTTCGGCCGCAGGTTCTGGGCCTCGTCGATCATCAGGAGCGGCCTGCGCCCGTTCGCGTGGGACTCCAGCAAATAGCCGTTGAGCAGGTCCACCAGGGGCTTGACGGAACGCTCCCCCTCGGGGACCCGGATGCGGAACTCGTCGCAGATATTGAGCAGCAGCTCGTTGGCGGTCATGGCCGGGTTGAGGATCAGGGCCACATCCACGCCTTCCGGCAGCTGCTCCAAGAAGGCTCGGCAGACCGTGGTCTTGCCCGTTCCCACCTCACCGGTCAACAAAACAAATCCGCCGCTCTCCCCTGCCCCGTAGAGCAGATGAGCCAAGGCCTCCTTATGCTGCTCGCTGAGGAACAGGTAATGGGGATCCGGGGCTATGGAGAAGCTCGGCTCCTTGAGTCCGAAATACTTGGGATACACAGCAACTGCTCGGGGATCTAGGCTTGAAGGGGCCTTCGCGGCCTTAGGATGGCAACGAGGCCCGGGGCGCGATGCCGGGAGGTTAGTCAGGCACCTGGCAACCGTCAAGCGCTTGCCGGCAACAGGCGCCGAGCACCGCGCCTCTGCCCTTACGAACCGTCGCGCGCGCCCAGGATGGAGGCGACGGAAGCTTGCAGATCGCGGAAGCGAAACGTCCCCGGCGGAGATGCGAACCAGCTGTCGCCCTAGGTCTTGATCAGCCGGCGTCCAGAGACTAGCGAGTCTCGGGACCGCCTTGTCTCGATGACATCGCCCCGCATTGGGAAGTCATCCTGAGCGTCCCAGCGCAGAAAAATCGCCATGTATTTGACCTGGATTTGCATCCAAAGGGAAAAATTTGCGCCATGCTAGGTACTAACGCGTATTGACAAGGAAAGCGTCCAGCGTTAGCGAATCAGAAAATAATGATATTGGCCACGGACAGGCGCCCCGGGAATGGGCACACCGATTCCTGCTACACCAAACGAGCCATCACAATGCCACCTACGGTGGAGGAGTAAATCCATGCTTGCAACGGAAATCACTACCGGCGACCTGGAGCTGAATCGTAAAGGCCACCTGGCCCGCTTCGACGATTGGAGCAGGGACGTCGCGGAATCCCTGGCGGACGAGGAAGGTCTGACACTCTCGGAATGCCATTGGAACGTCATCAACTTCCTCAGGGGCTATTACGCGACCCATGAGATCCCGCCTTCGCCCCGAGTGGTCATCAAGACCATCGGCCACGAGATCTCCGCCCATGTCCCCTGCACGAAGAAGCACCTGCAGTCCCTCTTCCCGAAGGGCGGCCTGAAGCAGGCCTGCCGAATCGCCGGCTTGCCGGACTACTACTGCCCCTGCTGAGACAGGGCCGCTTCAGCCCTCAGGGGAAGCGCACGAGACCAGCGCGTCGCCAGGGAGATGCTGATCGCGTCCCGAGACGCGCGCGTCTAGGGACACGCCATTTTCAGGGGCTTGAGGTTCTTGAAAACGGCGGGCCCTCCCTGGGCCGGTGCGGAACCGCAATAGGCATGCGCTTACCTAGCGCTCATAGGGCATCGAAGTGCAGCACCGGCGGCTCGCACCGGGTGCCGCGACAGCGATAGGCACGGGGGGTGGGCCCCGCCTTCATTCCCGCGAGGGCCCCGGGCAGATCCGTCTCCGCGCCAGGGATGGCGAGCACCAGCCGGCGGGGCCGATAGCCCCGCTGCGCCGTTGCCTGCCAGTCGTCCAGCACCTCGGGGTCGGCCCTGATGACGAGCGTTTCCGGGGGATCGAGTTGCTCCTCCAGGGCAAGAAGCAAGCTCGCGTGGGCATAGGGCATCCGTGCCATGGCCTCTCCGGCGATCTCCAGGGTACGCCGGGCCGCGTCGAGATAACGCGCCTCCCCCAGGACATGCCCGAGACGCTGGAGCGCGAAGGCGGCGATCCCGTTGCCGGAGGGCAGGGACTCGTCACCCAGGGGCTTGGGTCGATGGATCAGCGGCTCGTGGTCCCTGGCAGTAAACCAGAATCCCCCGGATTCCCGGTCCTGGAACTGATCCAGCAGGACCTCCGCCAGCGCCACCGCCAGGTCCAGATCCGCCCGCGACCAGCGGGTCTGGAGCAGCTCCAGAAGGGCATCCAAGAGGTTCGCGTAGTCGTCCAGGTAGGCGTTGAGATGGGCCTTGCCATCCTTGAAGGTCGCGAGCAGACGCCCATCCCGCCACAGTGTGGTGCGGATCAACCGGAGCGCGGCCTCGGCCGACTCCAGATAATCCGGACGCCCCAGGACACGGGCGGCCCGCGCCATGGCCTTGATGGCGAGCGCGTTCCAGGCGGTCAGGATCTTCTCGTCCCTCCCTGGACGCGCCCGGCGCTCGCGCTCGGTAAGGAGGGTGGCTCTCGCCGTAGCGAGCAGGGCCCGCACGGTGTCGGGGTCCAGACCCTGGCGCCGCGCGACCGCCTCGGGGTCGTTCCACTCGTGCAGATGCCAGGTCCCCTCGAAGTTGGGGTCCCGGTCCAGACCGTAGACAGCGGCGAACGGGGCGTATTCCGCGGGTGTGAGGAGCGACCTCACGTGCTCCCGATCCCAGACGTAGTAGCGCCCCTCGTGGCCCTCGCTGTCGGCGTCCAGACTGGAGTAGTAGCCCCCCTCGGGCGACTGCATCTCCCTCATCAGCCAATCGGCGGTCGCGCTCGCGGCGTCGCGGAACAGCGGCTCGCCGGTGATGGCGTAGGCGTCGCAGCACAGGGCCAGCAGCGGCCCGTTGTCGTAGAGCATCTTCTCGAAGTGAGGGATCATCCAACGGTCGTCCACCGAATACCGGTAGAAGCCGCCCCCGAGCTGATCATTGATGCCGCCCCGGACCATGCGCTCCAGGGTGAGCCTGACCCTGTGCAGGGCATCCGTATCGGGGCGGCCGGCATCCGCGGACGCGGAATATCGGCGCAGTAGAAGCTCAAGATCGGTGGGATGGGGAAACTTGGGGGCCTGTCCGAAGCCACCGTGCTCGGCATCGAAGCTGCCCGCGAGCTGGCGCAGAGCGGCATCCCAAAGGGACAGATCCGGCAGGGTTCCGCCCCCCTCGGGCTCGAGCCCGGCGAAGGCGGCCATCAGGTCCTGGGTCTGGGCTGCGATGGCCTCCTTCTGCTCGCGATAGGCCCGCTCCACCCCCTGGAGAACCTGGCTGAACGATGGCAGCCCGTGGCGCGGCTCGCGGGGGAAATAGGTTCCGGCGAAGAAGGGCTGCTGCCCATCGGGGGTGAGGAAGACCGTCAACGGCCAGCCGCCGGGCCGGCGGGCCAGGAGCTGGTGGGCGGTCTGATAGACCTTATCCAGATCCGGACGCTCCTCCCGGTCCACCTTGATGTTGATGAACAGCGCGTTCATCAGTGCCGCGGTGTCCGGGTCCTCGAAGGACTCATGGGCCATGACATGGCACCAGTGGCACGCCGAATAGCCGATCGAGAGCAGGATCGGCTTGTCCTGCTCCCGGGCCAGGGTTAGCGCCTCTGCGCACCAGGGCCACCAGTCCACGGGATTGTGGGCATGCTGCTGGAGGTAAGGACTGGTGGTCTCCGCGAGCCGGTTGACCGGGGCGTCGGGGGGCGGGTGGGATCGAGACATGGCGAGACTCCGGGCTCGAGCGCGGACGCTGGTCCTGTCGATAGTGGGTGTGTCGGTCGCGAGTTTCCATCATGGCACCCCGTTGGAGGACTGCGCCCGGGTGGTTGTCCCTTCTGGTAGGCTTCCGCCACGGATCCACTGACGGCGAGCCCGAGACATGCAACCCACCCCCCACCTCCTGCGCAAGGATCAGGAGCGCCGCCTGCTCGCTGGGCATTGTTGGATCTACAGCAACGAGGTCGACACCACGGCCACCCCCCTGAAGGACCTGGAGACGGGCCAATCGGTGGAGATCCGCAGCGCCTCGGGACGCTGGATCGGCCACGGCTACGTCAACCCCCACTCACTGATCTGCGCCCGCCTCGTGAGCCGGGACCACGCCCGCCCCCTCACCCCTGCCCTCTGGGTCGCGCGGCTGCATCAGGCCCTCACCCTGCGCGAGCGGCTCTATGATCGGCCCTTCTACCGCCTGGTCTTCGGCGAGGCCGACGGGCTCCCCGGACTCATCGCCGACCGCTACGAGGACCTATTGGGGGTCCAGATCACCACCGCGGGGATGGAGCGGGTTCGCGGTGAGATCCTCGCCGCCCTGGAGCAGGTGCTGCGGCCCGGGACCGTGGTGCTGCGCAACGACACGGCCGTGCGAGAGCTGGAGGGGCTGGATCAGGGGACGGAGGTCGTCCTCGGCCGGCCCCCGGATAGGGTCGTCCTCTCGGAGGGCGGCCCTGGCGGCGCCCTCGAGTTCCTGGTCTCCCCCTTGAGCGGCCAGAAGACGGGTTGGTTCTACGATCAGGCGGAGAACCGGGCACGCCTCGGGCGCTTCGGGGTCGGGGAGCGGGTGCTGGACGTCTGCAGCTACGTCGGGGCCTGGGGCCTGCGGGCCGCGGCGCTGGGGGCGCGGGAGGTGACCTGTCTGGACAGCTCCGCGACCGCCCTGGAGCGGGTCCGGGAGAATGCCGCCCGCAATCGGCTCGGGGATCGGGTCCACACCGTGCAGGGGGATGCCTTCGAGGTCCTGCGGGCCCTGAAGGACGAGGGCCGGCGCTACGACACCCTGATCCTCGACCCCCCTGCCTTCATCAAGCGCCGTCGCGACGAGAAGGAGGGTACTCAGGCCTACAGCCGGCTCAACCGGCTCGCGCTGGAGCTCATCGAGCCCGGCGGGCTGCTCGTCACCTCCTCCTGCTCCTTCCACCTGGGCCGGGATGCCTTCCTGCGGGCCGTGCAGCACGCGGGGCGCCGCGCCGGGGTCTCGTTGCAGCTCCTGGGGTCGGGCGAGCAAGGGCCGGACCACCCCGTGCACCCCGCGATCCCCGAGACCGCCTACCTCAAGACCCTTTACCTGCGGGTGCTACCGGCCTTTTGAGTGGCGTTCAGCCGCCGGGGGCGACCCCCGACGGGACAAACCGTGAACAGCACCCGAGCGTGGCGGACCCGAGGTAGCTTTTTTTCATAAGGTTACCTAGAATTTTGATTGTCGAGCCTGAGCTACCTCGCTCGTGTTTTCAGCCCTTCAGGATCAGGACCAATGACGAGCCAGAACGCCTATTCCCGCCTGCCGAGCCGCCGGTCCCCGAGGCCGGCCGCGGCCCTCTGCCTCGCCCTCGCCGCCGCCTTCGCGCTCGCAGGCTGCGGCAGCGCCCCCCAGAAGCCAGCCGCGACCTCCCAGTACGCGGACCGGGTCGTCGTCAAGAAGTCCGAGCGCAAGATGCAGCTCTTGAAGAACGGCGAGGTCATCCGGGAATACCGCATCGCCCTGGGTGCCGCGCCGAGGGGCCACAAGTTCCAGGAGGGGGACGAGCGCACGCCCGTCGGCGACTACGTACTGGACTGGCGCAACCCCCGCAGCAACTACTACAAGTCCATCCACGTCTCCTACCCCAACGAGCGCGACAAGGCCCTGGCCCAGTTACTGGGCACCCCTCCCGGCGGCATGATCATGGTCCACGGGATGCCGAACCACATTCGCTCCCCCATGGTCCGGGCGGAGTACTCGCGGCGCGACTGGACGGACGGCTGCATCGCCGTCCAGGACCACGAGATGGACGAGATCTGGCGGATGGTGCGGGACGGCACCCCCATCCGCATCGTCGATTGACCGCATTCGG
>Ga0316585_10000034_pt1 | contig 20549 bp, 23 predicted proteins | sample S_170502SCrBrC_D_FD_204517 | JGI IMG/M metagenome (GOLD analysis project Ga0316585, IMG submission 204517) | Rhizosphere microbial communities from salt marsh grasses in Alabama, United States - S_170502SCrBrC | ecosystem: Host-associated > Plants > Roots > Rhizosphere | place: USA: Alabama...
TTCCACCAGCACCTCGATCTTGCCACCGGTCTCCCGCTGGCCCAGCAAACGAGCCGGGATGACGCGGGTATCATTCAGCACCAGTAAATCACCCGCCTTTAGCAGCAAAGGCAGATCCCTGAATTGTCGATCGAATAGCTCCCCGCCATCCACACGCACATGCAACAGACGGCTGGCCGGTCGTTCGGCAACCGGCTGCTGGGCAATCAGCTCAGGCGGCAAATCAAACTGGAAGTCACGGGTTCGCATGGCGCGCGAGCATAGCAGGATATGTTACTCCGTCACCAGCGCGGCCCGGATGACGCGACCTTTTACTTCCCGCCACGGCCTCCATATAATAGCCGCCGATCACCTGTTCACAACAACCTCAATATCGGCCGAGTGGTGGAACTGGTAGACACGCAGCACTCAAAATGCTGTGCCTTCGGGCGTGTCGGTTCGAGTCCGACCTCGGCTACCATTATTATTTACGCGAAGACTTCAATTAGTACTCGCGAATGACTTTGTTGGAGATATTTTGTTGGCCTCACAATTAAGCCAGACCTGCTCACGTTGCCTTCACAAAAAAATGTCATTCATCCCTGTCTTTCGCGCTCAGATAGTGTATCAAGTCCATATCCTAAGATTAGATGCAGCCCCCATACCAAGTGCCATGACGGCAGACAAGGGCGATGTCCCTCAATGATTCGGGTATACTGTAATGTTTCGGCAATCAGCAACACGAACTCATGACCGCAGAAGTTAAAACCCTACCCGTCACGAAACCGGTGGATCGGAAATTGCCCAATGACAAGCAACTCCGCTCCCGCGTACGGCTGTTTGGCAATATTCTTGGCAAAATCCTGCAGGATCATGCCGGCGAAAAGGTGTTCAATGCTGTCGAGGCCCTTCGCAAGGGGCATATCAGTTTGCGCAAATCAGAGGATGTCCGTAAGCGTCAGCGCCTCGACGCGCTGATCAAATCGCTGGATCCCGATTCCCTGGCCCAGGTGGTCCGCGCGTTCAGTATTTATTTTAGTCTGGCCAACATTGCCGAAGAGGCCTTCCAGCACAAACAGCGCCGCCGCGAGGTCAGCCGAAACGGCCCCCTCTGGGTGGGTTCCTTCGATGCGACCTTACGCGAATTTCACAGCGAGGTTACAACCCCGGAAGAGCTGCAGCATCTGCTGGATCACCTGGCCTACATCCCTGTATTCACCGCCCACCCCACCGAATCCAAGCGCCGGACGGTGATGGAAGCACTGCGGCGCATTTTCATAACCAGCGAAGAACTGGAAGTCAGCCGCCTGTCGCGGATTCAGAAAACTGCAATCTACAACAAACTCGAACGCAATATCCGGATCCTGTTCGAAACCAACGAAGTCCGGGTTAACAAGCTGAACGTCATCGATGAAGTGAGTAACGGTCTGTACTATTTTCGTGAATGTCTGTTTCCCGCTGTTCCGGAAACCTACCGCTATCTGGAAAACGCAATCCAGCGCACCTATGGCAGTAATCCGCAAACCGGAAACATTCGTGTCCCCAGCTTCATCAAGTTCGGATCCTGGATCGGCGGCGACCGGGACGGCAATCCGTTTGTCAAACCCGAGACCACCGTTACCGCAGTACGCCTGCAGTCACGGGAAATCCTGCGTGAGTACTATGGGCGCATTCGGCAACTGCAAAAGATCCTGACTCTGTCCACCGAGTTCTGTCAGCCCTCCGCCGCCTTTCTGAAAAGCCTGGAGCGTGACGAAGCCGCCATGCCCACCGTATTCGCTGCCCGCCCAAATCAGTACCGGCAGGAACCCTATCGACGCAAACTGGTGCTGATGCAAAATCGTATCGAGTGCAGTATTGCCCGGCTTGATCATCGTCTGGACGAGATTCCATTGCCAGACACCGATTACCGCTACCGTAATGAACAAGATCTACTACAAGATTTACATCTGATTCGTGATTCGCTAATCAGCGACCAGGATCATATTATTGCTGAAGGCGAACTGCAGGATTTGATACGTCTGGTGGAAACCTTTGGTTTCTTCCTGGCCCATCTCGACATTCGTCAGGAATCCACCATTCATACCCGGACCGTCAGTGAAGTGTTCAGGCAACTGGATGGCACTGACTACACTGCGCTGGACGAAAATCAACGCATGACCGTGCTGGCCGACTGGTTGAGCAAGGCGCCTCCCGCACTGGATACTGCAACGCTCAGTGATATGAATCGCGAAACACTGCAGACCTTTATGGTCATGTCACAAATGAGAGAGGAAATCAGCCCCAAGGTTTTCGGCAACTACGTCATTTCCATGACTCATGCAGCCAGTCATGTCATGGAAGTCATGTTTCTGGCCTGGCTTGCAGGACTGGCCGGGCAGCGGGACGGAAAGTGGTTCTGTCACATCCATATTTCGCCCCTGTTTGAAACCATTGATGACCTGGAACATATCGAACCGGTGATGAGCCAGTTGCTCAGTAACGACACCTATGCCGCGTTGTTAAACGCCGCCGGCAACAATCAGGAAGTGATGCTGGGGTATTCCGATTCCTGCAAGGACGGCGGGATTCTGGCCTCGGCCTGGAACCTGTACCAGGCCCAGCAACAGATCACGATTCTGGCCCGACAACATGGCGTGCAGCTACGCATGTTTCATGGCCGGGGTGGAACCATCGGCCGGGGTGGCGGCCCGACCCACGATTCCATTCTTAGTCAACCCACCGGCACTGTGCATGGTGAAATCAAATTCACCGAACAGGGCGAGGTGCTGTCCTACAAATACAGCAATACTGAAACTGCTGTGTATGAGCTCAGTATGGGAATTACCGGTCTGATGAAAGCCAGCCGCAATCTTATTCGGGCGCCGCAGCCGGACAATCCCGAGTACCTGGCCATCATGCATGAGCTCGCCACCACGGGTGAACGTCACTACCGTCAACTGACCGACGAAACAGCGGGCTTCCTCGATTACTTCTATGAAGCCACGCCAGTATCTGAAATTGCCCTGATGAATATCGGTTCGCGCCCGTCGCATCGCAAACAGGCGGATCGTTCCAAGGGTTCGGTGCGGGCCATCGGTTGGGTGTTTGGCTGGGCCCAGTCACGTCATACCCTGCCCGCCTGGTATGGCATCGGTGCTGCGCTCGAGGCCTGGCAGAGGCGGCACCCGCAACAGATTTCCAGACTGCAGGAAATGTATCAGCACTGGCCCTTTTTCCGTGCCCTGCTTTCCAATTCTCAAATGGCACTGTTCAAGGCTGACATGGGCATCGCCGAGTCTTACGTCTCCCTGTGTCACAACCAGGACACGGCCCGGACCATCTTCCAGACCATCAACAGCGAATACCAGCGCACGGTGAACAAGGTTCTCGAAATTGCACAACTTGATGAACTAATAGCGGAGACGCCGCATCTGGCATTGTCCCTGAAGCGACGCAACCCTTATCTGGATCCACTCAACCAGATCCAGGTTACCCTGTTGCGTCGCTGCCGCGACGAATCGGTCGACGAGGACACTCGCAACCAGTGGCTCAATCCGTTACTGCGCTCGATCAACGCCATTGCGGCAGGAATGCGCAATACCGGCTAACGGGTTTATTCACGAAACCGCGAAGACTTTTATGTATCACGGTTTCGTAGTCGAAGGGCGAGTTGTTATTCACACGACAACTCCTACTGCCGCGCTAGCCGATTCATTTTTTACACAGCGTCTAGTGCTTGTCCGACATAACTGCGTCAATCCGGTAGACCGCATGGCAGGACACGCAATTTTTCATCAATTTCGACAACTGCGCCAGAGAGTGACCGGGGTCGCCCAATTGCTCGGCATCCAGCGCCAGCATGTCGAACTGCTTGTGTGTGTCAAAGCCTAGTTTCTTGAATGCCAGAGGCAGCTTGCCAACCAGCGTACCGGGCACTTCCTGTTGCGCGGCAGTCCCTACCTTGCGGGCCGCTTCGGCAACCAATGCCATGTTCTCTTCGCTCACGCCCTGGGTAATGTTCTGCAGGCTGGCCAGGAAGGCACGCATCTCGGCCAACACTAGATCGCGTTCGGCCGGTTCCAGTAACAGGGCCTGTCGACCATCGCTGGCCGGCACGGTGGTGCCGCTCAGGATGAACTTGTACGCCATGGCACCGATGGCAAGCAGCAGCACCAGACTGATAACCCAACACAGTTTACACATAGCTTGCTCCAGACAAGGAAAATCGATGAACAACAGACACCACCCCGGCATGCGACGGAGTTCAGCTCAGGCAGAACCCTAACTGTTTTTCACGCTGATTTATTTGACCGACATCAAGCGTCTGGAGAGTTGCGGCGGGAGGTACAGGAGCTTTCTTATCGAGGCGGCCGGCCCGCGTCGCCTGGCCTTGTTTTATGCGACCTGAACGGGAATGGTGTTACGGGTGTGAGTAATGGCGTTGTTTTCGTTCAGATAGACCAGTTTGGGTTTGAAGCTGGCCAGTTCCTGCTGGTTAAGTCCCACGTAGGCGCAAATGATTATGATATCGTCAGGATTGGCCTTGTGGGCTGCCGCCCCGTTGACAGAAATGATGCCAGAACCGCCTTCAGCCCGGATGGCATACGTGGTGAAACGTTCGCCATTGGTGACGTTATAGATTTCGATCTGCTCGTATTCCCGGATCCCGGAAATCTTCAGCAGTGTGCTGTCGATGGCGCAGGATCCTTCATATTCGAGCTCCGCATGGGTGACGCGTGCGCGGTGCAGCTTGGCCTTGAGCATCGTTGTCAGCATCTATCTCGCATTCCTCGGGAGTCAGGAACACATATTTTAACACGGACCGCACCCCGCTTCACACCAGCCAAGCCCTTATTTTATAAGCGAATTCAGACACGAACATTGTCAATCAGCCGTGTTTTGCCCAGTCTGGCTGCCGCCACAATCACAAGTTCGTCGCCGGGCCGGGGATCGGCCAGATCTTCGGCCCGCCGAATCGCAACGTAGTCCGGCATCAATCCGGCGGCCGAGAGATCGCCTCCGGCCTGATGTTCCAGTACCGTAAAGTCCGCCTCCCCCTGCCGGATGCGGTCCCGACTCCGGACCAGCACCTGGTACAGGACCGGTGCCCGCGCCCGTTGTTCGGCGTTGAGCCGACGGTTGCGTGAACTCATCGCCAATCCGTCCGGCTCGCGCAAGGTCGGGTGGCTGACGATTTCGATTGGCATATCAAGGTCGGCCACCATACGTCGCACCACCAGCAATTGCTGAAAATCCTTTTCACCGAACAGCGCCACATCAGGCAGGACACAATTGAACAGTTTGGCCACCACGGTGGTCACGCCCCGGAAATGGCCAGGTCGGCTTGCCCCTTCAAGCACATCGGATAACCCCGGCACTTCGACGATAGTCGTCGCCTCACGACCAGCCGGGTAAAGCTCGGCCTCCGTTGGCAGGAATATCGCGTCGACGGGGTAGTCCGCGAGTTTTTGCAGATCCTCGTCCAGGGTACGTGGATAGTTCTTGAAGTCGGTCGGTTCGTTGAACTGCAGCGGGTTAACAAAGATGCTGACCACCACCCGATCGGCCTGGATTGCGGCCTGCCCCACCAGTGCCAGATGTCCAGCATGCAGATTGCCCATGGTCGGCACGAAAGCCGTGCGCTGGGACTTGCGGCGCCATTCCCGGCTAAGGGCCTGCATGTCCTTTACACTTGAAACAGATTGCATGAGGGAAAATTAAACCACGGTATCAACAGAGGACACAGCATAAATCAGTGTCCCGCAGAAAAACACATCTGATGTTAACTGATATCAACAACAGGACGGGCAGGCAACAATCTGTCGGTCATGCGACTCATTATCACGTCATTTTTGACATCGATAGACATTGAAGGTCTGTTCGCCATCCTTCATGTCCGTGGCCGGGACGATGGTATCGCCCTTCAGCTTGACAGCTTCATTACGCGCCAGGCTCACCAGTTCAGTCAGGACCTGCTTGCCCTTACGGGCCAGGGACGCGGCATCCGCCTTTACCGAAACGGTGGTAATGCCCGCAAATTGGCAGCCGCTGATTTGGGACGGCTGGACAAGTCGTACTTCTTGCACTTCTGGCACCGGTTTCACCGAGGTACAGGCGCTGGCCAGCAACACAACCAGCATCAGCAGCGCGGCAACACGCAATGTGGCGCTCATCGACAAGGTGCTAGGTGAAGCTATGCTCGTCATCCGGGAAAGCTCCCTTCCTGACGGCGGTTACATAGGTTTCTATCGCGGCAGTAATACCCTTGCCCGCCGACAGCGCGGCCAGAAAATCCTTTGCGAAGCGGGGCTGCTTGCCCGGGGTAATCCCCAGCAAGTCATAAATGACCAGCACCTGTCCGTCACACCCCACACCAGCTCCGATGCCGATCGTCGGTATCTGAAGGGACTCGCTAATCCGCCGCGCCAGTCCGGCCGGAATGCATTCCAGCACAATCATTTCTGCCCCGGCCTGTTGCAGTCCGAGTGCATCCTCACACATACGCGTGGCGGCATCCTGCTCTCTACCTTGTACCTTGTAACCACCGAGTTCTTCCACTGACTGGGGCAACAGGCCCAGGTGGCCGCAGACACGAATTCCATTAGCGGTCAGGTGCGCAATGCTATCAATAATCTTCCCGCCCCCTTCCAGCTTGACCATGTCTGCGCCGCCTTCTTCAGTCAGACGTCTGGCATTTTGCAAGGCCTGATCCTGATCAAGATAGGAACGATAGGGCATATCGGTCGCCAGCAGACAGCGCTGACGGGCCCGGGCCACCAGCCGGGTATGGTAAATCATGTCATCCATGGTAACGGGCAAGGTCGAATCATGCCCCTGTACCACCATACCGAGCGAGTCGCCCACCAGCAGTACATCCACGCCGGCCTGTTCACAATGCATGGTCATGCTGGCGTCATAGCAGGTCAGCACGACAATTTTTTCCCCGCCGGCTTTCATGGCCTGCAATTGCCCGGCACCCAGAGGGCCTTCCTGCGCCATCATAATCACATGGCCAGCTGGGCGGGATTGAAATAATGCCGGCCGGTGCGGATCCCTCTGATCTGCTCCAGTAGCAGTTCATAATCCTGTCGATTATGCGCAAAATCGATTTCGGCGGCATTCACGATCAGCAGGGGCGCTTCGTTGTAGTGATGGAAAAACCGCATATAGCGTTCGCTTAATTGTCGCAGGTAATTTTCGGCCATGTTTCTTTCGTAACCACGGCCACGCTCAGCGATCCGTTTTTTCAATACTTCCACCGGTGCCTGCAGGTACACCACCAGATCTGGCCGCGGCGCATCGATGGTGACATGAGCATAAACCTGTTCATAAAGTTTGAATTCTTCTTCGTCGAGGTTTAACTCCGCGAACAACCGATCTTTCTCGATGATGTAATCGGCAATCCTGACCGGCTGGAACAGGTCGGTCTGGCGCATTGATTTTAATTGCTCGGCGCGCTGAAACAGGAAAAACAACTGGGTCTGCAAGGCCGCGCCACGAGGATCCCGGTAAAAGCGTTCCAGAAAGGGATTCTGTTCGGCTCCCTCGAGCAACAGATCTGAACCAAAACTTTCTGCCAACCTTTGTGCCAGGGTAGTCTTGCCGACACCAATCGGTCCTTCGACAACGATGAAACCCGGTGTTTCCCGTTTTTCCATTACGCCACCAACTCCAGCCCGTTACTCGGGCATTTTAGCAACAAGGACGCCAAGGGTCCCAGGCCAGGAATAACCATGTCGTCATCCGTGACCTCATTCAAAGGGTACAATACAAAATTGCGCTGCCCCAGTCCCGGGTGAGGTACGGTCAACCGTTCGTCACAGATCACCTGCGTACCATATAACAGTAAATCAAGATCCAGGGTGCGAGGTCCCCAGCGTTCAGTGCTGCGCACCCGTCCCTGACTCGCCTCGATATCCTGCAAGGCATCAAGCAGAGTATGGGGCGCCAGTGTTGTATTCACGACTGCCACCCCGTTGAGATAATCCGGCTGCGCCAATGGTCCCATGGGCTTGCTACGATACAGCGGGGAGCGTCCAACCAATTTCGAATGTGGCATGGCCGCCAGGGCCTGGCAGGCCTGTTCAAGCTGCTGTTGCGGATCCGACAGGTTGCTGCCCAGCCCGATATAGGCGGTCACCGGCTGCGTCACTTCACTCTCCTGCAGGGGCCTTGGCTGACTTGCGATGTCGCCTACTGCGCGGCTTGCCGCCACCCAGTTGCCTGAGCATGATGCTGCGCTCCTCTTCGCCCACTTCCTGAAAACGGGTCCACCAGTTACATAGCTCGTGCAAAGGCTCTCCAATCTGACAACGTAACAGCAAAAAATCATAGCAGGCCCGGAAGCGGGGTTGTTCCATCAGGCGGCTGGCCCGTTTTCCATTACGGCGCGGCAGTCTTGCCTGGCTAGTCCAGATTTCGCGGGTCGGAAAACTGAAGCGTTTGGGAATCATCACCTGTTCAAGCTGGGCCGCGATAATGTCATTTCCGGCTGTCTGCAAGGCCTGCAGCTCAGTCATGCCTTCTTCCTGCAGGAGCTGTGCTTCGTCCCGCACCGGCCCCCACAACAGGGCCGCAAACAGAAACGCCGGATTGACTCCCTTGCCACTGTGGATCCGGGTATCCGTATTGATCAGGCTCTGACGGATAAAGGCATCAGTATAGGCATCACCTTCCGCCAGCAGGTCATCGGTCTGGGCGAACAGGTAGCCGAACAGATCCAGATCGCGCAACACTTCATACGAATGCTGCGCATAGCCGGCATGAAACAGCTTTAGAACTTCGTCAAACAACCGGGCCGGCGGAACATCATCGAGTCGATCAGCCAGTTCATGAATGACTTCCCGCAACCCCGGCTCTAGCTGAAAGTTGAGCTTGGCGGCAAACCGGGCCGCTCGCAACATGCGCACCGGATCTTCAAGGATCCGGGTCCGGGCGTCGCCGATGACACGCAACACCCCGGCCTGTATATCATCCAGTCCGCCGGTATAGTCCACCAGAGAATAATCGGCGATATTGTAGTAAAGGGCGTTGACCGTAAAGTCGCGCCGCCAGGCATCCTCTTCCAGCGAACCATAAACGTTATCGCGCAGAATCATGCCTTCTTCAGAAATCCCTTCTCCCTCGCCCTGTCCATGCGGCCCACGGAACGTGGCCACTTCGATAATCTCGCGACCAAAATGGATATGCGCCAGCCGGAATCGCCGCCCGATCAGGCGACAATTGCGGAACAACTTGCGCAGCTCCTCGGGAGTGGCGTCGGTTGCAATATCAAAATCCTTGGGATTTTTTCCCAACAACAAATCCCGAACCCCGCCGCCAACCAGATAGGCGGCATAGCCGGCCTTATGCAGGCGGTACAGTACTTTCAGGGCGGCTTCGCTGATATCGCCCCGTGATACGCAATGCTCGGCGCGGGGAATGATGCGTGGCTTTGTAATGGTGTAGTCCTGACGGTTAACTGGCATTTTCAAGTCGGCATAGCATAACATTTCCGCGGCCTGCCTCCGAATCATCCTATAGAAATAACCGCAAAGTCACCTGGCCAGAAATACAAAACCCCGTCATGGACGGGGTTTCGGTCAAAACCTGGTTACCGAATCAATCAAAATCGGCCACCAGTGACTGGCGGATATTGTCCGGTACGGGATCCAGCGTGTAGGAATAATTATCATGTTCGATACCCATCGCAAGCGCTGCGCCCTGTTTGGCGGCCTGCACCATTTGCGGGGTAAACTCAAATCGCAGGAAATGTACCGAGGAGGTCTTTTCCTCCGTAGTGCGTTCCAGATCCTCGTTAGCCTCCGGGTAGACCTTGTCGAACCCATTGACCTGAATCCAGACCTTATACTCAATCCCCAGCAATTGCGACAGCGCCGCCTTGCGTTCTTCTACATCCGGGAATTCCAGCATAAAGGTGGCCTTGAGGTTACTGCCTTCGGGAATCAGGGGATTATAGGCATCCAGCTCATCCTGGATTCCTTCCTGTTCGAAAATCCGTTCGATTCGCAACATCTCCTGGATCTGGTACTGCATGGTCAGACGATCCTCGAAGTACAGGGTGGCATTCTCTCCCAGATGTACCTTTCGGTTTTTCTTGTGCGCCATGACCTTGCTACGAAAATCGCCGCGTTGTTTGGCGTACTCTTCAAGACTCAACAAATCAGCGCGTTTCAATCCAGACATTGCAGTTGCTCCGTTCATACCGGTTTCAATCATGGTGTCCGCTTTCAAGATCAACGATGGGTTTATCAGTAAACAGGTAGTCTCGCAGTTCCTTGTTGAACTTCGGATCCTGGCGTCTGATCCATTCCAGCACCATCGCGGCATGTTCCTTTTCTTCGTCACGATTGTGCGCCAGAATATTCTTGAGGTCTTCGTCCTTGCATGCATCGACTCGCTGGTTGTACCAGTCTACAGCCTCAAGTTCTTCCATCAGGGAAACGATAGCTCGATGCATATCACGGGTAGAGTCGCTCAGTTCATCGATTGACTCATGGTAACCCTCATTAGACATTGTATTCTCCTTTCAGATTTATATTATTGATCTTTCTCAGATACCGTAGGCCCGGCGTAATAGTGACATCGGGTGCTCCGGTTTGCGGCCGTCCTCCAAACCGTTTTCAATCTGGTGCCCCGCCATGGGACAGTCGCTACTATAATGGTCGGCATCGGCCTGCTTCACCTTGTTGATCACTGGCCGCGCGATTTTCATGGATATCTCATGAAATTCTTTTTTCACGGCATAGGTGCCATCATGCCCGGAACAACGCTCAATCGGGATTACTTCGGTGTCCGGCACAAGCTGCAACACATCTCGTGTTTTCAAACCGATATTCTGTACCCGCAAGTGACAGGCTACATGATAAGCCACCTTACCCAGTGACAAATGAAAATCGGTTTTCAGTTTACCTTCCTTGTGGCGCAGCATCAGATATTCGAAGGGATCGTAAATCGCCTGTTTGACCTTCTGTACCTGCTCGTCATCGGGAAACATCAGCGGCAGTTCCTGTTTAAACATCAATACACAGGACGGCACCGGTGCCACGATATCCCAGCCCTGGTCTACCATTTTGGCCAATACCGGGATATTTGCATTCTTGGCCGCTTCCACGGCATCCAGATCGCCCAGTTCCAGTTTCGGCATGCCGCAACACTGTTCTTTCTCGGCCAGGGTGACGGGAATTCCATTGTGTTCGAACACGGCCAGCAGATCGGCGCCGATGTCCGGTTCGTTATAGTTGCCATAGCAGGTGGCAAACAGGGCTACCCGACCCTGCGTGGTTTCGCCTGGCTGATGCGTCAGTGTTGAGGCGTGAAACCGGAACTGCTTGCGCAAGGTGGCATTGTGATACTCGGGTACCACTGCATCCGCACTCACACCCAGGCTGTTTTCCAGCATCTGTCGCATAGGCTTGCTGCGATTCGCGGCATTCACCATATTGACCACCACCGGTATACCGGCCAGTTTACCGACCGTATCTGTTGAGGTAAGCATGCGATTACGGAAACTGGCGCCCTGCTGCTTGTAGTACACCGCCTTGGCGCGCAACATCAGGTGCGGGAAATCCACATTCCATTCATGGGGGGGAACATAAGGGCATTTGGTCATGTAGCACAGGTCGCACAGGTAACAGTGGTCGACCACTTTCCAGTAATCTTGTTTGGCGACACCATCCACTTCCATGGTTTCGGATTCATCCACCAGGTCAAACAGGGTCGGAAAGGAGTTACACAGGCTTACGCAGCGCCGACAACCGTGGCAAATATCAAATACCCGTTCAAGTTCTCCGAACAGGTCGTTCTGGTCGTAAAATTCGGTATTTTTCCAGTCAAGTGGATGACGGGTGGGTGCTTCTAGATTACCTTCGCGTGGTGCTGACATATTCAAACATCCTTTTATATATATTTGAATAACAGGATGAATAACGGGATCAGCTGACGCTGATCCCGCTGTGACTTGCTATACCTTATACCTTAACTATCCAGGGCATCCAGTGCTTTCTGGAAACGATTGGCGTGGGAACGCTCTGCCTTGGCCAGCGTTTCAAACCAGTCAGCAATTTCGTCGAAGTTCTCGTCACGTGCTGTCTTGGCCATGCCCGGGTACATGTCGGTGTACTCGTGCGTCTCGCCCGCAATGGCTGATTTGAGGTTTTCCGCGGTCGGGCCAATCGGCAGGCCGGTGGCAGGATCGCCCACTTCTTCCAGGTACTCCAAATGGCCGTGAGCGTGACCGGTTTCACCTTCCGCGGTAGAACGGAACACGGCGGCAACATCATTATAACCTTCAACATCTGCCTTGGAAGCGAAATACAGGTAACGGCGGTTGGCCTGGGATTCACCGGCAAATGCGTCTTTTAGTGACTGTTCAGTCTTGGATCCTTTCAATGACATGGTTGTTTCCCCTTGATTTACGATTACTGTTAGAAAAACGGTACTGCCCACGGCAGCACCTTGGATTTAGACTAATTCTAAAACGTGGATACAAGATAGTCCACCCCTACTTGTATGTCAACAGGCCGGGGCCGGGTAACTGAGACCGCGACGTCTATCAACCGGTTGACCCGCCAAGCACCGCTGCGCTAGTGTTGCAACCCTTTCGCATACCAACCGGAAATCCGTCAGTGACCAAGAAAACAGCCAAAAAATCAATCCGCAAACAGAGCGAACCTGACTTCGAAGCGGCCATCAAGGAGCTGGAATCCCTGGTGGAGCGCATGGAACACGGTGAGCAAAGCCTTGAGCAGTCGCTCAAGGATTTCGAGCGTGGCGTGGCACTGACCCGTACCTGTCAGCAGGCGCTCAAATCGGCTGAGCAGAAGGTGCAGCAACTACTGGAGCAGAACGGCCAGACCAAACTGGTGCCTTTCGACGAGGACTGAGGCAGGCACTTCAATAGTTACCGACATGGGCTCAAACTACCCTCCCCAACCTCACCCGCCATGAATATTCACTTGCATGTCGGTCGGCATCGGCTCATGATTTATTGCATCCCTGTTACAAATTGACTGACATGCCTGACGCGCCGCTACATCCCCTGCTTGATACCATTGATGACCCATCACAGCTGCGTGATTTGTCTGTCCCGGAACTGGTGCAACTGGCCGCTGAGGTGCGTGGCTTCCTGATCCAGACCGTCAGTGAAACCGGTGGCCATCTATCGGCCGGACTCGGTACGGTAGAACTGACCCTGGCCCTGCACCATGTGTTCGATACCCCGGAGGACCGACTCGTGTGGGACGTCGGGCACCAGAGCTATCCGCACAAGATATTGACCGGCCGGCGCCAACTCATGGGCAGCCTGCGCCAGCAGGGTGGGCTGAGCGGTTTTCCCAACCGCGGTGAAAGTCCGTACGATACCTTCGGTGTAGGCCATTCCAGCACATCCATCAGCGCCGCGCTCGGCATGGCCATTGCGGCCCGGCAACAGGGCTCGGATCGACGCGTGGTCGCCGTGATTGGCGACGGTGCGTTGACGGCCGGCATGGCGTTCGAAGCTCTCAACCATGCAGGTGATCTCGACGCCAATCTACTGGTTGTGTTGAACGACAATGACATGTCTATCTCCGCCAATGTAGGTGGCCTGTCCAATTATCTGGCCAAGATCTTGTCGGGCAAACTGTATTCCAGCATGCGCCAGGGCAGCAAAAAGGTCCTCGGCGTCATGCCGTCGGTGTGGGAGCTGGCGCGCCGTGCCGAAGAACATATGAAAGGTATGGTCATCCCCGGCACCCTGTTCGAAGAACTCGGTTTCAACTATATCGGACCTATCGATGGCCATGATATGGATACGCTGACCAAGACCCTGGCCAATCTGCGTTCCCTGCAGGGTCCGCAGTTCCTGCATATCGTGACCACCAAGGGCAAGGGTTTTGAGCCGGCCGAGGAGAATCCCTGCACCTACCACGGTGTCGGCCGATTTAATCCCGAATCGGGCAAGATGGAAAACCGGCCGGCGAGTGGTCCGACCTACACCCAGGTCTTCGGCGACTGGCTGTGCGATATGGCCAGCCGGGATGAACGGTTGATGGGCATCACGCCGGCGATGCGGGAAGGCTCCGGCATGGTGCGTTTTTCGGAACAATTCCCGCGTCAATACTTCGATGTCGGTATTGCCGAACAGCACGCCGTCACGCTGGCCGCCGGCATGGCCTGCGACGACCTGAAGCCGGTGGTGGCCATCTATTCAACTTTTTTGCAACGCGCCTATGATCAGCTCATCCATGACGTTGCCCTGCAAAACCTGCCAGTGCTGTTTGCTATCGATCGCGCCGGGGTGGTCGGCCCTGACGGGCCCACGCATGCTGGCAGTTTCGACCTCAGCTACCTGCGTGCCATTCCAAATATGGTAGTGATGGCGCCGGCGGATGAAAATGAGTGCCGCCAAATGCTGACCACCGGCTTCCGCCACACGGGGCCCGCCGCAGTGCGCTACCCGCGTGGTACCGGCCCGGGGGTTGCCATCCAGCCGGCCCTGACCGAGCTGCCGATAGGTAAAGGCGAGATTCGTCGCAAAGGTCGGCGCATCGCCCTACTGTCCTTCGGCAGCCTGTTGTCCGAGGCCATGATCGCCGCCGAACACTTCGATGCCACGGTGGCCAACATGCGCTTCATCAAACCGCTGGATGAGGCCCTGCTGCTGGATCTGGCCAACGGCCACGACGTGCTGGTAACCCTGGAAGACAATGTGGTCATGGGTGGCGCCGGCAGTGCAGTCAACGAGGCTCTGCTCGCCCGGCAGCGGCCAATGCCGATCCTGAACCTCGGCCTACCCGACCGGTTCCAGGACCAGGCCAGTCGCGATGAACTGCTGACCGAGGCGGGGCTTGACAGTGGTGCTATAATCGCCGCCGTTGAGGCATTTCTGGATCACGAACCCCTTGCCAAACATATTACACTCGCTTAAAGTCCTACTGCTTTAGTCAGGAATTTTCATGGCCGCTGTCTATACACTAAAGATCCTGACGGATTTTGCTGCCGCGCATTACCTGCGCGACTACGAAGGCGTCTGCAACAGGCTCCACGGCCACAACTGGAAAGTGGAAGTTAACGTCAAGGCCCGGCAACTGGACAAGGTCGGCATGGGAATCGACTTCAAGGTCATCAAGGAGGCCACCCGGAGCCTGCTCGGCAGGCTGGATCATTACAACCTTAATGACCTGGCGCCTTTTGACGAGATTAACCCGACAGCCGAGAATATCGCTGCCTTTTTGTATCGCGAACTTTCGCAGCAACTGAATACGAACGCGGTGCAGGTCAATGCGGTAACCCTGTGGGAAACCGATCGCGCCTGTGTCACCTATACCGAGGACTGATTTGCATGAGCGCCGTTATCGAAGACGTCCAGAGCAGCAAGGACACTCGCCATATTCCCATCAACAAGGTGGGAATCAAGGATATCCTGCACCCGGTGCGGGTCCGCGATCGCAGTGGTGGTGATCAACACACTATTGCCAATTTCAACATGTACGTAAACCTGCCGCATAACTTCAAGGGCACGCACATGTCTCGCTTCGTGGAAATTCTCAATCAACATGAGCGGGAAATTTCGGTTGATTCATTCAAGGAAATGCTGCGTGAAATGACGGAACGGCTGGAAGCCGCCTCGGGCCATATCGAGATGAAATTTCCCTATTTTGTCAACAAGGCCGCACCGGTCTCCGGCGTGCAGAGCCTGATGGATTACGATGTCACTTTCATCGGCGAAATCCATAATGGCGAAATCGAATTGAAAATAAAGGTAGTCGTGCCGGTTACCAGTTTGTGTCCCTGTTCCAAGAAAATTTCTGACTTTGGCGCCCATAACCAGCGTTCTCATGTGACCGTCAATGCCCGCATTTGTGACTTCGTCTGGATTGAGGAACTCATCGAACTGGTGGAACAGGAAGCCTCGTGCGAACTCTATGGTTTACTCAAGCGGCCTGATGAAAAACTGGTGACCGAACGGGCCTATAACAATCCCAAGTTCGTCGAGGACATGGTGCGCGATGTGGCGGCACGACTTAATCTGGACGATCGTATCTGCGCCTATGTGGTGGAATCGGAAAACTTCGAATCCATTCACAACCATTCAGCCTATGCCTTGATCGAAAAGGACAAAAAGGCCGAACAAAACACCTGAGCTGGTGGGCCGGTGGCGACATTGAATCCGGCCCTAACGGGCCTGCAACATCAGCACGTCCCCCTCATGCTCCATCGTTACCCGGCTTAGAAATGTCATGCCAAGCAATGCCGTGGTGGGTGAATCGCCGTCCATCACAGCAGCATCAACATCGCGTAACTCGATTTCACCCACCCGTACGGTTTTCAGTTTCAGCCGATAGATTCGCACCCGGCCGTTGGCGGTGGAAGCCCAGCCAGGCGTACCTTCATAACGGTAATTGATGCCCAGTTTTTTTGCCTGTCTGGCATTGAAGGCAACCCATGCAGCCCCCGTATCGAGTAGAAACTGCACCGGCTGGCGATTGACGAAGCCCTGCACCAGGTACATGCCCCGGGTCGGCTGGATTCGCGCCTGGGATTTTGTTGGCTTGGCAAAACTGGACTGCACCGGGCCGCTGCCGAGCGTAAATGTTTCACGCTGCCCGTCGATCTCCAACACCGCCTGCTCACTGTTGGCAGAGATCAGCTTGATTCCCTCCATGGTTGATTCGCCCACCCTCAGCTTGTACTGATTGTCATCAACCCGGATGATGACCATATCCCGGAACAGGCCCACTACCAGGATATCAAACGCCTGGACAAAACCGCCGCCAACCAGCAGGACAAGCGCGACTGATATTTGCGCCAGTTTCATCTTGCTCAGGGCCGGACCCGGTAGTTTTGGCCTTCCGGTCGGTTCAGATCGATTTCCAGACGCTGTGAACTCCAGCCATGCACCTTGTCATGGGCTTCGATATACACGGTTTGCACATTGTCCGGCAGAGTGACACCCGTCAGACCACGGGTGAAGGGTTGCTCATTCACATGCGGGTGATACAGCGTCCGGACACCGAGTTCCTGGCCATCGGCCGTCACGATCCGCCAGCCATCTGCATAGTGGTCCCAACCCGTGTCGGCGTGTTGCAGGGTGACATTCACTGACCAGCTATCGCCCTGCTTAATGAACTCGGCATACTTGATTTCAACCTGGCCGGCAGTTGCCAGAGCCGGTGCAAGCAGCAGAACGAACCATCCTTTGAATTTCATTTTCCTTCCTCATATAAAACTGACCCCGAACAGTATAACCTGCAGGCTCAATGCAGAATAAACCGCCGCACCAACGTCATCCAGCATAATCCCCAGGCCGCCGTGCACCTTGCGATCGAGCACATCGACCGGCCATGGTTTCCAGACGTCAAACAGCCGGAACAAAAAGAAGCCGAGGATGGCCCAACGCCAGTCGAACGGCACCATGAACATGGTTAACAAATAACCCACAATCTCGTCCCAGACAATCGCCGAATGATCGTGACTACCCAGCCGCTCGGTGGTGATCTGGCACAACACAACTCCTGCCAGGAACAGACCTAGCACCACCAGCAAATAGGGAATCGGGGCGAGCGACGCCATGAGCCAGTAAACCGGAATCGCCACAAGGGTGCCCGCTGTTCCCGGTGCGTAAGGGGACAGTCCGGCACCAAATCCCAGACTCAGAAAATGCACCGGGTTTAACAGCAGTTTAATGTCAACCCGGTTTCGTTTTAACAGGCTCATTCCTGCTCCCTGAAGTGGGTGTAGCCGTGCGCTTGACAGTCCATGTGTGACCCGTTGGCATCGGTACAGCGTAAACCAGGTTCCGCCTCGATGCACCCGATGCGGGTAAAATGCAAATTATCGCTTGCCATCAACTCTTCCAGCTCCGCCTGTTTTTGCGGTGCGATACAAAAACACAGTTCGTAATCATCCCCGCCCTGCCAGATGAGTGACCGCCAGGACGGGTATTGTGCGAGTACCGCTTGCGCCGCTGTGGACACGGGAATTTGATCCAGTTGCACCATGGCCCCGCACTGACCAACGTCGAACAAGTGAGAAAGATCCGCCAGCAGGCCATCAGAGATATCGATGGCGCAGCGAGCCAGGCCACGCAAGGCCTGTCCTTCACGCAGCCGCGCCTGGGGACGATTCAGCCTGGCCCGCAGTTCGGGATATTCTTGCAGCAGCCCGGACGGATCATACTGAAGTAATTTCAATCCCAACACCGCATCTCCCAGGGTGCCACTGACATAAACCAGATCGCCGGGTCTGGCCCCGTCTCGCAGCAGCGCCTGGCCATGCGGGACATAACCGCCGATTTGCACCGTCACGGTCAACGGGCCGCGGGTTGTATCACCACCGACCAGGGACACACCGGATGCGTCGGCAAGTTCAAACAGACCACGACTGAATTCAGACAGCCAGGCTTCGTCTGCATCGGGCAGGGTCAGGGCCAGGGTAAACCAGACGGGTTCGGCGCCCATCGCCGCCATGTCACTCAAATTAACAGCCAGGGCCTTGTAGCCAATATCAAACGCCGGGGTACCGGGGGGGAAGTGGACAGCCTCGACCAGGCTATCGATGGCAATCACCAGATCGTCATCCGCCCGGGAGCCGATCAGGGCGGCATCATCGCCGATGCCCTTGAGAACAGGCTCGCGTGGTGACGGCAGACGTTCAAAATAGCGTCTAATGATGTCGAACTCAGTCACCGGCATGGCAGATCTGGATCAGGATACATGGCAAGAGAAGGTTTTTCGTGGGCATGTCGCGGTTACCCGCGGTATACAGATTACGGCTAGCTATGGCTGGCGGCGACTTCAGTTGACCGCAGACTCGCAGCCAGGCGATCCATGATGCCATTGACGAACCGGTGACCCTGTTCCGCGCCAAACAGCTTGGCCAGTTCCACCGATTCATTGATAACGACGCGATACGGAATATCAGGGTGATGAACCAGTTCATAGACGCCAACCCGCAACACCGCCTGCTCCACCGGATCGACCTCTGCCATCTTACGGCTTAGCAAAGGCGCAATCGCCTCATCCAGCGCAGCCTGATGTTTCGGCACCTGAATCAGCAGTTCCCGAAAATAGGGTATATCCACATTGTGCAGTTCCTTTTCTACAAGATACTGCTTTTCAATATCGCCGGGCGCATTGCCGGATACCTGCCATTCATACAGGCCTTGTACTGCAAGTCGACGGGCACGGGTGCGTGCGTTGATCTTCATGTTTTGATTATTCGCCCTACGCTAACCCAGATTGCGCAGCAGGTTAATCATTTCGATAACCGACAGTGCTGCTTCGCCACCCTTGTTACCCGCCTTGGTACCGGCGCGTTCAATGGCCTGCTCAATCGTGTCCACCGTCAAGACACCAAACGCCACGGGAATTTCCTGCTGCATCATCACAGATGCCATCCCTTTCACACATTCACCCGCCACATAGTCGAAATGCGGGGTACCGCCGCGGATTACCGCTCCCAGGGCAACGATACCGTCGTATTTGTGCAGTGCTGCCATTTTCTTGATCGCCAATGGCAATTCGTAAGCGCCGGGAACCCGGACCACTTCCAGATCGGCATCCTCGGCACCGTGTCGCCGGAGCGTGTCCAGCGCCCCTTCCAGCAGGCTTTCCACCACGAAACTGTTGAATCGCGCCACGGCAATACCAATCCGGGCACCCTTGACGACCAAGTCACCTTCCACCACCTTGATTTTGTCCATCATTGTTACCTTGTCACTATCAAACACAAATGATTAAACACAGACTGCCAGTCGAAGCCGTCAGTCATGTACATATTCCACAACTTCCAGACCGAATCCGGACAGGCCATGCAGTTTCTTCGGCGCGCTCAACACACGCATCTGTTTTACGCCCAGATCGGTCAGAATCTGGGCCCCGATACCGAAAGTGCGTAAATCATTTCCCGCTTCGGTACGTGGTAGCTCAACGCCATTGTCCTGATCTGCATAGTGCCGGATCTGGCTGATGATCGCATCCGATTCGTCCGCCAGGCGCAGAATAATGGCCACGCCATAGCCATCGTCGGCGATCCGTTTCAACGCATCACGCAGTGGCCAGCCACAGTCATCGCGCCGGCTGCCAAAAATATCGCACAGCGAGTTCTCTACATGCACCCGCACCAGCGGCGGCCGGCCCGGCTCCATGTCACCCTTGACCAGGGCGAGATGCACCTGGTTGTCGATCACATTGCGAAAAGCATGTAATCTGAAGTCGCCAAATTCGGTGGGCACCAGTGAACTGGCTACGCGCTCCACGGTTTTCTCGTTCAGCATCCGGTATTCGATCAAGTCGGCAATGGTGCCCATCTTGAGCTCATGCTCGGCGGCAAATTTTTCCAGATCCGGACGACGCGCCATGCTGCCGTCCTCGTTGAGGATTTCGACAATCACCGCGGCCGGCTCCAGACCGGCCATTCTGGCCAGATCGCAACCTGCTTCGGTATGTCCGGCGCGGGTCAGCACCCCACCGGGCTGCGCCATCAGAGGAAAGATGTGTCCGGGCTGGATCAGGTCCGAGGCCTTTGCATCGGGCGCTACTGCAGTACGTACGGTAACGGCCCGGTCTGCGGCCGAAATACCGGTTGTCACCCCCTCCGCCGCTTCG
>Ga0316585_10000037_pt1 | contig 20432 bp, 18 predicted proteins | sample S_170502SCrBrC_D_FD_204517 | JGI IMG/M metagenome (GOLD analysis project Ga0316585, IMG submission 204517) | Rhizosphere microbial communities from salt marsh grasses in Alabama, United States - S_170502SCrBrC | ecosystem: Host-associated > Plants > Roots > Rhizosphere | place: USA: Alabama...
CAGGTATTTTCGAAATACGGATTGGCCTGAGAAATGATCATGACGGCTTTGCTGCCATTGCGTCTGGCCTGGTCAAATACTTCATGCATCCATTCAATATTGGCTTCATTACGTTGTTTGTACTCTTCGTCCATTTCCGGTGTGCGTCCCAGATTATTATTGCTGCCGACCATATGCAGGGTCATGAACTGGACCCCGTCCCACTGCCAGCTCACATTTTCACGGTACCTGGCGTACCGCGGGTTATCGCTTTGTCGCTTCAGCTTGATGGTTTGCTGACCGAGACTGCGGTCACCCTGGAAATACATTTTGCGCAGCTTGTCCAGCCGTTCCAGGGGGTCATAGGCCTGCGGTTTCGCCCGGTAGCAATCGGTCCAGTCGTTGTCGCCGGGGGTCAGGATAAACGGATGCTTGCTGCTTTGTGCCAGCTTTAAACGATCCTCGAAGGCCGCGTCACTACACGGCGGGAGACCCTTGCTCGTGTCCTTCCAGGCAATGCCGTCAAACCACATATCGCCATCGTGGACGACAAAGGCGAGCTCTTCCGAGTTCAATGTCTGCATCAGGTTATTGAACTCTTTCTCCTGGGCGGCCTGATATGGTGTATCGCCAATTAACGCAAACTCCATGATTCCGCTTTTTTCAGCGTAAACCGCGCCAGGGATCAGTATTATCAATATCATGAGTAGGTGTTCCGCTCTGATCAGTAACCGGGTCGGAAACAGTCCTGAGTCAATAATTTTCATGAAAGTCTCCCAGTAATAAGTGTGTATGTTCCCATCAAACCCAAGCCAGCCGTCCCAGGGAAAAAGACGATAAGCTTACCTTGTTGCCAGTACTAATATAGATAAAATGTAAACGGACTTGATTCAGGATTTTCTACGAATAGTTGAAGATTTTTCTACGACCTCAAAAAAATCAACCACTTGCGAGCCGCCGCCCAAACTGGAAGTGCATATGCGATGAATAAGGGACCAAACAATGAGCCATCAACGCCCTTCCGGATTGGCGAGTGGGTGGTGGAACCCGGTAGTGGGCGCATCTGCAAGAACGGAGTAGAGGTAAAGCTTGAGCCAAAGGTGATGGAGGTGCTGGCCTACCTGGCGCGGCATCAGGGTACTGTGGTCAGTCATGAAATGCTGGAGGCAGAAATCTGGACCGGCACCATAGTGGGTTATGGTTCCGTGCCAGCAACCATCATCAAGCTGCGCAAGGCACTGGGAGACAATTCGCGCAAACCACGATATATTGAAACCGTATCCAAGCGTGGTTACCGCCTAATCATGCCGGTTTCACCGGCACCTGAAGAAACCCGGGCATCGGACAATAATGCCGCAACCGATGACGCATTATCAAGTTCCAAACGCAAAACAGTACGACGAGCCGTAACCCTTGCACTTCTTGGATTATGCATTGGATTGGCAGTCCTGGTCGTTGAGTTGGACTGGCCGGGTCAGCCTGGCCGGACTTCGTCAGAAATCCCATCTGTCGTTGTGCTCCCGTTCAAGAATTTCAGCGATGATCCCCGGGAGGCGCACCTGAGTGATGGCATTACCGATGATCTGATAACGGATCTATCCAGGATCAAATCCGTCAGGGTACTTGCCCGGCAAACCTCTTATTATTACAAGAACAGAAAGGTTACACCCGAGGACGTATTTCGCCAGCTAAACGTGTTGTACATTATCGAGGGCAGCGTCAGGAAATCCGGCAAGCATATCAGGGTGAATGTACAGCTCAGCAATGCGAAACAGGGCGAAAACATCTGGGCAGAGCGTATCGATACCGATACAGAAAACATATTCAGTACACAAGACAAAATCGTGAAAGATGTCGTTCAGGCGATGTATGTCACCTTGTCAACCAAGGGTGCTACCCCTCCAGTTTTACGCGGAACGAGAAGCTTCGATGCCTATGATGCTTTTCTGCTTGGTCAAAAATATTCAAAGAACCGTTCCAGGCAAGGTTATGAGCAGACAATAAACGCGTATAAACGCGCCATCGAGATTGATCCGGGTTATGCGCGCGCCTATGGCGCACTGGCCGTTACGCTAACCCGTGGATATCGCTACCTGTGGAGTGATTTATCAATGGTCGAGGCCAGGGAACGGGCAATGATGTTCGCCAGGAAAGCCATTGTGCTGGACACGTCTACGCCTCAAATCTACTGGTCACTGGGATATGTTCATCTTCATCGGCGTGAATACGATGAAGCTGAGGAAGCGGCCAGAAAATCAGTATCCCTGTCACCCAGCTACGCCGACGGCTACGCCTTGCTTGCCAATATCGTGAACTGGAGAGGAAAGCCTGTAGATGCAGAAAAGTACGTCAAGAAAGCAATCGAGCTGAATCCATACTACTCGTTCCAGTACCCATCAACCCTCGGTACGGCCTATTATCACCAGGGCCGTTACCAGGAAGCTGTTACTGTATTGAAAACAGCGCAAAATCAGAACGAGATGGCACTGAATCCACATATATACCTCGCTGCTGCCTATACGGAACTGGGAAGGGGGGAAGAGGCAGCATGGGAGATAACCCAGATCGATATCAATCATCCGGGTACCAGGCTTTCCGAACTCAGGACCATTTTACCCTATGAAAAAAAATCGTACATGGAAACATTGGTGAGTGACTTGCGCAAAGCCGGCATGTCCGAATAAACACCAAGCTACAGTTTAAAAATCACTACTCATTATTTAGGTGAACTCGCATACCCTATCCTTGTCCGGCTAAGATACAATAGATTCAGATGCACTAAATAAATCGAGAAATCCATACAATATACGAGACCCATGCCCAACATGCCGACAATTGAAACTGAATGGAAGCAAACACCCGTCGGTGTCATCACAGAGGTCCATGGTCCTGTTGTGGTTATCGCCTGCGATACACTACCTCCCTTACACCAGGCATTATGTGCCAGCCTGAATCACGAAACCTACCTGTTCGAAGTCCATCAGCATATCGATGAGCGACACTTGCGTGCAATCACCTTGCACCGTAGTACAGGCCTGCATCGAGGCATGACAATTTACGATACCGGCGCACCGTTGCATATCCCGGTGTCACCTGAATGCCTTGGGCGACTGCTGAATATCTTCGGTGAACCACTAGATAATGGCGACGCATTGGTGACACAGGAATTCCGCAACATTCACAGCCGTCCACTTCCTCTACAGAACTCGGTAGGTGTTGGTGAGGTGCTACAAACCGGCATCAAGGTTATCGATCTGCTTTGCCCCTTCGTCAAAGGGGGAAAAACCGGGCTATTCGGTGGTGCGGGTGTCGGCAAGACGGTACTGATCATGGAGTTCATGCATGCGGTGGCTACCCTGCATAAGGGTGTATCTGTGTTTGCCGGTGTGGGCGAACGTATCCGCGAAGGCCACGAGCTTTGGCACGAAGTCCGCCGCGCCGGTGTGCTCCCGCAAACACTCATGGTGTTCGGCCAGATGGATGAGTCTCCGGGAGTACGCTTCCGGATCGGACTCTCGGCGCTCACCTATGCCGAGTATCTGCGCGACACTCTGCAAAAAGAAGTGCTGTTTGTCATGGATAACATATTCCGCTTCGTGCAGGCGGGCAGCGAGGTATCCAGCCTCCTCGGCCGAATGCCCGCCACCGTCGGTTATCAACCTACCCTTACCACCGAGGTAGCGGAAATGCAGGACCGTATCCTCTCCACTCGCAAGGGTGCCATCACCTCGGTGCAGGCCGTCTATGTGCCGGCAGATGACATGACGGACCCCGCGGTCAGCGCAATCCTTAGTCATCTGGACACAACTGTGATCCTGTCTCGTGCCCAGGCTGGCAAAGGTATCTATCCGGCGGTCGACCCCTTGCAATCCAGTAGTCGGCTAATGGATCGTCACACATTGGGAACACACCACTACAGCATCGCCGAGGGAGTGCGGGAACACCTGGCGCGGTATCAAGAGCTGGAAGATATTATTACGATGTTGGGCGTGGAAGAATTATCCCCGAAGGATCATAAAATCGTTATGCGCGCGCGAAAGCTTCAACGCTACCTTACCCAGCCGTTCTGGACGACGGCCTCGCATACCGGTATACCAGGTATTACAGTACCGATTGAATGCACACTGGCAGACTGTGAAGCTTTCTTAAAAGGAAGTTATGACGAGGTTCCGGAAGACCATTGCTACATGCGTGGCACCATGGCTGAGAAGACACTATGAAGCCCTTTACACTCAAGCTGCAGGACGCGACCCGAACAGAGGAGATAACCAATGTGACATCCTTCGTCGGCGAGGATACTTCAGGCAGCTTTGGGATACTCGCGGGTCATGCACGCATAATGACTTCACTCACTATTGGATTGGCACGTTTTCGCATTGGCGAAAGCACCTGGAAGTACCTGGCACTGCCTGGAGCAGTTCTGTATTTCCATGATAATGCACTCACACTGTGTACGCGCCATTATCTACTGGATGATGACTATGATCGCATCAGCCAGGCCTTGCAGCAGCAATTGCTCGCCGAGGAGGAAAAGCTGCATACCATGAAGGAAAGCCTACACCACATGGAAGAAGAGATTCTCAAACGCCTGTGGGAATTGGGCCGCAAGGGAACAGGCTGATCACCATGTCGCAGCTGGATGAACTGAGGAAGCAGGTCGAGCGCCAGGCGCGACGCATGAAAAAAGCCGAGCATGAGCGACCCACCCTGGTCGGCCTGACAGTCTATATTGGCACGCTTGGATTGCTGTTCGTACTGCCCGTGATTGGTGGTGCTTATCTCGGTCAATGGCTAGACGACATGGCAACGGGTTATTCCATCCATTGGACGGTGAGCCTGTTACTATTGGGCGTATTCATTGGCGCGCTTAACGTATACTTATTTATAAAAGAATAAAGCCATGGATTCAGCAAATGTCTTGATCGAGCCGGTTTTCGCACTGGGTCCCATAGTCATCACCAATACCGTGGTGACTACCTGGGTTATTATGGCTGCAATCGCGCTGCTCTCCTGGCTGATATCGCACCGGCTGCGCACCGAGCCCGGGCCGCTACAGACAGCAATTGAGGGCATCGTTGCCACTATTGAAGAGGCCATTGTCGAAGTCGCACCCCAATACGCTCGAAACATACTGCCCTTTATCGGGAGTCTCTGGATTTTCCTGGTTATCGCCAATCTCAGCGGCCTGATCCCGGGCGTGCACTCGCCCACGCGTGACCTGTCTGCCACCGCGGCACTGGCGATACTGGTATTCCTGTCGACACACTGGTTCGGTATTCGTATTCTGGGCCTGAAGAGGTATCTGCGTCATTACCTCACACCAAGTCCGATCCTCTTACCGTTTCACCTCATCAGCGAGGTCACCCGCACCGTTGCACTGGCAGTGCGACTGTTCGGTAACATGATGAGCCTGGAGATGGCAGCCCTGTTAATACTGCTGGTCGCCGGTTTCCTCGCCCCTGTGCCGATCCTGATGCTGCACATCATTGAGGCTCTGGTACAGGCCTACATCTTCGGCATGCTAGCGCTCATCTACGTCGTCGGTGGTATCCAATCACAACAACATCAGCAACAAGAACAAGGAGATCTCCATGCCTGACTTATCCACATTCACTCTGGCCTCCACGGTGGCCGCGATATTCGGCATCGCGCTTGGTGTCATGCTGCCTGCCATTGCCATGGGCTGGGCCATCAGCCGTGCCATGGACGCCCTTTCGCGGCAGCCGGAAGCGGAACGTTCCATCATGCGCACATTGTTCATCGGCCTTGCCATGATCGAATCGCTGGCCATCTATGTCCTGGTCATCGTACTCATCGTGCTGTTCCGCAATCCGCTGCTCGAATACCTTTTGAAATAGGTTGACGATGACTTTATTTGGCATAACAAGGAGTATTCCGTCGTGGAACTGAGTTGGACCACCTTTGTACTCGAAATCATCAATTTTCTGGTCCTGGTGTGGATCCTCAAACGCTTTTTGTACAAGCCGGTGCTGAAGGTAATCGCCCGCCGGCAAGCGGGGATCGAAAAGCGCCTAAGCGATGCAGAAGCCCTGCATGCAGACGCTGAAAAATTGCAAATTCAGTACGAAGGTCGGCTTGCCGATTGGGAGCAGGAGCGACAACAGGCGCGCGAATCGCTGGCCCGTGAACTCGACACCGAACGCACCCGCAAAATGGAGGAATTGCAAACCGCGCTGAAGCAGGAAAGAGAGAAGGCCCGCGTGGCCGAATCACATCGCCAGGCAGATGCCCTGCGTAAGATTGAAGAATCCGCACTCAGACAAGGTGCCCGCTTCGCAACACGCCTGCTGGAACAGGCGTCTGGGCCAGACACGGAAGCACGTCTGGTTGAATTGCTGATCACCGAACTGTCGCGATTAACGGCCGAACAAATCGCAGCCTTGCGTAACAACTATGGGAACGCACCCGAGTCTATCGAGGTAATCAGCGCATTCCCCCTTTCGGACGATCAATGCCATCGGCTCGAGCAGGCTCTGGCCTCAATCACCACCCCGAGCATATCCGTTCAGTTCGAGCAGAACAGCGAACTGATAGCCGGCGTGAAGATCACCATCGGTCCCTGGGCATTGGCTGCCAACATACGGGATGAACTAAAGGGATTCATGGAGCTAGCCCATAATGAGTAGCGAATCTGATATGGCAACCGGCATCCTTGAACGCCAGGCGAAATGGCTGGAAAGTTATCAGCCGGGGCTGCGTATCCTCGAGCAGGGCAGCGTCGTTTCCGTCGGCGACGGCATCACCTGGATAACAGGTTTACCCTCCGCCGCCATGGATGACGTCCTGACTTTTGCCGACGGTAGCCGTGCAATGGTATTTGATCTTACGGAAGAATTAATTGGCGCAATCTTGCTACACGACACCGATGCATTGACTGCCGGCACCACCGTCCAGCGCACCGGCCGAGTCTTGAGCGTGCCGGTGGGCGACGCCTTGCTCGGACGCATCATCGATCCTCTGGGGACACCTCTCGATGGCGGGCCGACGCCGGATCATACACGCTGGCAAGCCCTGGAATCATCCTCGCCACCGATCACAGCGCGCGATTTTGTCCATCAACCCCTATACACTGGCATTAAAATTGTCGATACCATGATTCCCGTCGGTAAGGGACAGCGCCAATTGCTCATTGGCGACGAGGGCCTTGGGCGCAGTTCCATCGCACTGGATGCCGTGATCAATCAGCGCGACAAGGACGTCTATTGCGTTTATGTACTGATCGGCCAAAAGCGCTCCACCGTAGTCAATACCATCGACACTCTGCGTGAGTATGGCGCATTGGAATACACGACCATGGTAATAGCGGAGGCAAGCAGCCTGCCAGGTCTCCAACACCTCGCGCCATTCGCGGGTTGCGCGGTTGCCGAGTTCTGGATGCAGCAGGGGCGAGACGTCCTGGTGATCTACGATGACCTTTCTACCCATGCCAGGACCTATCGCGAGCTATCCTTGCTACTCCGCCGCCCGCCGGGACGCGAAGCCTACCCGGGCGATATCTTTTACATGCATGCCCGGCTTCTGGAGCGGGCTACCTGCCTGGATGCCGCGCACGGTGGCGGCAGCATGACGGCATTGCCCATCGTCGAAACCAAGCTAGGCGAGATCGCCGCCTATATACCAACTAACCTGATCTCCATCACCGACGGCCAGATCTATCTGGATCACAGTCTGTTCGCTGGCGGCTTTCGTCCAGCTATCGATATTGCTCGCTCGGTGTCCCGGATTGGTGGGCAGGCGCAACACCCTTGTATCAAAGAAGAAGCCGGTCGCATGAAGCTCGACTATCTCCAGTTTCTGGAACTGGAGGTCTTCACCCGTTTCGGTGCACGTCTCGAAGCCGCCATGGAAGCCACTATTCGCCACGGCCGAGTCTTGCGGGAAATTCTGAAGCAGGACCGCCTTTCTCCCCTACCGGCAATATTCCAGTTGGCATGGCTGGTTGCATTCAATGATGGTCTTTTCGAAGACGTGGACCTCGACGCAATTCCCTCATTCCTCGAGACCCTCGAGGAAGAGGTACGGCGAAGCATGCTTAGCCTCGATAGCCCTCGCGAGGAATGGAGCGCAGCGGTTGCCAACTGGCTTTCCTCCGATATCAGAGATGCGTCATGACACGCCTGCGTGAACTGGAGCAACACCGCCATAGCCTGGCAGATATCCGGGAGATCATGAATTCCATGAAAACCCTGGCATATATGGAAACTCGAAAACTGGTGCGTTTTCTTGACGCACAACACACTGTCGTTCAAAGCATTGAGGACGTGGCAGCGGATTTACTCAGCTTCTACCCTGAAACCTTGCCCGAGGTGAAAGAAACAACAACAGTTTACCTCCTGATTGGCACCGAGCGTGGTTTTTGTGGCGATTTTAATCATGCCTTGTTGAAGAATTTAGAATCCACCCTGCAGGCACATTCTGTTGGCAAACCGATGCTGGTCGTCGTCGGGCGCAAACTGTATAACCTGCTGGTAACGGATGCACGCATGGTGGCCGCGACCAATGGGGCCAGTGTGGTGGAAGAAGTCCCTGATCTACTCAGTCAGGCAGTCAGTGAGCTCATGACGATTCAGGACAAACATGACGGACTAACCGTTTATTGCCTCTATCATGACGCTGAAGAAGTTATCGTATTGAAAAGGCTGCTGCCGCCCTTCCAGGGGTTTCTGAACAGGCCGCCACACTTTCCACACCCTCCAGTGTTAAACCAGTCCCCACCGGGGTTTCTGGCCGAACTTACGGAGCACTACCTGTTCGCCGCCTTGCACGAGATGTTGTATACCTCACTCATGGCCGAAAACTATAAACGGGTGAGGCACCTCGAAGGCGCAGTGAAAAAACTAGACGATGAATCTTATGACTTGTCACAGCAATGTAATGCCCTGCGTCAGGAAGAGATCATCGAAGAGATCGAGATTCTGTTACTCAATACCGGAAACCTCGATGAGAGTAAGCATAAGGGCAAGTGAGTTAAAACCTGATGTTCATTGAGGCAATAAAGCGCTCAATGAAAACTGATCATAATATAGTAGATATATGCACAGGCCATAACCACTTACCACCTGTCTCTTGGCATACCAGCCTCGAATTGCCAGATGACCGGATACCAGATTTAGTCGGCTGGCAGTTGTCTCTACAATACCCTCTACCAATCAAACCACACGAGACCAGCACGGTTAGAGAAAGAAGAAAAATAAAAAGCGGCGAGCAGGGTGCCAAACCGCTTGATTACTTTGGTAAATATGGCGCGCCCGGCACGATTCGAACGTGCGACCGCCTGGTTCGTAGTGACTACAACTAAATCTAACCCATTTAATTTCAATAACTTAAATGGCCCGCCCTCACCCTACGTTACGCCAAATCACGCCAATACTCGCTGAAACAATATTCAACCCTACGAAATTATGGCAACAACAGTCGCTTACCAATGTCTGTTATCGACCCAAAGCGGTCATTCAATCAAACTTTTTCACTTTTACATTTTCCATTTTAAGGCTTCACTTTATCCAAACAGAGAAAAACGCCTGCACTTGTGTGCAGGCGTAACAATTAAAACGTTTGGATTACATATCAGCTAGTAATCAAGTCTTACTTACCGGCTTTGATTAGCTTCTTGATGAAATTGCTACTGTCGTGGCTGTCGCAGGTCTTCACACCATGACGTTCACGACGTTTATCATCTTTGACACAAGGCGGTGCAACTACGTCTTTCAGGTCAATCAACCATAGAGCATCTCCCTGGCCGTCGGCTACGTCAGTGCTTTCCGGATGCTGAACGGACACAATGAACTGAGTGGGATGGTTGGGACGGAAGATCATGCCGGTGTTTTCCGCACCTTTGACCTGCATGCTCATGAAGTGGTCAACAGACTCAGCAACGCCGTCGCCGTTAGTGTCGCGCAGGAACCAGATGTCACCACCGTAGTTAGCACCATTCGGCCAGTCTTCAACCATGTAGATGTTACCAAAAGTGTCCTGAGCCAGATTATCCGGGGAAGTGATATGACCGGAAGTGGCGGGGTAGCCAAGGTTCTTGATAGTATCTTCGTTGGCCATCAGATGTACCATGGCTTTACCGTTGCGTAGTTCCTCGACAGAGAAAACACCCTGTTCTTCGGTCGCATTGAAGTACAGGACTTCGTGGCCATTGGCAAGTCTGCCCACTTCCACGTCTTCCGGACGACGGTAGGGTGTGCCACCCAGTTCGTCAGCCGCAGCGCGACCGCCGCGAGTTTCGTTGTCGAAGGGATCGGCTGTAGAAAGGGGATTACCTTCTTCATCCGTCATGGCAACCCAGGTGGCCAGACCAACACGATCTGCGTAGGTGTAACCAGCATCACCATATTTCGGAGCGTTTGCGGAGGTATCGCCGGCAAAGGCGTCAACAGACAATACAAAAGACTGACCTTTGCTGTAATCGCCGGCTACAGAGGGTACGAACTTGTAGATAGAACCGGAACGATCTTCATCGACGAAATACAACGCGCTGCCGTCGGCGTTAAAACGCAGACCTTCATGAGACACATTAGGTACACTATTCAATTCATTGATGATAACGGTTTCACCGTGTTCTACATCGGCCATAGGATTGGTAATTTCAAACAGACGGCCTTGGCCGGACCATTCTTCGCCAACTAGTAGAGTGTTGACAGGAGTCCAAGTGGCAGGATCCATAGCGCCGAAATCAGCACTCCAATCACCATATTCGCCGCGTTGGTCGCCAGCCAGAATATTTACCGCGCGATCGGTTTTCATGTCGTAACGAGTGAGACCAGCGCCGTATTCAGTTTCATGAGGAATGAACACATAACGACCAGTGGGATCAAAAGCACTCATGTCGAACATAGAAGCGTTAGCGCCCAATCCTGGTACGCGAATGATAGACTGAGTTGCATCCCCTTCAACTTCTTTCAGACTGGTCAAATTCTGCTGACTAACACCAGCTGGAACCTGCCAAGGATTGTTAATTTCGTTAACGTGATTGGGAACCTGAGCTACCGCAGTAGACTGAGTCAAGGGATTAAAAAATACGTCTGTACCAGCATAAGCACTGGCGCACACAGTAGCTAATGCTGTAGCTATTAATGTCTTTCTCATTTTACATTATCTCCTTGCAGTTAATCGTGGTAATGATTCAGTGGTGAACTGCGTGGAGTATCATGAAGTTCTGTTTACAGAGAGTGACAAAAATGTGAAGGTTTATTTACAGATAGTGATTAAAATTTGCACAAGGAAAACGTTGCTTTCTTAACTTATGGCGCAAGTCTTGTAATGTTTTTTCTTAGAACATGTAGTGGAAATGATATTAATGAAATGTTGAATGACCTCTTTCGGTCGAATGCAGACACGTCTGGTAACGACCCAAAGCAGTCATTTATCCAGCCCATCTATTTACTGTTATGTGATCAAAGTGGCGTAATTGCAATGTGAAAGCACTGGTCCTGATATGAAGTTATTGTTATCGGGACGTAATCTGACTAAACTGTTGTTAAAACAATAATTTAAGTAACATTATTAGTAATTACTAAATAATGATATACGGACCCAAGGGGTCCTATTAACAACTGTTAGGATGATAAGAAAACAAAATGGATTTTGCGACTCAAAACATAGTCATTAGTTTTATCGAAGGGTATCAAAACTACATCTCGCCTTATAATGGTTTCTGCTGTGCTCACCGCGCCCTGCATCATGGCGCTTCCTGCTCTGAATGAGCCAAACACGCAATTAAGAAAGCCGGTGTCTCTGCTGCTTTTCCCTTAATCATCCGCCGTTTTAAGGCCTGTAACGCCGCACATAAACAACTGATTCTACTAAGTAAAAACAAGGAAGATGATAATGAAAATATGGATAAAGACTACAATCCATTTACCGATAAAGAGGATGTAGCGTGTTGTTTGGGTGCTTGGCCGTGTCTACCCATTTCATCCTAACAAATCGCTCAACTCGGGTCCGCCAAACCGCTACGCGGTTTTTGCGGCCCTTTAGCTCAACCGTTAGCTGCATAAAAAAATGGCATCGGAAGAAAGAAAAATACTAGAAAATGGATTGAAGAATGGACGCGTGTTGATTTTCAACGACGGGTCGCGTGGTTGGATCCAGGCACCACCAAAAACGGTGAAGGTCGCGGGATTCCCTTAAACAAGGAAGCCGTCCTCACCTTACGTCAAGTGTTTGGACACCATCCACGGTGGTGCTTTACCTACCACGGTCAGCGTATGCAAAGCGTGGGATCGGCATGGAAGCGCACACTCAAGCGAAACGGGGATTGAAAACTTTCGTTTTCATGATTTACGCCATACATGGGCCAGTTGGCACGTGATACATGGCACCAGTTTGCAAGAGCTCATGGAGCTAGGTGGCTGGAAGTCGTATGAGATGGTGTTGCGTTATGCGCATCTTACCCCGAAACACTTAGCAAACGCGGCCGCACGAATTGAACGCAGTTGGGAAACCGTGGAACACAACTCTACGATTTCTCTACGTTCTAAATGACAAAGGCCTACATAACAATGTAAGCCTTTGAAGTTTATGGCGCGCCCGGCACGATTCGAACGTGCGACCGCCTGGTTCGTAGCCAGGTACTCTATCCAGCTGAGCTACGGGCGCAAAAACTGTTGCGAGGAACGAGCATCAAGTTGCGTGAATACCGATACATACCCGGTTCGCGATGCTGCCTGAGGAGGCGAAATATAGCCGTTTTTACTGACTTATTGCAAGGACCAGACACTATTGTGATGAATCAGACCTTATTAAATATGGTATGGCGGAGAGCGAGGGATTCGAACCCTCGATGGGCGTTAACCCATACACCCTTAGCAGGGGTGCGCCTTCAGCCACTCGGCCAGCTCTCCTTGATATCAAGCGCGCAAGGATACTGGAGCTGAAGGCATAGGTAAAGAGGGGGATTACTCGGCAGAATCAGGGTTATCGGCTTTTTCCTGCTTGATACGTTCGTAGATTTCTTCGCGGTGTACCGCCACATCACGCGGCGCGTTTACACCAATCCGTACCTGGTTACCCTTGACGCCCAGAACTGTCACTGAAACTTCGTCTCCAATCATGAGCGTTTCACCCACCCGACGAGTCAAAATTAACATTGGTTACTGTCTCCTAACAGATTTTGCTTTCCTGTTTTTGCGTTCCATGCAGATGGCTACTGGGCACGCCCGAATACTATGTGACAGGATAGTCGTTTAAATTAAGTCGATATATATGTAATAAGGACTACTTAGATAAAAAGGCCTACTTAGACTACCGGTGATTGCTCAAGTTTGAACACATCATGCAGGGCCCGTACCCCCAGTTCCAGGTACTTTTCATCCACCACCACGGAAATCTTGATTTCCGAAGTCGCTATCATACGAATATTAATGCCCTCTTTCGCCAGGGCTTCGAACATGGTACTGGCGATGCCGGCATGGGAACGCATCCCCACCCCAACCAGGGAGATTTTGACGATTGCGTTGTCGGCGGTGACTTCGCGCGCGCCCAGTTCCCCCGAGACTCGGGTCAGAATCGCCAGAGCCTTGTCGAAGTCATTGCGGTGCACGGTAAAGGTAAAGTCGGTAGTATCGTCAGCGCCCACATTCTGGATAATCATGTCGACCTCGATATTGGCCTCACCAATAGGCCCCAGGATCTGATAGGCAACACCGGGCTGGTCCGGAACACCCAGTATAGTCAGCTTGGCTTCATCGCGGTTAAAGGCGATCCCGGAAATAACCGGATTTTCCATAGTCTCTTCCTCAAAGGTAATCAGGGTGCCGGGGCCATCCTCGAAGGACGACAGCACTCGTAGTCTGACATTGTACTTGCCGGCAAACTCCACCGCGCGGATCTGGAGCACCTTGGAACCCAGACTGGCCATTTCCAGCATTTCCTCGAAGGTAATGCAATCCAGCCGCCGTGCGGTCTGCACCACCCGGGGATCGGTAGTGTAAACCCCGTCGACGTCGGTGAATATCTGGCATTCATCGGCTTTCAGGGCTGCCGCCAGCGCCACGGCAGTGGTATCGGAACCACCCCGGCCAAGGGTGGTGATGTTGCCATGCTCGTCCCGTCCCTGGAACCCGGCCACCACGACCACCCGGCCGTTATCGAGATCCCGGCGCAGGCGCGAATCGTCGATATCCAGAATGCGCGCCTTGGTGTGGGCACTGTCAGTCAGGATATGAACTTGCGAGCCGGTGTAGGAGACAGCATCGCAGCCCCGTTTGTGCAGGGCCATGCTTAACAGCGCGATGGTAACCTGTTCCCCGGTCGACACCAGCACGTCGTACTCGCGCGGGTCGGGGTGTTCAGATATGGCGTGCGCCAGCTCAATCAGGCGGTTGGTTTCGCCACTCATGGCCGACACCACCACCACGACATCATGGCCGGCCTTGCGGGTGGCGATCAGTTTCTCGGCAACCTGCTCGATACGCTCGATGCTGCCAACCGAAGTACCGCCAAATTTCTGGACTACCAGTGCCATGATTCCAGTGCCATGATCCGTGGGGGGGGGATTGCGCGAAAAAGGCGCTAATTAAACACTAGTTGGGGAAACAAGTGAAGGAAAAATAGACAGAAAAACAATACGGTAACGCTTCGGGATTATTTTCCCATGTTCTCGCGCACCCAGTCAGGGACCCCGGCCAGTGCGCTGGGCAATGCTGCAGGTTGATTGCCCCCTGCCTGGGCCATATCCGGCCGGCCGCCGCCCTTGCCACCGACCTGCTGGGCCACGCTATTCACCAGATTCCCGGCCTTGATGCGCGTGGTCTGGTCCTTACTCACTCCGGCCACCAGACTGACCTTGTCGCCCTGCACTGCGGCCAGCACGATGGCAGCCGAACCCAGCTTGTTTTTCAGTTGATCAACCGTATCACGCAGACTCTTGGGGTCGGCACCCTCCAGCAATGCCGCCAATACCTTGATGCCATTCACATCTACAGCCTTGGCAGCCAGCTCATCGCCCTGCGAGCTGGCCTGTCTGGCCTTGAGCCGTTCCAGTTCTTTTTCCAGGGTTCGGCCACGCTCCAGCACCTGCTCGACCCGTTCGAACAGGGTGTCCCGATCCGACTTCAGCAGGGTGGCCAGGTCTTGCTGGATCTGCTTACCGGCTTCGACCCAGTCCAGGGCGCTCTGACCGGTAATCGCCTCGATGCGTCGCACCCCCGCAGCAATTCCGGTCTCCTGGGTGATCATGAACAGGCCAATGTCGCCGGTTCGCTCCACGTGGGTTCCGCCACACAATTCGGTGGAAAAATCACCCATCGACAGGACCCGCACCTCATCACCGTATTTTTCACCAAACAGGGCCATGGCACCGCTGGCCAGGGCATCCTGATGGGACATCAGGCGGGTCAGCACCGGCAGGTTGTCGCGGATTCGGGCATTAACCAGTTGCTCGATATCGGTGAGTTGCCGGGGTGTAACCGGCTCGAAGTGGGAGAAATCGAAGCGCAACCGGTCCGCCTCCACCAGCGAACCCTTCTGGGTCACGTGCTCGCCCAGAATCTGGCGCAACGCCGCATGCAACAGGTGAGTCGCGGAATGATTAAGACGAATTTGGGTACGTCGACTGGCATCCACAACAGCCTGCACCTGGTCGCCCACCTTAAGATCGCCGTCGGTCACTTCACCCAGATGCACAAACACATCGCCACCCTGCTTGCGGGTATCCTGAACCCGGAACCGGCCCGTTGAGCCAATCAGAGTGCCGGTATCCCCCACCTGCCCGCCCGATTCCGCATAAAACGGGGTCCGGTCCAGCACCAGCATGCCGCGCTGGCCCAGCGTCAGGGACTCGACGGCCTGCCCTTCGACATACAGGCCGGTAATGGTGGCCTTGTCATCGAGAACCACATACCCGGTAAATTCGGTCTCACCTTTCAGCGTCGGGCCCTCGCCGTAATCCGCAGCAAAGGTACTGGCAGCCCGCGCGCGCTTCCTCTGTGCTTCCATTTCTCGTTCGAAACCGGTCATGTCCAGATTAAGACCGCGCTCGCGGGCAATATCGCCGGTCAGGTCCGCCGGAAAGCCGTAGGTATCATAGAGCTTGAACACGGTTTCGCCAGGAATGGTCTCGCCCGCCAGCCCGGCAATGGCCTGTTCCAGAATATGCATACCCTGATCCAGTGTTTCTGCAAAACGCTCCTCTTCCTGGCGCAGCACCCGCTCCACCATGGCCTGGGCCTTGGGTAGTTCGGGGTAAGCCGCTCCCATCTCAGTCACCAGTGGTGCGACCAGTATATAAAAGAAGGGCTCGCGCCTACCCAGCTTGTGGCCATGGCGAATGGCGCGTCGAATGATGCGTCGCAGCACATAACCGCGCCCCTCGTTGGCCGGCACCACGCCATCGACGATCAGGAACGAACAGGAGCGAATGTGGTCGGCGATGACCTTCAGGGAATTGTTGCTGCGGTCCGGACACCCGGTCACATCGGCCGCCGCCGCAATGAGATTGACGAACAGGTCAATCTCGTAGTTGCTGTGCACGCCCTGCATCACCGCGGCCAGACGTTCCAGTCCCATACCGGTATCGACAGACGGCTTGGGCAAAGGATTGAGCGTCCCCTGCTTGTCCCGGTCGTACTGCATGAACACCAGGTTCCAGATCTCGATGTAGCGATCGCCGTCTTCTTCTGGCGTACCAGGCGGACCACCGGGTATGTCCGGGCCGTGATCGTAAAATATTTCCGTGCAGGGACCGCAGGGACCGGTATCGCCCATGGACCAGAAATTGTCGCTTTCGTATTGCCTGCCGCCGGGTTTGTCACCGATACGGGTGAACCGGGCCGGGTCGACTCCGATTTCCTGCAACCAGATGTCGGCCGCTTCATCATCGTCCACATAGACGGTGACCCATAACCTGTCAGCCGGTATGCCGAGTTCGTTAGTGAGAAAATCCCAGGCGAACCGGATGGCTTCCGGCTTGAAGTAGTCGCCGAAACTGAAGTTGCCCAACATTTCAAAAAAGGTATGGTGTCGGGCGGTGTAACCGACATTTTCCAGATCGTTATGCTTGCCACCAGCCCGCACGCAACGCTGGGCGCTGACGGCACGAGTGTAGGGACGGTGTTCCTTGCCTAAAAAGACGTCCTTAAACTGCACCATGCCCGCATTGGTGAATAACAGGGTCGGGTCATTGGCCGGTACCAGTGAACTGGACGGCACAATTTCATGCTGCCGCGCCTGGAAGAACTCCAGGAAGGCACGACGTAATTCAGCACTGGTCATGGTCTTTTTCATTCTTCAAATGCCAATTTGGCGACGTTCATTCAATCTTCGTCACGCAATACCTGTCGGGTCTGGTCCGCCGAAAAACCCCGGTATTGCAGAAACCTTGCCTGGCGCGCCTTGTCCCGAAAATCCACCGGCAAGGCCGGGCCAAACTTCTTGCAACGCGCCGCCTCAGCCCGCGTCAACCAGTCGGGATCCCTCTCGTCCAGCCAGGCGTCGATGAGCTCGTCATCGACACCGCGTTGGTGTAACTCAGCACGTATTTTCAACGGCCCGGAACCGCGCTGCCGGCGGGAATAAACAAACGCTTCAACGAAGCGTGCATCACTCAACAGGCCATCTCGGGTCAGGGTCTGTAGGGCCTCGGCAACCTCCTCGGACGAATAACCCCGTGCCAGCAACTTGTCCTGCAACTGTCGGGTACTGTGTTCCCGGTTTGCCAATAATCCCATGGCGGTTTCCCGCACCGGCCGCGTCGCCTTCCTGGGTTTCGTGTCCGCGGACGGCGTATTGTACTCGGTATCAGATCCGGATTTACGCATCAGGCTGGTCGTCGTGTTGCGAGCGTGGGACCGCTAAAAGCGATTACACGCCAAGCCCCTGTCCAATCTTTTTACACGGCCAATTAAAAAGGGCGACCTGGGGGCCACCCTTTTTCGTCCAGTTTTCAAGGGCGCCGGATTTATTCTTCGGCAACCTCGGCGACGACATCCTCGACCACTTCCAGCTTCGGTCCGATCGGTAACAGCTTGGCGCGGATCTGCTTCTCGATATCCGCCGAGACCTCCGGGTTTTCCTTGAGAAAGTTGCGCACATTGTCCTTGCCCTGGCCAATGCGATCGCCGTTATAGCTATACCAGGCACCCGCCTTGTCAACGATGCCTTCGCGGACGCCGAGGTCGATAATCTCCCCTTCACGGGAAATACCCTCGCCGTACAGCAAATCGAACTCGACTTTCTTGAACGGCGGGGCCACCTTGTTCTTCACCACCTTGACGCGGGTCTCGTTGCCGATCACCTCGTCGCCTTTCTTGATGGCCCCGATCCGGCGAATATCAAGCCGCACTGAAGAATAGAACTTCAGGGCGTTCCCACCAGTCGTAGTTTCCGGGCTGCCAAACATCACCCCGATCTTCATGCGGATCTGGTTGATGAAGATCACCATCGTGTTGGATCGCTGGATATTGGCAGTCAGCTTACGCAACGCCTGACTCATCAAGCGGGCCTGAAGACCCATATGAGAATCCCCCATGTCGCCCTCGATTTCTGCTTTGGGCGTCAGCGCCGCGACCGAGTCAACCACCACGATGTCTACTGCGCCGGAGCGCACCAGCATGTCAGTAATCTCCAGCGCCTGTTCACCGGTATCCGGCTGTGACACCAGCAACTCGTCCACATCGACACCGAGTTTTTCGGCATACCCCGGATCCAGTGCATGTTCCGCATCCACAAATGCCGCCGTACCGCCGATTTTCTGAACCTCGGCAATCACTTGCAGCGTGAGTGTGGTTTTGCCGGATGATTCCGGCCCGTAGATTTCCACTACACGGCCACGTGGCAAACCGCCAACACCGAGGGCAATATCCAGGCCCAGTGATCCGGTTGACACCGCATCGACTTCCCGGATTGCGCCGGCATCACCCATGCGCATGACGGAGCCCTTGCCGAATTGTTTTTCAATCTGACTCAGTGCAGCACCGAGCGCTTTTTTCTTTGCATCGTCCATTAGGTTTAAAACCCCCGTTAATTTGATCCGGGCCATCCTCCCTCCGTGGACAACCCGCTGAACTCCACCCGTTGCATTATTTCACAAGTATCGGGTACGGCCTAGACCATTAAATATAAACCTGTAACCAATCCGCGCTCACATTACAGAAACTACTGCAATGCCCATCGCTTTAGCACTGTGTAGACCACGCCTTCGGAGCGGGTTTCCGAATGTATCAACGCGAAGTCCCGCACCGTCCACGTTGTCGCCGGCATCTCAGGCACAGGTGGCGCCTGCCGGGCTTTGCGTAGCAGTGTCAGGTGCGGCACGTAGGCCCGGGTGTCTGCCGGCAGGCCGCATGCCACACACGCTGCATCCAGCCGAGCCGCCAGGTCGAGCAATGCCGAAGGGATATCGGATGGCATGCACCACACCACTTTCGGACGTGGCCAGTAACCCAGCCGGTCAAAGATCAGGCTGAATGACGGCATGACCAACCTGCTCGCTGCATTGTCCAGGCAGCCGGCCATGTCCGGCCCGACTGGCCCGACGTAGCGCAGGGTGAGATGAATCTGCTCCGGTACCAGGACACGACCCTGGCAAGCTGCCAGTTGCGCCCTGGCGAGCCGGTGGAAGGTATACGCCAGTTCAGGGTCGGGCCAGAGTGCAAAAAACAGGCGCTGTCGCTCAGCCTGCGGCAAGATCATCCAGCACCCCAGTCAGCGCGGTCTGAACCGCCTGGCGGCGCACGGCATCCCGGTCCCCCACGAACAAATGCCGGGCGGTGCGAATAAGAGACTGTCCATTCGTCTGCCGGCCCCAGCCGAACCAGACCAGTCCAACCGGTTTGTCGGACGTCGCTCCACCGGGACCGGCGATGCCGGTGATGGCGAGACTAAAGCGGGCCTGGCTCGCCTGCAGTGCACCACGTGCCATCGCGTCGACCACCCCTTCACTGACGGCACCATGCTGCGCCAGCATGTCTGCCCCGACGCCGAGCATGTCCTGTTTGGACTGGTTGGTGTAGGTAACAAAACCCCGGTCGAACCAGGCTGAACTACCGGGTATATCAGTCAGGATTTTCGCCACCCAACCGCCGGTACAGGATTCAGCCGTGGTCAACATGGCATGCCGGGCGTGCAAGGCATCGCCCACCTGGCTTGCCACAGCGTCCAGTCGGGCGTCGTCAGGACCCTGTTGCATGGAACAACACAGCTATCGCGCACAACAGGCACGGGCACTTAATCATCAAGCATTTCCTCGACAATGGCACCGACTTCATAGCCTTCGCCCCGCCGCTGCTTGGCAACGCGAACAACCCGGGCACGGGCGTGCATAGGTACGCCCGTCTCGATGGCGGTATCAATCCGGACTTCAAGGCGAGATTCCAGTTCAGGCGCCCGCTCGGCGATGAACATCATGCCCCGTCCGCTCAGGTTTCTGACCTTGCCGGTCTCTTCCCGGCTGGCATCGGGATCGCGAAACCGGATCGGGCAATCGA
>Ga0316585_10000039_pt1 | contig 19880 bp, 15 predicted proteins | sample S_170502SCrBrC_D_FD_204517 | JGI IMG/M metagenome (GOLD analysis project Ga0316585, IMG submission 204517) | Rhizosphere microbial communities from salt marsh grasses in Alabama, United States - S_170502SCrBrC | ecosystem: Host-associated > Plants > Roots > Rhizosphere | place: USA: Alabama...
CGCGATCAGCTGCGCTACTTTTATCTTTCAACAGTCCGCCGGGCCGGCGATCAGGGCGTCAAACGGGAACCCAGCGGGACTCCTAATGAATATGTCGATAATCTCAAACAATCATGGCCCGAAGTAGAAGAAGAATTTGACGATCTTACCAAAGCTTTTCTGAAGGCACGCTACAGCAGCCGTGAAATCTCTGCAGAAGACATTCCTCCCGTGAAAGGTACCTGGAAAGAGGTGCGGCGAGAACTTAACCAAAAGCCCACCTCAGTAGAGGAACCCATGGAAGGCAGTGAAGAATAACGGCCGTCGATAATCGCTCTATAAATCGCAAGTATGAAGAAGCCCTTTAGCAAGTTCGTCCCCTATCGCATTTTGTGTAAAAATTTACTGGTTGTGCCTCTCCCAGGCCGACAACCCACTGTTTGCAAATATTAGGAGTAATTTTTCATGCAGCAACTCGTTGAGTGTGTTCCCAATTTCAGCAACGGCCGTGATCCGGAAGTTTATTCCCAGATCGCTGCGAGCATCAGCAATGTGAAGGGGGTAACTGTCCTTGATGTCAGCGCCGACCCCGATCACAACCGCACCGTAATTACCTTCGTCGGCGCACCGGAACCGGTCGAGCAAGCCGCCTTTGAAGCGATTAAAAAAGCCGCGGAATTAATCGATCTCGATTATCAGGAAGGAGAGCATCCGCGGATTGGCGCTACAGATGTCTGTCCCTTCATCCCTATCAAAGACGTTTCTATGGATTACTGTGTTGAAATGTCCCGGCGGGTCGGAGCGCGCGTTGGTGAAGAGTTGGGCATCGCCGTCTATCTGTACGCGGAGGCCGCAACCCGACCGGAGCGCGCCAGATTGGCCGCTATCCGCAAGGGTGAGTATGAGTTGTGGAAAATCGAGGTCGCGACCAACCCTGATCGACAGCCTGATTTCGGCCCTGCCGAACCCAAACCCTGGGGGGCAACGGTGATTGGCGCACGGCCGTTTTTGATCGCTTACAATCTCTATCTGAATTCAGACAATGCCGATATTGCCGACCAGATCGCGCGCAATATTCGGTTCAGCAGCGGCGGTTTGCGCAATATACAGGCGAAGGGATTCCTTGTCGAGGGACAGGCGCAGGTCAGTATGAATCTCACAGATTTTGAGAAAACGCCTATTTACCGCGTACAAGAACTTGTCCGCCGCGAAGCGACCCATTATGGACTGGCGATTACCAAGGCGGAGCTGATCGGCCTGACGCCGCAGCAGGCACTGGTCAATGCTGCGCGCTGGTATTTACAGCTTGACGAGATGCATGACAGCCAGATTCTTGAATACCGGCTGCAAGAAGAAGTACAAGAAGACGCAACACCGGAGGCATTTATCGAAGCGACAGCTGAACCATCGCCTACCCCCGGTGGAGGTTCCGCAGCCGCTCTTGCCGGCGCATTAGCCGCAGCACTCACCCAAATGGTCGCCGGGCTAACGACGGGACGCAAGAAGTATGCCGACGTGGCCGTCGAAGCGGAGACCATTAAACAAGAAGCCGCGCGACTTCGCCGCCGCTTGACAGAAGCTATCCCGGAGGATGCTGCAGCCTTTGAAAACGTGATGAATGCCTATCGTCTGAAGGACGTCACAGAAGAGGAGAAAGCTGCTGCGATCGAGGAAGCAACCCTGACCGCGGCGAAGGTGCCTCTATGTGTAGCCGAACTGAGCCTGGAAGCAGCCCAATTGGCAAGCGACATCGCCGGTATAGGCAACGTAAATGCGGCGACCGATGCCGCAGCCGGTGCCTTATTAGCCCAGGCAGCCGTCGCTGTAGCCGTTCTTAATGTCAAGGTCAATGCCAGCAGCTTGCAAGATAAAGCGAAAGCTGATGACCTGCGCGAAGAAGTTGCCGGCCTCGAAAATCAAGTCGCCGAAGTGGTTAAGCAGGTACAAAAAACCGCCGCAGAGCGTGGAGGTTATTAAACGCGGAACTGCGGAAGTAACAGGGATGGAAAAACGTTGCGCATTTCTTTGATCTTACTCCTGTTAGCGCTGCTACTTCTCAGCGCTTGCCAGGCAGATACGGCGGCTATGCCGGCTGCCACTGAAACGGCAACGCTGCCGGCCCCAACAGCGACGTTGGCCAGTCCCGTGCAGTGGGTCGAGGCTCCTACGGCCGTGCCCACAGATCCGCCGTCTTTCGCCCTGGTCGAAGTTGAACCGTCGGGAACACCGGCAAAGAGCGAAACGGCCGTTAACGCCAGTATGCCTACCACGGCAGCGGCAACAGCAACGGCCGAACCTTCACCAACACCCTTGCCAACCTTCACGCCCCCGGCGCTGCCCTTCACTTCTCCCAATGAACATTACTGGCTGCGCCGCCCAATTGCTGAAGGGGGCACGGTGTGGACTGATAAAGCATATCCCTATGGCGGGACGCGCGGGGGCACCTTAAGACCTCATCATGGGGTGGAATTTTACGTCCCTAAAGGGACGGAGATCCTGGCCGCCGCCAGCGGTACCGTCATTGTCGCCGGGACAGACGCCGAAACAATATACGGTCCACATGCGAACTTCTATGGGAATCTGATTGTTATTCAACTGGATACCCCATTCCTGGGCCAGGCGGTCTACAATGTTTACGGACATCTGTCCAAAATACTGGTAGCAGAAGGGCAGCATGTGGAGGCGCAAGAAGTGATCGCCTTGAGCGGCGCGACCGGCGTGGCTGATGGGGCGCACCTTCATTTTGAGGTGCGCGTCGGGGAAAACAGCTATGACAGCACGCGAAATCCTCTGCTCTGGCTCTACCCCTTCCCCGATCACGGCACACTGGCCGGACGAGTCGTCGGGCCGGGAGGGGAGCTGGTTCATGGAAAGCAAATATTTCTAAGACGCATTGATGCGTCCTCGAAATATGCCGAAACGACCACCTATGCCAATGCCGATGGGGAACTCAACGCGGATGAGGGCTGGAGTGAGAATTTTAGTTTCGATGATGTCGCCGCCGGCTATTACGAAGTCGAAGTTCGGCGAGGTGAGGAGAAATTCCGCGAGGAAGTGTGGATCTATCCCTACCGGACAAGTTTTGTGGAATTAACGCTAAGTAATTAAAGACACACAGGAGGGCACAGATGTTAGTCATTATCAGCGATCTTCATCTCACAGATGGAACAACGGCCGAAACCATTTCCAGCGATGCTTTTTCAAGATTCCGCGGCCGTTTACAGGAACTCGCTTACTTCGCCTCCTTTCGCGGAGAACCGGGACCCTATAAGCCGATAGAGACGATTGATCTGGTGCTGCTGGGTGATGTTCTGGACCTCATTCGCTCTACACAATGGAGCGATGAAATGACTGGTGATGACAATTATGCGCGCCCATGGAACAACCTGAAAGATCAAGAACAGCGTGCGCGGCTGCTGCGTAAGGTCGAACAAATCACCGATGACATCCTGGTCAGAAACAAGGAGTCATTCAAGCAGTTACGCCGTCTATCGAGCGATAAACCAATTACCCTTCCCCCATCCACCGCCTATGGTTTTCCCGCACGCAACCAGAAACGGCTGCCGGTAGAAACCAGAATCCACTATATGGTAGGCAATCATGATTGGTTTTGGCATATACCGGGCGCTGATTTCGAGACAATACGCAGGAAAATCGTCACGACCATGGGCCTGGCCAATCCACCGGGACCTTTCCCACATGATCCGTTGGAATCACAGGCGATCAGCCGTGCATTCAGGGACCATCGTGTCTTTGCCCGCCACGGCGATATTTACGATTCATTTAATTATGATCCGAGAGGACGTGATTACGCTTCTCTTGGAGATGCCATTGTCATCGATCTGATCAACGGCTTCCCCTTTAAGGTCCGCCGGCAAATGAGCGGCGATCTACCAGCAGAGTTTCTCAATGATTTAGATCAGATCGGCAATGTACGGCCGCGGCTCTTATCACCGATCTGGATCCAATCCCTGCTGGACCGTTACGAGATTGACAAACCAACGGCCGTTGAAGTGCGGCGTATTTGGGATGAAGCGACTGACGAACTCCTCGAATCAGACTTTGTACGAGAACAAGATTCGCTGAATCCCTTTGACGCTGTCGATATCATGGAAATGACCTTAAAATTCACCCGTCTGCTCTCCTTCGACACGATTACCAGCCTGGTTACCTGGATCACTAACAAGCTATGGGGTGGTGATATCTCTTTTTCCAAGTACGCCCTTCAAGAAAATCCGTTTAAAAATCGTACGGCTAACTACTTCGTCTACGGCCATACACATCATTATGAGGCCACACCACTTGCGATTTCGGAAAAAGAGGGCCAACCATACCAACAGTGGTGCTTCAATTCCGGCACCTGGCACCCCTTATATGACGTCACCAAAGACGGTAAAAACTTCATCGACCATAAAGTTTTTACCTATCTCACATTCTATAAGGATGACGAACGCAAGGGACGCCAGTTTGAGACCTGGTCGGGGAATTTATTTGACTGATCGTTTGAAAGTAAAAACCGGCTGTGGAATCCCCTAATTATGAGGACCACGCTTGGGCTATTAATTTCTCAACCCGGTCTGCTTTTGATCCCTCAATAAAACCTTGCTCTACGAGGGATTGCGTGGCCATACTAGCATTCTTTTTAATCACTTCATCGGCCTTGATGATAATCTTTTCATGGGCCAGCTGGCGTTCCTTGGCCTCAAGCATAATTTCTGCCTGGCGATTCAAATCCTCAAAATCGGCCGTTGCATCGTCGGCTCCAGCCACATATTCAGCCGCGGTGTAAACTTCCTCATCCACAGTCTTGTCTTCCACCGCGCGTGTTCGTTCCTTAATCGTACCGGTAGCCAACAATGTTTCCACAAGGACTGTCGTTACTGAATCCAGGTCATCATCCCGAATAAAACCGCCATCTATCAATGCCATCGCCACTTCAAAACAACTTGCCATGCTTTATCTCCTGGGTAAATGATTTCTAAAGTAATTGCTATGGTTCGCCCAATATACGCGCGGCTACTTCATCTGCCTGATCGTAAAAACCCAATGCTTCAAAAGCCGGCGAGGTACTGGGTATCTGATCACCTATCTCATCTAGATAAGCTATCATCGTCTTTTCCCCCGCCTCAATGAGCGCATTACGCTTCCAATCAGGCATATCAAACTCAGTTGTACCGTAATGTTTTGCCGGCAGTCGCACGACGAATTGGTTATATTCAGTGATGACCCCTTTATCTCGCGCTTGCGTAACCGTATCCACCAGTCCCTTTAAGCGGCTCACCGTACGCATTCCGCCTATAGAACTGCTTGGTTTATCAGGATCGGAATCAACACCGGGGACCTGGATTGTCTCATCGATCAACATACCAATCAAGGCATTCTCTTTTTTAGGACCCATAATTTTCATCCACATCGGATCTTCAGTGATGAAAAGTTCAATGGGAAAGTTTGAGAGCAACCCACCGTCCACAATCGCGTTTCCAGCTATCGCAGCATCGCGGTACGTTCCCCAATCAGAATCCCAAATCACTTCCTGCCAGAGCAAAGGAACACTCATAGACATGCGCACTCCCCAGACCAGGGGTAAATTCGGTGCGGTGCGGTGGTTCAAGACCCGCAGGCGGTTGCCGGTGACATCCGCGGCTAACAGCGTCAGATCGGTGCCGGTCTTCTCGTAAAATTCTTCAAGGGTCATTTCGCTAAAACGGCGTGGTTCCCCCTTGTAAGTCCCTTCATTTAGTTTCCTGCGAATCCATTCCAAAAAGCCATCGGCCGAATACCATCCGCCTCTTTCCACGAAGGAAAAGATATGGCGGTAAAGGTCTGATTTCAGCAGATTATCAACGATCCAATCATCAATTTGCTCTTCCATGGCCGGCGGTACAATTGGAATATCCGCATTTTCCAGCCACTCGCGCGTCGCACTCGCACTTATCACACTCTGGTCAAAGGATTCGGGATCACCCATGAATCGTGTAAAAACAGGCTTGCCATCCACGCGTTCGCTCAGCGCTTCTATCATCTCCGTCGAATCAAAGCCCGCGGCAAGAAAGGTAGCCATGATCGCCCCGGCTGATGTGCCCATCAAGCGGTCAAACGTATGCCCCCGCCTTTCAAACTCGCGCAGAGCCCCGGTAAAAACCATGCCCTTCGCGCCCCCACCTTCGAATACCAGGTCAAACTTGGTCATTTATACCTCCTAAAAAGCTGGTCAGTTTCTTAATTCTTCAGAGATCCAGGTTGCCGATCAATACGTATGTCAGTGTAATGGTTGCGCTACTACCTGACTGAAATATCTCGTTATCCAAAGCCTTTACTGAAATCAACATGGTTGACCCACTGTGGGAAATCGATGAATGGATTGCGATTTCCTTGTTTGGCAAATATGGTCTGGTTGCGATGGCGCTCATAGACCGTCACCGGATAATGATTATGCCAGGCCAGAAGGAATGGCAGCCGTTCCTGTTCAAACTCATCTGCCTGATCGCCAACCAAGCCGGGATAACGCACCAGGAAGTAAAATACGGCCCGCGCGATAGCGCCTTTACCGGCATCCGGCTCAAACTTATTACCGACTCTTTTACCGCACTCACTGCGTGTCGCTTCACCAAAATCCTCAAAATCATAGTAAGGGATATTACTTCGGAAACTATTACAGCCGCTCTCGCAGGCGAAAAGATGGTGCAGATCGCCTTTCATAGGTTCTTTGCGCGAAAACCAGGATTGCGGGACGACATGTTCGCAATTGTAGGGCAGCTGTGCTTCGAGCAACATCTCAAAGGCGGCGATATCCGCTTCCGTCGCCATCTCTTCCCTGGCGCGATAGGACAGCAGCTGCTGAGTCCGGGCCTGTTCTACGGCGAAATCCTCGCTGATGAAGTCGGCCGGATCGTAAACCTTACCGGAATAAATACTGCGGATCTTGCCATCTTCATGAAGATCAATCCAAGGATAAACTTCTTTAGTTGGATCGTACTTTGGGCGGGTCGTATGTGTCTCTTCTAAAAGTTTTTGTAGCTGTTCAAATGTGGGGGCACTTTGACCATCTTCTCCATCATTTTGCATCTGCCGGGCGACGATGATGTGCCAGCCATCGGCCGTTTTTAAATCAAATGCCGGTTCGGATTTCTCGTTTGGGGCCAGCGTCCCGTAATATTCTTTGCGGCCTTGTTCATCCTGCTGTGAATCGTAATAAACGCGCTCGGAAAATGCCTGCAGCTCTGCGAGGGGACCTGCAAGCTCATCGGGCACCTCGTCCAGATTACTATCAGGCGTCGGAATCTTTACCGCGTGCTGCCCAACAGTTTGTGTCCCACCAATTTGTGGCTTATTTCCATTCGGGATCGGAGCTTTTTCAACACTTTTGGCTTCTTCCCAAAGTTTAACGGCCGAATCAGGGAGCATCTGCTGATCAACAAATTTGATAATACGGCTGATGCGTATACCTTCATTGGCTTTCCAGGCCAGTTGTGAGACCGGCATCGACTTATTCCAAATCCCACCATCGAGGGTCAGGTAATTCCCATCAGCATCCTTTTTGGGCACACCAGAATGGTGCAGGGCAACGACTTCCCACTGATCATTGAACACGGGAGCACCGGACGATCCAGGAGCGGTGTCCGTTTTGTATTGAAGGAAATTATCCAGGATATCTTCGAGGAGATTTTCCCGAAAAGCCAGCTGTTTTCTCTCACCGCTGGGATGCTGAATGATGTTCAATTTTTCGCCAACAATTACCTTGTCCTCATCAGCAATAAGCGGGAGCCAGCCATACGAAGCGACTCTCCACTCGCCCGTATTCAAGGGATTTACGGCAACCAGCGTAAAATCGAGGTCGGGATCGGTGATGAAGAGCTCGTCAGGCATGAAATCAAATTCCTGCATGTGCATCAAACGGCCGTCTACCCCTAACTGATAGTCAAACTCAATATAACTATGTGCTGCCGTTTCCCTATCGGGCAAAACATGATTATTCGTCAACAGCAAACGCGGTGAGATCATAAAGCCTGTGCCGAAGCCCAACCCGCTGGAGATATGAATTCGGCCGACAGCTCTCGCCGCGAGCCACCCTTTTTCAAGAAAATGAACGGGAATGAGATCATTAAAGCCCAGAATCCGCTCCAGGACATTGACATCTTCCTCAATCGTATCAACGATGCCCAGCGAGCCTAAAGCGCCGGGGACCTCATCCATAATTTGTTCGTGCGTGTCCGGATCGATATTTAACCGCTGCAGCCGTGCACGGACATGATCATCCTGGGCATCCAGCATATTTCCTTCTTCGATTTGTTCCAGGGAAGCAGCGCGTTCAGCGGCACGGGCATCGTACCTATCTTCAACCTCTTTCGACAGCATAAACAATTTATCAATCATGTCCATGATGATTTATTCCTTACTAAATATCGGGTATTTGATTATTCAGTCCCCAATAACAATTTATCATAACATAATTTAAGTTTTCAGTGAACCCCCATTTATATATTCATAAAGCCTCGGGCCATACCCAACTTGCACCGCCAGCGAAGGGGGGTTTACCAATTCAAAGGGTTCGGCCGTTCCCGCGCCTCCGTGTTTTCGTCCCTTTTTTTGCTTTTCTTCAATGCCCGACAAATAATGTTCGTTAAGAAAATGACCCCAGGCATTTTGCCGCATATAGCGTGGACCTTCGATCTGAATTTCTCGTGCTTTAGAATTAGGTGCTAGCATTCCCAAACGTGCTACGATGTCAAATTCATTACCGAAGTGCTCAATCCAGGGCAGCGGCCGTTCTCCTTCTCCGGTTTTGAAGTAAGTAAACACATTGGCACAGGTCGCGAAGCTATAGATCTCTAACTTAGCCAGCTCCTGTTCTTCTATCTGCTCAAAATCATTCAGGTCAATCGGGAACTGTTCAGGATAAACGAATTCCGGCCCGGCATATTCTGCTTCAGCTGTCAACGCTTCCAGCGCCTCCTCGGTCGGCGGTCCCACCAGAGCGTATAACAGGCGCAGCACATTAGCGATGATGATCGTACCCTGCGAGTGGGCGATAACAATTACTTTGCGTTTTTGAGGGCTCTTAAGAGCATCATAAATCACGGGGAAAGCCTTGATTACCGGCTCCGTCATTTGCGCCCATTCTTTGCCAATCATGCACTGCAGCATGTCGATGACGAAGGAATCCGTCGAGTTTTGAATAAGCGTCAGCGGACGGTGGAATAAGTATGAAATGTAAGCGGCATTCACCTGGGCAACGGAATCGTCAGTCATGATGCCATTAAGAAAGAACCAGGCCTCATCCGCGAAGGTTGTGTAATTATTATTATGATCTGGACGCTGCAAGATAACGCTCGGCTTCCAGAAGAGATTGTTAAGCAGCGGTGGGCCGAAAGGTGGAGGCGTGCGCGGAATAGAAGGGATAATGACATTCACCAGATATTTGATGGTCCGCCCAAGCCGCCAAAGGTTAAGGATTTTAAATTCGGAAAATCGCCCGTAAGGAGGGATCCAGGTGTATGGCAGGCCAAATATCGATGAGGCCCATAACGGGGGTCGGATATTCAGCGCATCGCTGGCGATAGCCAGTACATCTAAAAACCGCGGTTCACCAAAATCTGCCCCTGACCGCTTCATATCCTCTGCCGATTCTAACGCGTCAGAGATGGTCTTTCCAGCTTCCCGATCAACGGCAGCCGTTCTTCCATTTGCTGTCATTCTTTTTGTCATGACCTCTCCCTATATGACTCCCCTGGCAGAGCCAGGCCAACTAATCAAAACATCGCTAACGGAGCGGTGGGATAGCCGCCCACTTCGCGGGGTTTGACCACTTATCCCCCTTCTGCGCCGGAGATGACGGGCCTTCGGTATCGGGCAACACTTTGCCGAACCAGGTCTTGACCAGCGCCCCCCAGGGTCCTGAAAAACTACTGTTCCATTTTTTACCGCTCAATTGAACCGGTTCTCCCCAAGATTGATCCGCTCCTGGGCCGATAGTCAGATGATCCCCTTTGGCACGATCGATATACATGAAGTATCGATGTTCGCCCCGTTTCAAGTAACCGGCATGGGATCCACAACCTACATAGACAACTGGGTGCGTGCCATCCACTTTTTCAACATCCTGCCAAACGGCCGTTTCCGGGCCATACAAGAAGGGGATTGTGACGTGCTTTGAATAAGCAACATGGCGCGCTTGCTCCTGCTCGTCCAGGAAAACGTAAACGACTTCCCAATCTCCCTCGTGATCATTATTTCCACCATGGCTGGCCCAATCATTATAAGGATAGAGAAACCAATATTGCAGTACCTGGTAGCCACGATCACGGCAGACGTGGTAATGGTAAACTGGGGGACAGAGATTCCAGTCTCTAAAGGGGGCATATTTCTGTACGGCCCAGTCACGAATCGCGCCCGGCAGCGGGTTCAGGGCCGGAAACTCCATCCATTCCCAATTGCCCATCACAGTTTCAAAGCCTAAAGGGGAAGATACAACTGCCGTTGAATGATTCACCTCACCCCCCGCCCAATTGTTGATCAAGGACGATAATTCGTCGCTGTTAATTGGGCGGCGATTAACCGCTGTTTGTGAGGACACAGCTGCTTCAAGCAGTTCTGCCTGCTGTGCATCAAGCAAGATTCGCGGGGTCACGCTGCTTCCGGCATCAAGAGCTTCCAGGGTAAAATCGCTGCCGGAGGGTGAAGGCCCTATTTCCAGACCGTTATCCGCCAATTCCATCAAGAGATCGGCCGGAAAATCTGGCACATCTCCCGCGGCAAATACCAGGTAACAGTTTTGCGGTTTGGGGACAGAACTTAGACGGGTGAGTAAGGTCTGGCCAGGATTGCGATCCCAGCCGATTTTCCGACGCCGCAAGCCGCAAGTATGCACAAAGTCACGTGCCGCCATGGGGAAAAACAGTTCCGGCTTACCCATCTTGTCGGTACCAAAGCGCAGTACCGGCTCGTACTTGCGGATCAATTCACGCGGAGCGGCCATCAAAATGGACCCACCTTAACCTTAAAAGAAAAATACACGGCCGTCACGCACACCATTATCGCCGAAGCCATTTCATGTGCACGGCTGCCTGCAAAACTACATTCTAGAATTTAAGAAATGCCAAGTTCATCCAAAATTTCTTGCCGATCGGCAAAGGAATCGCGCAAATCCTTAATGATTGCATCTATACGAACACCCTGGTTATTCAGCCATTTTCCTGAGGCATCCTGAGCACCTCCGGCATGGTGCAGGGCAACCAGTTCCCACAGGTTATTGAAGACAGGCGACCCAGAGGAACCAGGCTCTGTATCCCCCTTATAGCGTACAAAAGCATCGAATAATTCGTCAATCTCGTTGTCTTGCAGCGCGACCTGCTTAGGTTCTCCCTTGGGATGCTGGATGATATTGAAGTGTTGTTTTTTACGATAGAGCGGTGATTCGTTGAGAGGAATGAAACCCCAACGACTGCCGGCCAGGGTTGGTTCGTCTTCTCCGGCCACATCTTCAAAAGGCTGCAAGCGTATCAAGGTGTAATCAAGCGCTGGATTGGTGCGGAAAACATCAGCCGCCGGCAAATAGGATTCGGTAGCCTCATCCATTCCCTGAGCATCCTGCTGGTAATTAAACTGGATGCGTATGCTGTCATTAAAAGCCTGCTCGGGGATAACATGATTATTGGTTAAGAAGAGACTGGGTGATACCATGAATCCCGTTGCCCACCCTCTACCGGGCGGCAAACCACGATGCGCCTTGCGCAAGACGACTCTGGCCACTGCCCCTTGAACCGCCAGGCCGCTGGCCAGGAAATAGATGGGCAGGCGGTCATTTTCATCAATTTGTCTTTCCTGTAATGCAAGTGGATCGGCATGAACCTCCGGAAGAGGAAGCTTGTCGCCCAGGGAGAACTTGAATTCTGGAGTTTCCATGTAGGCACCTTCCAAAATATCGTCCGAACTATCAATAAGTTCCGTCATCTTTTTACCTCCACGATTTTAGAGATCGGGTCGTTTTATAAAATACTGGCAGCGCAGGTCCGAATAATACTACAAACCTACTAATTATCATACGCCATATATTCTTTTATTGTCAAGCCGGGGGCGCTTGTTATTTTGGATGTTCTTGCCGGCGCCTCATTTTTATCAGGACCGGATAATCAAGATATTAAAGGGTTTTAACTGGTTAAGCTGATTTATCCTGATTATCAAGGCCAAGCTGGCCGCGGACCAGGCGATCCAACCAACGGTCGGGTAAAAAGCGCGGGAGGATCCAGCTGGTCAACCACTTGCGCGGTATGGGGTAACGCGTCTTAGGATGTTCACTCTCAACTGCTTCAACAATGACGTCGACGACTTTCTCAACCGGCAGGCCTGTCGTCTCCCGCTCAGCCAGCTGCTTTTCCAGACCGGCAAACATGGGGCCGTAATCCGTTTCTTTATAGCGGCGTATGCGATCGGCGAATTTATGCTTGATCGGCGTGTTGGTCGTGCCGGGTTCGATAATGATCACGTCGATGCCATAGAGCATCATTTCGCGGCGCAGACTGTCCGACAACGCTTCGAGGGCATGCTTCGTCGAGGCATAAGCGCCCATGAAGGGATAAGCAACCTTTCCGCTTGTGGAACTGATATTGATGATCCGGCCAGGTGGAAAAGGGGATTCCAGTTCCCCACCCAGCAGAGGCAAAAACTGCTGGGTAACATCGAGCAAGCCAAAGAGGTTGACTTCAAAATGCTCGCGAAACTCCTGCAAGGGCGTGTACTTCAAGGGGCCGGGGATGACGATGCCCGCGTTGTTGATTAAGGCGTAAAGCCCTTCATCCCCTGAGGCGTCGGAGACCTGAGTAACGGCCGTGCCAACAGCTTTCGAATCGGTCACATCAAACAACAGCGGTACAAAGCCATCGCCTAATTCTTCCTGCAAACGATCGGCATCTTCCTGACGCCGCACACTGCCAAACACACGATATCCTTTATCCAGCAGCGCAGTCGTTGTGGCGTAGCCAATGCCCGAGGAAACACCCGTAATCAGAATATTTTTCATCGCTCACCCATCCAGACGGCGGCTCTATGACCAGACTCTACTCAATACATAACCCACGAGGGCGAACAGGCCGCCGCTAAGGAGAATAAGCACCGTCCAAATTGTCCCGAAGTCAAACCAGAACTGCTCCGGGAAAAGGCGGATGAGCGAGTCGGTATATAAGAACTGCCAAGTTCCAGCATCAAAGAAGATATTGTGGAAAACTGTAAAGGCCCAGTTCCAGGCTAGAAACATGAAGATCATGACCATGAACACCAGGGCCACGGTGAACAAACCGCCAAACATCATCGTTTTCGCCCCGAAATAGCGTGTCTGCTCGCGAGCGAGCAAGTAAATGAGGCCTCCGACGACGATGATAGCCGACAGCCAAAATGCAGGCTTAAAGGCATCCGCGACTACCTTAACGTCGATCATATGCCCGATCTCGGCCTCATTGTAGAGGGCTTTATTCGTACCAGGAATGCGTAAATCCCGCAGCATATAAATCACTTCGGAGGCCGGCTCGGAGCGGCGCAAATAAGCCATGGTGTCCATCGCCAACTGCAGCCGCTCTTCATCGCTGAAACCAAACGAATCAGGCGCAATCCGGCCATATTCAAACTCAGGATAGCTGGGATGGTCCCATGAAATAAGGAATCGCACAGTGCCGACGGTGAGCATCACCGGTATGGCCAGAATTACCAGCCAGCGTATTATTTTGTCGAGGGTTGTTATTTCCAATATATACTCCAATCAAAAAAACTTTCCCGGAAACTTATCATAACTATAACCCGCATCACTAAAAGCAGGAAGTTTCCGTGAAAATGAAAAGCCTAAGCACCAAGACCCGGTAATCCGCCCGGCGCTTCTTGCACTAAGAAGCGCAGCACCAATGAATCAATAATTGTCTCTACCGGCGCGCGCTGGTCGGTAAAAAGCACCTCTCCCGCGGTGGCCGGGACCAGGTTTGCCGCAGCCGTTTGCAAAGCCTCGCGCAAAAGGGGATCAGCAGCCGGATCGAGCACGGCCAGATTTTTAGCCAGGTTTTCAGCCGCGGTCGGCCGTACTGTAGCGACGAGGATCGTGTTCAAAGCGCCGGGCACATCAATTGCGTGCACCGTCGGGAACACTTCCAGCAGGGTCGCTGTGATCGCTTCCACCAGCCGCCGATCACCTGGGGCACGGCCGACATTAATAGCCACAACACCATCCTCCGTCAATTGGTCCCGCACTTCCGCAAAAAATTCGCGCGTGGTCATATGCCAGGGGATATAAGGCACTTTATATGCGTCAATGGTGATGACGTCGTAACCTCCGCGCAGGCGATTCAGTTCGTAACGGCCGTCGCCGACCAAAACATTGATATTGGGATCGGTAAGCGCGAAATAATCCCTTCCCACCTGTACAATAGCCGGATCGAGTTCAATGCCATCGACCGCCGGCGCGCCAAATACCCGTGTAAACTGCTTGGGAATGGTACCCGCAGCCAGGCCAATCACACCCAGCTTTTCCACACGAATGGGATTCTCACTGGAGGCGTCGTTAAAGTAAGGCGCGGCAAGCATGATGCTCCAGACGGAAACACGCGGCACACGCCCGCCATCACAATAGAAAGAATGGTAAGCTTGTCCCTCATTCAGCAGCAGGTAATTGCAATCCCCCTGCCGTACCACCTGCACATAATTGTAAGCGGATTCCGTTTCAAAAATTTGACCATCATAATTCTTTATCCCACCCCGAGACCAGAACCAGATAAAAGGGAGCAGCAATAAAATCGACAGCGAACCAACCGCTGCCGCGCGCCGGTTCATGCGCCATAAGCCAAATAGCCCAACAAGCAGTAGAACACCGCCGAAGATGACGGCCGTGATCCGCGAGCCTGCCAGCGGTATCACCAATAAAACGGGCAGATATGTTCCCAGCAGGCTGCCCCAGGTAGAGATGGCATAAATTCGGCCGCTGATGCGCCCCGCTTCTCCCACATCACGAACAGCGAGGCGGATAGCGAAAGGTGAAATACACCCTAAGAGCGTCATGGGCACAGCCAGGGTAAAAAATACGCCGGCCAGAGAACCGGCGATCGCTCCCACCGCCAGTTCGGCCATCGCTGTCGAAGCGCTGTGCAAGATGACGCTGGTCAAGAGCAAGAAGAAAACACTGCAAAAACCGGCAATGGTCACGAGGATGTAGAAGACCTTCTCACTCGGCTGGCGATCGGCCATCCAGCCGCCCAGGAAATAGCCAATCGTCAGGAAAAAGAGCACCAGGCCAATCACATTAGCCCACACAATATTTGAGGTGCCGTAGACCGTCTGCATCATGCGGCTGGTCGTGAACTCAACCGCCAGGGTGCTCATGCCGGCAATAAAGACGGTTATGAAAAGGTAGGTGCGGGAACTTCCCTGGATCTGGTTCATGATTAAACTACAAAAATAGGGACCAACTTGCAGAATTTAGTGAAATGTTTGCTATAGCGTGCAATGCCGGCGCCTTCTTATTCAGATCGGATTATAGCTCAGTGGCCCACCTCGGCTATGGTTCAGGAAAATACTGGCGCATCTCCGCGGCGGTTTTAGGTTCAACTTTCTTGAAGATCATCACCAATGGTTGGTCGTACACGGTGAAGCTCTCATCAAAACGGCCGCCGGTGATCCCGGTAAATTCATCAAGGTAATCAACAACTTCCTGAGGAGGCTGAAGATCGGGCCAGACAAAGGAGTCAGGCAGCAGGTGTAAGCCGAACAAGCCGGGAACTCTTGTATTGACGTAAACAGGCTCAAAACCCAATGTTCCGTCAAAAAGAAGCTGGTGGTAGACATGGGAAAGCGGGTAGCGATCTTCCAAACGGGGCACGACCCCGTAAACACGATTCGAGAGCAGGGTCACATACTCCGCCTGTTCGAGGAGGGCCAGGTTTTTTTCCAGTTTGGACTCGTTATCTGCAGCATCAGGGCCGGTAAGCCAGTTCAACTGCCGATCGAGATATTCGGCCCGGCGGCGAATCCGACCATCAACAAGCATTGACGTGGGGAGTGAATCGTCCCACTGCTCGCTGGCGATCAATGTCCCCGGGGGTACGTTGGCATACACCCAGCGTGACGCTTCATCCCAGGGATGGTCGCTGCTATAAATATTCATGAAACTGAAGGCGTAAATGGCCGTCGGTAACAGCACCAGTAACAAGACGGCCAGCCGGATACGCCTATCTCGCAGTTGAAAGATCATGGCCGCTCCAAAAAGCATCAACAGCGGCGTCATTGGCTGCAAGTAACGCATAAATTTGACGTAGAAGCCCCCCGTAGTGAGAAAGAAGGGGATGGCCCAAATAAGCAAGATCAGCAGGCTGACTGTCGAAGGAGAAAGTGGATCAGGTGCGTAGTTTTCTTTGCGCCGCCGCCATCGCTCCCATAACGGCCGTGCCGTGATCCAGATTGCCCAGGCAAATCCAATAAAAGCCAGCAGGCCCAGCGCCCACCCCATACCCCAGCGCAGCTGCATCTCAATCGGATAAAGATAAGGCCAAGTGCCGTCATACTGGCGCGTAAAGCCCAGATCGGACTGCCCGCGAACCATCGCCCCCTGAGTGAGGATATTGGAGAGGTAACAAGAACCGAAATTAAACTCCGGAAAGTGTATAGGACTAAGCGTCATTGCCGGGATAAACAATTCACAATTTAAATCGAGAATGGCGAAGGGATTGGTAATGGCAAATGTCAGGACGGCTGTGGCAAACACGGCCAGTAAGCGCCAAAATCGCGGCTGGGGTAGCACAAACCAGCTTGTAAAAAGCAGGGGTAGAAATAGCAGCAAAGCCGAGAACTTAGCTCCAATGGCTAGTCCAACAAAAACTGCGGCGACGAGCAGGTTGCAGGTTGGAGAACAACGCCCCTTATGCGCTCCCATAGCGTCCGCAGCATAAACAGCACGCACCATGAAATAAAGGGCCGCGATAGTAAAGAATGTGAGGTAAGGATCCGCCGTGAAGAAGTGGGAGAGCTGGATATGCATGACGTTCAGCGCCAGCAAGGCTGCGGCCAGCAGGCCTACCGCGGGATTAAAAATGCGCCGGCTAAGTAAGAAAATCAGGAGCACGGTCCCGGCATCGAACAGGCCGGTCAAAGCGCGGGAAACGGCCGTGAGGTGGCGAAATTCGATTGCTGACATGCCGTTGAAAATATCGGCCGTGACCAGCCAATCAGGGGGTAAAATCTCCTGCGCCAAAGATCCCGGGCGTTCGGCAATTCTCGTCGCTATAACCCCAAGATAAAGGGGCACGTGTCCATAGGCAAAATTGCGCGCCTCGTCTTGCAGCACTTCGATGCCCATGCTCTGCGCTTCCGGATACCAGTAAAATGGGTTGAGCGAAGATTTTGTAGGGTTTAAGGCATCGGCCAGGTCGGCAGGCCATTCTATCGTCGTTGCTACCCAGGTAATGTAGCGTTCATCCGGATGATAATGATGGTAACCATCCCAGTCGATACCTGTCCAGCGCAAGGCCAGGGCTGCGAGAAGGATCAGGCTAAACAGCGTCCATTGCTTCCAGCTTTGCATGCCTGGAATTGTAACGCGTCATGGAGACAAACAAAAAAGGCCGGCGCACAATGCGCCCGCCTTTGGTTCCAATTAAGAAAAGAATCGGACAGTTTACTCCTCGTCCAGTTCTTCTTCCTCTTCACGGCCGATAACTTCGACATCGCCCGCTTCCATTTCTTCCAATTCCTCTTCTTCCTCTTCCTCTATCGCCGAATATTCAAATCGAGCGATAAGTGTTTCAGGATCGGTCAGGATATCAACACCTTCAGGGGCAACTAGATCGGCGACAGTAATGCTGTCATCTGTTGTCTCGATAGTCGAGATATCAAACTCTATTTGCGAAACCAGAGCATCAGGCAAACATTCGATTTCCACGCTGTGCAGCACCTGGGCGATGATGCCTTCACCTGTATCTGTCAAAGGTGATTCACCGACACTAAAGAGGGCTGCCTCTGAACGAATAGTCGAAGCCATGTCCACTTCCAGGAAATCGACATGAATAATGTCACGGCGGGTGACATGCTGTTGAATCTCACGGGCCAGCACCGTATAGCCTTTCCCGTCAACATTGATTTCAACCAGCTGGCCGGTTCCGGCAACGCGCAGCGCTCGGCGCAACGGCTTGACATCCATTTGAATCTTCACCGGTTCTGATTGGCCGTAAATAACGCCGGGGACAACCCCCTCGCGGCGTAATTGTTTAACTTTCTTTCCTGTCACCGCCCGTGGTTCGGCGACGATCGTTACTCGATCAGACATTGTACTATCCTTCGTTTCTTAACTCCTCACTCCTGAGGGGAACTTTATCGCAGCACTTATTTCGGATATAATTCGCTCGATTTCCGAAAAAGACATGAAAGTATAACCCTTCGTGGGCAAACGTCAATCGTATTACAGCCCAGCGAAGCCAATTGCTTATTTTAGACTTATTGAATAAAGAGATCAACAAAGCGGAGAATTTCCTCAGATGTCGCAAAGCAACGGTGCTGACCTATCGAGTTATTACCAACGAGTGGAAGAAAATGGGCGTTTAAGGACACCAGAGATCGCCCAACAGTGGAGCACGGCCGTTTTACGCGCCTTGGGCACGAACCTGGACGGACGAACAAAAAAACGGCTGGCCAAAACTTTGCCGGACGAACTGGCCTTCAATCTAAAGCGGAAGTTTTGGCTCCTGCACTTTCGCGATAAACATAAACCGCAAGCGGTATTTCTAAAAGAAGTGGCCAGACTGGGTGGAAACACCGATGCCCAATTCGCTCTTTATCCCACCCGGGCTGTATTTCATGAGCTAAAGGGTTTTGCGGGCGAAGATATCAGCAACGACGTGGCTGATTCGCTGCCGGATGAGGTTGGCGCGCTCTGGCAGGAAGCCTGAACCCTGACAAATTGACAAGCCAACAAGCAAAATCCGCAAACTCATCAAAAACAACTTTGCCTCAATCAAGCAGATCTCGCAAAGCGGCCGTTTCCCTGCTTCTTCTGCTTGTCGGAGGTCTCTGTTTCTTGCTGGCCGGATCGCTTTACTATCGCCAGGCATTCCTCACCCGCGGCATTCCTCAAGATCTACCCCAACCTATTGCCCATGCAAGACCCGAATTAGGCATTAATGTTTATCTAGACGACTTAACCAAAGAGGAAATGGAAACCTCTTTGGCGCAGGTTCGTGATCTTGGTATCCAGCATATCAAACACTCTTTTTATTATAATGAGGACTTCGATTGGCAGTCGGCCGACAGCCTGGTAACCGCCGCGGCCGGCCAAGATCTCGCACTGATCCCCTTATTGGATGGCGATCCCGAGCAGCAGTTCGCCCCACCGGCTGATCCAGCCCAATTTGCAGCCTGGGCCGGCCAATTTGCGGAACGGTATGGCGATACTGTCCAATATTACATCGTTTGGGATGAACCCAATCTAACGAGCCATTGGGGCGGGCAGCCGGTTAACGCCAACGAATATGGCGCGCTGCTCAGCACGACAGCTGCAGCAATTCGTGCTGCTGACAGTGACGCGGTGATCGTCGCTGCCCCTCTGGCGCCGACTGAAGAAACCGGCCCTCAGAATCTCACCGAAACACTCTATCTGCAAGAACTGTATGAGGCGGGCGCCGCGGATTCTTTCGACGTGCTGGCCGCCAAGCCATATGGGTTTTCCACGGGACCCGATGACCGGCAGGTCGATCGGACTCACCCGAATTTCAGCCGCGCTATCGCCATGCGCGAAACAATGGAAAAGTACGGCGACGGGCACAAAGCACTCTGGGCAGGCAACTGGGGCTGGAACAGTTTGCCCTCCGGATGGACCGGCGAGCCCTCGGTATGGGGCCAGGTCAGCGCTGAGAAACAGGCGCAGTGGACTGTAGCCGCCCTGGATC
>Ga0316585_10000040_pt1 | contig 19844 bp, 18 predicted proteins | sample S_170502SCrBrC_D_FD_204517 | JGI IMG/M metagenome (GOLD analysis project Ga0316585, IMG submission 204517) | Rhizosphere microbial communities from salt marsh grasses in Alabama, United States - S_170502SCrBrC | ecosystem: Host-associated > Plants > Roots > Rhizosphere | place: USA: Alabama...
ATGATCCGTTCCTCCGCCGAGCCGATGATGACATCAAAGGCATCAGCAATGTCCAGGCTGGCCAGAAGTTCACGCAGCCGGTCGGTGGCATTGCTGATCACGGCCGTTTGGTAGGTTGGTTTCAAGGTACGGATGAAAGCAATCAGCTCATCGTCCAGCACATCACCGGCCCAATAATCGTTCTTAAAAGAGTCGAACTGCGGGCCTAATTCGAGCCGTTCGCCAACCCAGGCCCAAAGCGCATCATCACTGATCTCACCTCGTTGGGCCTTTTGGCCTATTTCACTGTTAAAGACGATTTCTTCTGCTTCGCCGGGCTGAAGTCCAAGCTTTTCTTCCCAGCGCCGGCGATAGGCATGATCTTCCGTGCGCAGCAGCACACCGCCGACATCAAAAATAATGGCTTTAATCATTTACATACCTCGCTTCAAACATTCGACTCTTTAAGAACAGGTTGACAACAAAAAAGGACGTAGGTATTGCCTACATCCTTTTTGATACAAAGGGGCTGTCTTATGACAGCAATAAAAAAAGCCGCAGGCACCGGGTGCGCTGCGGCTCAGCATTCGTTATGATGACTTTCAGCAAGCAGGCGCACTCCGAGAAGGGTTAAAGCAATCACCAGAAATGGTGAAGATGTGCTGTTGATTCATCATGCTCATTTATCTACCTCTCGAATTTAGTAGTCGCTTTAAGCGCCGTTCGTTAATTTAACATAGCTTCTTCAGGATGTCAAGGGCAAAAATCTGATAATCAGATTTAAAGCCGGCCGCCTTATTTCCAGCGTGTCAGAATTGTTTCCCGTCCAAACAGCTGCACAGTCATGATCACCATGATGACGTCAAGGACGGCGACGATAACACCGATGAAGAGGATCACCTGGCTGTTGATCAAGATCAAGCCGAGAGACTGCCCGATTACAACGAGGATCAGGGGGAGAACAATTAACGCTGAAAGCTGTTCGGCAACCCGTGGATCGGTGGTGCGCGAGGAAATCATCAGGCTGGTGCAAACAGCCAGTAAGGCTAAAAGCGGCCCGACGACAAATATGGCCAGTATCCACATCGGATCGAGAATTTGCCTGAATACGGCGTCACTTACCAGGAAGTAGGTACCAATCAAAAAGATGAAATAGGCGAGCCATGTTGCAAGAATTGCCGGAATCACGGCTGCCAGCGCCTTTCCCAACAGCAGTTCACTCGTCTTAATTGGCGTCGCCAAGAGTGGTTCCAGGCTGTGCGTTGTTTTCTCGCCGACAATGCTGTAAGCGGCGATTGTGACCGGTATAGCGACCGGGATGATCATGAACATAAACATAAACAGCGACAAGGTGTAAACCTGCAAGCAGTCTGTTTCTGATAAGCCACTGCAAATTTCGCTGAAGAGCTGCGTGAGTTGTTCACTGCCGGTGTTCATGCTGCTCATATCCTCATCTACGGTGTTGAATATAAACAGCATTATAAGCGGTAACACGGCCATAAATAAGGGCAGGAAGGCGGTTAAGAACAGCACCATGCGGTTTTTAAAGACCTCAGCCCATTCCTTATAGATGATTGTCTTGATCTTATCCATCAGCTGTTGCGCTTAACCTCATCGATAGCAGATGAAGCTTTGTCCCCTATGAGATTGAGGTAAACTTCTTCGAGCGTGTGTTTTTCTTCGTTTACAAATTGAATGTCCGCTCCCGCCTGCACCAGCTGCCGGATAACGTCGGGGTTGTCTGTTTCCGGATTTTCCGTGTTGAAAGCTAAGGTATAGTCATTTGTCTCGACTTCGCGGAGTCCGCGAACGGCCGTAATAAGATCGCTAAAAACAGCAGCACGCTGCGCCAGTTGGATTGAAATGCGACGGCCGTAGACCTGTCTCCTCAAATTTGCCGGCGCATCCACAACGCGCAGATTTTGTTTGAAAACAGCGACGCGATCACAGAGGCGATCCGCCTCATCCAGATTATGGGTGCAGATGAATATCGTCCGCCCCTCTTCTTTTAACTCTTCGATGAATTCACGGATCAAGTGCGCCGCCTGTGGGTCCAGACCCGCGGTTGGTTCATCCAGGAACAGGACTTGTGGTTCATGCAGCAGCGTGCGGGCGATAGCCAATTTTTGACGCATCCCTTTGCTGAATGATCCTGCGGGGTCCTGTCGTCGTTCCCACAAATCAAGCAATCGCAAATATTTCTCGACCTGTCTCTCTACCTGTTCAACCTCGTAGAGCCTGGCGTATATGGTCAGGTTTTGCCAGGCTGAAAGGCGATCATAATGGCCGGGGGTCTCAGTAAGCAGGCCGACGCTGCGGCGAATTTGCTGGTCTTCCTGCCCCACCTGATACCCTAACACCGATGCCTGGCCTGCTGATGGTTCAATCAAGCAGGTAAGCATGCGCACGGTCGTGGTTTTTCCCGCCCCATTAGGGCCTAGAAAGCCGAAGACCTCACCGGAATCAATTTCCAGGGTCAGGTTGTCTACGGCCGTAAAATCTCCAAAGCGTTTACTCAAACCATTTGTTCTGATCATGACGAGATAATCTTAATCGGAATCGATGTCTAAATCAATCAATTACGGCCGTCAGCCAAATATTGATCTTTCATGATCTTAAGCACATTGGCTATAATTGAACTTTGTGTCTCTGAGCTTTAATGCCGGATCACAGAAGCCTTCAAATTCACCATCCTCAGGCTCCAAGTGGGAGTAAGCATTATGAACGATCAGTCAACCCAGACAATTTCTCATGAGCAAATAGAAGAACTCCTTGAACAGGATCGGATGGATGAACTCCATATTTTATTAACAGAGATTCATCCGGCTGACATCGCCGATATTTTGGACCAACTCTCTCCTGAAGAAGCGGTGAAGATATTCGAACTGCTGCCGGTTGAAACGGCCAGTGAAGTGTTGGATGAAACAGGCAGTCTCGTGCGCCAGGAACTGTTGGAGCGCGTCGACGAAGAGCACCTGGCGGACCTTCTCGATGAACTGCCCATGGACGATGCGGCCGAATTTTTGGAAGACCTGCCCGATCCAAAAGCGGATCGCCTGCTGGACCTTATGGAAGACGAAGAGGCGCAGGAGGTTCGCGAGCTTCTCGGTTATCAGGATGAAACGGCCGGGCGGTTGATGTCTAGAGATGTGGCGGCTATTCGCCGTCATTGGACCGTCGCCGAAACAGAGGATTACTTACGTTCGCTGGAGGAGCCGGAAACCCTGGCTTATTTATATGTCGTCGATCGTGATGACAGGTTAATCGGCGTGGTGCCTCTGCGCAACTTTGTCCTCGCCAAACCTGGGGCCACTATCGAATCGATTATGATTGCTGATGTTGTCACCGTGCCCGTAGATGCCGACCAGGAAGATCTGGCGGAGATGGTTTCTCGCTATGACTATGTTGCCATCCCGGTAGTCGACCATCAGAATCGCCTGCTTGGCGTCGTTACTGTAGATGATGTGCTCGACGTTTTTGAAGAAGAGGTTACCGAGGATATCCAACGCCTTGGTGGTTCTGAACCGTTGGAGCAGCCTTATTTTGCCGTTTCAGTTCTCAAAGTTTTTCGCAAGCGTATTGGTTGGCTTCTGCTGCTGTTCCTGGCAGGCTCGCTCACCGGCACAGTAACCAAGCTCTACCAGCAGGAATTAGAGGCGGCAATCACCTTGACGATTTTTGTGCCTCTGATCATTGGAACGGGAGGTAACTCCGGCTCACAAACTGTTGCTACTATTATTCGTGCGATCACCCTGGATGAAGTTCATATTGGGAACCTGTTCCAGGCCTTGCGCAAGGAAGTATCCGTCGGCCTGCTCTTGGGTTTGAGCATGGGGGTGGTCGGCCTCTTCATAGCGATGTTTTGGACGCGGGATTGGCGCATTGCTCAGGTGGTTGCCCTCACGTTACCGCTTGTAGTGATTTGGGCTGTTTCTGTCGCCACGATTGTACCAACGGTCGCCGAGCGCTTTAAAATCGACCCCACCGTGATTAGCGGTCCCATGATTTCTACGATCGTCGATGCGACCGGTTTGTTGATTTATTTTGAACTCGCAACCATACTGCTGAATACATAAAAGGATCTAATGATAGAATTTCCCGATGAACTCATATCCCTGCTGGCTAATGCCGGTCATCTGGCAGTTTTGACTGGAGCGGGCATCTCGGCCGAAAGCGGCGTGCCGACCTTCCGTGAAGCGCAGACGGGTCTATGGGAGAGATATAATCCCGAAGAACTGGCTACTCCCAGAGCTTTTATTGGTAACCCCAAGCTGGTTTGGGAATGGTACGCCTGGCGCCGAGAGCTTATCGCCGCAGTGAAACCAAATCCGGCCCATTATGCCCTGGTTGAGATGGCGCGTCACGTGCCCCAATTCACCCTGATCACGCAAAATATCGATAGCTTGCATCAACGCGCCGGCAGTCAAGATGTCATTGAACTACATGGTAACATCGCCCGCACGAAATGTTTTGATTGTGGGACGAAATTATTTGATCAACAGGAATTGGAGTTGGATTTGTATAGCGAGGACCTGCCGCGCTGTGATTATTGTGGCGGGCTGCTGCGGCCGGATGTCGTTTGGTTCGGGGAGACCCTTCCCAGAGAGGCGCTGAATCGTGCTTATGATGCTTCGCGCGGTTGTGATCTTTTCTTCTCCATTGGTACCTCCGCTCTGGTTCAACCTGCCGCCTCATTACCTACGCAGGCGATGTCACAGGGAATTCCAACAGTTGAAGTCAATCCAATGTCTACACCAATATCTTCGGCAATGAACTTTGTTTTGAATGGGCCGGCCGGGGAGATACTTCCGGCGTTGGTTGAACGCACCTGGCCTGAATAAAAAAAGGTTGTCGAGCCAGGTTCTAGGGCTTGATTTATGTGATTTGAGCGCTCTATTTTGGCGAGGTAGAATACCGTCTTTTGAAAAAGAGGATTATAATGAATGACGCTGCTGATGAACCCGTTATAAGCCCTGACCTGTTAGAACTATTGCGATGCCCGGTTGCCGTGCATGATAAATCGCTGGGACAAGATCCGGGGCGACTTGAGCTCGTTCACAATTGTTGGTTGGTTTGTGATGATTCGGGTATGAAATACCCGATTCGCGATGGTATACCCGTCATGCTCATTGACGAGGGGAAAAAGTGGAAGGACACGGCCGTTGAAGATTTGCCCGTTCCTCCTCCCGGATGATGGACGAACTATTGAAGCCAGAGGATATCCTGGCCGCCGCCGAACGTCTACAAGGAATTGTTCACCGGACCCCGGTGATTACCTCGCGCACTTTAAATGAAAGATGTGGCTGCGAGGTCTTTCTAAAGTGTGAAAATTTTCAACGCGTCGGCGCTTTTAAATTCAGGGGTGCTTACCATGCGCTCAGCCGTCTCAGCCCAGAGGAGAGGGCGTCCGGCGTTATTACCCATTCCAGCGGAAATCATGCTCAAGGGGTAGCTCTGGCGGCGAAGCTGCTGGGCATTTCGGCCGTAATCGTGATGCCGGAAGATGCTCCGCCGGTTAAGCGGCAGGCAACAGAAGGCTATGGTGCGACCATCGTTCTTTGCCCGGCCATCGATCGCGACAAAGTAACGGCCGACTTTATCGACCGCCACGGTTACACCCTCATTCATCCTTATGATAATAATGACATCATCCGTGGCCAGGGGACGGCCGCATTAGAATTATTTGAAGAAGTCGGGCCTCTGGACCTGCTCTTTACGCCGGTTGGCGGGGGCGGCCTGATCAGCGGCAGTGCTTTAGCCACGGCTGCAATGTCACCTGAATGCCGCGTCACCGGCGTGGAACCGGCTATCGCTGCCGACGCCAACCAATCCTGGCGTGAAAATCGGATCATCAGGCTCGACCATGTTCCGGAAACGATTGCCGACGGATTACGCACGAGGTTCATCGGCGAGCGCAATCTGGCTGTCATGCGCCGTTATGTCCATGATATGCGCACCGTGACCGAACAGGAAATCAAGGATACCCTGCAGTTTATTTGGAGCTACCTGAAAATTATCGTCGAACCCAGTTCGGCCGTTGCTCTGGCTCCACTGCTCTCCGGCTCCTATGCGGGTCAGGGGAAACGGGCCGGCGTGATCCTTAGTGGGGGAAACACTTCTTTGTCCGTGGACGATCTCTTCACAGAGCCCCAGACGGCCGGTAAGATAAATATCTCAAAGACTGTGAAAAGTGAACCGGCCCGGCTGCGCTTAACACGTCCGCGCGTCCTTATCACGGACGATCAATTTGACTCTCAAGCACTTACCGTCTTGCAGCAGGTCGCTGATGTGGAGTTGTGCTGCCATGATTGGGAGGGGTCGTTTGAATCCATTACCGACGAATACCAGGCGCTCATTGTCGGTCCGGAGCAGCAGGTCAGCGCCCCATTAATCGAAAACGGTTATGAACTGTTAGCGATCGGTACGCCTTCAACCCGCCCGGACAATATCAATGTCAGCACAGCGCGAACCTTTGGGATTGAAATATGTTATGTCCCCGACGGCAATGCCGTGGTCATTGCCGAACACACGATCGCGCGTATGCTGCTTTTGGATAATAAATTTCGCTTGAGTGGCTTGGCTGGAAAAACATTAGGTCTCATCGGTTTCGGCCGTATTGGTTTGCAAGTCGCCCAACGCGCTGCCGCATTCGGGATGAACGTATTGGTTAACCAGCCGCGTTTAACGCCTGAGCTGGCCGTGACCAGCGGGGTTAAAGTGACCGATTTACTAACCCTGCTTCAAGAGGCGGATTTTATCAGCCTGCATGTCCCGTTTAATCCTGAGACTGAACACCTGATCGGCCGTGAAGAACTGGCCTATATGAAAGATTCTGCTTTCCTGGTAAACGCCGGTCATACCGATCTTGTCAATGAAGAAGCTTTATTGGCTGCGTTGGACAAAGGACAAATTGCCGGCGCAGCGCTGTCTGAGCTTCCATCAAGCGTGCAAGATACGAGCCCGATGTCTGATCTGCTGCGCAGCCATGACAGGGTCTTATTGTCTCCACATATTACCGCGATCATCGATCAACAGCGGCCTAAGCTTTGCCTTTCCGTCGCCGAGCAAATCGCCGATCTATTGCGCCGCGCCGGATCCAACAAAGCTCTACCGTTGGAGTTGGTATCGGTCACCCAGGTAGCGCCGCATGAAGAAATCGACATCAAAAGGGTGCAGCGCCTGATGGCCAGGTTCGAAGCTGACAGGTGGCTGGTGAACCCTCCAATCACCATTCGCTGGAAGGGACGCTATATAATCCTGGATGGGGCGACACGTTATGCCTCCTTAAAACGCCTTGGCTATCGCTACTTGATCGTTCAGGTTGTTGAACCCTCGGAGACTGACTTCCAGCTGCATACGTGGTTCCATGCAATCATCAATCCGGATAAGCCGTTATCCGATCTCTTTGAACAATTAAAAAGGATTAGCGGCATAAAGCTGCTTCCCCTGGAAAAGAAAGACATCCCAAAGGCGCTCAAAGAACCGCAAACGCTCTGCTATTTCCTCGACGAACAGGGGCAGGCGACCGTGGCTCAGGAGGAAGAAGGCGTGAACCGCCTTTCGGTCATGAAGAAATTGGTTCACGCTTATTCGACTTGGGGTGTGGTGGAGCGAACGCTGATCACGGATATTGACCGGCTGATAGCGCAGTTTCCTCATATGAAAACGGTAGCTGTTTTTCCTCAATTTGTACCGAACGAAGTATTTGATGCCGCCAGGGATGGTAATTTGCTGCCCGCTGGCCTGTCACGATTCATTATTCCGGGAAGGATTCTGCGCTTAAATGCCGATCTGCGGCGCCTTAAACAAGAAGAATCGTTGAGCGAAAAGCGTGCCTGGTTCGATGAGTTCCTGGCTGAAAAGATGCAGCACAGCCGGTTACGCTTCTACGAAGAGCCGGTCATCTTGCTGGATGAATAGCCGGTCAGGAAGATCATTAGAAATTATTCCCAAATTTGCTTGAAGGCAGCCAATCATTATAATTGAGTGGCTTGCCAGCTAAAGGTAAGTATCCCCTGGGTACAAGGGAAAAATTAACATCTTACACACGCCTGGACTGACCGAGATGTGCTTGCTTAGCAGTGGAAAGGTTCAAGTATTGAGCCTTGCCCTGTCGCAATCGGCCGTGCAAGTCCTTGGTCAGGTTGAAGGGCGTGGAGGTTGAAAACAATAGAAAGGAGAATACCCCCATGGCCGTAGTTTCAATGAAGTCACTACTGGAAACCGGTGTCCATTTTGGACACAGAACCCGTCGTTGGAATCCAAAGATGAAACCTTACATCTTCACGGAGCGCAACGGCATTCATATACTCGATCTTCAACAAACAATTGTGATGATCGAAGAAGCATATGATGTTATTCGTGATACCGTCGCCGAAGGCGGAGAGGTGCTTTTCGTAGGTACAAAGCGACAGGCACAGGATACGATCGCTCGCGAGGCGGCACGCGCCGGACAGCCATACGTAAATGTACGCTGGTTAGGCGGCACATTGACCAACTGGCAGACAATTCGCCAGCGGATCGATTACCTGGACAAGCTGGAAGAGCGCCGTGCGGCGGGTGATTTTGACAAATTAAAGAAGACGGAACGACTGCGCATCGATCGTGAGATTGAGAAGCTTAATTCCCGTCTTGGTGGTATTCGCAAAATGCGCACGCTTCCTGAGCTGCTTTACATTGTTGATGTTAACAACGAAGAAACGGCCGTTCACGAAGCCAATATTCTGGAGATTCCGATCATCGGTGTTGTCGATACCAATTCTGATCCCGACGACATTGATTACATCATTCCCTCCAACGATGATGCCATTCGCGCCATTAAATTGATTACAGGTAAAATGGCTGATGCGGCAATTGAAGGGCAGGCGATGCGCGAGGAAGCCACCGATGAGGAGATTTCCGACTTCGACTCCTATGAATACGAAGAATTCGACGGAATGGGTAATGTCGAGGATGAGGTTTTGCTGGGTGAATCCACACTGGCCAAGCTGCGCGGAAAAGACGATCTCGCCGATGAGTGGGTTGAAGACCTCGATGAAGAGGAAGATATCATAGAAGAGATCGAAGAAGCTATTGAAGACCTGGAATTCGATGAAGAGGAATAAGAATACGGTGGCATAAGCCGGCAAGAACTATTAGGAGCTAACGGAACTAATCATGAAGATCACAACAGACATGGTGAAAGAATTACGCACGCTGACCGGTGCGGGCGTTTTAGAAGCTAAAAAAACCCTTGAAGCAACGGATGGCGATATGGATAAGGCCATCCAGGTTTTGCGCCAAAAGGGCGCGGCTCGTGCGGAAAAGCGCTCTGATCGTGATGCGAATGAGGGGATTGTTGAATTATATGCCCATCCCGGTAACCGCGTGGGCGTTATCCTTGAGTTAAACTGCGAGACAGATTTTGTGGCTCGTAACGAGCAGTTCACCGATTTGGCCCATAACCTGGCGCTGCAGATCGCGGCGATGAGCCCCAAATATATCAACGTAGAAGATGTTTCCGAAGAAGATTTGGAAACAGAGCTGTCCGTCTTACGTGCACAGGCCCAAGCCGAGGGTAAGCCGGAAGCGATCGTAGAGAAAATCGTATCCGGGCGGATGGCTAAATATTACGAAGAAGTTTGCTTGCTTGAGCAGCCTTATATTCGCGACGAAAAGGTCAAAATCAAAGACCTGATTACAGAAGCGATAAGCACCACCGGTGAAAATATCAAGGTGCGCCGCTTTGAACGGTATGAATTGGGCGAGGCTATATAACCCCTCAGAGAATTAATGTTTTAAGGGCGTTCGCAAGAGCGCCCTTATTTGTAATTAAATCCAGTTCGCTTTCAATTATTGTCATCTCACAAAGCCAAGGTTTGAGGAAAAGAGAGTTTATTATGGGTGAAAACCGTTATGATAGAATCCTGCTGAAGTTGAGCGGAGAAGCGTTAGCCGGACCGGATGGATATGGTATAGACCCCATGCGTGCAGCGGAGGTTGCAGAGATTGTTAAGGACGTCTATGATTTAGGGGTAGAAATCGCAATGGTCATTGGCGCAGGAAACCTCTGGAGAGGATCCGTAGGGACAAGCGAGGGAATGGCGCGCGCGACAGCTGATCATATGGGCATGATCGCAACGGTTATGAATGCCCTCGCTCTCCAGGATGCTCTTGAACGGGTCGGGATTGTGACCCGGGTACAGACTGCGATCGAAATGAGGACAGTCGCTGAACCATTTATTCGCCTCAGAGCCATTCGCCATCTTGAAAAGGGAAGAGTTGTGATCATTGCCGGCGGTACCGGAAATCCATACTTTACAACTGATTCGGCAGGAGCGCTGCGGGCAGTGGAATTGGATGCTGAGGTTTTGATCAAGGCGACCAAGGTGGATGCGATCTATGACGATGATCCGATTAAGAATCCGGATGCCAAGCGTTATGATTCATTGACCTATTTAGATTTCCTAAATATGCAGCTTCGCGTCATGGATACAACGGCCGTTTCACTCTGTATGGAAAATGATATGCCAATTGTGGTCCTCGATTTCTGGCAAGATGATAGTGTAAAGCGATTGATTCAGGGTGAAACCGTGGGGACTACAATATCGGCACATTAAACTTTCGGTGGGAGAAGTAATAATGATTCGCGATTTAATGAAAGAAACGAAATCCCGCATGGATGGGGCATTGAAATCTTTGACCGGAGATCTGGCTGCTTTCCGGACAGGGAGAGCCAATCCGCATTTGGTGGACAGAATCGTCGTCGAGTATTATGGGAGCGAAATTCCCTTGAACCAGATGGCGGTCGTTTCAGTTCCGGAAGCACACCAGATAGCCATTAGACCGTATGATGCCGGTTCGGTTCCGGCGATTGAACGCGCTATTTTGAAATCTGATCTGGGAATAATGCCCAATAATGATGGCAAGATTATTCGCCTCAACATCCCACGCTTGACTGAAGAGCGCCGCCGTGATCTGAGCAAAATGATGAGCAAGCGTGTAGAAGAAGCAAAGGTGGCCGTTCGAAATGTGCGTCGTGATGCCTTGAATGATCTACGTGATTTCGAAAAAGAAAAGATGATCACGGAAGATGATCTGCATCGCGGTATTGATGATCTGAATGATCTGACCGAAGAGTATATCAAACAAATAGACGAGATCGGCGAGAAGAAAGAAGCTGAAATTATGGAAGTATAGGTGGGCACATGTTTAGCCCCCAGGAAAAGACATTCGATACTTCGTCGTTGACTGTGCCCAGACACGTGGCCATCATCATGGATGGCAATGGTCGTTGGGCGAGACAACGGGGGCTGCCACGGCAGGCAGGTCATCGTGCCGGCGCGGAAAATTTGCGCCGCATTGTACGCGCCTGCGTCGAGTTCGATATTAAAATCTTAACCATTTATGCTTTCTCTACCGAAAACTGGGGCAGGCCGGAAAGCGAAGTACGCGGTTTAATGCGCATTTTTGCGCGCGTCCTCGATCAGGAGCTGGACGAACTCCATGCCCAGGGGGTTTGTTTGCATCATCTGGGTGACCTCAGCGGCATCAACCCGACCTTGCAGCAAAAGGTCCAAAATGCTTTAGAACTGACTAAAGATAACGATCGCCTCATCCTCAACGTCGCTTTTAACTACGGCGGGAGGGCTGAAATCATCCACGCTGTGCAGCAAATGTTGGCTGATGGTATTAAACCGGAAGAACTGAACGATGAATTGTTCAGTTCGTATCTCTTTACCGCCGGTTTACCTGATCCGGATCTGGTGATTCGTACCAGCGGAGAGCTAAGGATCAGCAATTTCTTAATCTGGCAGGCAGCCTATGCAGAATATTATCCAACGCCTGCTTATTGGCCTGATTTCGGCCGTGAAGAATTGTACGAGGCGATTGTTGCCTACAATCACCGAGAGCGGAGATTTGGTTTGGTAAAAGAGAATACGTAGTTCTTAGCAAGAACACCACTTCTCGCCAGAGCAACACCGGGCTTCTATGTCCAATTTTACCCAACGCGCTATTATCGCCCTGACATTGGGACCTCTGGCCTTATACCTGACCTATCTGGGCGGTTTATACTTTTTTATTCCCCTGACGCTGATTCTCCTTTCGGCCACAATCGAATACGGACAGCTGGCCCAAAAACTAGGCTTGTTGCCATCTATCTGGATTCTCTGCGCCTCATCACTCGCCTTCTATGCCGCCGCGCAATGGGCCGATCCACCTATAACTTCCGTAATTATGGTTGTCGCCCTTCTTATATCATTGACCTATTCGTTGTGGTTATATGAAACACGAACAGACGGAATCGCACTACCTACCTGGATGATTATGGTTGGCGGAGTTGTCTTATTGGGATGGCTGACATCTCACTTTTTCCGTTTGCGCGAGATTGAGCCCATGGGCTGGCAGTGGACGATACTGGTATTTGTAAGCACCTGGGTGGCAGACTCGGCCGCCTATGTAGTCGGCAAGTTCTTGGCGGGAAATGTATTAGGAAAACATCACCTGTCTCCCCGCCTCAGTCCGAACAAGACGATCGAAGGATATGTTGGAGGCGTCATTATAGGTACGGCCGGCACCTTATTAACAGCGTATATTTTGCATCTACCTATGGTCTTGGCTTTGGGATTAGGAATGTTGATTTCGATTGTAGGGCCTCTCGGTGATCTTGGCATTTCACTACTTAAAAGAGAGGCCGGTGTAAAAGATTCAGGCAAGACCTTCAGAGGTCATGGCGGTGCGCTGGATCGAATCGATTCTTTGATGTGGACAACCGCAATAGCCTTTTATATTATTAGCTTTATTCAATCGTAAAGTTTTTGTTTTCTAACCCACTGAAACCAATTTAAACAAAGCCAAAATGCCCTATACAGTTAATACCATCGAACGGTTTATACTCGAGAAGCAGCCTGATTATGCCAGGGGGCAGTTTACGAATCTGCTCTACGACATCGCCCTCGCGGCAAAAATAATCGCCAGTAAGACAAACAGAGCGGGTTTGGTGGACATTCTTGGGCAATCCGGAGTGGACAATGTCCAGGGTGAGGAGCAGCAAATTCTGGATGTCTTTGCTGACCAAACGCTCTTCAATATTTTTGACCATACAGGACGGCTCTGTGCGATGGTTTCTGAAGAACGTGAAGAAATCATTCAAATTCCCGACCGCTTTCGCAAAGGCTCCTACGTACTTGTTTATGATCCCCTGGATGGCTCATCGAATATCGATGTGAATGTTAGTATCGGGACGATCTTCGGCGTTTTTCGGACGGTGGATTGGGACTTGCGAGGCCGGTTGGAGGATGTGCTTCAGCCGGGAAGAGATTTGGTCGCCGCGGGCTATATTCTTTTTGGCGCGAGTACCATGCTGGTCTACAGTTCCGGGCAGGGGGTTCACGGATTTACTTTGAACCCGGAGCTGGGTGAATTCTTGTTATCCCATCCCAATCTACGGCTGCCGGAACCACCGGCCTATTACAGCGTGAATTCTTCTTATTACCAGCGCTGGTCGTCCGGAGTGCAAAAGTATTTGCGCTGGCTACAAGGGCAGGAGGGTGATGATCCCCATCTATCATCCCGTTATATTGGGTCGTTGGTGGCTGATTTTCATCGCAATCTACTGCGCGGCGGTGTTTTTTGTTATCCGGCAGAATTGAAACGGCCGAATGGCAAGCTGCGTCTGCTTTATGAAGCGGCGCCTCTCGCCTTCCTCATTGAACAAGCCGGTGGCTACGCCTCGGATGGGAATCAATCGATTTTGGAGATCGTGCCTGATTCGATTCACCAACGGACGCCATTGTTTATTGGAAACCGGTATTTAGTCGAGCGTATCGAACATTTTAAGAGGGAAGAAAGGAAAGAAAGCGGCCATTGACGCCATATTGCCCTCATGGTATACTTCCTGGGCCCAAATATTGGAGTCTTTGATAAATCCTCGATAACACGCGAAAAATTGACAAACTATCTGTGCCGGCATGTAACCTCTAGCCGGTTTCACCCCGAATAATAAATCGAAAGCAAGTTTGTTGGAAAATGCGATCAGGTTTTTGTGTCAATTAAGCAGAATAAGAGCCTTAGCCTGGAGATAAGACTCTAAGCGGAGAGTTAATGCATGGATATTGGTGAACTTGAAGAGAAAAAACTAAGTGAATTACGAACCATGGCGCGCGACCTGGATATACCAGGTTTCAGTACCATGAAAAAACAAGATATCGTCTTTCAGATTATGGCTGCTAATGCCCAGTCGAAAGGCCTCAATTTCCAGGGCGGTGTCCTTGAAATTATTGAGGATGATAAGCAGACGATGGGTTTTCTGCGCTCCGGAAATCTACTGCCGGGACGAAAGGATATCTACGTTTCGAATTCACAGATACGCCGGCTTGGTTTGCGTACCGGGGATATGGTCCTCGGCCAGGTAAGAGTCCCTAAAGACAATGAGAAATACTACAGTCTGCTGCGCGTCGAAGCGGTGAATGGAATGAGTCCGGAAGAAGCGCGGAGACGGCCGAAATTTTCCACCCTCACACCTATTTTCCCTGACCAGAAACTGAGACTTGAAACAGACCCGAATATTCTATCAACAAGATTGATCGATCTCGTAGCGCCGATTGGGCGTGGTCAGCGTGGTCTGATTGTCTCGCCGCCTAAAGCTGGTAAGACAACCGTGCTTAAGGAAATCGCCAACGGCATTTCAACCAATTATCCGGACATCCATATGATGGTTGTGCTCATCGGCGAGCGACCCGAAGAGGTGACGGATATGGATCGTTCAATCGAAGGTGAGGTAGTTAGCTCTACTTTCGACGAGCCGGTGCGCCAGCACTGCCGCGTCGCCGAGATGGCTCTTGAGCGTGCGAAACGCCTGGTAGAAGGCGGCCGTGATGTGGTCATTCTCTTAGACTCGATTACCCGCCTGGCTCGCGCCTATAACCTCACGGTACCCCCCAGCGGACGAACTTTGTCCGGTGGTCTTGATCCGGGTGCTCTTTACCCGCCCAAACGCTTCTTCGGTTCTGCTCGTAACGTGGAACATGGCGGCAGTCTGACAATTATCGGCACGACATTGGTCGACACCGGCAGCCGCATGGATGATGTCATCTACGAAGAGTTTAAGGGCACGGGTAATATGGAACTCTTGCTGAGCCGCCGCCTGCAAGAACGCCGCATTTTCCCCGCCTTTGATATAGAACGATCCAGCACACGGCGTGAGGACCTCCTGCTTTCAGGTGATGAATTGGCTCGCGTTTACGTAATGCGCCAGATGCTAGGACACCTGATGGATACGCCTGGTTACGACATATCCAGCTCAACGCAGGCGGTTTTGCAGCGCTTGCGCGGCACAAAAACAAACTACGAATTTTTGGAAACCTTAACCAAAGACATGATCTAAAACCGCAAGTCGGTTTTGTTAATATAAGCCAAATTTGAGAAAAGTGGGTCACTCAAGTGACCCGCTTTTTTTTCTTTTACTCTTTGTGATAGCATCCTGGATTGGAACTATGGGAAGGGAAAATCGTTTTCCGCCGTTCGCGGCACTGGTTATCGTATTACTTTTGGTATTGCTTTTAGCAATGGGTATCCGTTTAGGGGTTCGGGCCGAGGAAGTTAGTAAAAACCGAGTCCCTATTTCAGCGACGCCGCGTAGTACAGCGCTTCCATCCAGCGACACCGCGGCAATAGCCCTGGACACCGATCAGGAAACAGTTCCAATCCTCAGTGATAATTCCATCTCACCGGCTCCGGTGCCGGAGACTTTCGAAGGCAAACGCCCCCATCACGAATTTCAAAAATATGTGGTTGAGCGCGGCGACACGCCTTCCGGCATCGCCTATAAATATGGTATTCAAACAGAGACACTCCTGGGTGGGAACCCGTTTCTAAGCCAGGAGTCTAGTTTGATGCAGCCTGGTATGGAACTGACGATCCTACCGTTGGATGGTGTCCTGCATGATGTGAAACAGGGTGATACCCTGGAAAGTATTTCAGAAAAATACGGAATATCGGTTGAAGACATCATCGCTTACGAACCCAATAACCTCGAGTTCCCATACCGTTTGTACCCTGAAACTCAGATATTGGTTCCCGGTGCAATTGCTGAAGTATTTATCTGGACACCGCCGTCTTTGAGCTCGGTAAGCAGTCCTACCTCCGGGAGCGGCATCTCCCCCGCGGTTGTGGGAACGGGGACCTTCGTCTATCCCGTCGGTTCACGTAATTTCACGCAAAAATTCTGGTATGGCCATCCCGGTATCGATATCGCCCTGGCGGAAGGTTCAGGCGTGTTTGCTTCCGATACGGGCACGGTGACCTTTGCCGGCTGGAATATTTACGGTTACGGCAATCTTATCGTGATCAATCATGGAAACGGCTTTGAAACATTCTACGGCCATCTCAGCGCCATCAATGTGTATCCGGGGCAGGTGGTGAATCAGGGCAATGTGATCGGCGCCGTTGGCAATACCGGGAATTCGTCCGGCCCGCATATTCATTTTGAAATTAGAACCGGTGGAAACCAGGATGATCCATGCTGGTACATCGGCTGCTAAAAACTTGAAATACAGACTCAAAAAAGATTCGGCTATAAATTGATATATTTGGGAAATTCAAGCCTGTGACGTGTGCCGATCACGTAGTTGTCCGCACCCTGCTTGAATATCAATACCTCGCCGGACGCGAACCGAACTCGAAACACCAAAAGCCGCTAATTCATCCTGAAACGCGTCAACTCGATCCCTCACTGATGGCCCACCGGAATACCCTTTTGTAGGATTCAGCGGGATCAGATTTACGTGGCATAATTTACCTTGCAGTAGTTTGCCAAGTGCTTGCGCCTGCTCAGGGGTGTCGTTTTCGAATTGGATCAAAGCCCATTCGAAAGTGAGCCTCCGGCCCGTCTTTTCAATATAATAATCACAGGCGTCCATCAGCTCAACAAGAGGCCAGCGTTTGGCGATCGGGATCAGGCGTTCCCGTTCCTCATCCGTGGCCGCATGTAATGAGACCGCCAGGCCTATTTGACGCTGATCATCAGCGAATCGGCGGATGGCTGGTACCAGGCCTACTGTTGAAATCGTGATCTTACGCGCACCGAGGTTAAACCCGGCATCATCGGTGAGTATGTCCACAGCTTCTAAAGTGTTGTAATAGTTGTGCAGTGGTTCACCCATGCCCATCAGCACAATGTTCGTGACGTGCTCACCCTCCAGGGCCAACCGGCGAGCGAAATAAAGGACCTGAGCCACGATTTCCCCGACCTGTAAATGGCGGAAGAAACCCATTTGCCCCGTCGCGCAAAATACACAGCCCATCGCACAACCGGCCTGGGTGCTGATGCAGAGGGTGCGCCGCCGTGCGTATTTCATTAAGACCGTCTCAACCAACTGCCCGTCCTGTAGGCCAAACAGCACCTTTTCTGTCTGGCCATCACTGGATTCCTGACTGGTCACCGGCTGCAAGGTGTCGAGGGTATAGAGATTAGCCAGTTCGCTGCGCAGCGCCCGTGGAAGATTATGCATCTGCTCGATATCACTAACGAACTGCTTGTACATCCAATCCCAGATTTGGCGGGCGCGATATGCCGGCTGACCCAGATCGAGAAGCTTCTTCTCCAGTGCGGGAAAGGTAAGATCGTAGAGATTTTCTTTGTTGTCCGTTTCCCTGATTGAGGAGGTCATATTGTTAATCTTGTGCCGCCCGTTGCAGTTCAACGCCTAATTCAGTAATGTCGGTGAAGACGAAATCAGGCTCATATTCCGCCTGTTGGATGTTCTCCGTCTCCGCGATTCCGGACAATACCAAAATTGCCCACAGGCCGGCTGCTTTAGCTCCGGCGATATCTGTTGAGAGACGGTCGCCGACCATGGCGGTGTTGGATTTTTGACTGTTGAGGCGCTTAAGCGCATGTTCAAACATGATCGGTTGTGGTTTGCCAATTATTTGTGGCTGTACTCCGGTGGATGTGGAAATGACTGCCAGAAGCGCTCCAGCGCCAGGCAGCGGACCCAGCTCTGTGGGGAGGGAGGGGTCTGGATTGGTGCCAACAAATGCCGCACCATTTTCTACCAATAAGGCGGCCATCGCCAGTTGGTTATAGACTGCATCGGCCGTAAATCCCAGAACGACCAGGGAGGGTCTCGCACCTTTGTAAACTTCGTCTGGGGTAATAATTTCAAAGCCCCTTGTTTCCATTGCCTGGAAAAGCCCTTTGTCGCCTATGACATAGACCGCTGAGCCTAGGGGGTAATGAGATTGTAGATGGTCAGCGGTAATTTCGGCCGATGTTAGAATGCGTTCCGGTGCGATATCCACCCCAAATCGCTTCAGTTTGTCCGTGTATTGGTTGACTGTCTTCGTCGCATTATTCGTGGCCAGAACGTAACCGATGCCAACCTGGTCCAGGGTTTCGAAAAACTGCACCAGGCCGGGTACCGGCGTTTCACCATGCCATAAGACACCATCCATATCCAGTACGAGATTTTTGATTTCAGATAACATAGAGGGATTATATCGCGAACGTTAGTTAAAGGTAGATTGACCGGCGCACCCTTGATTTCCCGTGCTCAGAGTCGGGTGTTATAATTCGCCTCGATTTCGGAAGAAGGAAATAGTTCTGGCTATTGAGCAACGCCGGGTGATTGGACCTGCGTTGCAGAAGCGAAGTATCAATTGGTTCAGAGCAAAAAGAGCAGGAAAGAGAGATAGTGTGAAATTATCAGTCATAATGCCCGTCTATAACGAAGATGAGACCTTGGTGCCGGCGGTGAAGGCCGTCTTGGCTGTTGACCGTGTGGACGAATTAATCATTGTAGACGATGGTTCGACAGACAACACCCGTAATCTATATGATGAAGTGCGGACACTTGATGATCGCGTGGTTGTCCATCTACAAGAAAGGAATCAAGGGAAGGGGTCGGCCGTACGCACTGGTTTTGGTTTAGCATCCGGTGACATCATGCTCATTCAAGATGCCGACCTTGAATACGATCCCCGCGATTATCCGGCGTTGGTGCAACCAATTGAGGAAGGGCGCGCGGCAGTTGTTTACGGCTCTCGTTTTCGGGGCGGGCCGACTAAGACGATGTTTTTCTGGCATATGGTCGGCAATAAATTCCTGACCCTGGTGACCAATATCCTGTATAACACGATTCTTTCTGACATGGAGACCTGCTATAAAGTTTTCCGCGCGGACGTCATCCGCGATATCCCTTTAAAAGCCAAGGGTTTTGAATTTGAGCCGGAAATTACATCGAAGGTCCTCAAGCGCGGTTACCGAATCTACGAAGTGCCCATATCCTATAACGGCCGTGAATTTGAAGAAGGTAAAAAGATCAGCCCCTGGCGAGATGGTCCCAAAGCGCTCTACTATCTATTAAAATACCGATTTGTTGACTAGGTACTCTCCCGGTATTGAGAAATCCAGCCGGGTACTATTACTGCTCATTATTTTATTAGCCACCGGACTGCGCCTCCCGGGTTTTTTCGGCAACCATTTCCACGCCGATGAAGCACTTTTTGCCAGCTGGGCGCGATTGATAGCCATCTGGTGCGATCCCTTACTGCTCACCCAGGCGGTGGATAAACCGCCCCTACTTTTCTATCTTCAAGCCCTCGCATTTCCTATGTTTGGGCCTGTTGAGTGGGCGGCGAGAACGCCCAATATGATTGCTTCGATACTCCTTGTGCCGCTCACGGCCGTTTTTACCTGGCGTCTGTTTCACGATAATCTGTCTACTTTATTGGCTGCGCTGCTGGTGGCCACGTCGCCGATGGCCATCCAATTCAGCCCCACGGCCTTTATCGATCCCCTCTTAACAGCCTTCTTAATCGCCGCCCTACTATTTATCGCGGGCAGATCGCGGCCCAGATGGTGCGGGCTGTTTTTCGGCCTGGCT
>Ga0316585_10000041_pt1 | contig 19555 bp, 22 predicted proteins | sample S_170502SCrBrC_D_FD_204517 | JGI IMG/M metagenome (GOLD analysis project Ga0316585, IMG submission 204517) | Rhizosphere microbial communities from salt marsh grasses in Alabama, United States - S_170502SCrBrC | ecosystem: Host-associated > Plants > Roots > Rhizosphere | place: USA: Alabama...
CAGCTCAAAAAGGACCAGAGATTTCTTCTTTTCTCCCTCTTTTTTCTCCCCTTTGACTTTGATACAGTCGGAAGGGCAGGATTTTTCGCACATACCGCAACTAATACACAGATATGTATTTTTTTCAGGGTCCAGAATAAGATCGATATGCCCCCGGTAATTGGGCGTAATATCAATTTCTTCCCTCGGATATTGCACCGTAACAATAGGCGAAAAAAGCGCCTTCATGGTGACACCGAGTCCTTCAACTAAACTCATCCCACCGGTGTAGAGTTCTGAAAAGTATTGTTTCATAGTTTAACAACCACTGCTGTTATTAAAAGGTTCACAAGAGAAAAAGGTACCAAATACTTCCAGGCAAAGTTAAGCAATTGATCAAAACGAACCCGTGGATATGTCCATCTCACCATGATCATAAGAAACAACAGAAAATAGACTTTCAGGAAAAACCAAACCACACCCAGATATTCACCGTAAGGGAGATGGGGACCATGCCAACCACCCAAAAAGAGAACCGTCGCCAACGAAGCGACAATGAACATGTTGGTGTACTCTCCTATAAAAAAAAGTGAGAAACCCATTCCGCTGTATTCGGTGTGAAACCCCGCCGTGAGTTCGCTTTCAGCCTCCGGAAGATCAAATGGGGCACGGTTGGTTTCTGCAAGCCCTGCAACAACGTAAATGAGAAACGCAACCGGCTGTAAAAAAACAAACCAGATATTTTGTTGTGCGCCGACAATCTCTTTTAGGCTGAATGTATTACACATGAGGGCTACGGCGAGCAATGAAAGCAAAATCGGGATTTCATAAGCAATGGACTGGGCGACGGCCCGCATGGCGCCGAACATGGAGTATTTGTTATTGGAACCCCATCCGCCGACCAAAAGAGCCATAACATTGACAGATCCCATGGTAACAATGAAAATAAGACCCAGATTCAGATCCCTTGCCTGAAGTTTCTCGCTAAATGGAATCACTAAAAGGGGAAGAATCACCGGCGTAAACGATAAAAGCGGTGCCACCCTAAATAGGGTACGATCCACATTGAAGGGGATCAACAGCTCCTTTCCCACCAGTTTCACGCCGTCGACAACCATTTGAAGGATACCGTGCGACCCCACTTCCATGGGGCCGGGACGCCGTTGAACGTGTCCGGCGATTTTTCGCTCCGCATACCCCATCATGATGGCGTTAAGAAATAGGAATGAAATAATGATGATAACGGCGATCAACATTCTAATCAGTTCAGGCGGTAATATTGAAATCGTTTCCATAATCAGTTTTTTATGAGCGCTTTATTGTAGAATTCTTTAAATATCGAATATCGAACAAGGAATATCGAATAACGAAGGATGGAATCGCTTCGCGCTGTTTTTTATCTATATAAAAATTTCAAAATACATTTACTTCGACATTCAATATTCATTATTCGATATTCTTCACTTTAATAATCATCTACAAAGTTGATTCTTGGTAACCCCTCAGATATTTAATGTTTTTTAGTTGCATGTTCTACCGGTCGATTTCCGGTATGACCAGATCGAAGCTCCCCAAAATGGATACCAGGTCGGGTAAAAGAATTCCGCGAGCCAGTTCCGGAAGGCAACTTAAGTTGGAATAAGACGGAACCCTTATTTTCAACCTGTAAGGCGTACCCGTTCCATCTCCCACCAGGTAGTATGATAGCTCCCCCCTTGCGGCCTCAACGGCGAAATTGCAGTCACCGGGGGTCAACTTTATATTTTTCGGCACCTTGGCTCGAATCGGCCCATCCGGCAACCGGTCCAGAGCCTGCTCAATAATCCTGAGACTTTGCTCGATTTCCCGGACACGAACCATGTATCGATCCAGACAATCCCCTTGTTGTCCCACCGGAATTTCAAAATCAAATTCAGGATATACCGAATAGGGTTCGTTCTTTCGAATATCATAAGCGATACCCGACCCTCTCAAGTTCGGACCGGTCATTCCGTATCGGAGTGCCATATCCGGTGAGACAATCCCTATATTTTCCGTACGTTTGATGAAAATAATATTTTTTGTTACCAGCTTTTCATAAATCACGTAACGTTTTCGTAATCGTTTTACAAAAGCACGGGTCGCTTCTATGAACTTGTCGTCAATATCTTGGTAAACACCGCCAAATCGGTGGTAGCAGTAGGTAAGTCTGGAACCGGTAACGCTTTCTAAAATATCTAAAATGTGTTCACGGTCATCAAAACCGTAAAGAATAGGCGTAAAAGCGCCAAGATCAAGAAGATAGGCACCGAGCCAGAGCAGATGACTGGCGATTCGGTTCAGTTCAGATGTAATGACCCGGATGTACTCCGCTCTTTTCGGGACCTCGATTCCCGCTTTCCGCTCAATAAGGGAGACATACCCGTGGTTATATGGAAGCGCACAAACATAATCCATCCTGGCCGTATTGGGCATAAAGCCCTGACACGGCCTGGACTCTCCCATCTTTTCATGCATTCGGTGGATAAATCCGAGTACCGGTTGGGGATCAAGAACGTATTCACCTTCCATCTCCAGCACAATAAGAAGCACACCGTGGGTACTGGGATGCTGGGGCCCCATATTTAAAAAGAAGCGATTATGTTCCTGAAATTCTGTTTCGAGCATGATGAATTGTCTTTTTATCGTCAGTTATAAAGTCAAACTATCCTTCGGTTTCGGCTTTGGCTTTTTTTTCGGTTGTTTCCGGCACCTCCGGCTGCCAGGAAACCTCATCAAGAGACTTTAGATTTGTTTCTTCTTTTAGCAGTGGATGAAAATCCGAATCTTCTTCGGCAAGCAGCAACGGCTTCAGGTTGGGATGGCCGTCAAAAATAACACCAAAAAAATCCCGGGTTTCTCTTTCATGCCAGTCGGCCCCATGATATATATCCGATATGCTTGGAACTTTAAGGGACTTGGGCACGAAAACGCGGGCTTTGATTCGATACAATTGATCATATCTTGCAAATTGATAAACCACCTCGAGACCGGAACATTCCTTATCGTTCCCTTCAACCGGTCGAACATGAAGCCCTGCAACAAATACGATATAAAAACCAAGATCATAGGCTATTTGTGCAAATTTTCGAACCTGATTTACATTCAGCACAATTTCCAGATGATATCCCCGCTGATGGTAATCCGTTTCGGCTGAATCAAATCCTTGGTGAAAAAAATCGTTTTTATAATCCTTGTTTGGTTTGGCCATTACTTCACCCTCAATCCTTTTATCTTTTTCAAAGGAGATTTGGGATGACGATTTTGGGGAATGGGATGACGTCTACCGGTAATCTTTTCCTGAACTTTAAGAATCCCTTCGATGAGAGCTTCCGGACGGGGTGGGCAACCGGGGACATAGACATCCACAGGAATCAGTTTGTCCGCACCCTCGATAATATTATAATTTTCTTTGACCTTGAAGGGTCCTCCCGAGATAGCGCAATTGCCCAGGGCAATGACCCATTTGGGAGACGGCATTTGTTCGTAGAGTGTCAACAGTACCGGAGCAAGTTTTTTGTTCACTGTTCCGGCTACTATCATAAGATCTGATTGTCTAGGCGACGGTCTGAAAACTTCAGATCCGTATCTTGAGATGTCGAAGCGGGCCATACCGGTTCCCATCATTTCTATTGCGCAGCACGCGATGCCGAATGTCATGGGCCACAGTGAATTCGCCTGGCACAGCTTCAGAATGGTGTCGGTCAACTTCATTCTAAGCAGAGGCCCTTCATCATATCCTTTGCTTTGTTCGACAACCGGTCGGCAGAATTCAGACGTTAGATATTGAGCATATGCATCTAAGTCGGGTTTTTTCAGCGAACTTTTATTTTCCTCTCCCACGTGAATACTCCTTTAACCCAGGCATAAACAACAGCCAGGATCAAAATGCCCAAAAATATGAAAAACTCCACAATTCCCCGAATGCTCGATACCCTGTCAAAGGCCGTTGCCACCGGGAACAGATACAGGATATCGACATCAAATGCGAGAAAAATGAGTGCGTATAGGTAATAGGCAACGCCGTAACGGTAATCCCAGGCTTTTCCGTAAATATCCATCCCGCATTCATATGTTTCCAGAGATTTTTTTTGGTGTGATCTTTTGGGGCGAATAAACCAGTTGATAATAAACGGTGCAAATCCTCCAATAAAACCCACAATGAGGAAAAGAAAGATGTACATGTAGTCTAAAAGGGCGGTTTCCGTCATTTCCATGTTCCTAAAAAAGGCCGGTTATTTTAGCGCAAAAAAAAATGCCTGTTGAGGCATTTCAATTGAACCTCATTTGTCAAGAGAAACCTTTTAATTTCTAAAAGCAAAATTGTCAAGAGTTGTTTTTGTTGTTTTATGCAACATGGTGTTGATAAATTTAACACTTTCTATTGAATAAAACATTCGCATTGAATCAAAATTTATTAATAACTCATTTGGGTTGATGAATTTTAAGACGAGCTTAAATTGCGCACCCTTAATTCTCAGCAATACCAATACAAAGCAGCAGGCCGGTCCAGCCACTGGCGGGACTTTTAGCCTGAGACATTAATGGCATTTCAATTATATTGGGATGCGAAACTTGAGTAACATTTTTCAAATGCTGGTGTGTTTGACTAAACAGCAATATTTATGCCAGTATAAATGTTTATTCTATCACTTTGTTAAAATGTCGTTTATACTCAAACAGAGATAATTTTCATTAAAATAAATCGAACTTTTTATATGTTTTCAATAAGTTATGGTAAGTCAAATATGATATTGGCCCAGTCACTGATAATAAGAAATAAAAACTAGATAAGCAGTTATCAAAAAGCAAAAGCATCGTAACGCATAATATTTATTGCACTGAAATAAATTTTTAGCAGGCTGTATATTTCATGAAAATATACAGCCTGCAACTTTCAAGGATGAGAAACTTGAAATTGTTAATTTTCATATGGGGGTCGATTTGGTTGGTTGGTATTTAATCAAAAAATCCATTACAGGCAGGATTAACAGCAGGTTATGCTTTGATCTTTATCAGGTTCGTTTTTGTTCTCGATAACGCAGCAGCAAGATCCTTCTCTGCCCAGAGCTGAATTGATTACAGCCGCGGCACAGCCGACCCCTGTTTGCACAGTGAGTGCTCTGGTAGGGCAATTCAATGCACAAGCCCCGCACTCCATGCAGGCATCCCTGTTGTCGATTTGAGCCTTTCCGTTGTTCATGCTGAACACGGCATGGGGGCAAACCACCATACACATACCGCAGCCAAAGCAATTTTTCTCTTCTAATTGAAGTGTTACAACATTTTTTAAATAGATCATCTTTTCCATTTTCATCGACCTTTAAGAGATAAACCGCGATCCCACCCAGAGAGCAAGTCCAACCACTCCGCCAACGATTTCAAGGGGTACGGCCCACCGCATTTCTTTTTTAACACCGGAAAGAGACGTGTAGGTCGAAGCACCTGTGAAATTCATAGCAAGATAGGACGACAATGCCGGAGTCAAAAAGAACCATGCGATGATATTCAAATAATTTTGCCGAATATTAAGATAAAACGCTCCGAAAAAAGCGATAAATAACGTTGTGATCAGACCCATAATCAGACCTTTCTGGGAAAAGGCTCGACCTGGAAGCCATGGTAGAAGAATCGGTGTTAAAACCGCTCCGGCCAACAATGCACCCAATAGATTGAGTACGGCATAAAGCCCTTCGTTCGATACACCGTTCCAAAATCCGGAAGGTGCGCCCAGCCCCGACAATAATAAAAAGGCCGGCAATATAATAAATGACCACTTTAAAGCGCTAACGAGTTCAACAGGTATTAAAATGGTTCTTTCGGATATGGTAAATGTCTTTCGCCGCATCTCAGGAGTTGCCTTCATACCAGCATCCAGAAAAGCCGGCAAATCAATGGCCAAAATGGGCCCGAAAATAATTTTAAAACCGATGCGTTTTTTAACTTTGTAGGCTGCAATACCGGGGCCTGCCAGTTGGGGTAGAATTAGCTCCCTATGAGTTACCACACGATCCAACTGACTAAATTCTATACGTCGAACCAGCTCGTCTGTTCCAAATGTCCCTTTACCGGCCGCACACCAGACATTGATGCCTTTGGTGTCCAGAGCCAGAATCCATACATGCCGGTTGGAAAGCGTTTCACGCAGTCGGTCAAAACTCATTTTGTAATTGGCGGTTACCAGAACAGGTGATTGATTATTTGGTTCCCCGAGAGCATAAAGACCGGGATCAACGGTATAGTTCATGCGCCCCACGCCCCAGCGCGCCTTAATACTTCCCCAGTGATCCGACCAGTTCAAACTGGAAGAAATCTTGGGCACCTCACCTGTTGATGTTTGAAACGAACCAATGACAAACGGCTGATTCATACTAGGTGGGCTCAACTGAGCCTTTTGTTGCACAGGTCAGCAACTACTATCCGATGACGGCAAAGGTCCTTGCTCCTGAACAGGTCGATTTTTAAATGGATCATCAGGATCTAAAACCATAAGATATTCCTTTATTGCATGCAGTTATAAGTATGGACTTCAGCTTATCCGGAATAGTTGTTTCTTCATAAAAATATGTCATTATATCTATAACCTAGCGCACTTATGCTGCCGGATAATTGATCTCTTTGAGCGTCTCCTTGATTTGTTCAAGCGTGACAGGGGATTCAAATTCAACTGTGATGCTTTTGTTTCCGGGATCACCTTCCACGGTTTTGACGCCTTCAAGTTCACCCAATTCGTTCTTAATCGACATCACACAATGGCCACAAGAGATATTGGGAACGGAAAGTGTTTCTTTTTTCATTTTATGCGCCCTCCTTTAATTTCTTCTCATTAAATAATGCTACAATGTGGCTGTGTCAACCTGAAAAGATTGTAACGTTTTAGCTTCAAGAATGAATTTACCTAAAAAATATCACGACCAGCTAAGTCTTATAGATCTTTATTGAAAAAAGCTGTGAGACTTAATGGATTCGTAAAAATTTAAAATCGACGGCAAAGAAAAAAGCTTCAAATTCAAGGCGCGCAAATTCCGAGGAGTGAGGCGTACATATCGTACGCCGCAGCGACGAGGAATGCAGCGCAACGCAGAAGTTGGACTTTTTACGAAGCCGTCAAACTTGAGTTAAGACCATAACTCAACACGATGCCCCTCAGGATCGAAAATGTAAAACGCACGCGCGCCCCATATGGGTTTGATTGGACCGGTTTCTATGTCGATTTCACGTAACTGCCGTTGAACGGCATCAACATTTTCAACTTGAAATGAGAGTGTTATACCAGATCCTTTTGAGCTTTGTATAGATGTGCTGGCAGCATTGGCGATACTTAAAAAGGTGTTGTCAATCACTTGAAACTCTACCAGCCATTCGGCTTTGTGATTGACACTGAGTTTTAACACATCACGGTAGAATTTAACGGTGTCATCCCAGTTTTGACAGTACAAAATAGTATTGATGCGATTGATTCCAACACCAGACATCGGTTCTCCTTTTATATGATAACATTGATTCAGTTTAAAAAAGGTTCAAGAAAATAAGATGAATACCCATCGTTCGATAACTTATCGGAATTGAAAGAATAATTAAACCTGACTAAATTTTTCTTGACAAAAAATACCACTTTGTGTCACGAAATGTCAATGTGCTTTTACTGTTTCGAAAGCGTTTGAATGAAGGTATTGAGGGTTTATAGACATGTTATTGGACAAATTTATCAAAACGGGGCAAAACTTTTTAGGGTGCAAATTTCCCATCATGTGCGGTGCCATGACCTGGGTCAGTGATTCCAAACTCATCGGCGCCCTCGGCAATGCAGGGGGGTTCGGTCTGCTGGCAGGCGGCAATACGCCGGTGAACATCCTCGAAAAAGAAATCATAGCGACCCGTGAATATACAGAAGCTCCGTTCGGTGTCAACCTGATTACCATTGCGCCGGTCTACAAAGATCAATTGAGCCTTGTATGCGATATGCACTGTGAACTTGTGATGTTTGCTGGTTCTATCCCCAAAGACTCAGAAATACAACAAGTCAAAGACACCGGAGCCAAGGTAATCTGCTTTGCGCCAACCCCTCCCCTTGCACACAGACTTATTAAAATGGGTGCTGATGCTCTGATGATTGAAGGGGCGGAGGCTGGCGGCCATATTGGACCGGTTTCTCTGTCGGTTCTTCTACAGAACATCCTATTTGAAATAGACAGTGTGCCTGTTTTTGTGGCTGGTGGTATTGCCACCGGCCGTATGATGGCCCATCTCTTGATGATGGGTGCAGCGGGGATCCAGATGGGAACCCGTTTTGTCCTGTCTGAAGAATGTAAGGCGCATCCCAAATTTAAAGAGGTATTCATAAAGGCAAACGCTCGGGATGCGGTTGCAACCCCTCAGTTTGACAGCCGATTACCTGTCATTCCTGTCAGAGCTTTGAAAAATAAAGGAAGTATCGCATTTTCAAAGCTTCAGATTGAACTCATGAATAAACTAGAAAAAAAACTCATAGATCAGCAGCAGGCACAATATGAAGTGGAAAATTTCTGGGTGGGTGCTTTGCGTGATGCAGCCGTCGATGGAAATATAGAAAGAGGATCTCTCATGGCTGGTCAATCGGTGGGTCTGGTTGATAAAATTAAACCGATTCAAGGAATCATCGACGAGATGGTGAACGATGCCGAATATGAGTTGAAACGGCTAAATAGAATCTTTATGGAAATATGACGGTCTGCCGGGATTTATCTCAACCACCAAATTACCACTATGTAGCACTTTTGTCTTGACAATGGATTTTTTGTAATGATAGGTTATCGATGTAAGCCAAAATCCTCCATTCTTCCTCCTCTTTCTGGCTTGGGGCGGTTTGTCATTAAGATGAACCGCCTTTTTAATTTTCAATTAATTCTTTCTTTAAAAGGATTTCGCTTTAAAAAAGACTTGACATAAGATACCACATAGTACATAAAATACCACATAGTAACACCTTCAATCTCTGCTGGTGGTCATTTTTCCAAATATTAACAGGGCTATGCCCCACTGCCAAGGATTCGGAATGACCAGTAACGAATTTAAGAAATTCAGAAAAAAATTAGAAAAAACTCAGCGTCAAATGGCCCATCTCCTTGGTGTCTCTATTAAAGCTATTCACAGTTATGAACAGGGATGGCGGTCCGTCCCGGCTCATGTGGAACGTCAGATATTTTTTTTGGTCTCTAGACTAAAGGGGAATGTCCGTAACAGAATACCCTGCTGGGAAAGAAAGGGGTGTCCTACCGAGAAGAAAGAAATGTGTCCGGCATGGGAATTCCGGGCTGGTGATCTTTGCTGGTTTATCAGCGGTACAATTTGTGACGGTCATGTTCACAAAACCTGGAAAGAAAAAATGAAGTTTTGCAAGACTTGCGAAGTTATGAAATCAATATTTTAGCGCCAAAATATTATAAAGCATGAATTTCGAGATAGAGGCTTCGCCTCAATTGAAATGATAGACCATATCCTGTTAGAAGCCAGCCTTTCAATATTCCATTACCCCATATGCGAAAAAGCGTCTAAACGTGCTAATATTCATTATTTTCGTTATGTTGTAGAAAGACCGAAACGTCTAACGAGTGTCCATCCATAAATCTATACTATACATAAATTAAGTTTTCATTACAGAAATCAGCATTTTTCGTAAGGTCAAGGAAATCACGGAAATGCGCGGAGGCGTACAAATGGTACGCCGCACAAGGAATTCCGCAGATCGACGCAGAGATTGCGGAAAAGGGCTATTTCTGGATGGAATCTAACTAATGTGGATAACGTTCGAAATCAACTAGCTTGATTTCTTTATCAATCGTCTTATCCCCACGTTTGACTTTAATCTTGACTGTACTTCCGATGTTGCCGTAAAACAGGCCAATTTTCAAGTCTCCTAGTGATTGTATGGGTTTTTCTGCAAACATCTCGATAATGTCACCTTTTTGAAGCCCAGCTTTATCCGCAGGACCGCTTTTACTCACCCTTATTATCACCAGCTGCTTATCTTTTTCCTCCACCATCACACCCAGCCTTGGCGACGCTTTCCCCTCAAGTTCTGTGGTTAACAGAACATAATCCGCCACACCGTTTTCAATATCTTCATCTTGAACGACAACGGTGAACGGTTCATGGTTGCGCCGATAGAGTCGGTCCGGAATTCCATATTTATGTCTAACATGACCATTACCCGCCAAGATTATCATTTTATGTGCGGGATGGCTTACCAAAAACTGATATGCGGACTCGGCCATGCCTTCATCCCATACCATTTGAGCCTGTAAAAAATAGTTGAAGTTCTTGAGGTCTTTTTGTTTATGGTGCCCAACAAATATCCTGTCCAAATTCTTCCGGTAGGTTTCATTTGAAAAATTCATTTCAGAAGGCAACTGTTTTTTTTGTTTGTCAGACAGATCGTACATCCCCTCCCGTGCAACTTTGCGGGTGAGATCTCCGTCAATATTTAAGGCAACAAGCGGGATGTGCTGTTGTTTGAGATAATCGACAATCGGTTTATACAAATTATAATCGTATCCCCATCTGCTGAAATATTCTGTCTTTTTTAAAAAAGAAGGCTCATCGATCCGACCGGCCAGGTAGTCATCCACCACCTGTTGAAAAGGCTTTTGGAACATTTCCATACCAACAGCCATTTTATATCCGGCCTTGTGGATTTTTTTGATCACTTTCAATTGGTTCATGTGGTGGGCAAATTGGTCGTGAATCTCTCCAACATAAATAATACGTGAAAGCACAACCTGTGGGATTATATCGTCTATTGTGGCAAGCGTATCGGGCTTTATCGCTCTGGCTTCCTGACGGGAAAATATCTTGATGCCGTTTTCTGATTCGGCAATTGCTTTGAAGGTGTTTCGGCCGTTTATAAAGACAAGCTCTGTATATTTCCCGTAGTGCGCTATTTTATTTTGAACTGTTTGTGCCTGCTTTTTTTCGGAGGTATGTAACAGTGCAATACGTTCCGATGCATTATACGGATTTTTATATACTTTTATATGCACCCCGTCCTTTGAAACCGTCTGTTTGCCGAAAAGCATTTTTACAACAGAATTATCATAACCAGCAATAAGCAACGAATTTTTCTGAATCTGATCAAATGTAATTTCATCCGGTGTTGTATAAGCAATCGCTTTAACCCCCAGAGCATCCATCAGCGGTTGGTAGGTTGAACGTTCCATGGATGAAATCACGGCAATCAACTTGTCTTTGCCCATGATGTCGGCTAAAATCGGAGGCATTTCTTCATGAGCTAAGCTCCGCATCAGATCGTAATTTTCGTCCAAAACGACCTTATTGGGCGGATCATCAAGGAGCAGCGAAACATTTTCTTTTGAATTTTTCATTTTAAGCCACTGTGTACGCTTTTGTTTGCCGGTATAAAGTGTAATAGGAATTTTTAGAGGAAAGGGCTCACCCTGCTGCATAAGGTCAAAATCCAGCTTTAGTTTGCCCTGTGCCACATACAACCTGGTATTTTTCACATCAAGACTGGGAATATTTTTTCTGGTCAGCCAATCCCCGAAAAAGGTATACAACTTTTCCCCGGTCGAGATTTCAAAAGCGTGCTGGATGTCTAGCCAGGAAGCTTGGCGAAAACGATTCTGTCGAATAAAATTTTTAAGCGCAGCATAAAAGGCCGCTTCACCATAAAGCTTATACAGCCCATGAAACAGCATGGCCCCTTTTCCATAGCCGACAGCACTTTGGGCTTTGTTGTGTCGGCTTGTAAAATCGATCAACGGCATGACATTGTCCCCATGCACATAATCATGGTAATCAACCAGGACCTGTTTTCGATAGGCAGCACCTTTCCCTTCCAGAGCGGCATAGTAATGATCTGAGAGGTAGGTCGTTAACCCTTCAGCCCAGTTGCCGGACAGGAAATCGATGTAAACGGAATTACCGAACCATTGATGTAAAATTTCATGTCCCAGAGAGGTCTTGACAATAAACGGTAAACGCACCACCTGATTGCCCAGCAATGTAAACGTAGGCATTGAGTTTCCTGTGGGCAATATATTTTCCACAATGGCAAAACGACGGTATGGGTAGGGGGTGAGCATCTTCTCATACATGGCCAGATATTGTTTAGTATGGGCAAGATAGGTATCTGCAAAATGAGCGTCCTCTTTAAAAAAATATGTTTCAATATCGATCTTTTTATATCGATCTTTTTTTTGAACATAGCGGTTTGAAGCAGCCAGATGCAAACTGTCCAGGGGATGATTAAACTCAAACATAAAGGTTTTTGATCTGCCCTGTTTTTGAATAGTCGTATATTCAGATTCGGATACGGCAATAAAATCTTCCGGCAAGGTCACAAACAGCGTATATTCGGATAGATCATCGGGTTGTGGATACCAGCCGGATGTTAAAAATACGTTATCTTTGTCGATAAAGTTTGCCCCATCTTCATTAAACCGTGCTTTATAATCAATCACTGTTTCTTGGTTGTTTTGTAATGAAAGGACCAAATGATCTTGAACAGCATTATCGACGGTTTTGCCGTTTACTTTCAAACCTTTTAAATTATGAACGGAAAAATCAAGCTTGATGTCTGAATCCGCTTTCAAACGGGCAACACCGAGGATTTTTTGTTCGGCAGTGTTTATTTTCACATCAAGGGTGTATTTCATATTTGCACTCCAGACCGTCACGGGCAGGCAAACAATGAATAAAAAGATAATTTTTCTCATCATCAACATGCTAAAATTCCCTTATATTCGTTGGACTATTAAGCTGATTTTTAGTTAAGCGTCTATTTGTAAGTTTCGTGATTTTTCCGACAAAATATCTAACAAGTGATCATTGCTTCTTTTTGGTTTCTTTCAATCTTTCCACCAAATCTTTGATGGATTGTCCGCTTGGCGATGTTGCAGCAGGATTCCTTTTAACCAGTTCTTGCCAGGCCTGAATGGCACCATCAAAATCATTTAAGTCATGCATGAGCACAATCCCTTTATTAAATAATGCCGTCTCCTGTTTGGGATCGACTTTCGCAGCTTTATCAAACGATTCAATGGCCTTTTTCGGTTGACCTGCCCGACGGTACATAACGCCTAAATCGGTTAATACATCAGCATTGTTCGGGTTCAACTCCAGGGATTTGGTATAAGCTGCGATTGCTTTTTGAAAGTCGCCGTTATCAAAATACAGATTCCCTAAGCTTGTCCATGAAGCAAAATCTTTGGGGTTTTCTTTTACGATTTTTTCAAGCTGAAAAATTTGAGCCGCTCGCTCAACTGACGCACCCTGATCTTTTTCTGCCGGTTGCGAGACCATCTTTTTCTGAATGGGTTTGTCTGATCCTGTTTTATAAACGCCGAAAACGACACCCCCTAAAAAACCTACCACCAACGCAATAGAAGCGATCAGCCACATGGTTTCCTTTTTAACGGTTGCGCTGTTTGTCTTATTTTTTTTCTCCATACAACCTCCCTAAAAAAGTAGTATCTCTTTTCTGAAACCCAGAAAACTGGTTTTTTTAATCTTATCAACACAAGATTTTTTCTATATTATTCGTGATTATGGCACGTTGTGGCATATCCGTCAACGTTTATTGAATCTAGCATCCTATGAGATTATCTTTAATCGAATATGACATTGAAAGGTGAAAGGATTGGTCGAGGGGAACTTTTTATAAATCAAACAGCTTTTAAAGGAATATTTTTTGCTTATCTAATATGTCAATTATGGCAATGACGTATTTACGCTCCTTCTCCTATTCATTCTATAATTGCGCAGGCAACTTATATGCCTGAGCAAAGAAAAATAACGGCATTCAATCATAATCTTCATCGAATTTCATCCGATAATGTTTTTTTTTGCTCTTAGACTTCCTATTTTCCTCGTGTTGGAGATTTCGCGATTTATGCTTACGGCACTGAGGACAACGCAGAGGCGCATCGAATCCTCTTTTCTTCATTTTCTCCTGTTCTTCAACTGTAAATTCGAAATCTTCCTGGCATTGGATGCAGGTTATGACCATATTTTCCATAATTAACTTTTGAATTTTTACTTTAAAAAGTTATCTTAATTTTCCATCACTTCAAAATGATTGACGTCGATATTGAACTTCCCATCAGATCGCTCAAATACCTTTCCGGCAACCTTAACTTTTTTCTTGATGAAATCAAACAAATCTTTGTGGTCCAAGCAACTTTTAACGATATACTCATTTTCATCAAAAGCTTGTATTGAAACACCAATTACATTATTTTTATCATCCCACTTTTCTGGAATTAGAATGCCACTGACAATTTGTTGATGAACGCCTTTCGATTTCACGATTATATCCCCATGAAAAGGATGTTATCTTCACTACTGCCTAAATTGGACTTACAGCTTAAAAGCAACGAACATGCCAAATTTGTATTTCGTCGGTGTTTAAAAATCTTCTAAAGAAATAATTTTATTATTTATTTCAATAAATTGATTCGTTTTCTGTAAACCGCATCAACATTTTCCTAATAACGATTAACCTTATTCTTTGTATTTTATGGCATGCACAATGCTTGTGTCGATATAAAACAAGAACAACGGGTTCTGATTTTCTGGAAACTCGGAGCTGAATATTCCGAACTCGCTTTGAGCTAAAACAAATGATGAAGACATACCATAAAAACAGAATCCAAAAATCTTAAATCATATTCATTTCGCCTGAATCGCAACAACTAACTTTATGTTTACAGATTACTTTGGATTAGCGCGGATTGGCTTTTAAAAACTTTACGAGCAACTTTTCGAATCAACGAAAATCAGGAGAATCAAAAGCCAGATAGTTGAATTTGGCAGAGTTATTGCAGTATGTTATTTCCTTTTTTTTAGATTTTCGCATTATAAGAAGAAAAGGAGATACTTAAATTTTCCGATGAAAGATGAAGACATTTATTTTTTCAAGCAATTGTTGACCGAACAGTTGGAGACACTGCTGGGACAGGCTGGTATTGCGGTTCATGCTCTAATAGGAAATGACTATGAAACATCGCCGGATCCTGTGGACCGCGCATCTTTTGAATTGGAACAAGGTACGATGTTTCGAATCAAAGACAGAGAAAGCAAGCTTATTCGCAAGATCCAAAGATCACTTGAAAATTTGGAAAACGGCAGCTACGGAATCTGTGAATTGTGTGAAAAAGAGATTGCAATCAAGCGCCTCAAGGCAAGACCCGTTACAACCCATTGTATTGAATGCAAAAAGAAAATGGAGGCATTGGAAAGATGAAATCATCTCTTTTAAAGGCAAAGACAACATCAGAATTATCAACACCCACAAAACCTAAAAAATCAAAAAGCGCTAAAGCTAAAGAACATTACAAGAGTTATAGAAAAAAGAAAATAACATCAGGGAAAAAGTGCAGAATCTGTGGAAATGATCCCTATCCGAATTATTTCTTCTGTCCCGCTTGCCATCATAGAATCGGAGTGTATGAAGAAAATGAATGACAATTCATATTATTCTCATCCCGATTTTCCTGCCATGATTGTAATCCCCAAAAAATCATTTTTTTTGTGCATTTAATCTTTTTATGTTTGATTTAAGCATTATTCTAATATAAAAAATCATCCCGCAAAATATAATTATTCTGGAGAAACAGATGAGAACTGCTCTGATCGCTTCGGAAAAACCGGAAGTTTATAGAAAAATTCATGCCGCTTTAAACTCGGAATGTTTCATCGACAAAACTACAGAAGTAAATGGGGCACTTAAAATTCTGGGAGAAAAGCGTTATGATCTCATTTTTATTGATCTTGAGATTCTCTTTCGATCGGACCAAAATGGCGATTATACTAATATACTGCAGCGGTTCAAAAAATTATGTCCTACAGTTGAAATCGTTGTCATGGCCAGACCGGATATGATTAGAGAGATGGTCAAAGCCGTAAAAGCAGGTGCCAGTGATTACCTTACACTCCCTTTAGATCCGGATGAAATACAATTGGTAACCGAAGATATCCGCGAATCGATCATTAAAGAATCCGAGCTGGATTATTTAAGAGAGCAGCTCTGGAAATCTGATTCCTTGGAAATGCTTCATACCGATAATGCTGCTGTTAAAGAAGTTATTAAAAAGTTGCGTTCAGTTGCGCCGACTAAAACGACTGTTTTGCTGAGCGGCGAAACAGGCACGGGAAAAGGCGTTTTGGCTAAATTAATTCACAGATATAGTAATCGGGAACATGCCCAATTCATTAGTCTTCACTGCGGGGCTGTTCCGGATACTCTTTTAGAAAGCGAGCTGTTCGGTCATGAAAAAGGAGCTTTCACAGGCGCCTTAAAAAAAAAGTTGGGCAAATTCGAAATTGCGAGAAATGGAACCCTGTTTCTTGATGAGATCGGCACCATAACACCTTCAGCACAGGTTAAGCTTTTACAAGTCCTACAAGATGGCACCTTTAGTCCTGTTGGTGCTGAAAAGGCCGTTTCAACCAACGCAAGAATTATAACCGCAACGAATTCAGACCTAAAAAAAATGACCGAGGATGGAGATTTCAGAAAAGACTTATATTATCGTCTCAATGTCTTTCCCATCGAGATTCCGCCTTTAAGAAAAAGAATAGAGGATATTCCCTTACTGATCCAATTTTTTCTGAAAAAACTGAGCAAAGATTTCCAAAAGGATATCAATGAGATCCATCCTCAAGTAAAAGTCGCTTTAAAAAAATATTCATGGCCGGGAAATATCAGAGAGCTAGAAAATTTACTAGAGCGAGCTTACATCCTGGAAACATCTGATATGCTAACCCCTGAAAGTTTCCCTGCCGAATTGTTTGAAAAGGATTCTTCATCAACCGTTTTGTCGATGGATACGGATGTTTCTCTTTCAGAAGCGCGTCGAAAGGCCATACTCAGATTTGAAAAACAATATCTTAAAGAGCTGATGTTAAAAAATAAAGGAAAAATAAACCTCTCCGCCCACGAGGCCGGCATCAGCACCCGTCAACTCCATAAACTCATGATTAAATACGGCCTTCGAAAAGAAGACTTCAAAAACAGAACCTGATCCTGTCTTGAGATAAAAAAGAGAACATACGACTTGAATCGAAATGCGAAGCGAAGCTTTCTCCACCCTAAAATGCGGAGGTTCTGCCTTACGGCAGTGCTTCACGCCGGGGTTAGGATTTTAATTTATTTTATAGCTCCCCTCCACAAAGACTTTTCCCTCCACTTCTATGATCTTGCCAAAATGTCTTATTAAACTTAAATCAAACCGGAATAGGAATCATTTGGCCATGATCGGAACTAACAGTTCCGATTATTTACGATAAAAGTTAATTATTTCTTTGATTTTAATAGGTTATCATTTGGCACACGTCTTGCTATCTTTTGATCGCAAAATTCAAATTTATGAGGATGTGCTGATGAAATCTCTTGGCAATCATCTAATTATCGAACTTTATGACTGTAATGTAAAAATTATTAATGACCTCCATAAGGTTGAAGACATCCTTATGGAATCAGTTAACATATCTGGTGCAGAAATTATAGCACCCATCTTTCATAAATTTAATCCACACGGAGTGAGTGGTGTCGTCGTCATCGCAGAATCTCATTTTTCTATACACACATGGCCTGAGTATGGCTATTGTGCAGTGGATATTTTTACTTGTGGAAATACCATAGATAGCCAAAAGGCGCTTACTTTTATGAAAGAAGCCTTTGAAGCAAAATCAATATCCGTTGTTGAAACCAAGCGTGGAATCCTTAATTTGCCCGTTGAAAAAATCAAATACAAACCTGAAAAGATGGATCAAATTAATGCATAATAAAGAATATACGGAACTTAAATCACGATTTGAACAGGAACAGTCATGGGGATTGCTTTCTAGTATCGACCTTTTCAAATGTGACCCTGATATGATACGCAACGCTGACAAGATCAAGGAATATGTGAAAGTGTTGTGCGAAAAGATTGAGATGAAGCGCTATGGCGAAACGGTTGTGGTCCATTTTGGGCAGGACCCAAGAGTTTCCGGATTTTCAATGACACAACTTATTGAAACATCACTCATCTCAGGGCATTTTGCAAATGAAACAAACAATGTATATATCGATGTCTTTAGCTGTAAGTTTTATCATCCGTGGAAAGTTGCTGAATTTTCGAAAACGTTCTTTAAAGCCCAAGATTATAACATTCATATTGTATTGAGAAAATGAAATGGATTCGTGACAAGTGGGCGCCAAATGGAGCGGCCATAAATATAGAAGTTGTAAAACATCTGGAATCTTATCACTCTAAATTTCAGAAAATTGATGTATATGAGACAGCAAAACTCGGCAAAGTATTTTTGCTGGACGATATCATCATGTTAACTGAATATGATGAGTTTGCTTACCATGAGATGATCGCACATCCTTCGTTGCACGTTCACCCGAAAGTAAAAAAAGTATTGGTCATCGGCGGCGGAGATGGAGGAACTGTAAGGGAAATATTGAAACATTCCAATATCCAGGAAATTCATGTGTGCGAAATTGATGAAGAAGTCATCTCGGTCTGTAAAAAACATTTTCCAACTCTTGCGTCGGGATTTGATGACTCTAAGGTAAAGATATTTTTTGAAGACGGGGCTGTCTTTGTTCAAGAAAGAAAAAATGAATATGATCTGATTATTGTGGATTCATCCGACCCCATCGGCCCTGCGAAAGTCCTTTTTCAGGAGAAGTTTTACAGAAACATGTTCGATGCATTAAAGGAGAACGGTATTACCGTTACCCAATCGGAAGGCATGTTCTTTGACAGAGAAACCATTAGAAAATTATTTACATTCAATCGCAATATCTTTCCGATCCTTTATTACTATTTCACGATGGTACCCACCTATCCTTCAGGTAGCATCGGATTTTCGTTTTGCTCTAAGAAATATCATCCCATAGAAGACCTATATACAAAAAAAGGAATCTCGACCCGATATTACACCCCGGATATACACAAGGCTTCATTCATCTTACCAAAATTTATGGAAGATATTGTCTAATCAGGCGTTTTTATATCAGAATAGAAACTGCCTCTGACCTGAACACGAAAAAGCGAGCGCAGGACCTCTGTTGGGACATAAGTTCGACGCTCGCTTTTAAAAGATTATGACTCTGTTTTTTCCAGTAGTTTATAAGACTTCACATTCATGATTTTAACGCCTTCTTCTTCGATGACTACACCCGTTACTTCTACCGTCTGGCCAACATGATTTAACAAATCATCACCCATATCCGTATCTGCTACCTCATAAATGGTACCGTTATCAGAAACAATCTGATAGGTGTCGTTGATCGTTCCGGTTATGGTGATTTCATTGGCAAATACAGGAATTGAACAAATAAATATAAGCAAAAAAACACATATTATTCCTGCTGAAATCCATCTGAACTTTTTATCCATTTTATGCCTCCTATAGTTTTTAATTTCGTTGGAAAAATAATCGCGATGACCTTTTTTCGAGTCCGTCATACGTTCTATGGAAAATCGATTTAGCAATATGTATGCCAGTAAAAATACAAGCTGAAATTACTGAATTCGATTCTGTAAAAAAGGTGTTTTAAAGA
>Ga0316585_10000044_pt1 | contig 19322 bp, 15 predicted proteins | sample S_170502SCrBrC_D_FD_204517 | JGI IMG/M metagenome (GOLD analysis project Ga0316585, IMG submission 204517) | Rhizosphere microbial communities from salt marsh grasses in Alabama, United States - S_170502SCrBrC | ecosystem: Host-associated > Plants > Roots > Rhizosphere | place: USA: Alabama...
CGGTAAAGCCGATAATTCCGTTCATAGGAGTGCGAATTTCGTGACTCATGTTGGCGAGGAATTGGCTCTTGGCATTATTTGCGTTATCCGCCAGTTCACGTGCTTGTTTAAGGCTATTGTTGGTCTCTCTTAATTGCGCTGTTTGCCGAGCAATTTCAGATTTTAGGGTTTGAGAATACTCTTCTTGTTGTTGTTGGATGATCTGATATCCACGATGATTATCTTCCAAAATTTCTTGATATTTTATTTCAAGGACGCTGACTTTCCGATCATATTGTTTTCTAAGAGTGTTTAAAAATTCCTGTTCATTTTGGAGGGAAATCTGAGATAGAAAGAGTTCGATACACAGTTGAATGACGGTGTCTTCATATTGTTCGATAAATGAATTGGAAACATTATTCTTCGAAAAGCAATATATTAATACAGCATTAAACTCTTGAATAAAAATAGCACGCACAGGATTCCTTTCATCCAATTCGAACAACAATATGCCTTTTTCCTGTTGAATACGATGAACAATTGTTTCGCGAACTTCAGATGATGAAACGAGATTGTCTCCATACAGACACACACTATCATCATTTGGAACAATCTGAAACTTGCCTTGGGGGATTTTTTTTGTCAAAAACAAAAGAAATTGTTTGAGGTCTGCTCCTTGATCTGTAAATTCACTGAAAATATCTCCTGGGATGTACATCTATTTTACTCCTCATGTGGCTCATAAAGATCTTTGGCTTTAGACATCTCATTTGGCAAATCTCTGGCAAGCGCTTTATATTCTTTTACATTATTGCGAATGTGGTTGGCTAGTGGAAGTGAAAGGATCGCCTTCATTCCAGGAATGGCTGTATAATCCAATTGTGAAACAATGTATTCTGCCTGTTGAATAACTCCTGTAAGGCTTGAAGGAGAAACATGATCCAGAGTTTTATGATGGTGTTGAATGCCTTCCTGAACTTCAACGGGAAGTCGCCACTCTTTAGCCAACAGATATCCAATTTCGCAATGGTCGGTGCCGATGATCTCTTTTTCGTGATCAGTGATCAGTTTAGAATTTTCATCATATGTATTGCATGTCTCATAAAATAAATCGGGTGCCGTCTGATCTTCAACAATCATTCCAATATCATGAAGTATGCCGCATAAGAATGCATCTTCACCATTAAAGCCGAATATTCGTTCCACAATCATTTGACTGCAAATACTAACAGCAGCACAATGAAGCCACAATCGATTTCTGGAAAAAGCATTTTTACCTTTTTTGTCTTTAAATAGGTCCTTTAATCCTTCAGTAACGATCATATTTCGCAAGTTATTGATACCGATAATGACAATCGCTCTGGAGATACTATTAACTTTCTGCCTTAGGCCATAATAGGGACTGTTGGCTGAACGCAGTATGCGTAAAACAAGAGTTGGGTCCATTTTGATCATATTTTCAAAATCTTTCATCGTACTGTTTTCATCGGAAATTAGCTTGGTAATCTGAATCGTTATGTAAGGAAGGGTCTTGGCAGTTGTAAATTTGTTGAGCAGTCCCTTTGCGGTTGGCATTTTTTATTCCTTTAAAGATAATAAACAGAGTGATTTCGTATCTTTTTTAACAATAATTTATTCATTTCGCATAAAAAAAATCATGCAAAACTCCAAATGGTTTAAAAGCACAAATTATGCCAACTTCATGATAATACATATTATTTGTCGAATTATGTTCTTCGGGAGTAATTTTTTCCATACTTTTGTCCATAGCATAACAAAAAAAATACCAGGGGAATGAAATGCCCATAAAAATAGAAACGGAATGATATAAAAGTATGAATCAGTATTTGAGAGAGTGTTAAATTACTGACGCTTTTTTTTAAAATATCGTATTTTGAAAGCACGTTATACGGAAATGTCAAAGGGCTATTTAAAAAATGTCTTGACAACTTTACCAATTTATATCAAGATTCGTCTATGCTCAATTCACAATCTCCGATTCCCTTATATCTTCAGCTGGCAAACATCATTCTGGATAAAATACGATCTGGAGAATATCCGCCAGGTTCAAAAATTCTATCCGAGAATAAACTTGCTGTTCGTTACGGCATAGGAAGGCCCACAGCCAGACAGGCGACCGATCTTCTCATTAGAAAACGCCTACTGGTGCGAAAGAGGGGTTCAGGAACCTTTGTATGTGAACAGCAAAAAGAGGTTGATCTTTTCTCATTGGCAGGCACAACATCAGCTTTTAATAAAAAGGGGATAAAGGTTTCAATACAAAGTCTTCAGCAGATTCGGATAGAAAAAATCAGGCATGATTCGGAGAATCCGTTCGCAAACAAGAAAGCCTATTTTTATTCTCGGCTCAGTCGAGTTGAAAATGTGCCGGTCCTTGTCGAAGATATATATCTTCATGATATAGTGTTTAAAGGAATTGATAAAATGGATCTGACTTCCCGATCTCTTTCCCAAATTGTCGATGAATACTATTATATGAAACCTACTGGTGGGAAACAGAACTTTAGGATTGGTTATTTAACCGGCGAAAAAGCAAATGCGTTAGAAGTTTCACCAGACATGCCAATTCTTATGGTAAAACGCTTTCTGAACTTTGAACAAATGAAAAACGCCATTTATTCGGAACTTTATTGTCGAACTGATCAGTTTGTTTTTTCACAGACTTTAGGAGCTTATTCGTAAACTAAATCGATCAATGATAGGAACTTACAAATCTTTTATGAATACGGAGTATTGCGATGAAAAACAGAGGATATTATGAAGGTTTCGGGGGGGCTTATCTCCCTGAAATCCTTGTTGCCACTTTCGATGAACTGGTCGAAACATTTCAAAGGGCAAAGAACGATCCCAGTTTCTGGCGAGAATATGTCGATATCATGTCCACATATTCTTGCCGACCAACACCATTGACGTTTGCCGAAAACCTTACGAAACATTTTGGGGGAGCCCGTATTTATATTAAACGAGAAGACCTCAACCATACCGGCGCACACAAAGCCAATAATGTTATGGGGCAGGGGCTCTTGGTAAAACGAATGGGAAAAACGCGGGTCATCGCCGAAACGGGTGCAGGCCAGCATGGAGTGGCCACCGCCACTATGGCCGCGAGATTTGGATTTAAATGTACCATATATATGGGAGAGGTCGATGTCAAACGTCAGCGTCCAAATGTATTCTGGATGGAGCGGTTGGGTGCAGAAGTTGTTACCGTAAGAGAGGGTACCCGGATATTAAAGGATGCCATAAATGAATCTTTTCGAGACTGGGTGACAAACATGGATTCCACCCATTATGTTCTGGGCACGGCATGTGGACCCCATCCTTTTCCGGAAATGGTTTCTTTTTTTCAATCCATTATCGGAAAAGAAGCCAGAGAACAAATCCTTGAATTAGAAGGTAAACTCCCTTCACGCATCTATGCATGTGTCGGCGGGGGATCCAATGCCTTGGGGATTTTTCAGTCTTTTCTTGATGATCCGGTTGAACTTGTGGGTGTTGAAGCGGCAGGAAAAGGATTGGAGACCGGAAAACACGCGTCCCGACTTTCTTCCAAAGACGCCAGCATCGGTGTTGCCCAGGGATATAAAACCTATTTTCTCCAAGATCATGACGGACAGATGAAAGAGACCCATAGTGTCGCAGCCGGTCTTGATTATGTCGGTGTTTCACCGATACTGTCGAGCTTTTCAGAAAGAGGCCGGATTCGTTTCGAAGCAGCGACAGACAAGGACGTCGTGGATGCTCTCTCACTTACCATCAGAAAAGAGGGGGTGATTCCAGCACTTGAGTCAGCCCATGCCTTTTCACAGGCATTTAAAGAAGCCTCTGAAATGTCAACCGAAGATATTATTCTGATCAACCAATCCGGCAGAGGAGACAAAGATATCTTTACCGTCGCCGATGCTTTTGGAGATCCTAAGTGGCAGGAATTTATAAAGAAAAAAGCGGAGGAATATCATGCTTGAAACATATCTTAAGAAAAGGCTTAAAGAAAAAGAGATTCTTTTAATGACCCATATCGTACTTGGGTATCCCACATTCGAGGATGCTTTCAGGATCGTTGAGGCAATGGTAAACGCTGGTGTCGACCTGATGGAACTTCAAATCCCTTTTTCAGAACCAATTGCTGACGGTCCCATTATCTTAAACGCCAATCAAAAATCGCTTGCAGGAGGAACGACCGTACAAAAGTGTATGGACTTCGCCCAAAAAGCTGTCAAATCTTTTGATATTCCCTTTTTATTTATGAGTTATTATAATATTCTTTTTAAGTACGGAGTTGATCGATTTATCGATACGATGCACAGCAATGGAATTGTGGGGGCTATTGTTCCGGATCTCCCGCCTGAAGAAGGAGGGGATTATCTTGATGCAATGGAAAAATATCATCTATCACCGATCTTTATATTTTCTCCAACAACACCGGAAGAACGGATGGTTTACCTAAACTCTTTTGGGAAAGGATTTGTCTACTGTGTAGCCAGAAAAGGGGTTACTGGTGTGGAGACGGACTTTTCCACACAGCTTACGGAATATCTTTTGAAGTGTAGAAAGGCCACAGATCTTCCTCTGGCACTCGGTTTCGGTGTGAAAGAAAGGGAAGATGTTGAATTCTTAAAAGGAAAAGCAGACATTGCCGTAATCGGCTCTGAAACCATCCGTCTGGTGGATACTGAAGGTGTTGATGCAGTAGGTAAATTTATCAACAGCTTGAGATAAGCCAATAATATCGATCCATCGTCATATATTTTCAAAAAAGGTGCTATCTTTCAGGCATTAAACGTACTTTCGAAAAATCAGCGTTGCATTGGTTCCCCCAAAACCGAATGAATTCGAAAGCGAAATATTGACATCAACCGCTTTTGACTGCCCCATGACATAGTTCAGACCTTCACATTCCGGGTCAATCTGTTCCAGATTCAGGATCGGCGGTATCTGATTATTATATACCGATAATACGCTTGAGATTGCTTCGATTCCACCAATGGCGCCCAGTGAATGTCCGAGTTGAGATTTGTTGGCTGTAATAAACGGTCTTTCTTTTCCAGCGCCGAACACCGCTTTTAGGGCGGCGGCCTCATTGATATCACCTTTTGAGGTTGAAGTAGCATGGGGATTAATCAAATCGACATCTTCCGGCTTAATTTGTGCATCTTCAAGTGCCAGTTTAATACATCTAACGGCACCGTCCACATTAGGATCGGTAATATGACTGGCATCTCCGGTCATGGCAAATCCGATGAGTTCTGCATATATTTTAGCCCCTCTTGCCTTGGCATGATCCAGATCTTCTAAAATCAGGATGCCTGATCCATCCGACATGATAAAGCCATTTCGTTTGATATCAAAGGGACGAGAGGCGGATTGGGGTGTTTGATATGACGATGATAAGGCTTTAAGGGCATGAAAACCGGCGATGGTTAACGGCGTAATAGCTGCTTCCGTCCCACCACAAGCAATTGCATCTTCTTTTCCCAGTTGAATTCTCTGGAAAGCTTCACCGATTGCGTGAGCACCCGAAGCGCATGCCGTCGCAAGGCAGGCATTGGCACCTCTGGCTTTAAAGGAAATACTGACATTACCTGCAGCCAGATTTGGTATCAAACGTGGAATAAGAAACGGAGACACTCTTTTTCCTTTAATAAAACGACCGAATTCATTTTCCCAAGATTGAGGCCCTCCCAAACCCGATCCGATGATAACACCGACCCGATAAGGGTCGATATCGTCATTATCTAAATTTACATTAGCATCGGCAATTGCTTCCAATGTTGCGGCATAAGAGTATTGAATAAACGGATCCATGTATTTAATCTGTTTTAAATCGTCTTTTGAAAATCCGTATTTTCTTTGTTTAACGATTTCTTTTATATCAAACTGTTTTACTTCTCCGGCAATGAGAGGGAAATCGTCCGATAAATTATACTTTTCCTTAATATCTTCCAGATCCCCCCACTGTGTAATGTAATTTATCCCGGACTTGCCCGCAATCATGGATTCCCATGTGCTTTTTACATCAAGCCCCAGTGAAGTGACCATCCCAAGACCCGTAATCACTACCCTTTTTAGTTCTATAGTTTTACGCATGTTTGACCTCTTGCTGACTGATTTAAGTCGTTAATTCGTTTAATGGTGATGTTTTTATCCGATGTTGGCTGTGAAGAATCATTCCTATGTTTTTTTAATAAGATGTAAGATTTGAATTATTATAAACGTCGGGATGGATGAGATGCAAGTGATTTATTTACCATAGAGTGTCTCAAGGAAATCTCTTGGGTATTTCGCCCGTACAAGACTTTCACCAATTAAGAAATTCCATATCTCCGAATCTCTAATTTTATCAATATCTTTTCGTGTTCGGATACCACTGGCCGCAATGGCTATCTGGTCACTTCCAAGCAATGATTTCATCCGAATTGCGATTTCGATATCGGTTTCAAAAGATTGCAGGTTGCGGTTGTTAATTCCGATAAGTCGGGCGCCTGCCAATCCAGCCATTTCGATATCCGCCTCCGAATGAACCTCCACTAGCGCATCCATCTTTAATTCGTTACACAAACTCAAATAATCTTTGAGTTGCTGTTGATCAAGAATGCGGACGATCAGAAGCACAGCGTCGGCCTCCATAACTGCTGACTCAAAAATCTGGTAGGAGGAAATCAGAAAATCCTTTCGAAGGACTGGGAGCGTCGTGGTCCTACGGGCAATTTTTAAATCTTCTGGACTCCCTTTAAAGTAGGGCTCATCGGTCAATACAGAGAGTGCTGCGGCACCTCCCTTTTCATATTCACCAGCGTAAACGGCAGGGTTCAGGTCCACACGAATATCACCTTTGGATGGGGATGCCCGCTTGATTTCAGCAATAATATTGATACCAAACGGCCCAGGCTGTTCCAGCTTTTTTATAAAAGAGCGTCTCTCCCGAGGAGCAAATGCTTTTTTACGAAGAAAAGACTCCGGAATATTTTGTTTCGCTGCAATAATTTTTTCTTTTTTATCTTCAACGATTTTATTTAAAATATCTTTTACCATTAACCGGTTCCCTGACTATATTTTATCAACGCTTCCATCTTCTTGGTAGCACTACCATCATCAATAGCTGTTTCCGCCATAAGAATTCCTTGCTTAAAATCTTCGGCCTGTCCTGCGGCAACAAGGGCAGCAGCGGTGTTTATGAGTATGACATTTCGTTTGGGCCCTTTTTCGCCATTTAAAATGTTACGGGTAATTTGAGCGTTTTCTTCGGGATTTCCGCCCAGAAGATCTGCTGGTTTCGCCTTTTCACTGAAAAATTGTTCGGGAGAAATGTCATATGTTCGAATAAGACCATCTTTGAGTTCTGAAATACGGGTGGGAGCACAAACAGAAATTTCATCCAATCCATCGTGGCCATGAACGACAAACGCTCTTTTTGCGCCTAAAAGCTGAAGGGCATGAGCAAACATTTCAGTAAGTTCGGGTGCATAAACCCCTAGAAGTTGGCAGTTTGCTCCAGCAGGATTTGTAAGTGGCCCCAGCATGTTAAAAATACTTCGCAGTCCCACTTCTTTTCTCGCTTTTGCAGCAAATCGCATGGCGCCGTGATACAAAGGCGCAAAAAGAAAACCAATACCGATTTCCTGAACCGCTTCTTCCACAATTTCTGGAGCCGTGTCGAGTTTAACTCCCAGCGCTTCAAGAAGGTCTGCACTTCCGCACTGACTCGATACGGAACGGTTTCCATGCTTGGCAACGGTGACACCACATGCTGAGACTACGAATGACGTCGTCGTAGAAATATTGAACGTATGAGCGCCGTCACCTCCTGTACCACATGTGTCGACAACGGTAGATGTTGATGTTTGGATACGAAGCGCTTTCCTTCGCATGGCGCGAGCCGCACCGGCAAGTTCTTCAAAGGTTTCTCCTTTTGTTGCCAAAGCGGCCATCATAGCGCCGATTTGAGCATCGGTGATATTTCCGGAAAAAATATCGGTGATCATTTGAGACATTTGTTCTTCATTCAGATTTTCTCTTTTAACAATTTTGTTGAGATTTTCCTTAAACATCGTCAATCCTTTCCTCTAATTTGGTCAGACAGTTAAAAAGACCAGTGACGAGTAAACCTTGCACCTGACACCCGAAACCTGAATCCTTAACCTATTACTTGTTATTTAAAAAATTCCTCAAAATCCGTTTCCCCACTCGGGTCATAATAGATTCCGGATGAAATTGAATACCTTCCGTGGCGCAATGTTCTTTGTGCCGAATGCCCATGACTTCGCCGTCGTCCGCTTCAGAAGTAATTTCCAAACATTCTGGAAGGTTCTCCCTTGAGACGGCCAAGGAATGATACCGCATCGCCTCAAAAGGCTTAAGGATTCCCTGATAGATCATTTTTCCGTCCGCATGGATCATTGATGTTTTTCCATGCATAAGACTCTTTGCAGCAACCACTCTCCCACCAAACGCAGCAGCAATGGCCTGGTGGCCCAGACATACACCAAGTATGGGTATCTTACCAGAAAAATGTTCCACCACAGATAAAGAAATACCCGCTGATTCCGGACGACCTGGTCCGGGTGATATAACAATTCCCGAGGGTTTCAATGAAATAAGATCCGATATGGATGCAGCATCATTCCGAACAACCTTGACCGAGGCGCCGATTTGGCCCAGGTATTGAACCAGATTGTAGGTAAATGAATCGTAGTTGTCGATCATGATGATCATTGCTTTCTCTCCTTCATTTTGTTTTTTTCCCCTTTGAAACCAATTCCAGTGCCTTCTGCATGGCCATTGCCTTATTTACGACTTCTTGTCTTTCACGTTCAGGGTCAGAATCGGCAACAATACCTGCCCCGGCCTGAACCGTGAGGAGATTGTCTTCAATGCAGGCAGTTCGAATGGTAATGGCCATATCCATATTTCCATGGAAGGAAATGTACCCTACTGCACCGCCATAAGGGCCCCTGGGATGTTTTTCGAGCTCGGCGATGATTTCCATGGCTCTTATTTTAGGAGCTCCGGACAATGTCCCCGCAGGAAAAGTTGCCCGTAGCAGATCAAAAGCATCAACGTCGGGTTTTAAATCGCAGCAAATGTTGGACACCAAATGCATGACATGGGAATACCGTTCAACAATCATTAAATCGGTAACCTGAACGGTTCCCAATTCCGCGACACGGCCTAAATCGTTCCTCCCAAGATCCACCAGCATCAAATGTTCAGCCCGTTCTTTTTCATCGGCAAGGAGTTCGTTGGCCAACGATCGGTCTTCCTGTTCGTTCTTTCCTCTGGGACGAGTGCCGGCGATTGGGCGCAGGGTGGCGATACGGTTTTCCAAACGAACCATTGTCTCCGGAGAGGAACCGATAAGTGTTAAATCTCCGAGGCTGAGAAAATAGAGATATGGTGACGGATTAATGAATCTTTGAGTACGATAAAGTGTCCAGGGGTCGGGCGGTAATGAACAAATAAAAGGTTTCGAAATGACGGTCTGGATCACATCACCGGCCCGAATATATTGCTTTATCTTTTTTACGAGTTCACGAAAATGCTCCTCTTCCCATGGTGTTTCCAAAAACAATGAACTTTTTTCATTTGTCTCGATATCTTCTTCAGGTTCCGGTTGTTTAATTTGGGTCATAAGAGCGTTCAGGCGTTGGGTTGCAGCATGAAAAGCTTGGTCGGGATCCTGACTTTTTTTGAGATAAGAGATAACCACCAGAAACATTGTATGTTGTATATTATCAAATATCAGAAGTTCATCCGGTATGATGAAATGGGCAAGAGGTTTGTTTTCCGGAAGAAGATTGGGGATACATTCAAAAAAAGATACCATTTCATAGGTTAGATACCCCACCATTCCACCCCAGAATCTTGGAAGTCCTGGAACTTGTGCGGGTTTATATTGACCGATGATTTCCCTCAAAACATTGAGAGGGTCTCCATTGTGTGCAATATTGTGGCAGGAACTGTTTTCACAGATTTCCACATATTGTTTGAATATCCTTATGTTTGTTCTGGCGGAAACACCCAAAAAGCTGTATCTTCCCCATCTTTCTCCTCCTTCAACACTCTCAAAAAGGAAAGAGGCATTGTTTTTATATATCTTTTTTAACAGCGAAACCGGCGTTTCCGTATCAGCCAGCATTTCAACACAAACCGGAATGACATTGGCCTGTTCTGCCAGGGTTCGAAATTGTTCGATGGCAGGGAATTCATTGATGAGCATGAAAACTCCTTTCTGAATGGTTTAAAAAACGACCTTAGGTAACACCTTAGCTTTTTGAAAACATTGCCGCATCAGGTATAATTAAATTTTTGCTGAAAGAACTCGTGAATAAGGGCTCATAATAAAAGAACCTGAACGGGTAATTAATAAAAACCTCCTCTATTAACAGAGTATTTCATCCATAAAATAAATTGTTTATGGTTCTTTCAAAACGATCCCTAATTCACTCAAACAGCTTCCAGTACAAAATTTAATCATACATGAAGCTTCTTGGAAATCTATTTGTTTAAAAGGACCAAACTATAATGGCCGTAGAGATTTCCACGGCCTTTAATATACAAAATAAAAAAAGGACCGTGGGTTGGATTGCCCGTGGTCCTCTAATTATTTTTTAATATGCTGCCTGGTTAGGTCACTGGGCACACCCGTTGCTTTGGATTTGCCACCACCAGTTTATATCGATTTTGTAGATTTGATGTTTGTTCTTATCAATTTTCATCGGTTCACCTAACTTGAAATGAACTTACCTTTTATTAAAAATATTTGTCAAGATTTTTTATCATTAAGAATTAAAGTTTCTGTTAAAATATTGATAAAATGTTTTAAATGTTTTCCAGGATCTGTGCAGTTATTTCGTCAAAAATTAATTAAATTCAATTTTAAGATTACAATTATTTGGTTGAACAAAAATCCCGGTGAAAATTATCTTGACAATGATGACTACATTTCGGTAATTTAAGTTTCAATTCGAAAGGATCAATCGGATATAAAACAAACCGATCGGGAATTGAATTGATGAAGTATTTAGCTCAACAATATTGCTTTTGGTGTTGGTGGTGGATCACCGGAGAAAAGGAGTGTGCCGACCGGTTGGAAGCAGTCTGAGCTAATTTTAAAAACAATAAATTAATAACCGTGGGCGCATCTAAGCTCACGGTTTTTTTTTGGGTGAAAAGGAGGAAAGACCATGCTCATTGTTATGGATAAAAAAGCAACACAAGAGGAGATAGATAGCGTTATCGCCGTAATCCAGCAACGGGGGTTTACGGCGCGTCCTATTCCGGGCGGTGAAAGGATGTCCATCGGTATTTTAAACAATAAGGGGCATGTTGATGCATCACCGTTTTTAGGACTGCCAGGGGTTAAGGATGCGATCCATGTAACACGGCCATATAAACTTGTCAGCCGGGAATTTAAATTTGAAGACACCGTCATTCAGATCGGAGATGTATCCATAGGCAGCAGCAATCTGACGATTATCGCAGGCCCTTGTGCCGTGGAAAGTGAATACCAAGCCTTGACAATAGCAGAGCATGTCCAGAGAAGCGGTGCGCAGCTTTTTAGAGGCGGCGCATTTAAGCCCCGAACATCACCGTATTCGTTTCAGGGGCTTGGAGAAGACGGCTTGAAAATCCTTGCAAAGGTTCGTGAAAAAACAGGCATGCCGGTTGTCACTGAGGTCATGGACGTAGAAAATATGGACCTGGTTGCCGAATATGCCGATGTTATTCAGATTGGCACACGGAACATGCAAAATTTCAGTTTGCTGAGAAAGGCCGGTCGGGCCAGCAAACCGGTTTTGCTTAAAAGGGGTATGGCAGCGACAATTGATGAGTGGCTCATGGCGGCAGAATATGTTATGGAAGGTGGAAATTCACAGGTTATTTTATGCGAAAGAGGTGTGCGAACCTTTGTACATCACAGTCGAAACACCCTTGATCTTTCGGCTGTATCCGTTGTAGCTAAAGAAAGCCATCTGCCTATTGTCGTAGATCCCAGCCATGCAGCTGGTCAACGTGATCAGGTGATTCCTTTGAGTCGGGCAGCTGTGGCTGTCGGGGCTCACGGATTAATTGTAGAAGTGCATCATGCACCTGAAGAAGCATTGAGCGATGGTGCCCAGTCGCTTTATCCGGACCAGTTTGATAAGATGTGCCGCCAGGTTCGATCAATTTATAACAATCTAAGAAAAGGTAATGAGATCTAATCATGAAAATAGAGATACTCACCACAGGCAACGAGATCATGTCCGGTACGGTGATTGACAGAAATTCAGCCCACATTGCTGCGAAGCTGGAAGAAGCCGGTTTTAGTGTCATGCGTCATACGTGTGTCGGTGACAACATAGAGGACCTTGTTTTAGTTCTTCAGGAAATTGGGAGCCGATCTGATGCGGCTTTGGTTACCGGAGGGTTGGGACCGACTCCGGATGACCTCACAGCCCGGGCAGCCGCAACATCACTAGGCGTTGATCTTGTATTAGATCTAACGTCACTTCGAGGGGTTGAAAATTATTTCAAGACCAGAAACCGTACAATGCCCGATTCCAACAAAAAACAGGCCATGTTACCTCGGGGGGCTAAAATAATTTTAAATCCAGTGGGAACGGCTCCGGGATTTATGCTAAAAATAGACCGATGTTTGTTTTTCTTTTTACCCGGGGTTCCCTTTGAAATGCAAAAGATGTTATCAGATACGGTACTGGCCCAGCTGGAAAAATTAAGGGGAGATGTTTTTGAATATAACATGACGAGAACCATATCAACCTTTGGTTTGGCGGAATCGGCCACAGCTGAACGATTAACAGGCATCAGTGGGATGTTTCCGGAAATTAACTTTGGATTTCGTGCCAAATTTCCGGAAATTCAAATCAAACTCTATGGCAAAGGTAAAAACAAAGAGGCACTTCATCAATATATGGACAAGGCAGCTGCAGCGGTTATAGAGGAAATAGGGGACGAAGTTTTCTCTAAAGATGAAAGTTCCATGGAGGCTGTGGTGGGCAGATTACTATTAAAAGAAAATGCAACGATAGCTGTTGCCGAAAGCTGTACCGGCGGTCTGATATCCCACTTGCTGACTAATGTGCCGGGCAGTTCAAACTACTTTCTTTTCTCAGGGGTCACGTATTCAAATGAAGCCAAGCAAAAAGTTTTGGGGGTGTCATCTGAAATTCTCGAACAGTATGGGGCGGTTCATGAATACACAGCAAAAGAGATGGCAGTAGGTGTAAGGCGAATCGCAGCATCGGATTACGGAATAGCAACCAGCGGTATTGCCGGACCGGATGGGGGAACCGACGAAAAACCTGTGGGGACGGTTTGCATTGGGGTGGCCACCCGCAGGTCTACACAGGGATTTCGGTTCTTTTTTCCATTCAACAGCAGGGGGCGAAATAAAAAGATTTTTGCCATGAAAGCGTTGGACATCCTGCGGAGGGAACTTCTGTTCAAAGCTCAAAGCTGAATGCTTAAAGTTCAAAAAGTAACAGGGACGGTAAAAAATCAATCACGAAAACACAAAAAAGATTATATGTAATAGCTTAGCCTTGTAAAACCATTACTGCTTCAGGTATAATTAAATTTTTCCTGAAAGATCACGCCAGAGGCGGATAAAACTCATGGATAAGGGCTTGTAATGAAAAAAACCTGCCCGGACTATTCATAAAGATCTTTTGCATTGACAACGGTTTCATCCATTAAGTTATATCTCGTGTGGTTTTTTTCATAACGATCCCTAATCCACTCAGACAGCTTCTAGCAAAAAATTTAATCATACTTGAAGCTTTCCAGAAAGCGACTTCTTTTAAAGAACTAAGCTATTACGAATATTTATTGTTTCGCGATCTCGTGTTTTCGTGATAGAATTTCTTTTTTTTACCGATAAATAGGGATTTCCGCAGTCCTTCAATGGGTTCAACCGATGAGCCATTTTTTGAACCAGCTCACTGCCTCCCGTAAAAAATCTTTTTGATGTTTTTTGTTGCTCATAGGGTGGTTGCCACCTTTTTGAAGAATCATTTTTTTCGGGTTGCTTGATTTTGTGAAGATTTCGTGAGCATTGGCAGGCGGCACAATTTTGTCAGAATCACCGTGTAAAATAAAGATGTGGTGAAGATGTTTGAGTTGATCTGAGATGTCCCATGTCAGATATTTCTGATCCGGCAATGGGTTAATTTTTTCAGCATCATCTGATTTATTAGCCTCGGTTATGGAACTGCTGCGAACAGGAGCTGCATATGTGACCCATGCGTCGATATCCAGGACACCCGCAACAGAAATACAGACGGTCCCTCCCATACTGCTTCCAAAGAGTCCTATTTTTTCCCCGATGTCCTTTCTCATCTGCATGGTTTTTATAGCACTGATCAAGTCATTGTGCCGGCCTTCTAAAGAAGTGACTTCATTAAAAACACCGTTGCTTTGTCCGCAACCTCGATGGTCGAACCTGAAATATGCAATACCGTTGGCATGGCACTCTCGGGCCAGGGCGATCTGCTTTGGGGAATAACTATTGCTGAGCAGACCGTGGGAACCGATGACAATCGGCGGCAGGTCGGTTTTCGGCAAATGAAGCATGCCTTTTAAAAAGAATCCGTCGGATTCAAAAGTAATATTTATTTGATTCATGGTTGGATTATCTCATGATTCGTGATATTTTTCAATTCGAATTAAACTTCGGGATATATTTTTATATTATAAATAAAAATTGAACTATCAAGATGAAAATTAAAAAAGGACAGCTGCTGGAGCTCGAAGTCTACGGGATTGCTTTTGGCGGAAAAGGTATTGCGAAGGTTAACGGTCTAACCGTTTTTGTAGAAAAAGCCGTTCCAATGGATCATGTTCTCGCACGTATTGTCAAAAAGAAAAAACAATATGCCGAAGCCCGTGTTGACACCCTCAATAAACCGTCGCCATTCAGGGTAACTCCGAGGTGCAAATATAGCGGATTTTGCGGTGGATGCAAATGGCAGTTTTTGCACTACGACAAGCAACTCGAATACAAGCAACAGCATGTAGTGGATTCCATCGAGCGAATAGGGCAGATTTATGATGTACCGGTGCATCCAACAATCCCTTCGCCGGAGATATTTGAATACCGTAACAAGATGGAATTTTCATGTTCAGACCGAAGATGGCTGTTGCCTGAGGAGATGGGAAAGTCGGATATTGACAGAAACTTTGCTCTTGGGCTTCATGTTCCTGGAACATTTTACAAAGTTTTGGACACCCAAGTATGTTTGCTACAGCCTGAACTCGGCAATCGTATCCTTGAGGATGTGAGGGAATTTATTCGTTTTTCAGGTGTTCCTGTTTATGGACTCCGAAGTCATATCGGTTTCTGGCGTTTTATTATGCTTAGACATTCCAAGGCGTACAACCAGTGGATGGTCAATATTGTCACCTCTAAAGAGGATCAAAGAACCGTACAAGCCCTTGCCGATCAACTGGTAAAAAAATATCCTGAAATCGTATCTGTCGTAAATAATATTACCTCACGTAGAGCCGGTGTTGCTGTGGGGGAGTATGAAATATTGCTTTCAGGGCAGCCCAGTATCAGGGATAAAATAGGTGAATTTGAATTTGAAATATCGGCCAACTCATTTTTTCAAACCAACACCCAGGGTGCCCAACGTTTATACGACACCATAAAAGAATATGCAGATCTTTCAGGTGAGGAAACGGTTGTTGATCTTTACTGTGGTACCGGGGCTATTGCCATATTTTTATCCGGAGCAGCCAGAACGGTAATCGGAATTGAAATCGCTGAAAGCGCAGTAAACGATTCAATGAACAATTGCCGAATCAACGGGATATCCAATTGCCGATTTGTTCTAGGAGATATTAAAGATAAGCTTGCTGAGTTAACGGTTACACCGGAAGTGATGATCATAGATCCGCCACGGGCAGGAATGCATAAGGATGTGGTTTGCAAAATTCTTGAATTGGCTCCGACCAGGATAGTGTACGTGTCTTGCAATCCTGCAACCATGGCAAGGGATTTTGGCATGTTGAAAGAGAGCTACAGGGTGCTGGAAGTTCAGCCGGTGGATATGTTTCCACATACCTATCACATCGAGTCGGTGGCAAAACTGGAATTAAGAAAAATGATCAATTAGCCGATATGTTGAATGGTAGATGAAATAAGAAATAGATAATTGGATTCGGGAATCGTGGCTTAGAGTTATACAGCCCCAAAACCTAATTCTGTAATTCAATTATCTTCATGATATTAACCAGTTGACCATTTTACTGATCAACATTTAACAATTTGATCAAAATTCCATGCTCCAAGTTTTAACAATAGGACTGTCTGCTTTTTTAATTTTCAATTTGCAGCCGATGATTTCAAAAATCATTCTTCCTTTTTTCGGCGGCAGTTCTTACATTTGGATTACGTGCCTGATTTTTTTTCAGTCTCTTCTCTTGGCAGGCTATGCAACAAGCCATTTTATTGCAAAGAATATGAACTTAACAAAACAAGTTATATTCTATGCACTGTTAATTGTACTGGCATTATTGCTTACCCCCTTACAGGTTCATTTCATCCATGCTGATTCTTCCCCTGTTGCCTCCATATTGGTGCTGTTGTTTGCGTCTGTGGGCCTGCCATACTTTTTACTTTCCACCACCTCACCAACAGTCCAACACTGGATTGCAAATGATAAAAAAAATGGGGCTAAAAATCCGTATGTGCAATATGCTGTGTCTAATTCAGGATCTCTGGCTGGATTGCTTTGTTATCCTTTTATTATAGAGCCGCTTTATTCAAATACCAGGCAGACCAGTATCTGGTCATGGGGGTTTATACTTTATACCTTACTCTTAGCTTTATGTCTGGTGATATATGTATCTGCCGTTCGAAGCCGTAATAACACTATCATATCCTCTAACCCAGGTCCGTCTTTTGATCGATCTGTTGATAAAATTTCAGCCCAAACAAAAATAAAATGGCTCTATCAGGCCATGATACCCTGCGCTTCACTCGTGGTCTTCACTAATTATATGACTGTTGACATCGCGAATTTTCCCTTGCTGTGGGTCCTTCCCCTTTGTGTCTATCTAATTTCTTTTATCATCTGTTTTTTGTGGCCCTCCGTGTCCCGACCCGGTCCGATCAGGACCGTATTCGTCCTTGTTCCGGTTGTTGTCATGGGTTTTATCTTGTTTGGTAATTTACATGCTGGTTTGCTGTATAAAATTCTTGTAAGCCTGGTTTCTCTTTTTGCCATATGCATGTTTTTTCACGGAAACCTTGAACGAAGCAAACCAGAACCGAAAAACCTGACCTCTTTTTATCTTTACCTATCCTTAGGCGGGTGTCTCGGAGGGATTTTGGCCGGAATTGTGGCACCGATGCTATTTAAGTCAATTGTCGAGTTTCACATGGTGATTATTACATCGTTTGTTTTTATGTTATGGCCGTACGTGGCAAAAACACGCAAAAACATTCGCATTGTTTTTCAAATCGCAACATGTCTCCTTATTGCAGGGACCTATTTTAGCCAGGAAGTTTTTCTGCCGCCCCCGTTTATTTTAAAAGCAAGAAGTTTTTATGGCACTTATTCTGTTGTCGATTTCCCATATATTTCAGGCAAACAGGATGCTCACAGACTGCTCAGAATGGGGACCACCAATCACGGCGGTCAAGCAAGGGATTTAGCGAACAAACTTTATCCCATTGCATATTATCATGAATATACGGGTATTGGAAAATCATTGCTTAAGATACCGGAGTTAAAAAATATTGGGCTGGTCGGGCTTGGTACCGGCGTATTGGCGCTTTATGGCAAGAAAGGGCAACACTTTGACTTTTTTGAAATAGATCCTGTAGTAGTGGACATTGCCAAACAGCACTTTGACAACCTAAAAGAAAGTGCCGCTGATATCCGGTATTTTGTAGGTGACGCACGGATCACACTCAGAGAAATGCCAAAAACCCATTACGACATGCTGGTCATGGATGCTTTTTCCAGCGGCGCCATACCGACTCATCTGTTGACTTTTGAGGCTATTCAGGAACTTCTGGAAAACCTTAAAGAGGACGGTGTGATCTTGTATCATATTTCCAGCCGTTACTTAAACTTGTTGCCAGTGTTGAAATGCAATGCCAGAAAGCTCGGTTTATTCATAAAGATAAATGAAAACCCGCCCATAAAATCCTCGTTAAAACTTTCCGCAAAATGGGTCGTGCTCACAAAAAGCAAACGCAAACTAAACATGCTAATCCAGGATGATCCAACCTGGAGGAGCCCACCAGGCGATGAAATATGCTGGACCGATGAATCCTCAAATATCTGGTCGGTCATCAATCGTCTCTGAACGTCGTTTTCTGACCTTACCAACAGGTGGTACCAAAAGCGTGTTTTATTAAACCCAAGTAATTCTCACGGTTCATTTGAATCCTCTCACGAATCTAAATAGTGTAAAAGTAATCATCGTACATTTTTTTGTTTTGCGAATCGCATTATATCTATTATTCATAGTTATTGTAAATTTGCTGTAGTTTTGATAGCAAAAAAGAAAAGGGGAGATCTATGGCTAAAATGAGGTTTATCTTTCGATTTTAAATTATCTAAACATTCTATTTGTATAATATATCTAGAATTCAATGAAGCCGCATTCCGGTCTCGGTGCATCGAACAAGGAGTAAACCATGAATGACCAACCTTCAGAAACAAAGAGTAACGAGGCAACACACAGCCGTTGGCGACGGATACTTCTCAATCGCTGGCTGCTGGCAGGTACTGGCGTAGTAGTGATGTATGCTTTGCTTGGTTTTTTCCTAACACCTTGGATCGTCAAATGGTACATAAGCAAATATGCAACAGAAAAGCTCGAGCGTAAGGCATACGTTGCTGAGGTGCACGTCAACCCTTTTTTGTTCACCATTGAGGCTATAGACTTTGTACTTGAAGAGGCCGATAGTCGCCCCATCATGGGCTTTGATCGGCTATTTGTGGACTTTGAACTTTCAAGCCTTTTTCACTGGGCTTGGACGTTTGCCAATATTTCTCTAGAACAGCCATCCCTGTATGTAGAGATACAACAAAACGGTCGTCTTAATCTTGCTGACCTTCTTGACAGCTTTCCCAAGCCAAAAAATCCGCCTCCCACCGACAGTCGGCCACCCCGGCTTCTGCTGCACCATGCAGCAATTGTTGGCGGCAGTTTCACTTTCAGCGATCTTTCAACTTCCACCCAGGCTCAAGAATCGTTCTGGCCGATAAACCTCGAATTCAAAGAGATATCTACATTACCGGAACATGAAGGCCCGTATACCATCAAAGCCGACTTACCCGGTGGCGGCACGGTCGGCTGGC
>Ga0316585_10000046_pt1 | contig 19073 bp, 14 predicted proteins | sample S_170502SCrBrC_D_FD_204517 | JGI IMG/M metagenome (GOLD analysis project Ga0316585, IMG submission 204517) | Rhizosphere microbial communities from salt marsh grasses in Alabama, United States - S_170502SCrBrC | ecosystem: Host-associated > Plants > Roots > Rhizosphere | place: USA: Alabama...
AGGTCTACGATGAAATCAGCCAGGTGAGCTGTTGCCAATGGTTTATCTAAAGCCTTGGCCGCCTTTCCCATTTCTCCCAGGCGGTCCGCATCTTCAAGAAGGCCGCTCACCACCGGCAGAAGCTGCCCATGAATCGTTTCATCTGTCAGCTGTTCTGCCGCACCACGTTCTGTCAGGTAATCAGCATTCACTTTCTGATAACGCCAGGCAAAAGTGAGCGGCACCAATACGGATGGCAGACCGAATGCCGGAGCTTCGCCTAACATACTCGCTCCTGCCCGGGCGACAACCAAATCGGCCGAGCGGAATGCAGCACCCATTCTTTTGTGCAAGTAGGAAAACGGCCGATACCATCGCCGTTGTTCATTGGTCAGCGTATTCAGATTTGTTTCTACTTCCGGCCAGGTGAGCGTGCCGCTGACGTGAATCACCTGGTAATTCTTTAATAGTTCCGGCAAGATTCCCATCAGCGCGCGGTTGATGTTTTGCGCGCCGCGGCTGCCACCAAATACAAATAAAGTCTGGCGGCCTGGTGCAAGGTCAAATTGAGCCAACGCCTCTTCTTTTGTCAGCCGTAATGCCGCCCGTATCTCGTGTCGTACGGGATAACCGGTTACAACAAGTTTCTCAGCGGGCACAAAGGCAGCTGATCCATCCGTTGTCGCGGCAATCTTGGGGGCCAAAGGCAGTGTAAACTTGATACTCGCTCCTGGTTCGATATCAGGCAGGTAAATACCAATCGGTACGCCTTGCAACCAGGCCGCAATAGCAATCGGTGGGGCCATATAACCACCAGTCATGAACATAACATCAGGTTGAAATTCCCTAATCAGTCGAATCCCTGTGCCGATACTCCAGGCAAGTCTGGCAGCATTGGGAAGCGACTCACGCGGCGAAACACCAACGATCGCCCCACCCTTAATCGTTTCCAGGCGAATGCCGGTAGAGGGTATGAGCTGTTCTTCCATTTCACCGCTGGTTCCAATCCATAGAACATGCTCGCGATCGAGCCCTTGTGCTTCAAGTTCAGAGACAGCAGCCAATGCCGGATAAATTCCGCCACCCGTACCACCTGCACAGACCAGTAATTGCATTGATTTACTCAACATATGCGGTGAAACATCCAACTTAAGCACACCATCTCGCATCATCATTTATTTACGCCAAGCTCGTCCAGCATCATCCCAATCAATTTCTATTAACTTCCCGTCTTGGGTTGAGGCCGTTTCATGATTGACGAATCTCGTGAAACATTCAATAAGACGCCCGCACCAATAATTGACATAACAAATGCCGATCCACCATAGCTTATAAAAGGCAACGCAATACCCGTCACCGGTACGACGGCCACGATTACGGCGATATTCAGGAGCGATTGATAAACCAACCAGCAAGTAATACCAATCGCCAGTAAAGCGCCATACCCATCGCGGGCTTGATTGGCCACCTTAAATCCTCGCCAAACCAGGATTGCCAGGAGTAAAAGAATGGCAACCGCGCCGACCAGCCCAAATTCCTCGGCGAAAAGTGCATAGGCGCCGTCTGTATGTCCTGCCGGAAGCGGCAAAAACTTTTGTGTTCCCTGCCCTGGTCCAACTCCAAAAAGACCGCCATTGGCTAAGGCGACTAAAGTCTGTTTCACCTGATAACCGCCATCCATCGGATTCTGGAGGGCTAACAGGAAGCTTTCCCAACGCGTTTGCGCATGGGAAAATGCAAACACAAGCAGGATGAATACAGCGCCTCCTAAGATAATGGCCAGGATGAATTGCTTTAGATCGGCGCCGGCGATAAAGAACAGCGTGAAACTGACGAGGGCAATCAAGACGGCCGTACTAATATCAGGCTGCCGAACGATCAGGCCGCAAACAAAGCCAACGATAACCGAAAAGGGAACCAGTCCATAAGTCGCCACCTTGATACGTTCGCCCTTACTGGAAAGCCAGTGGGCCGTATAAATGATGGTGGCTAACTTCGCCAGTTCCGACGGTTGAACCGAGCCGCCGAGGAGCGTGCGCTTCGCGCCAAACGCCACTTCACCAACGAACAGAGTTGCCACTAAACCAATCAGAGCAACCGCAAAAATAAAGATCGAGAATTTCCGTAAAATGTGATAGTCGAGAAGAATGACCGCCAAAAAGCCGCCAAGGCCAATCAAACCGGCCAGCAGCTGGCGGCGAATATAATAACCCGTGTCGCCATCGTACTTCCACCAACTCAGATCGAAGGTTGTGCTGTACACTGTAAACAGGCCGATAAGAATCAAACCGGCGATCGCCAGCAGAAGCCAGTAATCAATATGAAACATCAGCTTGGGATGTACGCGATAACCCCTCTTTTTTATTACATTGACTGTAGTCATATCGCTTTCCTCTGATCCGTATCGATTTCTGTTACAAGCATTCTGAAGTGGCGGCCTCTCTCCTCAAAATCCTGGTAGGCATCATAACTGGTGCCGCCGGGAGACAACAGAACGATATCTCCTTCTTCAGCGACGGCCGCCGCGAGGTGAACGGCCGACGGTAGATCCTCCACACGTGAAATTTGCAAAGATCCGCCTTGGGACTTATTTTCCTGCTCAAGGCGATTCATCAACATCTCTGTAAGTGCCCCAAACAAAATGACGTGTTTCACCTGTTTTGTAACCTGGCTGGCCCAGGCGTCCCAAACCATGTTCTTGTCTTTACCCCCGGCCAGCAAAATAAGGGGTTCATCGTACGAAGCCAAAGCGGCGAGAGCTCTTTCAGGTGCTGTGGCAATGGAGTCATTGACATATTGCACACCATTTATAGTTTTCACCAATTCGAGGCGATGAGGTACGCCGTTGAACTGCGTGATTGCCACCGCCATTGCCGAAATAGGAATATCTATTGAGTCGGCAAGCGTCACCGCTGCACATACATTGCTGAGGTTATGCAGGCCGCGTAATTTGATATCGGCCATCGAAATAACAGCCTTTTCCTGATCCTCTGATAGAGAGCGCAGCCAGACGAAACCATCGCGCACAAACGCGCCGTCACGCACTTCACGTTCGATGCTAAATAAACGCAAGCGGCCCTTCGTAAGCGGCGCCAATTCCATCGCCCCGGGATTATCCGCGGACAAGACAGTAATTCCTGTCTCATCCTGATAACGGAGAATATTGGCTTTTGCGTGGCTGTAAGCAGCCATTGATTCATGACGATCCAGATGATTGGGCGTGATGTTCAATACCGCCGCAACCGGTGGACTGTACTGCCAAATCTCCAACTGAAAACTGGATAATTCCTGCACGACGACATCGCCGGGCTGCATCTCTTCAAGATCGGCGATCAAAGGACGGCCGATATTCCCACCTACCCATGTACGCCGGCCGGCGGCTCGGGCTATTTCTCCCAACAGTGCTGTTGTTGTTGATTTGCCTGCCGACCCAGTGATACCGACGATCCCTGCCGGGCAGCGTGTCGCAAATTCCTGGGAATCGTTACTGACGGTTATATTTTGCCGGCGTGCCGCTTGAACAAGCGGTATATTGACCGGTACGCCGCCGCTAACAACAAGCAGGTCGGTTCCTTCCAACAAACTCAGCGGATGATTCCCCAAGACATATTCAATTTCCAAGTCCTGCAATGCATCCATGCTATCCTGCAATTGATCCGGTGAGCGCAAATCCGAAATTATCACCTTAGCCCCGTTCTGCGCTGCGAATTGGGCGAACGCCTTTCCCTGGCGCGCAAAGCCCAAGATAACGATTTGTTTGCCGGTCAGATCCTTGTTCATACGTCATAAACAGCCAACATATCGCCTAAATAATGGCTAATGAAATTCCAATCATGGCCGAGAGGATTGCTACAAGCCACCATCTCTGCACAATTTGTGTTTCACTCCAACCAAGCAGTTCAAAGTGATGATGGAGCGGGGCCATCTTAAAAAGTCTCTTCCCGCCGGTTGACTTAAAATACAATACCTGCAAGGTTGTTGACGCCATCGTGGCATAGGGTACCAAGGCAATGATCGGTAAAATGAGCCATTGATTGGTCATTAAGGCGACAACGCCAAGCGATCCACCCAGTGCTTGAGCCCCAACATCTCCCATGAACATTTGCGCCGGTTTGGCGTTGTACCATAAGAAGGCAAAGCATGCTCCGACCGTGATAAAACAATACGTAACGAGAAATTGTTGATCCTGCCAAACGGCGATAATTCCGTAAGCAATAAAAGCCGTCGCTGAAATGATGCCGGCCAGTCCATCAAGCCCGTCAGTCAAATTAACCGCATTCGCCGTACCCGTGATGAGAATTGTCGCAATGGGTATATAGATGATTCCAATGTCGATCAGAACGGGTACAGTCGGGACAGCCATATATCCATGTCCACTATTGACGACCCAATAAAGTGCCGCCGCCGCGATCAAGGCGATACCTAACTGGAACCAGATCTTTACCCGGGCCGGCATACCCTCTCCTGGACGCAGACGGAATCCTTGATAGTCATCAATTGCTCCCAGAATGGCATAAGCAATTAAAACACCTAAGGGAATAGCGACACTTTCGGCAATATCTCGAGCCTGGACCAACTGAACGATGTTAACAAGGATGCTTAACAGAACAATGGACCCAACAATAAGGATGCCGCCCATTGCCGGGGTGCCGGTTTTAGCCATATGGCTGGATGGACCATCAATCCGAATCTGTTTACCAAGGCCCATGCGTCGCATCAACTCGACCAGAGGGCCACCCCAGATTACAGCCATGAGAAAAGTAAAGCCTCCAAGTGTCAAAGCAAAAGCCATTAATTAGCCCTGCCGATTGCTGCTACAATGCGATCCATGCGCATACCGAGCGAACCTTTAACGAGGATCATGTCCCCTTCAACAATTATTTGCTCTAGAATCGGTATCGCATCCGTCGCTTCTTCTACCCATATAACCGATTTGGCCGGCATCCCTACAATTTGTGCTTCCTCGGCGATAACCATGGCTCTAGGTCCGACGGCAACCAGCAAGTCAGCCACATCAGCAGTGCGCCTGCCTACCAAACGGTGCGAGTGCTCCTCGGCATCTCCTAGTTCTAACATATCGCCCAAGACGGCGATGCGACGGCCGTTGAGTTCAGAAAGCAGGTTTAAAGCTGCAAGCGCTGAGTCAGGACTCGAGTTGTAGGTGTCATCAATAATGGTTGATCCATTTGGTCCCGGAACCGCCAGGATGCGAAATTGCGCCGTGCTGGCTTCACCAAGACCGGCGGCAATTTCTTCCCACGATAAACTCTCGACCAAGCCAACGGCCGTTGCCCGGAGGGCGGTGTGGACGCTATGTCTGCCAAGCATTGGAATACCCATAGAAAGCGATTCATTCCCGCAGTGGAGGGTGAAACGAATCCCGTCTAATCCCATTGAATGAATGTTGTCCGCCCAAACATCGGCATTGCTGTCCAACCCATAGGTGAACACCTGCGCACGTGTATGTTCAGCCATACCCATCACTCTCAGATCGTCATAATTCAGGATAGCCGTCCCATTCTCGGGTAATGCTTCAACCAGTTCTTGCTTCGCTTCGACGATCTTCTCCATACTACCGGCCCGTTCCATATGCACCGGACCAATGATCGTAACAACCCCAATTTTCGGGTGGGTCATCTCACATAATCTTTCGATTTCGCCTACTGTATACATCCCCATTTCCAGGACAGCGCGCTCATGTTCCGGACGCAGGTCAAATACTGCCGCCGGCAGTCCAAGGATGCTGTTGCGATTCCCCGGAGATTTGAAAGTGTTAAAGCGCTGTGAGAGCACCGCATGGGTCATCTCTTTAGTTGAGGATTTCCCTACACTTCCTGTAATCCCGATGACCTGCACATCAAATTGAGCGCGCCACAAGGCAGCCGCCTTTTGCATCGCTTCAACACTGTCATCTACAAGAACAGATACAGGCAAATGGCCATCCCACTGCTCAATCGCCTCTCTTCCTTCGCCGGCAATGTTCACAACGGAGGTCTCTAAGTCCTCCGAAATTCGTTCGGTGACGGCTGCGATTGCACCACGCTGAAATGCATCGGCGATGTAATCAGCCCCATCGACATTTTCTCCTTGCAGAGCAACAAAGAGACTGCCCGGAATCGCCTCGCGGCTGTCAACAACAACGTTGGTAATCAACGGTTCCTGTTCTGTCCGTTCGTAATCTAAGAGCGCCTCAAAAAAATAACCTAAAGAGGGTTGCATCTACTTATTCATTAATCCTCGCTGCCAGGACATCTCCTTGAAGGCGGATGTTATCCGGTGGGATGTCAAGCAACACTACTAATTCAGGAGCCAGTTCAGCGAATGTCGGGGCGGCTGATTGGGAACCCCAGTAAACATTCGGCCGATCGAGCTTTATGTAGACTAATATTTCCGGATCATCGGCGGGCAACCAGCCCACAAACGTGCCGATCGCATCATCCGGCAGATAAATTCCATTTTCAGCAATCTGGGCTGTCCCTGTTTTTCCGGCCACTGTATAACCGGGAACCTGAGCTTGAGGAATCGCCGTATTAAGGGCATTTGTGGCCATCGCTGTCAGCTGTTGTGCGGTCTCAGCGCTAACGGGCTGGCTAATGACGACCGGTTTAGTCACCTGAACACTGTCCCCGCGATGAATTTCCTTCACCAGATAGGGCTGCATCATTTTTCCTTCATTCGCCAATGCTGAAAGCGCTGCAACCATTTGAATCGGTGTAACAGCAATACCCTGGCCATAGGCATTCGTGGCCAGGAATGATTCCTCCCAATACGGGCTGCCGGGTAAAGGCATCAGTCCATTAGCTTCGGCCACAAGGTCAATACCGGTTGGCTGCCCATAACCAAAACGTTGTAAGTAACTGTAATAGTTATCTGTGCCCATCCATACAGCCAATGTCGCTGCACCGACATTCAAAGATTGGGCCAGCAGTGTGGTCATATCTACCTGTCCGTGCGCCATACGCGTCCAGTTTACGGTTTTGTGACCACCGACATATAGTTCACCTGTATCATAATAAGTAGAGTCCGGTGTAACCGTACCTGAGTCCAGAGCCGCGGCCATCGTGATCAGTTTCATTACAGAGCCCGGTTCAAACTGATCGCTGACAATGGGATTCTTGATCGTTTCCGTTTCAACATCGAAGAAATTATAAGGATCAAACCCGGGTTCGCTGGCCATCGCCAGAATCTCTCCAGTTTTCGGATTGATAACGATGATCTCGCCCTTAGTACAATCGTATAGATCAATAGCCTCCCGAAGATGACGCTCAACGACATACTGTACTGTCCGGTCAATAGTGAGTACCAGATCAGATCCCTCGCGCGCACTGGCGTCGGGCTGAACTTCCAAGGGTGAAATATAGTACTTTTGGCTTGCTGCTTCGCCGGCGAGTTCACGGTCATAAAACCCCTCAAGGCCGGATCGGCCGTGCCCCTCAAAGTTAACATAACCAAGGGTTTGACTCATGAGAGATTTTTGTGGGAAGTATCGGCGGGGCAGCGGCTCGATCTGAAGGCCATCATTGTCGGGTAAATTGCGCACCGTTTCGGCTATCTCCGGAGAAACACGGCCGGAAATTAGTACATAAGGCCTTTTGGACTGCAGCTTGGCTAATAATTGGTAGGACGGCACTTCAAGAATTGGCGCCAACTCCGTCGCCAATTCTTTCGGTTGGGTCACCATATTCGGAGAAGCTCCGATTTGATAATCAGCGCCATTCGCTGCCAGTACTGCTCCATTGCGGTCGTAAATCACGCCACGATTTGGCCACTCGATTCTATCGTACTCACCCGACCCATAGGCCATGGTCTCCTCGCGGTCAACTACCTGAAATTGAATCAGGCGCGCGATGATGACGAGGCTGAAGACACCCATTACGGTCGCAACGAGCAACAATCTCCGGCTTTGACTTCTATTCACCTGACTCACCTCGCATCAAATCATCAAGTCGTTCTTGCAAGACAAGATGCAGCGCCTCCTGAATCGTATCCACAGGCTCTGCTATTTTCTCTTGAGTAACAGGAGAAAATGCCTTGGCCGCGGCCGTTTCCGGATAATCGGGAATGATCAAATATTCGGTGTCAGCAGCAGTGGCTGGAACAAAACCCAGCTTGTCCATTTCCTCATACAGGGTATCCAATGACTGTGCTTCAGCGATATCCCGTTTTATCCCGGTATTCACTCCCTGTATGTCCGAGAGATCAAATTCCAACTGCTGTACATGACGGCCGACCGCGGCCACTTTAATAGTTTGACTCAGGTAAATAACACCAACCAATGCCAGAATTAGAAGAATAATTCCCCAACTCATAGCGGCTTGGGCTTCGGTAAGTTTCCCAATCCTGCGCATAAGCTCGCGCGTCTGCCGGGCGGATTTATTTACAGTTGTTGTATGCTGGTGTTCGTGGACCATCTTTAACCAAATCCATTGTTGTCGCTGCTTCTTGTCCCTCGTAAAAGATTTAAAGGTCAATGGTTTCAACAGCTAAAGTTTTTCAATAACCCGTAAACGGGCGCTGCGGCTTCGAGGATTTGCTGATACCTCATCGGCCGAAGCCTTTACTGCTCGGCGGGTGATTAACCGCACCTTTGCACGAACGTTACAATTACAGATAGGCTGTTCCGGAGGGCAGATGCAATCTTTACTAAGATCTCGGAAAGTATGTTTGACGATCCGGTCTTCTAAAGAATGAAAACTTATGATTGCTAAACGCCCGCCGGGTTCCAATACATCGATTGCTGCTTCTATGCCTCTTTCTAACTCTACCAGTTCATCATTAACTGCGATCCGAAGTGCCTGAAAAACCTGAGTCGCCGGATGGATACGACCTCTTTGCCCTATTTCTGCCTTAATCAAATCAGCTAGAGCCGCCGTTGTGTGTAGCGGCCTGTTAGCCACAATTGCCTGGGCAATCCGTTCAGAGCGATTTACTTCTCCGTAACGTTTAAAAATCGCCACCAGCTCATCTTTTGTTAAGTAATTAACCAGATCCGCTGCCGTGGCCTCTGACGATGAGTCGAATCGCATATCCAGAGGACCTTCTTTTAAAAATGAGAATCCTCGCGATCCATCTGCTAATTGTCTTGAGGAAAGGCCCAGGTCAAGCAAAACGCCTTTCACAGCAGTAAAACCGTTTTCCCTTGCCAGTTTATCCATCATCGCGTAGCTGGTATTTAGGTAGACTACGCGCTCACCAAATCTTTCTAAGCGGCGACGAGTAAACTGAATTGCCTCCAAATCGCGATCAAAGACCAAAACGCGCCCATCAGGCGCGGATGCCTCCAAAATTCCGGTTGTGTGCCCTCCTGCACCTAATGTGCCGTCAATATATTGACCGCCTGGCAGCGGCACCAGTAAATCCAGTACTTCAGTGTATAAAACGGGAATATGAGTGCTCTGATCCATCAAACGTGTGTTGATTTAGCAACATGCTATACTTATGGACCTTACGAGTGCTATCAGATTCCCAAATCCTGCCAGCGCTCAAAGTCGTCATTGTTTTCAATATCATCGCGAACCGGATTCCAGGAATCAGCATTCCAAATTTCGGCGTAGTTATACATACCTATGATCACAGCTTCATCACCCAAATTGGCGAATTCACGGAGCGTTGCCGGTATGAGTATCCTACCTTGGCGATCAGGAACCAGGTCTGTCGCACCTGAAAAAACGCGGCGACTAAATGCACGGGCGCTGCGGTCTGAAATTGGTATTTTGGCGATCTTTTGCGCCAGCTCTTCCCACTCGGTCAAGGTGAATACCAACAAGTTCCTATCCAGGCCACGCGTAACAACCAACCCCGCAGCCAGATCGCCACGAAATTTGGCCGGGATAGTCAGGCGTCCCTTTTCATCAATGGTATGTGTGTATTCACCTAAAAACATAACTCACCGGAAGGAGCGGATAGGGAATTAGAACATTTGTTCTTGATGACCCATTTTAGCATAAAAATTGAGGGCGCGAGCACTACAATGCCCCACCTTGCACCACTTTCCGCCACAACTGGCCATAGTATACACCAAAGACTAGTCATAACAAAAGCCGGATTTCAATTTTTTAAGGTCGAATCCATGTGTTTAGCGGGCATCCATGCGTGATTCGCTGTGGTACAATGGGTTGGAACCATTTATTTTTTGCATAAAATAAATCATGGGTACTCGCAAATAAATATGGATACAGAAATTCTTTCAATCGCAATTTTGCTGATCCCGGTGGCTATCATATTGGGTTCCTGGTTATGGTCTCGATCACATCAGAACACACAGCGTGAGTTAACGGCCGAAACTTTAGAGCAAAAGACCCTCGAGAGTTACATCGACCGCGTTGCGGACTTGGTCCTAAACTGTAATCTCACCACAAGCAATGAAGATGATGAGATCAGGACCGTCACACGTGCGTTAACGGCCAATACATTGCGCAACGTCAATGCTGAACGCAAGGGTTTCATCGTCCATTATTTATATGATTCCTCCTTATTGAAAGTAGGAGCACCAGTTATTAACCTGCGTATGTTAGATCTTGCGGGGGCCAACCTGTCCCGGTTCAATTTGTCCGAAGTGGGTCTTCAAGGGGCACAATTAACTAAGGCGAATCTTAATGAGGCTGACATCAGCCAATCAGATCTGCGTGCCGCAGAGCTACCAGGGGCGACCCTGGTTAAAGCAAATCTAAAAGGCACTTATTTGCGAGGCGCAAATCTCCAAAAAGCAAATTTCACAAACGCTGAGTTGGCCGGCGCAACTTTTTCTAAAGCAGATCTGAAAGGCGCAAATCTCCAGGGAGCCAACCTTGAGAATGCAAACTTTAATGACAGTGATCTTAGTGGTGCGAATTTAAAAGGCGCGAATCTGCGCGGGGCAAAACTTCGTAGTGCCATACTTGTGAAAGCTAATTTGGAAAGCGCGAATTTGAATATGGCAAACCTGCATCACGCGGATTTGAATGAGGCCATACTCGAACACAGCACTTTAAATGGCGCGAATCTCAGTAATGCTAAGGCGGATAATATCAAGAGCCAAAAGGCATCTTACAGCGGTGCTGTGATGAATGATATCTCGATGGCTGGTGCAGATTTGCGGACGGCTGACTTGAGCATGGCTAATTTACGCGGAGCGAGTCTAAATGCAGCCAATTTGCAAGGCAGTCAACTACGAGATGCGATCCTCGGCCGGGCGAATTTAAGTGGGGCGGTTTTGAAGGGAGCAAAACTAAACCGAGCGAACCTCAGTCTGGCCAATTTGCGCGGGGCTAACTTGAGTAAAGCCGTCTTGGAAGATGCAGGGTTGAGTGGTGCGGATTTGCGCAACACCGTTTTGCGGGGAGCAAACTGTCGTGGATCTGTTCTTCGAGGAGCAATCCTTGGTGGTGCGGATTTAAGCAATTCAGATTTAAGTATGGTCAATCTGCGTTGGGGAAATCTGACCAATGCACGTTTACGGGGCGCCGATCTTAGTAAAGCTGATTTAAGTGAAGCCGAAGTGACTAAAGAACAATTAGCAATGGCGAAATCATTAGAAAAGGCCATTATGCCGGACGTTGTTTCCCCAGCCCAACCCCCGTTAATTGTGGGAACTCCCTCACGAGAACAACCATCGGAGTTCAGCAAACCCCAGGAGACCGATAAAACCTCAGCCAAAGAAGAACAGTTAACGTAACCAGGATTTGTTCTTTGGAAATTATTTGCTAATTCCAGTCAAGCCCACTTCTCATCTGCCAGTATTGCTGCGGTTTTTCTCTGAGAGCGGCTAACAATTCATCAAGCCAATCCCCTGCCTTGACATCGAATGCCTTCACATTGGACACGATGTGCTCAACCTGAGCAGCGCCGCTTAATACCACATCAACCCACGGCTGGGCTAAAACGGCCGCTAATGCCAGTGCGTCAATAGTTGTATCAAGCGCTTGCGCACTGCTTTCTAACAGCGCACGTTGTTTCTCAAAAGCGGGATCCAGGTTCCTGTCCGTGAGCCGGCCGTTCGCCACAGCTTCCTTAATAACAACGCCCATCCCTGCCTCATGAGCCTGGCTTAAAGTGTCGCCGGCCTCCTGCGCTAATAAATTCCAGGTCGCCTGAACTGCCGAAAAAAGAGGCTGGCCGCCATACTCGATTTCCATCGCTCGCAGCAATATTTCCGATTGCGCCGGTCCGCTCATAGACATACCAATTGCCAACCCGCTATCACGAAGCTCGGCCAACCTGGAAAGAACCTGGTCGTTCTCCAAAACCCCGCTCTCAAGCGTGGCCGAATGAATCTGATAGAGATCTAGCTGTGCGCCTAGCAAGCTGCGGCTTTCAAGAATTTGGCGATTTAATACAGCCAATGAGTGCTCCTTAATTTCGTGATGCTCGGCTGTTACATTCCAATCGGCCGTATAGGTATATCCCCATTTCGATCCCACAGTAACGGATTGCGGATCGATATCGCGAAAGGTCAGCCATGAGGCCAGGAAGTTCTCCGCTCTGCCATAGGACCGGGCCGCATCAAAATATCGGATACCCAAATCCCAGGCCGCATCCAGGACTTCGTGAGCATGCTCTTCCATTGCCTTAATTTCATAATTGCTTTCAAGATCATCAGCATGACCCAAATTTATGTAGCCGGGTCGCCCCAGGGCAGCCAGACCCAAACCCATGCGCGTGACCGGTAATTGGCTCCGGCCGAGTTCTATTGTTTCCATATTAATATCCTTTATGTATCGAAGTGAAGAGGAAATAACCCAGCGGCATAGACGAGCTCCTCAACGATATTCATTAGCGTGCTATGGCCTTTTGTAGTTTAGCTGATGCCCATTTTCGGACCAACTTACCTTAAAATACCGATCACGAAAGGGCCAGGTAATCTTTACCATGCAAGCGGTGATCAATTTTTTGCCAGATTATTTCCAGATGCTCTTCATGCTGAACATAGTCAAGGCCATTCGTATCAATTGTCAAAACGGGGCTGAGAGAGAATTCCGCGGACCAAGATTCATAAAATCCATTTAACCGCTCCAGGTAACTATCCGTTATTCCTTTCTCGTAAGCACGTCCTCGTGAAGAAATTCGACGACGTAAGGTCGAGACTGATGCACTAAGGTAAATAACAAGGTCTGGTGGCCGAAGCAAAAGCGAAAGTGTTTGATACAGGTCTTGGTAGCATGTCCAGTCCCGCTCACTCATATCTCCCTGCTCAAAGAGATTACGCGCAAAAATCTCAGCATCTTCATAAACACTGCGATCCTGGATAATCGATTGTGGCTGCTGCAGTAAATAATAGTGCTGCTGTAAACGCCTTGAAAGAAAAAACACCTGCGACTGAAATGCCCAGCGGCGCATATCCTTGTAAAAGTCAGCCAGATAAGGATTTTCAGTTACAGCCTCATAAACGGGCTCCCATCCATTACGCTCTGCTAACAGTCTCACTAAAGTAGATTTACCGACACCGATGTTACCAGCAATCGTAATAAAGTATTTCGTCATAACTTCGCTTTCCTTGATCTTTGGCTCATTAGGTGAAAAGAATACTCCGCCAGGATACGCAGTAGTTCATGACGAATTATAAGAATAAATCCGGCATATGTCATTGGCTCCCCCAGGTGAATTGTCCTATTGGGGCAAGCGGAATAAATTATCTTGTATTTGGTATTTATTAATAATTTGAGAAATTTTCTCCCATTCAACAAAAACAGAGATATTATATTATTAGGTTTCAGAAAGTTATTGCCTGCTTTGATACAAGGCCAACCCAATTGGACTTTTTCCGGGAGAACATCATGCGCGTATCTATTGATAGAAATCTTTGCAACACGAGCCTTCCCTTTTGTCAACGCTGTTCAGCGGCATTTATCCGTAACCCAGGAGGCGAAGATCGCCTGTGCATAATGGATATCGAAGATGACGGCAAAGACACGCTGACACTGCACATGCTCACCGACGGCCGTGAACTAGAGATTGAGCTGAATGATAAATTACAAGACTTAGCCGGCGTCGAAGGATGGGAAGCACTCGCCGATTTTGATCCTACGCTTTTCAGAAGTGGCGCGAATCAACGCTGGGCGGAAATTCGCCATCTTCCAGCCGATCACGCCATCCATTGAAAGAAAATATTCCTTATTTTCTCATTCAATGAATGACTAAAGTTTTAATAACCCAACTGCATATCCAACGTTATCTGAAATCCGAAATATCAGGTAACTTGGCCTCCTATTCCCCTGGATCTAAGAACCACACCTGCATGGCGAATGCAGCGTTTTCAATCAGACCTCCCAGAATTTTATAAACAGGCAGCCTAATAATCGCATCATGTAGAGCTTTAGGGCATACCTGTTATAATCCACCCGTAGAATGCAAGAACCGCCAAATAAAAACCGCCGGCAGGTCTGGCTAGGTATTTTGCTTAGCCTTATCTCATTAGCAGCCATCTTCTTCTTCATCAAACCGCAAGAAATTCTATTCGCTTTGCAAACGGTTCGATATGGCTATCTCATTTTTACCGGACTGGGGATCATAACCTTTCTCGTTATAAGAGCGATTCGTTGGCGCTACATGTTGGATAACGACGCCCCATGGAGAACTGTCTTCCATATTCAAAATATCGGTTACCTGTTGTCCGCGGTATTACCGCTGCGCATCGGTGATGTTGCCAGGGCTGTTCTGATAGGGAGCGTTCCTCCTATCACAATCGCCCGGGGTATTTCCACGATGGTCGTGGAGCGCATTTTGGATATGCTGTTTATCATTGCCCTGCTGCCATTCGCCCTTTCCGGTGTTGAGCATATGCCGGATTGGATGCGTGCCGGAGCTCAAGGAATGGGCCTGATTGCCATTGTCGGCATCATTGTGCTCATCATCGCCGCAAAGCAGCGCGAAAGAGCTGTCCGATTCGTAGAACGCATACTGGACTTCATCCCTTTTCTCAATACGGCCGCTTGGACCGCGCGAGCTGATAGTTTTCTGGCCGGCTTAGATAGTCTTACAAACTTTAAGGATGCTGCCTGGCTCATCATGTTAACAGTTGCTACCTGGCTGCCGATCATTCTTGCTTATTACGCCATGTTACGGGCCGTCAATCTGCAACCCAGCCTCATTATGGCCTCCTTCGTCGTTTGTGCCGCAGCCCTGAGCGTCGCCCTGCCTTCTTCCCCTGGACAAATTGGTGTCTTTCATGCCGGAGTCATTGCTGCTTTACAGGTTTGGGGACAACCCGAAGCGCAAGCAGCAAGTTTTGCTTTTCTCTATCATGCTTTGAATATGGCGATCATGATCGGTTTCGGCATTGTTGGCATATTCGCAACCGGTTCAACCTTCAAGCAGGTCGTTGCTTCAACTCAAGAATTCATGAATAGAGAAAAGGTTGAAAAACCAGTGAGTCATTGAAATTGGGAAAGTGTATAAAGGGATGCTAGCTATTAAAATCAACCCTTCCGTCATACATGGAAAAGAATAACCTTAATGAAAGTTCTTGAAATACTAACTTATTATCGCCCCTGGGTAAGTGGGCTGACAATATACGTTGAACGTCTTAGCAAAGCGCTTGTTGAAAAAGGGCATGATGTCACTGTATTAACCTCCCAATATGATCCGGAGCTGCCTCGTTTCGATGTAATCGATGGTGTTAAAGTCGTGCGCATTCCCGTCGTCATGCGTGTCAGTAAGGGCGTAATCATGCCCGGATTCGGACCAATGGCCTGGAAATTGGCTCCGCGTTCAGATGTCATTCATCTCCACCTTCCGCAATTTGACGCTCCTGGAGTCGCCTTACGAGGGCGTTTATTACATAAACCGGTGGTGCTCACTTATCATTGCGATCTGCAATTACCGTCGGGGACATTTAACAACTTGGTTAACCGCGTGGTACTGAATTTAAATGAAATCGCTGGAAAGCTGGCTGATACTGTCGTTACTTATACACGTGATTACGGAGTCAATTCCCCTTTCCTTTCACAATTCGTTGACGATAAGTTGGTTATTATTCCTCCTCCGGTAATGTTGGATCAGGCTGATGATGATGCCCTACAGTCTTTCCAGGCTAAATACAGGACTGGCGGCCAGCAGATAATAGGTGTTTCCGCGCGTTTAGCAGCAGAAAAAGGAATAGAGGTTCTGCTCAAGGCTCTACCCATCATACTGAAGGAATTTCCCAATGCGCGTGTTCTACACGCCGGCCCGTATCAGGATATCATTGGTGAGGAAGCTTATGCCGCCCGGTTAGCCCCTCTCTTCAAGAAATTCAGCGATAACTATACTTTGTTAGGTACATTACACGGAGAAGAATTGGCTGCGTTTTATGCCAGCCTTGATGTTCTTTGCATTCCCAGCCTGAACAGCACCGAGAGCTTCGGCCTCGTGCAGATTGAAGCAATGCGCAATGGTGTACCGGTGGCCGCGTGCAATTTGCCGGGCGTACGCCAACCGGTTACGATGACGGGGATGGGTGAGGTATCAGCGGTCGGCGATCACGAAGCGCTTGCAAAAGCGATCATCGACATTTTGCGAGATCGCCAGAAATATGTTCGGGATGTAGAACTCATTTCAACAAGTTTCGATCCGCAGCAAACTGCGGACGATTATGTATCGCTGTTTGAAAACCTCCTTCATCATCGGCAGGGCAAATTAACGGCCGAGCCACAGGTATATAACCGTTTACGCGCCATGCGAGATAAAATGGCCGGAGAAAAGTCGGGATAACAGCCAGTGACCGATTCTGATACCCCAACACTCAGCGAAAACAGTGACGATCTTCTCTGGCGTCAGCTGAAAACAATTCCCGCATTCCGCGCGTTACTACGCTCGGTCGAAGCGCGTTTTTATTCCGCCGTGTATTTTCCCCAGCCAATTCTTGATGTCGGCTGCGGAGATGGACATTTTGCAGAAGTTACCTTCAAAGAACGAATCACAGTAGGGATTGATCCCTGGTGGGGTCCACTAAGAAAAGCGCAGGCCGGCCAGAAGTATCTCCTTCCTTTGCAAGCGATGGGGGATTATCTACCTTATGCCGATCACACATTTGCCAGCGCTTTTAGTAATTCAGTCCTCGAACATATTCCAGATGTCCAACCTGTTTTAAACGAGGTAAGCCGCGTCTTGCAGCCCGGTGCTCCTTTTGTCATCACAGTTCCCAGTCATTATTTCACAGAGTTTCTCGGCGGCGCAGGAATATTCAACAATCTTGGTCTGGACGGCTTAGCCGAAACCTATCGCTCAGCATTCAATCGCATATCTCGCCACGCACATACCGATCCACCAGAAATATGGGGAGAACGCCTGACTCTAGCCGGTTTCACCATCGAACGCTGGCAGTACTATTTTTCTAAAGAAGCTTTACGTACGCTCGAAGTTGGGCACGCCCAAGGCCTGCCCTCGGCCGTTCTGCACGCGCTCACCGGCCATTGGATTCTTGGACCATGGGAAAGCAACCTGAGACGGACTGAACAGTGGGTACGGCCGTATTACGAGGAAGAGTTCCCCCAAGAAGGCGCTTACCTTTATTTCCTCGCACGTAAAAAATCAGACGGTGCACTGGATCCGGTTTTACCGCCACCCCAATCTTATTCGCTTATTGAACTTCAGGAACCGGCATCGACCACATCAGACATTACTGAAACCCAGGAAGAAGTACCAACAATAGCGGACTCCAGCTCGATTGAGCAGTCCACCGAACCAGAACCAGCTTCAACCGCTATAGAACAAGAGGTAGAACCCTCCAGCCGAAGACCGCATTATTTGATACCCGGATTATTAGTGGCGCTAACGCTCGCTTTTGCTTTCTTAGGCCAATCAGCGTTTCGCGCCGATCCCCAAGCACCTGCTGAGGGTGTCCGCTGGTTTGTCTTTAGCGCAGGCGCTTTGCTGCTACTTCTTTGGTTCAAGCGTTCAGCTGAAAAAACAGAACGGCGAAGCTGGCACTGGCCTGATATTTCGGCCGTTCCCATACAGCGCTGGTTTTATTTCCCTGCACTCCTGTTGGCCTTTTTCGCTTATCGTCTGGCTTCCTCAAGCGACCATTCAAACCCCATTACAGCCGTTGTCATTTGGATAACCGCCATCGTCCTGGCATTCTATTCATTGAGTCAGATTGAACACGTCGACAGGGAGCCACTTTCACTGAATCAGAAGGAAGCGCGACTATTTACATTTAAAGCTAGTGTGCTCTTATTCTTGGTCGCCCTGGTAATCCGGGTCTATGATTTGGCCAATCATCCATTCATCTTAAACGGGACAGAAGCCAGCATAGGTCTTGAGGCGCTTAATGTCCTTAGCGGTTTGCAAACAAACCCTTTTGGAACAGGTTGGTTAACCAACCCTACCCTACCTTTCTTTATGCTGGCAGTTCCAATTAAGTTACTCGGACCAACGGCCGAATCAATTCGCCTGTTATCGGCCGTTATCGGAGCAATCACAGTCCCCACCCTCTTCATCATGGGTCAGCGTTTGTTCAATCGATCCGCGGGTCTTGTCGCGGCGATTCTGCTGGCATGTTCACACTTTCATGTACACTACAGTCGATCCGGTCTAACAAATGCCTGGGACGCACTCCTAACGCTTCTAGCCCTCGGTCTGATCGCTGTCGCCTGGCAGCAATATCCAGTGCGAAATAGGCAAACCTGGCTGGTAGCCGGACTTGCCGTCGGTTTTACCACTTATCTCTATACCAGCTCCCATCTACTACCGCTTATGTTACTCGGACTATCGCTTGTCCTGATCATGCTAGATCTCAACATGGTTAAAAAGCAGTGGCGCCAGGGTCTGGCGATGGCCGCCCTGGCATTAGTCATTGCCCTGCCACAGATGCTGCATTACCAGGCTACTCCCGGCGTCTTTATGGAGCGGGCAAACGCGCTGGGCATATTGGACAATCAGAGCGGCTGGCTCAGTCAAGAGGCGGCACGGGTTGGCGCAAGCCAGCTCCAGGTTTTTATCGACCAGTTCTGGCAGGCAGCCCTGGCCTTTAACGCCACAGTCGATAGCGGCATATCATATGGGCCGCTTGTACCACTCCTCAATTTTCTTTTCGGGCTGCTGGCCGCGCTAGGCCTCATACTGGCATTTTTTAGACTGCGTCAAATTCGTTACAGCATTCTTGTTGTCTGGGTATCTGTTACCGTGATCTTTGCCGG
>Ga0316585_10000049_pt1 | contig 18889 bp, 20 predicted proteins | sample S_170502SCrBrC_D_FD_204517 | JGI IMG/M metagenome (GOLD analysis project Ga0316585, IMG submission 204517) | Rhizosphere microbial communities from salt marsh grasses in Alabama, United States - S_170502SCrBrC | ecosystem: Host-associated > Plants > Roots > Rhizosphere | place: USA: Alabama...
GTTTTGTCAGTAATAACTGAAATTCAGACTTCGTAAATTGGTTCATTTTTAACCACTAACATAATATTATGTGGAATTCTTCTTTTTGATAAGTTACCTTAATTCGAGACACTTTTAATCCAGCGAAAGGAATTTTCGATGACTGAGAATTTAATTGACTCCACATATCTTGCCATACACACAGTTGTTGCCCAAGTTGTGATATTAGTATTTTCTATTACCTCAATTGAGCGAAGGCCGAGGCTTGCCCGCCTCTGGCTGTGATGCCCTATATTCAAGGCATCAAGGGCGAAGCCGTAGTCGTCTACTGCGAGCCCTTGATAACAAAGGAAATGGGGTGTTATCGGCTTTCCCGAAGGGTAAACAAAAACGAGATAAAATAGAAGTATCCATATTTCACTGATGGTAGAGATATTAAAAACCAGCCGAATTAGCTAAACAATTATTGAAATAAATATATTATTATAGTTCTTGGTTTTGTTTACGTTCAATTAAGGTATTATTTTTCCCGCTTATATCTTTCAACTTCTTTACCGTCCGCAGATGTAACGGTCAGTACATCCCCTTGTAAAGAAAATGTTCCTTTAACAATCTCAGGAGGAGAATCCTGTCGAAAAATCTCAAGCCTTATATTTCCAGGTTCAATTAGCTTATATTTTCCGTTTACAGCCATTCCCTGATTATCAACAGCCTTGAATGTGCCATCTTTTTGAAATTCTAATGTGGCTGTCTTTCCAATTTCTTTCCACTGCCCAACTATATTTGGGGTATTTGCAGCACAAGCCAAAATAAAGGCAAGTGCGATGATAACAAATACGTAAAAAAGTTTAAATTTGTCTTTTTTCATATTTAAAGCCATCTAATGATATCGAAAGTGTGGATAACGGCGAGCTCACTGGCCGCCCCCAAGCCGTCAAAGAAAAAGCGCACCGCTGTTTCCGGTCCAGCGCAGCGTTTAGTTGGGCCTAAGCTCACTTTTAACTTGCTAAAATAAAATCAGCTTTGATACCCTGCAGCTTGCTGCAGGGAGATTCATAAATTAAATTCTTTCCTCATTGTTTTATTTTCTTATTTTTCATTAAGTCTGCTAACCCTGCAAAAGGATTATGACTAAAGTTATTATCCGAGGAGTCATCGCCAGACTCTATAGCATATGCATCGGCAACCTGTTCGCGAGCATGTTCATTTTCATGACAATAAATACACAACAATTCCCAGTTACTTCCATCAGGTGGATTATTGTCATGATTGTGATCTTTATGGTGCACTGTGAGTTCACGTAACCGCTTTCCACTGAACTCTCTCCCACAACGCCCACAAATTTTGGGAAAAAGTTTGAGAGCACGTTCCCGATAACTTTTTTCCCGTTCTTGTCGTATACGAAGTGCCTCTGCAACACTCCCCTTGATATCGCCAGTCTTGTTTGAGGACACGTGAAACCTCCTACTATATTTTATGACTATGGATGATCAGATAGGAGCTTTTAGGTTGCTCCTTTATTCACTTCTATCATGCCCAACGCCAAGGCCCATAGGCCGCGAGGTACGAGCGGTCCTATGTGAAGCCGTTTGTTATGCATTCTAATGAATAACATCAGTTTGCTGGCGGTATCCATTTCTACCCCAATTAACCTAAGGCAGGATACAGGCTCACGTAATTGCAAAAGTAAAAACTTTTTGGGGTATCTTGTGCTTCAATTATTATCAGTTGTAAGCCAGACGGGTCTTTTCATCATTCATCGTCGGTAGAATGATAGCCTGCCATTCATCGCTGTTCCATGTCCCAAGTTTTTCGTGTATCGTAAGATACTTTTCCGGTATGGGATGAGTGCCGTATACGACTTCAATACCATATTTCGTTTTGATGTAATCATGAAAATAGGTGATATGAGGGCATGGCGGATATCCGACAATCAGGCCGGTAGCCAGATGAATGATTTCAGCTCCGTTTGATTTCATTTCGTCCACGGCATATTCGATGTTACCCCCGGGGCACCCGTCGCAACTTGTATATCCAACAAGCTCGACTTCCATATCCCTGTATCTGCTGAATGCACCCTCACGGTTCTTGAGTGATCTGAAACATTTCCCCCCTCCACATCTCCGATAACGGTCACAAATAATTATCCCAAGCTTGTTTGTTTTTTTCATGTAGCCTCCTTTACATTGGAACATTGCGGATAACCAGCGGGCTGTTTATGTCAGGGATTGTTTTGAGCTATCAAGGTGATGGCCCGAATTTGTTCCCGTCTGGTTCATCCGCTGGTTCGCTTCAACGATAGATATGTTTTCGATGTCCAACTTTGACCACCCAGACCGTAAGCTCATCATCTTGAATCGAATATACGATACGGTACCACCCCTGACGCAGACGATATCTTTCCTGACCGGTCAGTTTTTCACAGCCTTTAGGGCGTGGGTTTTCAGCGAGTGCCTTTATACGGTTTAGAATTCTTTTCAGATCCTTTTTCGGAATGCTATCAAAGTCTTTCTGCACCGAATTCTTGAAGAAAAGTTTATATACGGCCATCTTTTTTTAGCCTCTTGACCATTTCATCGTAGCTAATCAGAGGTTCATCTGCCCTTTCATCAAAGGCCAGAAGATCCTCAGCATCTTCGGCAAGAGCCTCTTTGACAGCCTCATTTACAAGGTCAGATACTGATCGAGAAGTTTCAACGGCTTTAAGGCGTAACGCCTTATGCAAGTCAGGATCAAAGTAGATAGTGGCGCGTTTTGTTTCTGTTGCCATAATGTCACCTCCTATTGTAGTCAAAACATTATAGCGTTATAACGTTAATATGTCAACTTTTCATTGCAAGCGAACGCCCGGCTTCACGCGCGGCGGCTTTTTGCCGTCGCCGTGAAAGCCGTTGTGGTGAATTCAATTTTGGTGGTATTATCTCTTGCAGTTTACCAAATAAAGAAATCCTTAGCATTTCGCCAGGTGAATAGGTGAATAAAACCATGTCTTGCCTATTTCCAACGCAAAATCCCATGAATGCAGTTCCGTTTTCGTCCGCTGGATTAGTAGTAAACTCCTCAAGAATTCCGGGAACTATATGGTCATATTCCCTAATCCAATCAACATGTGAGAATGCCTCATCTTGGTTCTTTATATAAAAAACTTCAAATTTATCGGAGCTTTCATTAATTATTTCAAAAAGAGTTTCTACTTTGCTAAGTCCTGGTCTTTGCACCCAGTCAGCTGGCTTTCCAAAGCCATTTATTAAGGTCGTCACAAGAGGCCATCCAAGCCCTGATTGATAAATATCAAGCCGGCTATCGCTATTCCAGATTCGAAAAAAACCAGTTTCTTTTTCAATCAATTTCTCTTCTACCCAATTTCCCATTGTTCATCTCAGATTCATAACGCTGGAGCTGAGAAGTGCACCGGTTAAGGTGCATCTTTCTCCAGCGATTGTTGGGTTGTGTTTTTTTGACACTTAGCCAATCTTACTTTACACTATTATGTACATGTACAGGAGGTGCCCAATGGATGCTATAACATATACAGCTGCCCGGCAGAACCTTGCGAAAACAATGGAGAAAGTCTGCCAAGATCATTCACCGGTCATCATAACACGCAAAAAAAACGACTCCGTGGTCATGATGTCCCTTGAAGACTGCACGGCTCTTGAGGAAACAGCTTTTCTCTTGCGCTCCCCCAAAAATGCCCGACGATTAATAGAATCCATCGTCCAACTCGGCGAGGGAAAGGGAACTGAAAGGGAGCTTGCCGAGTGAAGCCGATCTTTTCCGATCATGCATGGGAGGATTATCTATACTGGCAAAAGAACGACAAGAAGATCCTCCGACGAATTAACAATCTAATCAAAGAGATCAAGCGCAATCCCTTTGAAGGAATCGGTAAACTCGAACCTTTGAAACATGCGCTTTCAGGTTACTGGTCACGGCGAATAAACGACGAACACAGAATCGTTTACAAACCAACACCCGACGCAATTCTTATAGACCAATTACGTTACCACTACTGATTAAATCACCCATTTCTGAAACCCAATGCCAGGTGTTAGCTGCTGTCGGAAGCGGGAGCGTAGCGCACGCTGGAGACAGTCAGCTGCATACCCTGGTTCGGCCTCGTCTGTCTCAAAGCCCACGGCTCCTCAATGGCTTTGCCAATTGGTCGGATACATGGTCATCAGACGTTCCTTCTCCGCCTTGGTCAGCGGAAAAAAGCGTTCGGTCTGCGACTGAAAATCTGCCGGGCGACAAGGAGCCGGACGACCACACATCAGCGTGGTCGGATCATCATTATGCCTCAGGCCTATCGCATGCCCTAACTCGTGAGCAATCACGTTGCGAACCACGTTGGGCAGCGTCAGGGGATAGATACGATGGCTCCTGATCCCTACCACGACTTTTGCCCCGGAAAGGGAGCGGGCCGCGAACGAAATGAAATCTCCCTCTGAGAGCACCACAATGAGATCGCCTGGCATGTTCTGGATGCTCACTGGAAGCGCCGTGGGGCCCCTTCGGCCCACGACCCGCGCACTGAGGGTTTGAAGATCATCAATCGACACGATGTCCGTGATATGGACGATAGGTCCCAATCTGAAGGGGGTTCCGAGTTCGACAAACGTACGGTTCCAGAAATCGACCGCCGCACGTGCGACCTGTAATCGTGGATCGGTCTCCGGGGCGACGAAGACGACGGTAGGGACTTTCGACCATGCTTTGTCCCCTCCTCCCCCAGAGACAGGAGAGTCGCTGTGCGGTCCTGCACACGCCGAAAGCAGGAGTAGAAGGAGGAAGAAGAAAACGTGCCGTCGATTCACCAGAGCCTTCATATGTCCATCACTTTCCCTGCGCCTCCGATCCAAGACCGAAGCAGTCTTATCAGAGCCTTTAGGAAGTATAACACTTAATTAAGGTGCGGGCAGGGTAACTGACAATAACAACTCCTAAGGCCTTTCGGAAAGCTCGTATTTTTAAACAAGAAAGGCCGTCCGACCCTGCCCGTCAATCTTAAATGTGATGTTATAAGAAATTTTACTTATAGTCCCATTTTTCACAAAAATTGCGACCTTTTTCTGTTAACTCATATATACCTTGAATTATATGTTCATCTGAATCATATTTCATATGGGCTTCTTTAAGACTCATTAGATTCAGCTCTAAGAGGTGATTTATTAAATATGGCGAAGCAAATACAAAACCTTTTCTGTATGAAGTTTTAAGGGCATTTATCCTGATGATATAGATGATGGCAGTTATGGCATAAAAGAAGTTTGTTATCATATGCTTCGTCTTTGGGTTCTTGTTGAACAAGATGATGGGTAGTGAGTACTCTATAATCTTTAATGCCGCAATACGCACATGAACCATCGGTTTCCTGAAAAAGCAGTTCCTCTATATTTGCCATTTTACCTTCTTATAACTAGTTAGTAAGCAGAAAAAATTCTGTGCATCACAAAATTTATTAATTCTGCATATTTCTAATATTGTATTAAAATTATAGAGATAATTCTACCATATCCAATATATATAGCGAAATACAGATTAATAATGAAAAAATTTGCACAGGAGGTATGGTATTCAACAGAGGTATAGATTAACTTTGAACAATATCAACAGATTATAATTTGGCACGAGAAATGTTGCAAAATTGCAAATTTTCATACCTGATGGATGTAAATTAATGAGCTGAATTTATTACATAATAATTATACCGCTACGAAGACAAAATCAATACTAAAATGAATAAACCTCCTAAAAGATTGTTATACAGGTTCGTGAAAAGATTCAATTTTATTATAATTCTGCAAGAAAGTGCTTGACAACATATATAAGAACAGATAGGTGTGAATTTCCGAACTTAATTTGCAGGTCATAATGAAAAATATATTAGCCATTAACAACCTTATTAGCCTTATTATTATCCTCGTAGTAGATGTACTTATCTGCTGCGAGGCAAGGGGTTGATAATGGCCTGATTTTCTGACAAAGCCTAATAAAACAAAAACCGTTATCAGCCCGAAGCTGATAACGGTTTTTTTTATTTTGAGGAGACAGAATCTATGAAAAGCGATCTGGTCAAAAAAGGAGTAGAGCGAGCACCCCACCGATCCTTGTTTAAAGCCATGGGGTACACGGATGCAGAAATCAAACGGCCCCTCATCGGCATTGCCAATTCCGTCAACAGCATCATCCCAGGACATGTTCATTTGGACAAGATCGTGGAGGCTGTCAAGGCAGGCGTGTACATGGCAGGCGGAACCCCCATTGAATTCGGTGTTATCGGAATTTGCGACGGTATTGCCATGAATCATATCGGCATGAAATATTCTCTGGCAAGTAGGGAGCTCATTGCCGACTCCATCGAGGTCATGGCAACGGCCCATGCCTTTGATGCCATGGTTATGGTCCCCAACTGCGACAAAATCATTCCGGGGATGCTGATGGCAGCCGCCCGTCTCGATTTGCCGGCCATCGTCATCAGCGGCGGCCCTATGTTGGCCGGTAAACATCCGGAAAAGGTCGATGACGATAAAATTGATCTGATTACGGTGTTTGAATCAGTCGGGGCTGTGCTCTCAGGCGATATGACCGAAGATCAGCTTTGCCGGATTGAAGATGCAGCCTGCCCCACCTGCGGCTCCTGTGCCGGTATGTTCACGGCAAATTCCATGAACTGTTTGACCGAAGCTGTGGGCATGGGCCTTCCGGGAAACGGCACCATTCCTGCGGTGATGTCCGCCCGCATCCGCCTGGCCAAACAGGCAGGCATGAAAATCCTCGAGCTTTTGGAAAAAGACATTACACCGTCAAAAATTATGACGGAACAAGCCTTCCATAATGCCCTGGTGGTGGATATGGCCCTTGGATGCTCCACCAATACCGTGCTTCACCTCCCTGCCCTGGCACATGAGGCCAATGTTTCCATCGATCTCGATAAAATCAACGAGATCAGCAAAGCAACGCCCCATTTGTGCTCTTTGAGCCCGGCTGGTCCGCACCATCTTGAAGACCTGAACCGGGCAGGCGGCATTCAGTCGGTCATGAAAGAACTGTCCGGCAAGGGGCTTATAAATACAGAGTGTATTACCGTCACCGGCAATACCGTAGGAGACAACATAAAGCAGTCGAACATCATGGATAACACCGTTATCCGATCAACCACCAACCCTTATCATGAGGAAGGCGGTCTTGCGGTTCTTTTTGGGAACCTGGCCCCTGAAGGCGGCGTGGTAAAGCAATCGGCTGTCTTGGATGAAATGCTGCGCCATGAAGGCCCTGCCCGGGTCTTTGATTCAGAGGAAGACGCGACCCAGGCCATCATGGGCGGTAAAATAAAAAAAGGCGATGTTATCGTGGTACGGTATGAAGGGCCCATGGGCGGCCCGGGCATGCGGGAAATGCTGACACCGACATCGGCCATCGCCGGCATGAAACTGGACGCCCACGTGGCACTGCTCACAGACGGCCGTTTTTCAGGCGGAACCCGGGGCGCAGCCATCGGGCATATTTCACCGGAGGCCATGCAAAAAGGGCCCATCGCCATTGTTCAGGAAGGTGATTTGATTGCCATCGATATTCCGGCCAAAACATTGACCCTCAAAGTGTCGGACAGCGAGATCCAGAACCGGTTTTACAAATGGTCTCCCCCGTCGCCCAAAATAACCCATGGGTATATGGCCCGTTATGCAAAGACGGTATCGTCGGCGAGCAAGGGGGCGATAGTTAGGTAGAGGGTTCGGTTATATAAAACGAGACATTATATAACTTATAGAAGGGGTAGTTTTAGTAGAGATCGCACAAGTTAAAAGTGCCTAAAATGATCTAAAGTGATCTAAAATGCCTAAAGTTGAGGAATAATAATCCTAACATTTCATAAACAATACAACGTTATGTTAAATTAGTTATTTAGAAAAAGAACCAATAAAAACAAGAAACAAGGAAGGAAGCGACATGAAACTCACAGGCGCACAAATTATGATGAAGGTGTTAAAGGAAGAAGGCGTTGACACGATTTTCGGATATCCGGGTGGAGCGGTCATCGATATTTACGATGAACTGGAAAAATCAGACATCCGGCACGTCCTTGTCCGTCAGGAGGCGTGTGCCGTACATGCGGCTGATGGTTACGCCCGTGCCGGAGCCCGTGTGGGCGTTTGCCTAGTCACATCCGGACCGGGTGCGACCAACACGGTCAGCGGTATTGCATCCGCCTATATGGATTCCATACCCGTGGTTATATTTACCGGTCAGGTACCCACACATTTGATCGGTAACGATGCCTTTCAGGAGGTCGATACCGTGGGGATTACCCGGCCATGCACCAAACACAATTACCTGGTCAAACGAACCGAAGATCTTGCCAGAATTATCAAAGAAGCTTTTTACATTGCAAGTTCCGGACGTCCGGGACCTGTTTTGGTGGATATCCCGAAAAATGTTTCCGTCAATGCCATCGATTACAAGCCTCTGGGGAAATTAAGCATGAAGTCTTACAACCCGACATACACCCCCAATGTTAAACAGCTTCATAAAGTCGTGTCGCTGATCAAGGATGCCAAAAAACCCATGATTTTTGCCGGCGGCGGCGTCATTCTTTCGGGGGCTGCCAAAGAACTTACGGAACTCGCCCATAAAACCCGAATGCCGGTGACAGCCTCCCTGATGGGCCTCGGCGGATTTCCGGGGACTGACCCCTTGTGGCTGGGCATGATCGGCATGCACGGAACCTATCGGGCCAACATGTGCACCGGTGAATCTGATCTTTTAATCGGTATCGGTGTCCGGTTTGACGACCGTGTTACCGGAAAAACAGATGTGTTTGCAGCCAATGCCCAAATTGTGCACATCGATATCGATCCCACGTCCATACGCAAAAACATCCCGGTTACAGCCCCGGTTGTCGGGGACTGTAAAACCACTCTGGCCAAACTGAACAAGCTATTGGACAAGGAGGACCTAGGAGATCTCAAGAAAAAGCGAAAAAAATGGTTGGATCAGATTCAGCGCTGGAAAGACACGCAGCCCCTTGCTTATAATCAGACGGACGCTATCAAGCCGCAATACGTTGTGGAAAAGCTGTATGAACTGACCAAAGGCAAAGCCATTATCACCACTGAAGTGGGACAGAACCAGATGTGGGCGGCTCAATATTATCACTATGACAAACCCAACCATTTTATAACTTCAGGAGGCCTGGGGTGTATGGGGTTTGGTTTGCCGGCGGCAATCGGCGCGAAGCTCGCCTGCCCGAACGAGCTTGTGGTCGATATTGCCGGCGACGGCAGTATACAGATGAACATACAGGAGCTGACGACTGCGGTGCAATGCGGTCTTCCTGTGAAGATCGTTATTCTCAATAACGGATATCTCGGTATGGTCAGGCAGTGGCAGCAACTCTTTTTCGAAAAACGTTATGCCGCAACATGTCTGGATGTCGCACCTGATTTCGTCAAACTGGCGGAAGCATACGGGGCTGAAGGTCTCAGGGCCACAAAACCCGAAGAGGTCGAAGCTGTATTGAAAAAAGGCTTGGCTTCCAAAAAAACAGTAATCATGGATTTTATAGTAGACAAGGAAGAATGCGTTTATCCGATGGTTCCGGCCGGAGCCCCGGTTACTGAAATGCTTTTGGTGTAAGATTTTCTCCCAAATACCTGTTTAATAAAATGTTAACTCTGTTTCTTAAAAAAGGATGCGAAACATGACAGAAGAAAAACATATACTTTCGATTCTTGTGGATAATGAGCCCGGTGTTCTCTCAAGAATTTCAGGATTGTTCAGCGGCCGTGGATTTAATATTGAAAGCCTGTGTGTTGCCGAAACCATGGACCCGCTGGTATCAAGAGTAACGCTGGTCACCACAGGGGAACCGCCGATTATCGAACAGATTGAGAAACAGCTGAACAAGCTCATCAATGTCATCAAGGTTCACGATCTTACCGGGAAGAAATATGTCCAGAGGGAAATGGCCCTTATAAAGGTGGTTGCCAAACCGGAGCATCGTGCCGAGATATTAAGAACCGTGGACATTTTCAGATGCAAGATTGTTGACGTGAGTGCTGACCATTACACCATTGAAGTCACGGGTGACGAAGGCAAATTGAAAGCGCTTTTAAACCTTTTAAAACCCATTGGCATTAAAGAGATCGCCAGGACAGGAATGATTGCCCTGTTCAGGAATTCGAAATAAAATCGTGCAACGATTTTATGAAACGCGGCTTTGCCGCTCAGTTTGGCGAAAGGTTTACCCGCCGTTTGTTTGGCTGGCTAAAATTCCTATCCCCGCAGCAAGCTACGGGGTATTTCCGAATTTTTATCTCAGCCCACCGGGCTGTGGTACAGCACTTTCGCTTTAAAAAGGATCTTATACTTTATTTGAATTCATCCCGCGCTGCCCCGAAAGTCGGGATTTCCGTTTCACTCCAACAAGCATCGGGGAATTCAAATTTAAAAAGGAGAACAACATGGCCAAAATTAATTTCGGTGGAATAGAAGAAGAAGTCATTACATCAGAAGAGTTTTCTCTGGAAAAAGCCAGAGAAGTTCTCAAGGACGAAATCGTTGCGGTTTTGGGCTACGGCGTCCAGGGGCCGGGACAGGCCTTAAATATGAAAGATAACGGAATCAACGTCATTGTGGGTCAGCGAGAAAATAGCAAATCCTGGGATCGCGCCGTACAAGATGGTTTTGTTCCCGGGAAAACCCTTTTACCTATAGAAGAAGCGGCCCGCAAAGGAACCGTGATTCAGTATCTGCTTTCAGACGCCGGTCAGGTTACGGTCTGGCCGGTCATAAAAGAATGTCTTGATGAAGGGAATGCGCTTTACTTCTCACACGGCTTCTCCATTGTTTATAAAGACCAAACCGGCATTGTACCTCCTGACAACGTCGATGTTGTCCTGGTGGCCCCAAAAGGTTCAGGCCGAACCGTTCGAACAAACTTCTTAGACGGCAGTGGTATTAATTCGAGCTTTGCGATTCACCAAGACTTTACCGGCCGTGCCAAGGAGAGAACATTGGCACTGGGAATTGCCATCGGGTCAGGCTATCTCTTTCCCACGACTTTTGAAAAAGAAGTTCACAGTGATCTCACCGGCGAACGCGGCGTTCTCATGGGTTGTCTGGCCGGTGTGATGGAAGCCCAGTACAATGTCCTGAGAAAACATGGACACACACCCAGCGAAGCCTTCAACGAAACAGTGGAAGAACTGACCCAGAGCCTGATCCGACTTGTGGCGCAAAACGGTATGGACTGGATGTATGCGAATTGCAGTACAACCGCACAGAGAGGTGCCCTGGACTGGCTGCCGAAGTTCCGCGATGCCGTGGCCCCGCTTTTTGACGAACTTTATGAAAGAGTTGTGTCCGGCGTTGAAACCAAAAGGGTCCTTGAAGCCAACAGCGCTCCCGACTACCGGGAAAAGCTGCAAAAAGAACTTGATGTGCTTAAAAATTCCGAGATGTGGCGGGCCGGCGCAGCGGTACGGGCATTACGGCCTGAAAACAGATAGGAGATAACAAATGGAACAGATCGTACTTTATGACACCACCTTGCGGGATGGAACCCAGGGAGAAAATATCAGTTTCAGTGCCAAGGAAAAAATCCAGATCGCAAAAAGCCTGGATGATTTCGGCATACATTATATTGAAGGCGGCTGGCCCGGTTCCAATCCCAGGGATATGGAATTTTTCGATCTGGCCCAGAAGAAAAAATTCAATACCGCCCGGATAACGGCCTTCGGCTCAACACGCAGACCCGGAATAGACCCTGGAGATGACGCAAATTTACAGGCACTGCTAAAGGCCAAAACCCCTTCTGTGACCATTTTTGGAAAAACATGGGATCTTCATGTCCAGCAGGTCATGAACAATACCCTCGAAGAGAACTTGGCCATGATCACCGACTCTGTTCAATATCTGAAAAACGGTGATCGAGAAGTAATTTATGATGCCGAACATTTCTTTGACGGGTACAAGGCCAATCCGGATTATGCCCTAAAGACATTGATGGCCGCCATTGATGCTGGAGCAGAATATGTTGTACTGTGCGACACCAACGGCGGATCCCTGCCCATTGAAATCAAATCGATTATTGATGTGGTTAAACAAGCTTTTAAAGAAAAATACGCTGAAAAAAAAGATTCCCTTCCAATCAAAATCGGGATTCATACCCATAACGACAGCAATCTGGCTGTGGCCAATTCCATCGAGGCTGTCCAATCCGGTGCGGTGATGGTCCAGGGAACCATCAATGGATATGGAGAGAGATGCGGCAATGCCGACCTGACTTCGATTATGCCGATTCTCCAGCTAAAGATGAACCGCCTGTGTGTTCCCCCGGAGAACATGGCCAAACTGAGATTGCTCTCGCGGTTTGTCAGTGAAACCGCCAACATGATTCCTTTGAACAGCCGCCCCTTTGTCGGTGAAAGCGCATTTGCCCATAAAGGGGGTATTCATGTCAGTGCAATCATGAAAGTATCAAAGGCATATGAACACTTGGAGCCCGAACTTGTGGGTAATCGCCGCCGTGTATTGGTGTCGGATCTTTCGGGAAAAAGCAACATCGAATACAAAGCAAAAGAACTTGGGATCGACCTTGGAGCCAACGGGGCTGACAGCCGCAAGATCGTCACGGAAATCAAAAAGATGGAACAGGATGGATACCAGTTTGATACGGCCGATGGGTCATTTAAGATTCTGCTCGAAAAATTTACCGATCAGTTTCAGCCGCTTTTTGATCTAAAATCTTTCCGGGTCACCATCGAAAAAGACGAGGATCATCCCTGTTCAGCCCATGCCACCATCAAGATTTCGGTGGGAGGCCAAGACGAAATCACTGCCGCTGAGGGAGATGGTCCGGTCAGCGCTTTGGATAATGCCCTTCGCAAGGCACTTGATAAATTTTATCCGGATCTGGACGCCATGCGCTTGATCGATTTTAAAGTCCGGGTCATCGACGGACGCAAGGGAACCGCAGCAAAGGTACGGGTCTTTATTGAATCTCGGGATCACGATCATATCTGGAGCACCGTCGGCGTTTCCGAAGATATTATCGAAGCCAGCTGGAAAGCACTGGCCGACAGCTTCCAGTATAAGTTGGCAATGTTGAATAATAAATGATGGTGTATCTCCCGATCAGTTATAGTGAATTCAGGTAAAATAAGTAAATCATCCATAATTTAGCGGGTGTAAAAGCAAAGGATCCAAGGAGTCCCCGTAAAATTCGACGGGATCTCCGACAAGGATTCAAGGGTTCGAGTGAAAAAACTTTGGAAGAAAAGTAAACAGTGAATAGTAAATAGTGAATAAAAATGGAAACAAATAGAATGCATAGAAGCTGTCTAAAAAATAGGATTTTAGTTCAAGATCAAGGCGGGGCCAAGGTTCAACCCGCAGGCATACTAAAGTATTCCGAGGAGTTGAAACGAGGCCCCAACACAGAGATTGGGCCAAAAGACATTTTTGAGATGGCTTCTAAAAAAAGAGAGGGATCCAATGCCGTAGGACATTTTTCTTATCCTGTCCTGCGGCGTATGCTCAAACAGGGCTAGTACACTGAGTGAAAAAATTGCATATCATGTAATTTCAAATTCAAAGCCCCAGAAGTGGTTTCAAAACCTTCGATCAGGTTCAAAGTCAAGGCGGACCGAGGGATTCAAACAGAGGAATATATTTAATATTTCGAGTATTGAATCCCTCGGCCAACACAGAAATTGGGCCTGAGGGGAGGTTTTGAAACCACTTCTGAACAAAAGGAGCAACATCATGGAAGATCAAGTCATTATATTCGACACAACGTTAAGAGACGGCGAGCAATCTCCCGGTGCAAGCATGAATGCTGCGGAAAAGCTGCGCCTGGCCACACAATTGGAAAAACTCGGTGTAGATGTATTGGAAGCCGGATTTCCGGCAGCATCAGAAGGGGATTTTGATGCGGTTTCCAAGATCGCCTCAAAACTTAAAAAGACTGAGGTCGCCGGCCTGGCACGAACGTCGAAAGGCGATATCGATCGCGCCTGGGGGGCCGTCCAGCATGCTGCAAAACCGAGAATTCACACATTTTTGGCCACATCCGACATCCATATGAAATACAAACTCAAGATGACCCGTGACCAGGTTCTCAAAACCACTTCGGATTCTGTCAAATATGCCAAGAGCCTGACTGACAGCGTCGAGTTTTCGGCAGAAGATGCGTCGCGCAGTGACCGGGACTTTCTTTGCAAGGTGTTTGAAGCGGCCATAGATGCAGGTGCCACTACCATCAATATCCCTGATACCGTGGGATATGCCATCCCCATGGAATTCGGGGATCTGGTCAAGTATGTGATGGATCATACCCCCAATATCCACAAAGCAGTGGTGAGTGTTCACTGTCACAATGACCTTGGCCTGGCTACGGCCAATACCCTTGCAGCGTTGAACAAAGGTGCAAGACAGGCGGAGGTCACCATCAACGGCATCGGCGAAAGGGCTGGAAACACCTCCCTGGAAGAAGTCGTGATGTCTCTTCACACCAGGCCCAATTTCATGCCGTTTTCGACCAATATCAAAACCGAGCTGATTTATCCCACCAGCCGACAGGTCAGCATGATCACCGGCATTATGATCCAGCCTAATAAGGCCATTGTCGGTGCAAATGCCTTTGCCCACGAGGCTGGAATTCATCAGGACGGGGTTTTGAAGAATCCCATGACCTATGAAATCATGAAGCCTGAAACCATTGGACTCAGCGCCAGCAAACTGATTCTGGGAAAACACTCCGGAAGACATGCCCTGCGCACCCATTTGAAGGAAATGGGATACGATCTTTCCGACGAAGAATTAAAGCTCGTTTTTAAAAGATTCAAAGAACTGGCCGACAAAAAGAAGCACGTTGTTGACGAGGATCTGGAAGTAATAGTTACGGAAGGCATCTTAAGAACTGCCGAAATTTTTGAGCTGGAATATCTGCACGTCACCAGCGGTACCACCGTCATTCCCATGGCAACCGTCAGACTCTTTATCAATGGACGACCGGTTCAGGGTACGGGATACGGAAACGGTCCCATTGATGCGGCGTATGACAGTATTGCCAAGCTAACGGGAACAGAATCCGAACTTTTGAGATTTTCCATAAGCGCCATTACCAGCGGTACGGATGCCCAGGGGGAAGTTACGGTACGTCTGAAGGAAAACGGTCTGGTTGCCCTCGGCCGAGGGGCTGACCCGGACATCATCACGGCCAGTGTGAAAGCGTATATCAACGGGCTCAACCGTTTGGAATATTTAAAAGCCCATCCAGTGGATGCAACTGAAGGGCTGTAACAAAAACTTGAGCTGGAGGGATTCGCTACCCTTCAGCTCTATTTATTTTTCAAATAGTTATCCCTTTATTCGCCAAGCATCTTTTTCTTTAAATTTGAATCGGCCGGTTTTTCACCAAGCCATATGCCGAATACAGCTTTTTTAAAATCAAAACCCTGTATCGTTCCTTTGAGGCTTTCATTTTTATAGACACTAATTCCAACCGCTGGGACATATATGATATCAAATATGTCACCCTTTTTTATCTCCTCGGCAAAAAAGGATTTAAATTTGGCTATCTCGGATTCAAACGGGGTGGTATTTTCGCCTGTTGAATGTTTAAACCCTTCATCAATAGCCTCTGTCATCTTTTTTGTTGTAATGAAACCGGATACAATATGTAACCTGAGTGCCATAGACTCATCACTATTAATAATCAGTTCAGGGTTATTATCTTTCTGTTTAAGATAAAGTCCTCCTACATACATCTTCATAAAAAATTTAACTCTAAAACCAGCGCCATTTAAAATTAACTCATTCTTTCCTGCCATCAGACTGTCAGGGAGGTTCACGTTACCGACTTGCTTTGCGCCAGCAATGGGAGACATCATAAAAACAGCCAATACTATAAACAGTAGTTTTTTCATTTCCTTCTCCTTTTAGATACTCCTAACCTGGATATTTCACGTGTGCGAGATGTTCATTTACAAGGCATTCAAGGGCGCAGCCGTAGTAGACTACTGCAAGCCCTTTATAACGCAGTAAATGGGCGTCTCTGACACGCCCGAAGGGTGAAAATTTTTGAGAAATTGAACTAGAAAATATTCGGTACAAACTGTCACTTTACAACTATAAGCGAACTTGCAAATAACAACTTGATATTATTATCAATAAAAAGACCTCTTGAAAATTTTCATGAAATATTCAGGATAAGCAAATGAACGGATTATACCCTAAGCGTCGCAATGATATCCGAAATGTTAGAAATATTTCGCTCCATCAGGAAAGTTTCGATGCCATCGATAATGTCTGTGGTTGCATGGGGATTGATAAAATTAGCGGTTCCGACCTGAACTGCAACGGCGCCTGCGATCAAAAACTCCAATGCATCTTTATCGTTCATTATACCGCCGATACCGATCACCGGTATATTGACGGTTTGTGCCACCTGCCAGACCATACGCAATGCCACCGGTTTGATTGCCGGACCGGAAAGACCGCCGGTAATATTGGCCAGCTTCGGACGCCGGGTTTCAATATCAACGGCCATCCCGGTGATGGTATTGATTAATGAAATGGAATCCGCACCTTCGGCTTCAACGCTTTTTGCAATTTCGGTAATGTCGGTGACATTGGGAGAAAGTTTGATCATCAGGGGTTTGGTGGTCTGTTTTCTGATTGCCCTGACAACATCGGCGGCAGATTCCGGATAAGCGCCAAAAGCCATGCCCCCGGATTTTACATTTGGACACGAAATGTTCACTTCGATTCCCGAGACACCGTCAATATCTTCCAGACGAGCGGCCAGTTCAGCATACTCTTCAGCACGTCTTCCGTAAATGTTTACAAAAACAGGTGTATCAAGACTATTCAAAAATGGTAATTTCTTTTTCACAAAAGCTGTCAACCCGACGTTTTCAAGACCAATGGCGTTCAACATGCCACATGGCGTTTCAACGATTCTCGGCGGTGGGTTTCCTCTGGAGGGTTCAAGGGACAAGCCTTTTACAACAATCGCTCCCAAGCGGTTTAAATCTACAAGTTCTACAAACTCGCTGGCATACCCGAAAGTTCCGGATGCCGTCATTACCGGATTGTTGATTTCTATCCCGCCGATATTTACACGCAAATTTGGTTTTTTGGTCATCATTTTAACACGTCCATCCGAGTCATTTAAAATTCATTGCGATCAGGATGCTTTTGTCCCCGCCTTACACCCAGCACACACAGGTTTTATAAAATAAATATTGATCGATGGCAAGGGGATGTTTTAACATTTAGCTCAAGTTTCTTACTACAATATTGATAGTTTCTAAAAAGTCAGAATTGAGACGACAAAGTAAAAAGTTCAAGTTCAAGGCGTCGCGAATTTCGTGGAATGAGGCGTACTCATGTACGCCGCAGTGAACACGCAATGAAGCGCAACGCTGAAATTGGACTTTTTACGAAGCCGCTAACATCGCAAAGGTGATTTTATGAAAAAAATTCTTGCTATTATCGGTTCGCCGCGAAAGCTTGGCAATTGTGAAATCATGGCCAAGGAAATCAGCAATCAGCTCTCCTTTCCCCATGAGCTGAATCTGCTGCGGCTTCAAGATTTTAAACTTCTTCCCTGCCGTGGATGCTACCAGTGTCTTTTCACAAAAGAGACCTGCATTCTGGATGATGATTTAAATACAGTGATTCAGGCCATGTTGGATGCCGATGCATACATCGTATCAGCACCGACCTATTTTCTGGGAATCAACGCATCCCTTAAAACATTTCTCGATAGAGGGCTCTCTTTTTACGCCCATATTGAAAGGCTGTGGGACAAGCCGGCAGTTGGTGTGGCCATAGCCGGTATTGAAGGAAAGGAGGGATACAGCCGGCTGGTCATTCAAAGTTTTTTAAAGATGATTTTTGCAGATGATAAAAACACCAAGGTGGTTTATGGTGCTTTGCCTGGAGAGGTTTTTTTGAATAAAGCGAACAAACAGGCGGCTAAAGAACTGGCTTCAGAACTTTTTGGACCCAGAGTTGAAAAAAAGGGGCCTTGTTGCCCTCAGTGCGGAGGGGATACGTTCCGATTTTTAGGTAATAATCGCGTACGATGTATGTTATGCAGTAATTCCGGAGTCATAACCATGTCATCTGGATCCCCGACGTTTGATATCACCAAAAGCCGGCATGATTTTTTCTCCGGCAAGGAGAATGCGATTAAACACAAGGAATGGCTGCTCGGTATGAAATCCCGGTTTACAGAAAACAAAAAGGCCCTCAAAGAAATTACCCTTCCCTATCTAAAGCAGGGGGGCTGGATCAAGCCCAGTAAATAGAAAAGAGGAATTAGAAAAGAGAAGATAGACAACCGCTACCCTATTTCCTCTTAACTCTATCCTCTTTCCTCTTTTCTATTTCCATTTTATGGATGGACACTAGCTATTTTATCGGCCAATTCCAAGAATGCCTTAGTCACCTGGGCGTCCGCATATTTTTCCTGAAAAGAAATACCGTTGTCGCCACAAGACACAACGTTTGGATCAAAGGGAATTCTACCTAAAAACGGAATGCCCGCAGTATCTGCTGTTTTTTCTCCGCCACCCGACCCAAAAAGATCCACCAATTCATTACAATGAGGACAGGTAAATCCGCTCATGTTCTCAATAAGACCCAAAATATCCATCTTAACCGTCCTGCAAAAACTGATGGATTTTCGAACGTCCGCCAAAGAAACTTCTTGAGGCGTCGTAACAATGATGGCCTTGGCGTCACGAATGGTCTGGGCAATGGTCAGGGGCTCATCTCCGGTCCCTGGAGGAGAATCGATAATCAAAAAGTCAAGTTCTCCCCATTCCACCTCGCCGATAAACTGTTGTATGGCAGAGTATTTAAGCGGCCCCCGCCATATGATCGCATCGTCCTT
>Ga0316585_10000051_pt1 | contig 18811 bp, 13 predicted proteins | sample S_170502SCrBrC_D_FD_204517 | JGI IMG/M metagenome (GOLD analysis project Ga0316585, IMG submission 204517) | Rhizosphere microbial communities from salt marsh grasses in Alabama, United States - S_170502SCrBrC | ecosystem: Host-associated > Plants > Roots > Rhizosphere | place: USA: Alabama...
AATGTGCACACAGGAACCCGAAAACGAAGTTTAAGGGCTTGAAAACCAGAAGTCAGAGATCAGAGGTCGTACATCGGGGTCAATTGGTTGGTCAAATACAGACTTACCAGTTTATCTCGATCTTTTGGCGTCACCGTAACCAGCAGAACATCATCTCGTGCCTTGATCCGACGGATAAACCGGTCTCCTTTCATGGTGATCGATCCGAGAACCCGATGCTCCGAATCGAGAGCGCAAACAAGGGTTTTTTTAAAAAGCTCGGAAAAGCATTCCATCTTACCGATTTCATCGATCACGATCAGCATGTCCGGCCGATCCGGCGTCATTGACGGCACTGCAATCTTATCAATATCCCTAATGTTGACGCCGTATCGCCCAACCCTGAAACGGCTGTGGAGATCCTGATGCGCCAGCACCCCTGTGTGATGATCCAGCGTGTTGATGGAAAATCCCACCCGTTTTCCCGATTCCAGGATTTCACGGGTAAAAAATCCGGTTGCCGGTGTATCGACTTTTTTGACAATCTTTTCAATCAAGGTCGATTTGCCGCATCGCGGAGGACCGGTAAACAAAATATTTTTCTTGTCCATACCTCTAATTTATTCACCACAGAGTCTCAGAGAACACAGAGTTCTTTCTTTTGCTGTGAGTCAGCAGCAAAAGAAAATCATCAATCTCGCTTATTCGGGACAATATTCGTCCCAGATAATGAATACTGTCTGAGATGGTGTGACCAAGCACATTTCTCAATAGAGCATTTTGGATAAAATTACGAAGACATGAAATGGATAGCGGTTTTGTAGCTAGTGTTCATTCAGAAATGAGGATTTTTATCCAAGATCAAGGCATGTGAAAAAAATAACCACAGGCATATATGTAATATTCCGAGGATTTATCCGCCTCAGGAGGATTATTTTTTGAACATAACGCAGATATTGGGCAAAAAGACCATTTATGGATGGACACTATGTGATTTGTAACCTAAGTTTAGCGATTTTCAAGTTTACCGTAGATACAAGGAAGATGTTGTTTCGCTATAGTCGTCTATGCGGAACGGCATCTGACGCAGTAGGTGCGGTGAAATCGGAAATCCCAAAGGGTTTCAAATTATTGAAATTCAAAATATCAAAATACCTTAAAATATAATTAAATTAACCATTTCAAAAATTTGAAACGCTCATCTTAGGGTTAGGACTTTTGCCCCTCTTATCTTTCTCTCTTTTAGTTCCATCAAGGCTTCATTGGCCGATTCCAGGGGATATTCCTCGAATTCCGGTATGATGGGGATTTGGGCTGCCAGATCAATGAATTCGCTGACATCATTCCTGGCGACATTGGCCACACTTTTTATCTCTTTTTCCATCCAGAGATGCTCATGATAATTGAGTCTTAGCAGATAATCTTTGTCTCTGTCTTCCTTTCGAATGGCATTGATCACCAGTCTTCCGCCGGGTCCCAAATTGTTCATTGCTTCGACAACCGGCTTCCATGCCGGTGTGGTGTCTATGATGGCATCCAAAAGCTCAGGTGCTTTGTCCTCTGTATCACCGGCCCAGACCGCGCCAAGCTCTTTGGCAAAATCCCTTTCCTTCTCACTTCTTGCAAAAACAAACGTCTTTACATCGGAATGCTGATACTTGACCATTTTAAGCACAAGATGGGCGGATGCTCCAAAACCGGTAAGACCAAGGTTCTGGCCATCTTTGATGTCGGCCAGCCGCAAAGACCGGTAACCGATGGCACCGGCACATAAAAGAGGCGCTGCCTGGGAGTCTGAAAAATCATCAGGAATTCTAAACGCAAAGTCCTCAGGTACCGTCATATATTCTGCATATCCGCCATTTGCATCCCGGCCGGTAGCTCTGAATGCGTCACAAAGATTCTCATTGCCTTGTTTGCAAAAATTGCAATGGCCGCAAGCTGAATAAATCCATGCAATCCCCACCCGGTCTCCTGTTTTATATCGGCCGGTATGGGACCCGATCTCTTCTACTCTTCCCACAACCTGGTGCCCCAGGACCATGGGAAATCGAGACGGAGGGGTTCTTCCCTCAATTTCATCCAGTTCGGTGTGGCAAACCCCGCAGGTTGAAACTTTTACCAATATATCTGTTTCTTTGGGGGTAGGGTCCGGCAGGGTTGTCAGTTGAAGGGGACTTCTGTTTTTTTTGAGATCGCAGATCTCATTTAATACCATGGCTTTCATTTGAACGACTCCTCTAGTCGTTTAGAAAACAGGAAATAGGAAATAGATAAATGCAAAAAAACGTTAATTTAATTAGAAGATGAGAAGGTTAGAAAATTAGAAGTTTACCCGCCTACGGCGGCGCCAGAGGCGACCAGGGGTCGGAGATTCTCAGACCTACCAAAACTTCTTATCTTCGCACCTTCTCACCTTCTTGCTCTTTGCCCTTTGCTCTTTCCTCTTTTCTGATTTTAGCATCAAGTCGATATTTTTGAAAAGTCTGCGATGGTTTCAAACAGATCCGCGATTTGTGCCAGCAAGCTCAGCCTGTTGTTCCGTATTTTTTTCTCTTTGCTCATGACCATGACGCCATCGAAAAAGGCATCGACAGGATCGCGCAGCCGGGCAATCTCCCGAAGCGCTTTATCAAAATTTCCTTTGTCAACATGATTCGACACCTTTCCTATGAGATCCTGATAGGCAGAATATAATTTGGATTCGGATTCGTGTTCAAAGAGTTTTTCATCAACTTTCCTGCGAGCTGGAAGGTCTGCCTTTTTAATAATATTGACCACGCGTTTGAAAGCGATGGCCAACGGTTCAAAATCCGCGGCTGCTTTCAGATCCTGGAGCGCTCGCACGCGATTCCATACATTTGGCACGTTATCCGCATCAACATCAGCTACCGCCGCAATGACATCTTTGGAAAATCCTTCCTCCACCAGCTGGTAGGTCGTGCGGTTTTGTATAAACGTGTATATTGGATCGGCGATCTTTTTAATATTTTTTGCGCCTTTTATGCCGTAAATACTTAAGGTCTTTTCAATCAATTCCCTCAGGGAGAATGTAAAACCCCGATCATTCATGATCTGGATAATACCGATTCCCTGCCGTCGAAGCGCATAGGGATCAGACGCGCCGGTGGGCACAAGCCCTACGGAAAAAAATCCACAGATAGAATCTATTTTATCGGCAATACCGAGAAGACCGCCGATTCCGGTCTCCGGCAGGGGGCCTCCGGAATAGGTCGGCCGGTAATGCTCCTCTATGGCTGCTGCCACTGCTTTGGGTTCCTTCTTTACCAAAGCATAATTTCTTCCCATAACGCCTTGCAAATTCGGGAATTCGTATACCACTTGGCTAACCAAGTCTGCCTTGCACAGCCAGGAAGCCCTTAACAACTGTTTTTTGACATTCTCTTTCTGCCCCGTGGCTTTTGCCAGATACGCTGCAATTTTTTGGATCCGCTGAACCTTTTCATACATACTTCCCAGCTTGGCTTGGAAAAGAACGCCCTTGAGTCTCTCAACCCATTCATCCATAGATTCCTGAACATCGCTTTTGAAAAAGAATTGCGCATCCGAAAGACGGGCTCTTAGCACCCTTTCATGTCCGGTGGCAACAAGGCTCATATCCTTTGTACGGGTGTTGTTCACGGCGATGAAGCTTGGCATGAGATTGCCGTTGTCATCGACCACGGCAAAATATTTCTGATGATGACGCATGGCGGTGATCAGAATCTCGCCGGGTATCTCCAAAAACTCTTTATCAAACTTTCCTGCCGTGGCAATGGGAAGTTCGACCAGGTTCTTATTGATATCAATGAGCTCTTCATCCGGTAATACTTTGCCGCCGACTTTTTTGGCAGCTTTATTAATTTCATTTTCAACCAGTTTTCGCCGTTCTTTGAAATCGATAAACACGTGGGCGTCTTTCAGGGTTTTTACATAATTTTCCGGAGAATCGATTTTCACTTTCTTGGGCTGCATAAAATAGTGCCCGAATGAATACCGTCCGCTCTTTGTATCCCCCACCTCAAAAGGAATGACCTGGTTTCCCAACAGGGCCACGATATAATGAATCGGTCTGGCAAAAGTGATATTGAGTTCCGCCCATTTCATGGTTTTTGGAAAGGGTGTTGACAAAATCACACCCGGCAGTAAGGTTTTAAGAAGCGTCCGGGTTGCCAGTCCTCTTTCTGCAACCCGAGCGCAGACATAACGGCCTTTGCCGGTCTCTTTTATTTTTAAGGTATTTACGGAAACCTTGACCTTTTCGGCAAATTTCAACGCAGCTGTTGTAGGGTTACCGTCTTTATCAAAACCGACTTTTTCAGGAGGCCCCAATATTTCTGAGGTTAAAGATTTCTGTTTGTTCGCCACCTGTTGAACTTCTACCGAAAGCCGTCTCGGCGTACCAAAGACTCGCGCACCGCCATGTTCGATGCGAGCGTCGGTCATTTTCTGCAGGAGCACCGACGACAAGAATTCAAGCGCCGGTTCGATATAACCCGCCGGAATTTCCTCCGTTCCTATCTCAAGCAATAAACTTTTCATAATCACCTCTGTCTTCTCAGTATATCAATATGGGTTTTATTCCGCACAATCCGATTTATTGTGGAAACAAAATGAAATTTTATCACGAAAGCACGAAATGGTAAAAACACGAAAAAGAATATTTTTTTCGTTCTTTCGTTCTTTCTCGTTTTCGTGATTGGTTTTTTGACTTAATATGCAATCTTCAATTTCCGATTTTCAACAGGGGATACCCCATGGCTTCTCTTTGTTTCAGATATCCTTCCGCACACGCTCTGGCCAGATTCCTTATTCGGCCGATATAACCGGTTCTTTCGGCAACACTGATGGCGCCTCGAGCATCGAGAAGGTTAAATGTATGCGAACATTTCAGGCAGTATTCATAGGCCGGAAGCACCAATTCTTCTTTGATCATTCGTGCGGATTCGGCCTCATACTGATTAAAAAACTCTAACAGCATCTTCACATTCGCCTTTTCAAAATTGTAAGTCGACTGTTCGACCTCCTGCTGGTGGTGAACATGGCCGTACGTTACCGAATCGGTCCATTTCAAATCGAACACACTGTCCACTTTTTGTAGATACATGGCGATACGTTCAAGCCCGTATGTAAGCTCTACTGAAATGGGAGCCAACTCGACACTGCCACATAATTGAAAATAGGTGAACTGGGTTATCTCCATTCCATCCAACCACACTTCCCATCCAAGACCGGCCGCCCCCAGAGTGGGGGATTCCCAGTCATCCTCCACAAACCGGATGTCGTGCTCCAAAGGATCAATCCCCAGCACTTTTAAGCTCTGAAGATACTGTTGCTGAACGTCATAAGGAGAAGGTTTTAAAATCACCTGATACTGGTAGTAATGTTGCAACCGGTTCGGGTTTTCACCGTATCGACCGTCGGTGGGCCGCCTCGACGGCTGAACATAAGCAACATTCCAGGGTTCGGGGCCGAGCGCTTTTAGAAGTGTGGTGGGATGGAATGTCCCGGCACCGACTTCAATATCATACGGCTGGGCCACCACACATCCTTTTTGTGCCCAGAATTTCTCTAGCGACATGATTACATCCTGAAAATTCATTTTCCCTTCCTTATCAATCTTTTTGTGATTAGTTATTTATGCTGGATGTTCTTACCAGCGGTCATTATATCTTTTGTTATATTAGAACTACAAACCCTACTAGACACTTTATTCTCATACGCTTACTTTGAGACAATTAGAAGTGCCTAAAGTTTGAAGTGATCTAAAGTGCCTAAAGTTGTGGTAACGCTTTCGCGTTGTCATTAATATATAATTGGTTAAAACATCTTTTAAACTTTAGATCATTTTAGATCACTTTAGATCATTTTAGGCACTTTTTGGAGAATTTCTACAAAAATTTCTTTGACAAAAATTATTTCGAGTATCAATCAACTGTTTGGCTCAAAAGGACTACAAAAGACCTTGTGAATCGATCTTCGTGCTAAGCAAGCGGGCATCCTTTCTTGCAGAAAGAATACCTTCCCATGTGCCCTTGAGCTTATCAATATCCTCAACTTGCCCCAGCGCCCATATACAGCCTCCGCCACCCGCTCCTGTGAATCTCGCACCGCAACTCTTTTTTTTGGCGGATTCAACAAGTGCCTTTCCGATATCATCAAGTACTTCAGGCGTCATCTTCCTCCTGATGGCGGTCTCTTTATTCATCTGCTGACAGGCGGTATTGAGATCTTTTTTCATGAGCGCTTCAGCAAATTTTTGTGTACATACTATAATTTCAGCCCAAAGTCCATGGTGCTTTCCAGAAAGAAATTGATTCACCCACTTTTGATTCACATCTTTCGATTCATGGGGTATCCCGCAGTATGCCAGCAACAAATGCTCCTCGAATTTGGGCAAGTATGACTTTGGAACAATGGTTTTTTTCTTAAAAAGGGGACGTTGGCAATCCCCCGGCCAATACCATACATTTGCACCGCCGAAAACCGCCGCCAGTTGATCCTGAAATCCGCACGGCACTCGTGCCACACTGGCCTCAATGGTCTGGGATAGAAAAGCGATGTTTTTTCTGGAAATTGGGGCTTCCCCCTTTTTTTCTTTAATCTTTGAAAAAGCCCCGACAAGAGCAACCGCAGCCACGGAAGACCCGCCCAAAGCACTCCGGGGAGGAGATGATGATTCGATATCAATATGGATTCCTTCAGCTCTGAAATATGCAGCTATGGCAAAGATGAGCCCCAGCGGGTGATCAAAAGGCGCCTTATCCAGAGGATATTCAGCGCTTTTAAATCCTTTTGACGTTACTTTTATTTTGTTTTTGTCATATGGAAGGAGTCGGATCTTTGTTCTTAGATTTATCGCAATATTGACAGTGCATGGAAAAAGATGTCTTAGGGGATAATAAAAGGTGCTGATATCCAGAGTGCCCCCCATGTCGATCCTGCATGGCGCCGACGCTTCAATTTTATTGGATTCAATGATTTTACGCATCTTTTCTAAATTCACTCGTCTTGATTCAATTTTGACTTGTCAAGGAGTACAAGCTCAGCCTAACTTGTTGTTAGTATTTACGTTTTGGGTTTTCCGTTTAACGATATTGGCGAAGTGGCTTCGTCATTTCAATGGCTTAGCAGTGGGGGAAACCGCGGCTCCCGCAAGCTTTTCGCGGGAGAACGCGGAGAGGGCAGGAATGCCACCGCTGCTAAGTTATTGAAATGACCAGTCACGCAGACACCTGAGTGAAACGGGAAAACCCATAACGTGAATACGTTCAAGTCAACTATTTGAGAGATCAGGAAGTTTTTAGTTGTTCAATATCTACCACTTCCGTATTTGCTTCAAAAATTTCAAACTCCGGGGCTCTTTACCCAAATGATAGGGCACAAAGGTCTCCAAAAATTCCGAACCTTCCTTCAATGCATCAGAAGAAAACCTGACCCTCACCGCTTTGACCAAATCCCCCTTTTCTATCCACAAAAGCTGTTTAATGACGCCCTTTGAAAGAAGCGGTTTCTGCAAAGTTTTGGAGGCACATTCGTCACATAAGATGCCCCCCTTTGCAAAATCAAATCGGACTCTGGTTTCCTTTATCTTCTCTACTTCGGTGCGGCAGACGCTACATTGTATTAAATTTGGTGAAAGACCCGCTATGGTCAAAAATTTTATCTGAAACAAAATAGAAAGTGATGCTTCCGATACCTGACTTGAATCGAGTTTTCTTAAAACATACTGAAAGAGCTGGTATAGCTGAACCTGTTTTTGACCGCTTTCCATCCACTCGTTGATGAGTTCCGCCCAGTAACTGGCATAGGCCGTCTTTAATGCGCTGGATCTGATATGAAAAAACGGATACTTTAATGCAGCCTCCTGTAAAACAGGAAGCCCTTTTCTCCGGCCAACATTGCATACCACGTCAATTTCTGAAAAGAGTTCAAGTATTCCTGCAAACCGTTTTTTGCTTTTTTTTGCAGATTTTGCAATGACTGAAACTTTGCCCTTTTTTAGTGCAAAAAGCGTAATGACAAAATCATATTCTCCATAATCAATCTTACGCAGCACAATTGCAGGCGTAGAATAACTCGACATCTTTTCATATACCAAGGAGGGTCGTGGCAATGATAAAATAGAAGGACACGCTGATGATATCAATGGCCGTGGTAACAAAAGGACCCGACGCAATGGCCGGGTCGATATTGATTTTAGCCAAGGTCATCGGCACCAAAGATCCGGCAAGAGCTGCCATGGTCATGGAAGAAAGCACACCCAGTCCCACAGACAGGGCAAACAATTCCCGGCTGTACTTCAGCTGTGCCACCACACCAACAGCAAATCCGTAAAAAAGACCCAGCATCAGCCCAACCAAAAGCTGCTTGGAAACTACTGTCCATAAGTCACGGATGCTTAGGCGCCCAGTGGCCAGTCCACGAACTGTAATGGTAGAGGATTGAACGCCAATATTGCCGCCCATGCCCATAATCACCGGAATAAACGCCGCCAGATAGGCCAATTTAGTTAAACTTGACTGAAAATAACCGATAATAAACGATGCAATAATTCCGCCGACGCAGCTCGCAAACAGCCAGGGCATGCGCATTTTGATATTGCTGAATATGGATTTGGTCTCAACGAATTCTTCGCCGACACCCACCATTTTCAATATGTCTTCCGTAGCCTCTTCTCTGATGATATCGATAACATCATCTACGGTAACAATACCGACCAACTTGTTGGTGTCATCCACCACCGGCACGGCAAGGATGTCATAACGGGCAACGATTTTTGCCACCTCTTCCTGATCCATATCCGTTTTAACCGCAAAAACATCTGTGGTCATGAAATTCTTTAAAGGTGTATTGGGCGGAACCACGACCAACTGTCTCAAAGAACTGACGCCGATCAATTTGCCGTTCGCATCAACCACATAAAGATAAAACGGCATTTCAACATCCAAATGCTCTTTTTGAAGCGAACGAATGGCCTCACCAGCGGTTATGCCTTCTTCCAAAGCAATAAACTCAGGGACCATGATACCGCCCGCTGTATCATCCTCATAGTGAAGCAGCCCCTCGACCTCTTCGGAACCTTCCTTTTTCATTTTCTCAAGGATGTCATCGGATTTTTCAACAGGCAACCGTCCCAAGAGGTCGGCAACATCATCTTTTGGCATGAGGTCAAGGACTTCGACGATATCGTCTACATTCATTCCTTCCACGATGCCCAAAAGTGTGTCTTCTTCGAGGTTACTGAAAACCTCACCCTTCATCCCAACATCATCGATGAGATCAAATAGTCTTCGTTGATTATAATTTGACAAAGACTCGAATACCAGGGCCAAATCCGCAGCGTGGGTTTTTTTGACAATCTTAACAAGATGGCTGGTGGCATCTCTTCTGAACAGTCTTTTTATGCTTTCAACGAGTATTTTGTTGGATTCACTATGCATATTTCACAATAAAATCAAGTTCACCAGTTCACCAGTTAACCGGTTGGCCGGTTTTAAACAACGGGCGAACGGGCATAACGGGCCAACTGGCCCAACTTTTTCTAACTTTAGCTCACTTACAATTTTAGTTCACTTTAAATTCTTTCAGCGATTCTTCAGGTAGAACCTAAAAAACGCTACTGGATGATTTTAATAACGGACTGTTTTCGCAATTCTCCAATCCATGCCCCATATTTTTTATCAATGGTTTCATTATAAAGCTTACTTTCAATTTCCGGTGTAACCTCCTCAAGTGTCTTTCCTTCATCACTTACTATATTTTCCAGAAATAAAATCTGATAACCCAAATCTGTATCGAGTACGGGAGTAAATTCACCGGGCTTTAATTTTTCGATGGCCTTTTGAAGTTGTGGTGATAGAGAATCGAATTCGAACTCACCCAGATCTCCGCCATCAGAAGCCGCAGGTGATTCTGAATACTTTGCCGCCAAAGCTTCAAAAGATTCTCCGGACTTTAATTTTTCCAAGATCTCATCCATTTTCGTTTTAATCTCAAGTTTCTTTGTATCATCCGTAAACAAAGGAACTTTTAAAATGATATTGCGAAGATGGTATTTTGGTTTTCCGACATATTCATCTATATGTTTTTCATAATAGGCTTTAATGTCTTCTTTGGTAATCACGATCTTCGATTTGACTTTAAGATTGACAAGCCTTTCCCTGAGTATCTGATTTTTTATTTTTTCGCGATACTCTTCCATGGTCATTCCTTCTTTGGCTATTCCCGCTCTTAGCTGTTCATCTGTGAGAAAATTTGTCTCTTTGATCCGCTCAATGGTTCGATCAATCTGTTCTTCGCTGATTTCAACCTTTGAACGCTTTATCTCCTGATCTTCAATTTTCTCATTAATAAGATGGTCAAGTATTTCCTTTCTGACTTTAAAGAAAAGTTGTTGTTCTTTCTCCCGTGGATATCCAAGGGATCGAATTTTTTCCGCGTAAGGCTTAAATGAACTGTTGAGTTCGGTAAGTGTAATGACATCATCATTAACCACGGCAACAATACGATCAACAATTTCCGCACTCGTGGAGTTTAAAATTAATGGATAACCAAGCCCATAAAAAAACAACGTATATATTATACAATATATTAAATTGATACGAATATTTTTAAAGTACCTGCTTTTCATTCTGAGAAACCACAGCCTAAGCTCAACTCAGGCATAAATCACTTTACAACCCAGCCATTTTTTTAAATTCTTCTTTGTTTATTTCAACTGGGTATTTGTTTTTAAGTTGTTTTATCCACGATGCATATGCTTTTTCCAACTTCTCTTTGCGCAATATTTTAATAATGATCTTGTTGTTGATATCCCTTGATTCCTTTGACTCATTTTTCCCACCAGGTGACGTATCCTTGTCCTTGATGTGCTCTTTATCAGGTACCGTGCCATCATCCTTGAAGTGTTCCTCATAATATTTTGATATATCATCATTCGTTACGATGATCTTATCCCCCAACTCTTGTGTAATCACTTTCTCCATAATCAAACGTGTCTTTAATCCCTCTGTAAAGGACTGATAAGGAACGGCATACTCAAGCAGCGTTTCTTGGAACACATTATCGGGATAATCCTTTTTTATATCTTTTAAGGCCTTTTCCACCTGAGAATCTGTAACCGTAATACCGAGTTCTTCAGCCCTTTGAAGGAGAATCATCTCCTCAGTCATCTGTTGGATAAGCCGAAGTCGAGCTTCCCGGGCGATGTCAGCTTTCCGTATTCTATTATTCGAATATGCATTCTTGGCGATTTCAAAAGCCTTGTTGAAATCCGCAACGGTTATTGTTCTGTTCCCAACTTTGATAAAATATTCATCTTTTTGTTTGTGTTCGAAATCAGAACACCCGACCAATGTATATCCAACCCACAGAAAACAACTTAATAAAACAAATGTAATTGAATATCTTATCATCAGAATCTGTAATAGTTCATATCTAAATCCAAGTTTCTAAAAGCTACAACTCCTCCTCGACATTTTTGTCTGTGCTTATGGGCGAGCTTCATCGTATAGCGGCATTGAAGGAGCGAAACGGGGAGCACTCCCGGGAGCACAGACGTGTCGAACATCCCATTTGCTTATTAGTAACTCCTAAATCGTTTAAATTTTTAGCTATTAACACGTCGTATAATTTCTTTCAAGATGTTTTTGGTTTGAGACAAGAGAAAGGATGTATTTCCTTTTTTCAGTTTGACCTTCAAAATATGATCCGGTGTGATTTCATATTGATCTCGTTCTGAAAGAACCATGTTTATTATACCGGAAGGATTTTTCTGATGTGCTTGTGAAAATGAGAGTAAAAGCAGGTGTCCTTTAAGATCAACTCTGTTGACACCAGCCTTTATGGCTAAAACCCTGAGCATGATTTTTAAAAGAAGATTTTCCGTTTCCATGTTCAAATCTCCAAACCTATCCGTCAACTCCTCCTTGAAATCAGCTATTTCTTTGAGCTCTGTCATTCTAGCAAGTCGACGATATGCGCTTAGGCGCTGATCAATATCGGTAATATAGAACTCAGGTATTAACGCAAGCATATTAATGTTGATCTCCGGTTCAAGACTTTCCTGAACTTTTTCCCCTTTCAGTTTCGCCATTGAGTTTTCCATCAACTTGAGAAACATGTCGTAACCCACTGCAGCAATATGGCCGGATTGGGACGCACCTAAAATCGTTCCACCGCCTCTGATTTTTAGATCACTCATGGCAATTTGAAAGCCTGATCCAAGATCACTGTGTTCCATTAAAACCTTAAGACGTTTTTTAGCATCTTTGCCCAGCGAACTTTCCTTAGGTATAAAAAGATAGGCATAGGCTTGCTCATCCAGACGTCCGACACGACCGCGCAACTGATAAATTTGAGCAAGCCCGAATCTGTCAGCCCGGTTGATCAGGATGGTGTTGGCGGAGGGAATATCAAGTCCTGACTCTATGATAGTCGTGCACACCAACAAGTCTATCTCTTTATTCATAAAACGCAACATGACAACTTCTAATTCCTCCTCATCCAGACGCCCGTGCGCCACATCGAGTCTGACATTGGGCACCAATTCCTGCAGGTGCTTTGCCATTGCCTTTATCGTATGAATATTATTATGAACGAAAAAGATCTGCCCATTTCTATCGAGTTCCTTTTGTATGGCATCGGAAATGACGGCGTCATCAAATTCAGAAATGTAGGTAATAATAGACTTACGATGCTCAGGTGGTGTTGAAATGATGCTGATATCCCTTACTCCCATCAGCGACATATGAAGGGTTCTTGGTATGGGTGTAGCGGTTAAAGCAAGAACATCCACCGAACGTTTAATCCTTTTCAACTTTTCTTTATGTTTAACCCCAAAGCGCTGTTCTTCATCAAGGATTAAGAGTCCAAGATCTCTAAACATTACATCTTTTTGAATCAGGCGATGTGTTCCAATGACAATATCTATCTTTCCGGTTTTAAGATCATTTACGATGTTGCGCTGTGCTTTTAAAGGCCGAAACCTGCTCAAGCATGCAATGTTAATCGGATACCTTTGGAAACGCTCTGAAAACGTCGTAAAATGCTGTTCTGCAAGTACAGTCGTTGGAACAAGCAATGCAACCTGTTTACCATCATTGACGGCCATCAATGAAGCGCGCAGAGCAACCTCAGTTTTTCCGTATCCAACATCACCGCATACCAGCCGGTCCATTGAAATTTGTGCCTTCATGTCATTGTATACGTCTTCGATAGCCAAAAGCTGATCTTGGGTCTCTTCATAAGGAAAGCCCAAATCAAAAGTTTTAAAATCAACGTCCAATTCTCTGAAAGCATGTCCTCGCCTGACTTTACGTTCAGCATAGAGTTTTAAGAGTTCTCCGGCAATTTTTTCTGTCGATCTTTTTACCCTTTCCTTAACCCGTTCCCATGATTTTCCGCCCATCTTGTCGAGAGCCGGTTCGATGCCGTCCACGCCCATGTATTTTTGAACCATGCCCATACGATCCACAGGCAAATAAAGTTTATCGTCATCTTTATAGACGATAAGAAGGAAATCATTGCTTGATCCGTTTAATGTCAATTCAACCAAGCCCCCATATTGTCCTATCCCGTGATCAATGTGAACTACAAGATCCCCTGTTTTTAAATCTTCAAATTCTAAAAGTTGGGTTCGAATTTGCTGCTCTGGTTTAATTTTTGGCCGGCGCTTTGATCCAAAGATTTCATCCTCTGTGATGATCGCCAAAGATTCAGCCGGCCACACAAATCCCGAAGAAATCCGCCCCAGACAGATGAAAACCTGGCCATTGCTTTGTTCAGCATCAGGAAATTGCTCAATACCTTTTAGATGAATGCCATATGGGGTCAATAGCGACACCAATCTCTTGGCCTGTGTCCGGGTTCGGCAAACCACAAGCGTATCAAACCCAGATGTCCTTTGTTGGTTGATCCAGTTTGCCAGAGGAGAAAAAAGGTCCTTTTCCCGTTGACGCTCGAGTTCCATGCTGATGTCCATATTATTTTTCACTGAGCAATGAAATTGCTTTAAAGGCGGTCTCTCGGATAGGGTTCCTTTTGATACATGGAGCTTTTTCACGGAGAACGTCTTTTTCTGCTCAAATAACGCTTGAGCCTCCTGCCATGTGAGATAAAGACGCTCAGGTTCAATACAAAGCCGTGATTCCTTTTGCGCGACATCAAAACTTTTTAATGCCTGCAACAGCGTATGGTCTGCGACATTCTCCAATTCAGCTGGTTCAACCAAAATAAAAATTGCATTTTTTGGAACATAGTCGAAAAAAGAATCCAGATCAGGATAAATCAAGGGGATCAGACTTTCAATTCCAGGGAAAACGCCATCATTTCTGATTCGATAGATCAAGTCTCTTGTTCTGCTTACAGGAATACTCAAGCGCGATGATTGCTTTCTTATTCGATTGACGACCTGGTTTAGATGGGTTGATTTGAGAATTGTTTCCCTGGCCGGCAGTATGACGGCTTCTGAAATGTTTTTGATGGTTCGCTGGGTGACTGCTGAAAAAAATCGAATTGACTCTACGGTATCACCAAAGAGCTCAATTCGTATCGGATCTTCATAAAGAGGCGAAAATATGTCGAGAATACCTCCTCTTATACTGAAATCGCCAAGCTCTTCAACCATCGATGTTCGTTCATAACCACTGGAAATAAGTTTGTCCACCAACCGATCCCGATCGACACCCTCATCCGTCATTATGAGTTCTGCATAGTCACAGAGTTCCTGCTTTGGTAAAAGTCTTTGCATCAATGCCGATATGGTCGTTACGACCATGGGCGGCATATCATCAACAATGAGCCTATAAAGTGCCCTTATCCGGTTGGCTGCTATTTCGTTGTGATATGAAAGATATTTAAAGGGTGTAATATTATACGGCGGGAAATAAATCAGAGGGGGAGAAGATTTTTGAGAAAAAAAATCAATATCTTCTAAATATATTTCCGCTTCTTTGACTGAAGGGGCAATCACGACGACCGGTGCCCTGTATTTCAGATACAAGCGATTCACAAAATATGCTTTTTCTGAACCTGAGAGCCCTGTGCAAATAACATGGTAATCCTTGTAAGGACTCGTATCAAAAAGATATTTTAGTGATATTTTTTCTTGATTTTGATCCATAAACAAAGTAGTTATCTTTTAATTGTGCCGGCGTAGCTCAGTTGGTAGAGCAGCTGATTCGTAATCAGCAGGTAGGCGGTTCGAATCCGCCCGTCGGCTCCACCTTTTGAGGGATTTTCATCATTTATTTTGGGAGTCCTTTTTATTTCTTGCCTTTACTAGAAACCATCTCAAAAATAGGATTTTGGTTCAAGTTCAAGGCGGAACCGAGTTTCAACTCCTCGACATACTTTAGTATGTCGAGGAGTTGAAACGAGGACCCAACACAGAGACTTGTCCGTCTCTGGCGGATTGGAATAAAAGACCTTTTTGAGATGGATTCTATTAGGTATTTTCTTCAAATCGCTAACCCTAATTAATCGTAAACAAAATGGAAAGCGTTTTTAATAATTTATATCTCAAACATGGAATCGTTTAAAAAACCACCTTAACTCATCAAATTACTTAGAAAATCAGATGCTTAAAATGTTTTTCATCTTGTATACGCTCGGTTAGGGTATAGCCCAATTCCTATCATAGTGCAACCGGCGTTTATGCCCCGACAAACACTTTTTGCCTAAAACCAAAGGAGATAAAGTGAGTTACAAAATTGGATTTGCAGGAACCGACGGAAGGACCCTACTCAGTGCATTGGTTGCCTCCACAGCCACAAGTGACCATTATCAGGATGATTTTCAGGGCGTAGTTATTCGAGGAATGCCGGCCATGCAGCCATTTTCAGAAACCATGAAATGGCCGGTGAATTTCATTTCAACAGCGGACAATTCTAAAAAGGGGTATGCCGCCGCGATTATCGAAGCTCTGAAGAATGGAACCATCGACTGCGTCATGCCGATGCCGGAAGATTTACTCTTAGAAGGCCTGGTTGATGAGCTCGAAGCAGCCGGTTTTCTTGATCGAATCATCGGATTTAGTCGAGAAGGTGCATTTATTGAGGGGGACAAGATCGCCTGTAAATACCTGTGCCGTCAATATGGCATTCCCGTAGCCGATCAATGGTATGAAGTCGACGCCCAAAATTACGAAAACGTTTTAAAAACCTGCCTCTTACTCCTAGACGAATTCGGCGGCGCTGTTCTGAAGTATCCTTACAGCGCCGGCGGTAAAGGCTCCCGTATTATTTTAAACGCCTGGGAAATCAAAGAGGTATACGATACACTCATCAAAGATTATAAGAAAAATTATAAGCGTTTATTCGGGAAAAAATCAAAATGGCCGCTTTTAATCGAATCAAGAATGTCAGGGGTTGAAATATCATTTAACATTTTGATCGACAAAAACGGGAATTTTCAAATTCTTCCCACATCCATGGATTATCCGGAACGCTTTCCGGGGCCGGCCAGCAAAAATAATCCAATTACCGGTGGAATGGGCAGTATATCGCCCCATCCCATGGAAACATCCGATCTTTTCGATATGGTAGCCGAAAATATTGTAAAACCTTTGATAAAAGCCTTGAGAGAAAAAAATATGTTACGCCCATGTCTGGTGTATCCCGGCTGTTTTTTGACATTTGACAACAATATGGCGCCAACCAGAATTAGAGTTTGTGAAATAAACATTCGCCCTCCGGAACCCGAATGGCAACCGATTGTGCGAAGATTAAGGAACCTGGGAGCACTGATTAAAGCCACGGTTGAAGGAAATCTGAACAACGTGGCACCGGAAGTTCGATCAGAGCAAATATCCATTTGTACGGCTCTGGTTACAGGATCCGGCGGCCCTCAAAATCAAAAAGGGTATCCAGGCTCCTGTACAAAGGGAGAACCGGTCCACATAGATTTTAACTATATAAAGAAAAAAAAGATCCAGGTGATTCCATCTGCCATGACCTATTCAGAAGAAGAGAAGCTTTTCAAGTCAGATGGCAGCAGGGTCGTATACTGTAATGTAAATGCAAGCGTTAAAACCGGCGAAACCAGGGCTAAATTGGCTGAGCAGCTGCGCAAAAAAGTATTGACAGCCTTTGAAAATGGTAAAATAAGAGTCATACCCAGAGAAAATCCTGAAGGAAATCGGCTGGATCTACGAAATGATATTGGAAACCATTTTGAAATTGCCGAAGAATTGCTCCAACAACGTTAGGGCTGTAAGATATGGAGGCTCTATTCATCATAAATACATAAAAATGTAAAATAACATAAAATTTTTAGTTTAACCATCTTGACAAATAGATCTATTTTATCATACCGATATAATAGATCAAACAGCAGGAGGAATCTGAATGAATGATACGGATGATGAGAAACTGAAAGCTGAAATCGATAACATTATGTCAAATATCACTAAAACAATGGAAAGGATCGAGGAACTTAACCTCATCAACAGGGACAATCAAGAGCAAAATAAGGAATAATATCAATAAATTGCAAAAAAAGCAGCCGCTTAGGAGGTGCCATGGCATTAACAAAAAATGACATCGTTACAAGTGTACACGAACTGGGTTTTACCAAAAAAAAATCTGTGGAAATCATTGAAACTTTGTTGGAAATTATGAAAAGTACGCTGGAAGATAATGAAGATTTACTGATTTCAGGATTTGGCAAATTTTGTGTAAAGCAAAAAAAACAACGAAGAGGTCGAAACCCTGCGACAGGCGCCGACTTGATATTGAAAGAACGAAAAGTTGTCACATTCAAGTGTTCAGGAAAGTTAAGGGACAAAATTAACGGTTAATAAGTTGCCGATTAAATGATCGCATCCTTAATTTTCATCAACGCCAATATCTAGCAGGCCGAAAAGGAAAGCTTTTTAGCCCTGTTCGAATGCGAGTTTTGATTAAATCTCTTTAGAATTTTTTTATCTATCGGTTGTGCTGAGCCATAAAAATTGATAGGGATTCAATCTTAATGCATCGGTACTGAAACTTTTGCCGGTCATCAGGTCTTTTAGTAAAAGAGGTGCTTTTGCGCCTGATAACGAAACCATGATCTGTTTGGATGATATATTGGTGATGGCATATAGGGTTTGATCCTTAGCATACCTTGCGATGGCAAACGCTTTTGGATCAATATCAAGTACCTCAAAATCCGCATTTGGATGAAAAGCGGATTGTTTTTTTCTTGTCTTAATCATCTTAATATAATTATAAAATATCCTGGAACGAAATGTTTCAGGATCTTTTAGTTGAGATAACACCTCATTAACCTGTAATTTCTCCCGATTGATGGTTCTTGCTCTTTGGGTCTGATGTAAACCCGCTTCCCAGTTCCGCGAGCCGAGGACACTGTGAATATATGAAGCAGGGACCCCCGGCAAAACAAATTGGATGGCTTGGGAAGCCAGAAACTTTGGTATATGCCAAAGATCTATTTTGTTCTCGGGACTTAACAGCGCATCCACATAAGTGATATTCAGCTCATACGGGCTTTGGGAACCATCCGGGTTTCTTTTATAAGAGACTCTCCCGCCGTTTTGTTTCACAATATCAATAAGCTTGTCAATTTCAGACCGGGCTAAAATCCCTTCCAGAGGACGCACCCCGATTCCATCATGGGATGCTGTGAAATTGAAAAACGTGTTATGGGAAGAATTTATCTGTAAGCATTTGGCCCATTCGGCCAATACCGTTGAATCCTCTTTAACAAAAGAATAAAAAAGCAACGGCGGCAATGTGAAATTATAAACCAGTTGTGCTTCATTCTTGCCACTTCCAAAGTAACTCACATTTTCCTGATGAGGGACATTGGTCTCGGTTATAAGAAGAAC
>Ga0316585_10000052_pt1 | contig 18773 bp, 13 predicted proteins | sample S_170502SCrBrC_D_FD_204517 | JGI IMG/M metagenome (GOLD analysis project Ga0316585, IMG submission 204517) | Rhizosphere microbial communities from salt marsh grasses in Alabama, United States - S_170502SCrBrC | ecosystem: Host-associated > Plants > Roots > Rhizosphere | place: USA: Alabama...
CAACAGTTATGCAAGCCTTGATGAAGATGGATGGCAACTTTCTACTGATCCCACTGAGAAGCTGGATAAGGTCGGCAAAGAGCAACTGGCTAATCTTGAAACCTGGCTATCTGAGCACCTTAGAGACATTAAGCTGCCAGAGCTGCTCATCGAAGTGGATAATGAACTCCAATTCTCACAGCATTTCATGATACCTGAGCAACAGAGACATCCGGACGAAATTTGCCCTATATTGGCTACGATCATGGCTCATGGCTGCAATGTCGGACCATACACGATGGCACAGCTCACCCAAAACGTTTCATACCGTCAAATCAAGCGAATTACTGACTGGCAAATGACCGAAGAATCCCAGCGCCAAGCGCTGGCGCAAGTTGTCAATGCCATTAGCCGCCTCGATGTGACGCAGGCCTGGGGCGCAGGTAAAACATCCAGTAGTGATGGACAACGATTCCGGTTCAAGCAAAAGGTACTGCAACAGACATGGAGCAATCGTTTCAATGATTATGCATTGGAATTTTACTCATTTGTGGCCGACAATTATGCTCCCTTCTACAGCACGGTTATCGAATGCACTGACCGGGATGCCGCTTACGTCCTAGACGGCTTACTTTATAATGAGAGCGATCTAACGCTTGAGGAACATTACACCGATACCCATGGTTATACCGAGATTAACTTTGCCGCTTTTGCCATGCTGGGCAGACGCTTCTCTCCGCGTATCAGAGGTATACAGAAACAGCGCATCTACCGCATCGACACAGATAGAAACTACGGTGCACTTGCACCTTTATTGAAACGGAAAGACCACATCATTCACCTTGACTGGATCTGCAAACAATGGGATCGAATGGGGCATTTCTACGCCTCCCTGGAACGCGGGCATGTCACTGCTTCCACTGCTCTCAAGCGCTTGGTCGGCTACAGTGGCAAGAACCATTTCTATCGTGCCAATCGAGAGTTAGGACGTGTATTCAAAACGGAACACATCTTGCGTGTCATGTCAGATCCACTCATGCGGCAACAGATGAGACGGGGATTATTGAAGAGTGAAGAAATGCATGCCTTGGCTCGACAAGTAGCCTATGGTAAGCAGGGAACAATAACAGCTCGAGATTGGCAAGCACAGAAGAATACGGCAAGTTGTTTGACGTTGATTATGGCCTGCATCATCTATTGGCAAGCTAAAGAGATTAGCCGGGTCATTCTTGAGCACAACCCCGAAAACGGAGGCGTTGACCTTTCAATGCTGGAGCATATCAGCCCGATAGGCTGGGAGAACATTCTGTTGTATGGGGAATATGTGCTGGATCCTTCGCTGGTTATGGCTTAAACCACAAGAATCCTTAGCGGACGTTTACGGACAAATATGGTTAATACCTAATATTGGACCCTGGTTCAGCCGCTACATAAACTGGGAACTGATCGAACGGCACTGGCAAGATTTGATGCAGGTCGTGCTCTCCATTCACAAGGGCAAATTGTTGCCATCATGGTTGCTGCATAAGCTGAACACTGCTAGTCCCAAGAATAAACTGTATCTGGCTTTTCGTGAGTTAGGCCGGGTGATCCGGACCGTGTTTTTGCTTGAACTTGTTTCCAATACAGAGTTGCGCAGAGAGGTGCGAGCGGCCACGACAAAGATAGAAGCTTATCAGGGCTTCTCTCAGTGGATAACTTTTGGCGGTGATGGGGTTCTCAAATTCCGTGACCCGGTCGAGAACGAAAAGATTATCAAATACAAAGACCTGATTGCCAATGCCATCATGCTCCAAAATGTGACGGACATGACAGATATCTTGCACGATATGGTTCAGGAAGGATATGATGTGACAACAGATATTGTTGCAACGCTGAGTCCGTATCTTAGGGAACATATCAAGCGGTTTGGTGAATATGTTATTGATCTGGAAACAATACCGCCGCCATTGCAACCAGACAAACCGTTCTTATCGACAGCGCCCGTGGGTCAGCAAATGGTGTGAATTTTAGGACGTATTACGTGTTTACCCCAAACTGAGGCGAAGTAGGCTGGTTCTATGTTCAAGTCACGACTAAGGGACATCATTTTTCCACAGTATGAACACGGCCGTCTGGCGGGTACCGTGGCCCGGGCATGGGGCAATGAGGCCTTTGAACGTCCCGCGCTCGATTTTGACGCTTTCGTCGCCGGGGTGACGCTGCACGATTGGGGATATGGCACGATCGACAATCTACCCATCGGCGCGGCTCCGGAAAAGGAATGGCTGGAAGTCATTCGCAAGAATGTGGAAAAGCGCTACGACCATCCCACCACCGACATCATCGTCAAGCTGCACCTGCGCCGCCTGCTCTCGATGTTCCCCTCCGCGGCCAGGGAGGCGCTTATCGCACAGGTAGACGAACGCATCGACGGCCGTCTCTTGGAGAGCGAAGCGCCTTTTGAAAAATACCGGCGAGCGGACAAGATCACGCGACTTTGCGACATGATCTCCTTCGCTTTCTGTTTTGAATCGCCGAGCCAGCTCACCTACGAAGTTTTCCCGCAGCAGGGCTCGGATCAGATGACAGACATTACTTTCGAGATACGGCCAAGTGGGGAGATAATCGTCACCCCCTGGCCCTTCTCCGTGCCCATCATCTCCGGCGTCACCTATGCCTTCGAAGCTCAAGGCTACCCTGATACGCTCAATCCACTTGTTGTTCCTTTCAAAATCATCCAGATTGGTTCAATCTTTAACACAAGCTGACAAGCTGACATCCTATAAATACGTTTGAAAATAATCGCGAATGGCTTCCTCTAAATAAATGCGATCCACAAGGCTGCGGGGCGAATGGCGCGCGTCAGGGAAGATCATCAGGTTGTAAGGCTTGCGGGCCTTAATCAGCGCGTTGATCAGCCGCGCCGTATGGCGGAAATGGACATTTTCGTCGATTAACCCGTGGAGCAAGAGCAGCTTTCCTTCAAGATTAGCAACATGAGCCATCACGCTGCCGCTCTCATAGCCCGCCGGATTTTCCTGCGGTAGGCCCATATAGCGCTCCGTATAGCCCGTATCATAACCATCGTAATGCGTGACCGGCGCACCGGCTATGCCTACCTTGAAGGTCTCCGGTGCGCGCGTCAGGCACATTAGGGTCATATACCCACCATAGCTCCAACCATAGACGCCTACGCGTTCAGGATCTGCCAGACCCTGGTCGATCAGCCAGTGCACGCCATCCACCTGGTCGCGCACTTCGATGTCGCCCATGTTGTGCTTTATATGGGATTCAAAGGCCAGGCCGCGCCGCGAGGTGCCGCGATTATCGAGCACAAAAACAAGGAATCCCTGTTGGGCCAGGAACTGGGCGCGCATGTTCACCGTTAAATGCCAGCAATCAGACACGAGCTGCGAGTGCGGCCCGCCATAGACATAAACCAGGGTAGGATAGGGGCCTTCACGCGTGAAGGGTTCCTCATTTTCCGGTGGGCGATAAACAGCCCCATACAGAGTGTCGCCATCGCGCGATTTGAGGGTCACCAGTTCCGGAGCGGGCAGCAGCAGTTCTTCCAGACGTGTATCCGGCGTCCGAATGGACGGATCGTAAATCGTATGCAGCAGTTGGCCATCACTCAGGCGGCGCAAGGTGACAACCGGCGGTTGGGTAATACTGTTATAGGTATCAATAAAAGTCTCAAAAGCGGGATCGATAACGGCCGTATGCATACCCGGCTCTGTCGTTATACGCCGCGGCTCCTCCCCGGCAAAAGAAACAGCATACAGATGTTTCTCCAGCGGAGACTCCTTCGTACCCAGAAAATAAATTACCTCAGCGCTTTCATCCACAGCCACGAGGTCATCGACCTGCCACTCACCACGGGTCAACGGCCGAATAACCTGGCCATCTCCATTCAAAAGATAAAGATGCCTGAACCCGCTGCGCTCCGAAGCCCAAATGAAACCCCAGATGGGGCCCGCGCTTTTCTTCAAGGGCCGGAATATTTTGTGCAGGTTAATCCAGACGTTACTTTTTTCGCGTAAAAGAAATTTGCTATCGCCGGTTTTTTGGTCAAAAACCAGCAAATCAAGCCGGGTTTGGTGGCGGTTAAGAATCTGCGCGGAAAGTCGCCCATCGGGCAGCCAGGTGACGCGCGCCAGGTAGATGTCTTCATCGCGGCCCAGATCCATCCACACGGGATCGCCGCCTTCGCGAGCAATGACGCCTAACCGCACTCTGGCATTCGGCCCACCGGCGAATGGGTAACGGTGATCCTCCTGCGCCGTTTCACCGGTTGTATCCTTCCCCTGGTGCATGATGCGGTAAACGGGAATATGCGTTTCATCTACTTCTGTAAAGGCGATCTGCTTGCTGTCCGGCGACCACCAGAAACCCATGTAGCGCGCCAGCTCTTCCTGGGCCACGTACTCGGCCAGGCCGTGAGTCTTACCCGTGCCTCGCGCGCCATCGGTGATACGCCGCGGTTCGCCGCCCGCCGCGGGCACGACAAAGATCTCCGCATCCTGTACATAGGCCACCCAATCGCCGTCTGGCGAGAGGCGCGGAGACAGCGCCGGATAGGCCGTGTCCGTTACCACACCACGCAAATGAGCCCCCTCGCCATCCTGCACGTAAACGCCGCTGTTGAGGGGCACCAAAATACGGCCGTTCTTATGCCAGAAATAACGTGTGATGCCCAGCTCCCGCTGGCGCTGCCGCTCGCGGCGCAGCGCTTCTGCGGCCGAAACATTTTCTTCGGTCACACCTTCGTCGGGCGGCAGCACCAGCAGGCTGTATTCTCCGGTCTGCGGATCAAACACATAAAGCTGGCGCGTGAGGCTGCCGTCCTTGCTGAACAGGTAAGCGATTTTACCGTTGTGGTAGGTGAAGCTGCCGGGAACGGCCGTGCCGGGCAGGGGATAGATGGCAACATCTTCCGCGGTAAGAGGGGTTCGAGTCATGATCAAAGTCCTTTATGATGCCGGGATCAATAGCACGGCATGGGCGGATTATACTTTAACTCAGCACGACATGTTATGGGTTAGCTGGCGCAGGTATCATTCAGGGTGTACTATTTTTAAAAAGCAGACATGATCGAAAAAGAACTCACGAAACCTGTTAATTTATGCAAGGCAAATGGAAACTTGAATCCTGAAGCCGTCGGCTGGTCTCGAAACCCACTGCATACCTGTAATCTGATCGGCCATTGGCCACGTAAAAAACGCTGGAACTATTGGGCCATCACATCCGCGCCATATCTCTTTTCAGTCACGGTCAGCAATGTTGATTATTCAGGCCTGGTGTTCGTCTATCTAGCCGACCTCACCGCCGGCTTTTTCGAGGAAACTACGCACATCATCCCCCTTGGTCGTGGCTGCGACCTGCCCGAGACAGTCGACGCCGATCTGTATTATGACGCCAAAGGGACGCGCATCGACATGATCCAAACGCCAAACGGCGTCGATCTCGCGGTAGACGGCGTCGATCTGGCGATAGACGTGGACGATTTTGCGGGACAGGCGCTTTCCGCCCGCTTCACGATCAGTAAGCCGCCCGGCCATGAGACGCTTAATGTCGTCATTCCCTGGAATGATCGCACCTTCCAGTTCACCAGCAAGCAGAATACGCTTCCCGCGGATGGTATGGTCGCGTGGGGCGGGGAGAAAAGAGTATTTAGCGGCGATCAGAGTTTCGCCTGCCTGGATTACGGCCGTGGCATCTGGCCGCGCGACTGTACCTGGAATTGGGGCAGCGCCTCCGGGCGCCAAAATAAACGCACAATTGGGCTCAATCTTGGTGGACAGTGGACCGACGGGACAGGTTACACGGAAAACGGCATCTGTATCGACGGCCGTTTGACCAAAATCTCTGAAACCCTGCACTGGGACTACGACAAACGCGACTTCAATAAGCCCTGGCGTATCACAGCCCCTTCCCATGCCGTCGATCTCACCTTCACACCGGCCATGGAACGTGTTGCCGCCAGTGACCTATGGCTGGTTAAATCAGAAGTGCACCAGATGTTTGGCTATTATGACGGCACAGTAAGGACCGTGGCGGGTGAAACGATCCCCATTGAAAAAATGTTTGGCTGGGCCGAAGATCACGTGGCCACTTGGTAAGCCGGCGCGGCCACATGCTGCGTTGGTCAGCCAAAACGCTAAAAAATCTTATATATAATATAATAGACACGAGTTGGGGCGATTTTCCGCGCCTGAGAGCCTCCGTAACAAAATTTTCGCCAGAAAATCAGCTTTTTTCTTCGAATTTTTTTTCTTAGAATGTTTCCTAAACGAACGCTAGACCTGGAGGGGCAGCCAGGGTGGGTGGGGAAAACATCTTCACTTATAAAAACCATGAATAAGTTGTTATTTATCTTATTAGGACTAAAATTCTCCTCGCTAATTTTGCTAGGTGAACACACAAATGTGCTTCACGTGAAAAGTATAAAAAGGATATGAACGAAACTATAGAGCCTGGCAGTAGTCCCCAACTGCTGTCCGACCCGCCAACTACATAAGCTCCCCTGGTTGGCTTTTTCCCTAGGCCTCCAGGGTATAAATTATCTGGAGGTCTCCCATGTTCCAAACAACTCTTGATGATGTATTGTCCCAGGTGCGGGCGCACCTTGAACAAGATGATCTTGCCGGTGTGGTTGCGCTCATTGAGTCAATGCGTTCACCGGATCAAGCCGATCTTTTTGCCGAGTTAGATGAGGCTGATCAGACAGCGCTGCTGCCCCAGCTAGATCCCGGCGATTCGGCCGATATTCTGGAAGAATTTGAAGACGAAGACGCAGCGCGGCTGGTAGATGGCCTGACCGTAGGCGATCTGGCGCGCATCGTGGATGAGATGGAGCCGGATGAAGCGGCCGACTTGCTGTCTGTGCTGGACGATGATCAGGTCAGAGCGATTTTATCCCACCTTGAAGATCCCAATGAAATACGGCCGTTGCTGGTACATGCCGAAGACAGCGCCGGCGCCTGATGACATCCTCACACCTGGTCTTACGCAAGCGTATGACTGTGGCCGATGCGCTGGCCGCCATCCGCACCCTGGAACCGGATTCGGAAGAAATCTACCAGTTGTTTGTGGTCGATCGCTATGGCAAGCTTTCCGGCGAGATCAGCTTCCGCCAGCTGGTCATGGCTGAACCAACCGCGCTTCTGCAAGATATCATGAATCCTGAAGTCATATCCTTACCCATAGGAGTGGATCAGGAAGAAGTGGCGCGTCTTGTTGCGCGCTATCATTTGTCAGCTTTGCCGGTGGTTGATGAGGGGGGTCTGCTGGTGGGCGTCATTACCGTAGATGATGTGATCGATGTCCTGGTTGAAGAGGCTACTGAAGATATCCAACGCCTGGGTGCAACCGAGCCATTGGAAAGACCCTACCTGGAGACGCCGCCGCTGACTGTTTTTCGCAAGCGCATCGGCTGGCTGCTGCTGCTTTTCGTCACAGAAACTTTCACCGGCACCGTTCTGCGCCACTTTGAGGATGAACTCGCGATTGAACAAAGTAAACTTTCTCAAACCGCTGTGGCATGAACTGCGGGTAGGTATCTTACTCGGTTTAGGCATGGGAATTGCCGCCTATGCCAGGGCCTTACTCTGGGATACCGGCACCGGCGTCGCTATAACCGCAGGTGTTGCCATTTTTATCATTGTCTTATGGGCCAATATCCTTGGTTCTATTTTACCGCTGCTGGCCAACAAGTTTAATGTGGATCCCACGGTGGTATCCGGCCCGGCGATGACGACGTTGGTGGACACACGACCGGGTTGTTCATCTATTTCACCGTGGCCGGAATCATGTTAAGTCGTTAACGCCGTGGTTTCTGGGCCGCGATTTTCAGGCCACCGTGTCAGGGGTGGTGGAGCTGTTTATATGCTTATACTCCATACTTAATTTAAGTATAATTAGCTTAATTATAAAATCCCCTCCAGTGGAGGCCCACGGTAGAAGATATTTTTGTTCTTCTGTCCAAATACTGCTACAGTCATTTTCAAAGATTGAGTTCAATTTAGAAATAAGTATTGGGAGAAGTAAATGACGGAACAGATAACGGCCAAGCGATGGAGTTTACAAGATTTATTACCTGAACCGGTTGAAAAATCACTGGAGGCGGCGCTGGCCGATCTTGAAACCAGGACTTCGTCTCTCGAATCAAGGCGCAGTTCGCTTAGTGATGATATTTCTGTTGAGGAATTTCTTCAGTTACTACACGAATTTGAAACCTTCGCCGACCTGATGACCCGCCTGGGCGCCTACAGCATGCTCTATTTTTCCGAGGACACGCAAAACAAAGCTGCATTGAATATGCGCGACCGCATCAGGGCTGCCCTAACGGCGGCGGAAAATCGCATTCTATTTTTAAGCCTGTGGCTTAAAGGATTGCCCGACAAAACGGCCGAACGTCTCATCGCCGCCAGCGGCGAATATCGCTACTTCCTGGAAGCGGAGCGCAAATTCAAACCGCACATGCTCCCTGAAAGCGAAGAGCAGATTATCAACCTCAAAGACAGTAACGGCATTGAGGCTATGATGGGGCTTTACGAGATGATCACCAGCAACTTCACCTATACGCTGGAGATTGACGGAGAAACGAAGCGCCTGACCCGCGATCAAATGTCTTCTTACTTCCGGCACCCCTCAGCCGACATCCGCGCCGCGACTTATCAGGAACTGTATAGGGTTTTTGCCGACAATAGCACGCTGCTGGCCCAAATCTACAACCACCGTGTCCGCGATATGCACAATGTAGGAGATTTGCGCCACTTTGAACAGCCCATCTCCCTCCGCAATCTGGACAACGATCTGCCTGATCATGTCGTCGATACATTACTCGACGTTTGCCGCCGGAACAACGAAGTCTTTCAGCGTTATTTCCGCCTCAAAGCGGATTGGATCGGTATGGACAAGCTGCGGCGTTATGATATTTATGCCCCACTGGCTACTTCCGACAAAGAATATACCTATGGCGACGCCGTGGAGATCGTGGTGAGCAGCTTCCGGCAGTTCTCTCCCCAAATCGCGGAAGCGGCGCAGCGCGTCTTCACGGCCGATCACATTGACGCTGAAATCCGTACTGGGAAACGCAGCGGCGCATTTTGCTATTCCCCTTCACCCTCCCTCACACCCTGGGTTTTCTTGAATTACTCCGGCAGGGCGAGCGATGTAGCTACGATGGCCCACGAACTGGGTCACGCCATTCACGGCATGCTTAGTGCCGGACATTCCCCCCTGACTTACCACCCCACTTTACCGCTGGCTGAAACAGCCTCTGTCTTCGCGGAGATGATACTGACCGACCGCTTATTAGATGAAGAGAGCGATCCCGCCGTGCGCCGTGACCTGCTCTCCGGAGCTATCAACCGCGCTTATTCTACCGTCCAGCGCCAGGCTTATTTCACATTGTTTGAAAAGGAGGCGCACCGCCTGATCGCCGGAGGTGGGACGGTAGACACTGTTTGCAGCGCCTATATGGAAAACCTTGGCGAACAGTTCGGCGACTCCGTAGAGTTGAGCGAGGAATTCCAGTGGGAGTGGATTTCCATCCCCCACTTCTACCGCTGGCCTTTCTACACCTACGCCTATAGTTTCGGCCAGTTACTGGTCTTTGCCCTTTACCGCCAGTATCAGCAGGAAGGTGATACCTTCATCCCCCGTTTTCTAAAGCTGCTCGCTTATGGCGGATCGGAAGCACCGGTAAAAATGCTCGAAGAAGCAGGTTTTGATCCCACCTCCCCCGAATTTTGGCAAGGTGGCTATGATGTCCTTTCAAGCATGATCGACACGCTGGAAGAGCTTTGAGAAAGCTAGTAAGAGAATCAGCGAACAGGTTTGTCACCATCTACGGCGAAGAGATTATTTTTGCTATACTTCAGCGTTGACAGCGAAGAAAAGGAGAAGAAAAAAACGGCCGTTAAAATGAGAAATATGAGCGATCGTAGTACGGGCATATGGGTCGGCATTGGATTGCTCGGACTTATGGTCGTCACACTTTATTTTGGGCTTCGCCAGCACCCAAGTTCATTTGATGATGCTTATATCACATATCGCTACGCGCGAAACATTGCCCTCGGGCGAGGTTTTGTCTACAACATCGGCGAGCCAGTACTGGGAACCACGACACCACTGTATACCCTTATACTCGCTGGGCTCTCAACAATCTGGGCTGATCTGCCCGTTCTAAGCCACGTTGTTGGTGTATTGGCATGGGTACTTTGTATTCCAACTACCTACGGTATTGGACAGACAGACGGGCATAAATTCGCCGGATTCATTGCTGCCTCAATTGTCGCCCTAAACGCTCTATTCCTTAACGTGCTCCTCCCTATACGTACTCTTGGTGTTGTTGACATTTTATTTTTACCTTCTAGAGAAACCAATCTGGGCAGCCCTTTTTGCAGGCCTGGCATTCCTGATGCGCTGGGACGGAATTCTCGTTGTGGCGGTGTTACTGTTTGCGGAAATACAGAAACGCAAAGAATCGTTTCTACGAGCTGGCCTTGTTAGCGCGTGTATAATTATTCCCTGGCTGGTTTATTCCTATTTAACCTTTGGTTCCGTTTTTCCCAATTCCTTTTTTGCCAAGGCAGGACAGGGATGGAATCAAGAGTTAGGAGCCGCCGAGATCGGTTCATTTGCAAGGGGCTCGCTGTTGATCGCAAATTCAGCTTTCGCTGAAAACAGTCTATTTATTCTTTATCCCATCTTTTCCATATTTGGCATTTATTCTGCTTATCGCAATAGAGTCCGCTGGTGGCCGATTTTGCTGTGGTCGGCGGCGTACTTTGCAGGTTACGTCGCCGTAGGTGTTTTGCGTTTTGACTGGTACTACCCGCCACTGGTGCCCGCCATCGCACTCCTGGTAGCCGAAGGTATTACAACAGTCGCTGGTTTTGTATCCAGGCGTCTCGGATTGACGGCAGGACGAGTTGTCCTGGTAACTCTATTTTTTCTTTGCCTGATACCGAGTCTGGATTGGTTGCTCAACATCCAGAGAACCGAAATGACCGACTATTCCGCCAACTATGTCGAGGTAGGAGAGTGGTTGCGCGAGCACACACCGCCAGACAGTTCTGTAGCCTTGATAGAGATTGGCATCATTGGCTTGTACAGTGATCGTCAAGTCGTGGACACAATGGGATTAGTGAGTCCTGAAATGATAGGTCACCTGGAAGATTGGCTACAAACATTGCAGTTCGCCATAAACTATTACTGGCCAGATTATGTCGTAGCCTTAAGGAATACTGCCTGGGATGATATTGTCAACGAACCTTGGTTCGAAGAAGCCTACACTCTCGAAAAATCAATAGAAAAGAATCCCAAACCGCTACGCATCTACCGCCGACGTAGCGACTTCCCGCTGCACGACTTTGCGCTAGATTCACATCGCGAAGTCTGGTTTGACGGGGTTCTTTCTCTTCAGAATTTCCGAACAGTAGAGGATCACATTAAACGGGGGAACAACCTACACGTGCAGCTTGACTGGGAATCAGAAAGTGATATTGACACCGATTACCGACTGCAGTTCGATTTACTGGATGCTTCTGACGGCCAACGATGGCCAATAGCCAACAATCTTCAACCAATGCGCGGCGGCAACCCAACCCAACAATGGCTAGCAGGAGACTCAATTACGGATGACCATACCTTAACAATTCCGGATGATGTAACCCCTGGATTCTATTTATTGCAACTTGTCGTTAGCGGACAAGACGGTCCAGTTCCAATTACCGCTGCAGGGGGTGCACCACTCAGTCAAATTGTCGTGGGACCTATTCAAGTAGGCGACAGCATTGCGGATATCCAAGAGCCACTTTATCCAGTAAATGCATCCTTTGCGGAAAACGTGGACCTGATCGGGTATGACATGGAACTCAAGGGAGATAACAGCTTAGTCGTAACCGCGTATTGGCAAGCAACTGACGAAATTTCCAGTGATTACACCATTTTTGCACATCTTCTGTCACCTGAAGGCACGTTGGTTGCTCAACATGATGGTTCGCCGCCTTTACCAACTAGTTCCTGGGCTCCTGGAGTTCGAGTAATTGATTCCCATACGCTGGTGCTGCCTGAAAAACTCACAGGAAATGATTATCAACTCCGTCTTGGACTCTACCACTGGCCCGATTTAGCGAGAGTACCCGTTGTGGATTCCGGCTGCCTTGATGCCAAAGATCACACTCTGCTCGTAGGAATCATTTCTTTTGATGGAATAGCAACCCATGACAAGCCTGACTGCCAAAATTTGCATTGGATTGATGTCCGGGATGAGTGATGGCAGAAAAGGTGTTGACGGAATCTAACTTTGCTCAGAAACAAGACCGTTAAGCGTACATTTCTACGCTGTTATGCATAGTACTCTCCTTTAGAACGCAAATATCCACACACAAAAAACAACGCCCCTGCAAGATGCAGGGGCGTTTCTATGTTTGATAAAACGGGATCATTAATCCCAGTAATTGTTCAGACCAGTAAAAAAGTCGCTACAAGGAAACCTTAGACAAGACCGATCAGGCCCATCAGCCAGTACAGGAGCCAGTAAACAACGGAAATGGCGATGGCGGCAACGATCGCGCCAACAAAGCCATTCACCTTCATGCCGGCAACGAAACGGTCGGCGAACATCAAGACCAGAGCTGACACAACCAGGGTGATAATCGCTCCTACCAGTCCAGGGGCACCAAGGGAGATGCCTATAAGACTTAGTAACCAGGCAACAATCGCGCTGATAACAGCGATAACAATAGCCGCAATAATGGCTGCGCCATAGCTGCTGACCTCCATACCCAGGCCGAGCTTACCGACGATCCAGATCACAACGGCCGCAACAAGAAAAGCAATAATCAAACCAATGAGATATCCCATATTAAACCTCCTAAGTTAAAATCCTATATTTCTATATTTATGGTAAAAAGATAATCAATAGTCTGAACAATATAGCTTCGATCCTATCACTCTTAACACTTTTAGACGAAGTTAGATACGGATCGAAGCGGTGTGATCATACCATACACCTGATAAATAATACGCAAATCCATTATTAAAAGTTTCTACACCTCCGCCCTACCCTTGTACAAGACCTTCCATACGGCTATTATTTACTATAGATTGGTTCAATCTTGACCTTATTTTGGAGAGCATTTTGATTCTTGAAGATTGAACCAATCTGGCAGAAGTTTTGTTATATAATATTAATTATTATCATGTCTCGCGCTTGGTTTTTCAACATACCCACTCATGGACACATCAATCCCACCCTGCCGCTGGTGCATGAGCTGGTGCGTCAGGGTGATGAGATAACCTACTTCGCCGGACCACGCTTTAAAGAGAAATTACTGGCCACCGGCGCTAGCTATGGCGACTACGGCGATACTTACGCCTTCGAGCAGTCGCGCACCGTGGCTCACGCCATCCTACAGGGCAGCCAGCTGGCCGAAGCGGCAACAGCCCTTTTACCAGACGTCCTGGAAGCTGTCGAAAAAGAACGTCCCGACTATTTACTTTTCGATATGAGCGCGCCCTGGGGCAATATCGCTGCCCAGCGTTATAACATACCTGCCGTGGCCAGTTTCCCCCACCTGCCCTTCAACTGGCGAACCTTCGTCAGCGACCCCCGCCTACTCAAAAAAGGATACCGCAGCCTGCGCCCCGGCCAGGGTTACTACCGCGAACTGCAGCGCCAGACCTCTAAACTAGCTCGGGAACAAAAGCTGCGCAAGCCGTCAGAGATCAACGTGCTCTCCAGCACGGCCGAATTAAACATCGTCTTCTCTTCGCGCTATTTCCAACCCTTCCAAGAGAACTTCGATGATTCCTATCTCTACATCGGCCCAGTCATCCATACTGATCGCCCCGATGAGGGACTGGAAGCATTCCCCATCAACAAAAACGGCGGCCAAAAACTCATCTACATTGCCGTGGGCACCCTCTACCAGGCTAACATCACTTTCTTTCAACATTGCCTGAGCGCTTTCGGAGACGGCCGTTACGCCGTGATCATGTCCGTGGGCAAAGCGCATGATCCCGCCGCCCTTGGCCCCATCCCTCCCAACTTCACCGTCGCCCAATACGTACCCCAGCTGGACGTCCTCAACCAGGCCGATCTCTTCATCACCCACGGCGGCCTGAACAGCATCAACGAAGCCGTCATGGCCCTCGTACCCATGATCGGTGTACCCAACACCATCGAGCAGTCCGTCAACGCCTACCGTGTCGAACAGCTAAACGGCGGCCTCTACCTGGAGCCTCACAAGCTGACCGCCCAAAAGCTGCGCAGCGCCGCCGAGCAGGTCCTATCCGATCCCACTATCCCCCAGAGCCTGGCCAAAATCCGCCAATCCTTCCTCGACGCCGGCGGCGTGGAGACGGCCGTCGCCGCCATCCAACAACTAAAACAAACTCACGGCATCAAATAGATTGCGGATGTCGTCGCTGCGCTTACGGCGAATTTCCTCCTTCCATATCTATCCTTAAAAATTCAACAATTCAACGATTAATTATTCCACTCCCTCCCCCCTCTATCTCTATCTCCATCTCCATGCTAAAATCCTTTCCCATGGACGTAATCAACAATTTCCAGCAGCTGGAAGCCAGGCTGGAGGAAGCGCAAAGAGCAGCAACCGTTTCCTCCGACGCCTTTCGCAAGTCACTAACATCCTGGTGCTTATCCCCATCACTCATCGGCGAAGTACCCAAAGACCCTTTCAGCCCGGAGTACACGGCTTTCCAACTCGAATTTTACAAGCGCCTGGCCAACCAACCCTATGATGTGACCAATGAAGAAACGACTTTTGACTTCGACCATGTTCTGCAATGGCCCTATCCATACGGCACAAAGAGCGCACGGACGGTGGGAACGCACCTGCTGGGCTACGGCTGGCTGATCAGGACCATGAATCTCCCCTCCGAGTCGCGAATCCTGGAAATCGGCTCCGGATTCGGCGCCCTGACCGTTCACCTGGCCGCAATGGGCTATCAGGTAACCTGCCTGGACATCAGCCAATCCCTCCTAGACCTCGTCAAAGCGCGCACAGCCCATCTCCCAAAGCCCATCCACACCATCTGCGGCGACATGGCCACGACCGATTTAGGGGGTCCGTATGACGCCGTCATCTTCAACGCCTCCCTCCATCATTCCCTGCAGCACAGAGCCGTCATCCGCCGCCTCGATGCCATCCTCGATCCCGCGGGCATCATCGCCTTTACGGCCGAACCCGTCGTCCCCGATGATTCACAGCTGGTGCCCTATCCCTGGGGAATCCGCCTGGGCGGGCTCGGCATCTGGGCAATTTGTATGGAAGGATGGTTGGAACTGGGCTTTCAAGAATCCTACTTCACACAAATGCTGCGCCAAGCAGGCTGGCGTCTAAAAAGAGCCAACTTGGGCATCTCCGGCGAAACCGACGTCTGGCTAGCTCAAAAAACTCCATCTGTAAGCGCAGCGGCGCCATCCGCGTCACCAGCGTCATCTTTGGTCCAGCCCTATGAACTAGACCCCGAAACAGAACTCCTCCGCTTAACAAAACTGCTCGACGCCTACGAACAAGGACGTTTCATCCGCTTCATGAAATGGCTCAAAGGCGCTTAACGTTTGTCAGGGCGCCTGCCCAAACTCTCCCCCAACTCGCCTGATCAGGGATAGCAGCATCCATAATTTTTCTCAGTCTCTTTACCGGTAATATTAATTCCCTTGATGGCAAAACTGACCTCACGGCCGTTGCTGGATTGCGCATCCAACTCATCAGGAAGGAAGTAACCGGCTGCAGCCGCCAGCCTGATCACGTTCCATCCGCGCTTCAACTCGGCGCTAAAGGTAAAAGGCTGATCCTGAACAACCGGCTGATCCCAACTTTCTAGATCATTCGTGCGGATGCTGAGCAAGCCTTGCCCTGATTCGCCGGCGGCAGGATCGGGCGGCAGTGTAACTACCGTCGCTGTGATTTGCACCTGCTGCGGATAGGCGCTGTAAATATAAATATCCGCCGGCGATCGCGCCCAACGCACACGGCCGTCCTCCGCCTGCTCAAGATCATACCAACCCGTACCAAACAGGCCGCGCAAGTTCCTGTTTGGAGAATCCTGAACACGCCCGTTGATCAATAGATCGGCCGGTGCGGCAAAATAGTTGACCGGGATACTGGTCAAGGCTTTGTCCACGACCGGCAGGTAGGAAGCATAATCGGACTGCGGCGTATTATCTGCATAAGAGGAAACCGTCAAGGATACAGGTACGATCAGCGGGCTGCCAGCCGTATGGCAACCCTGGCCGTTCCGGCCGGCAAAAGCGATCCCCCCCAGACTATACTGCCCGTGAGTGAGCCTGCCGCTGTCAATGGCGAATGTGAACGTCTGCGAACTCATGCCTTCAAGCACCAGGTTCCCCAGATCAGGTTGTTCGCCAATTAAACTGATTCTTGTGGGCGTTATAATCTCCAGGGCTAAGTCTTTATCACCGCTGTTGACCAAGGTTAACTGCATCTGGATAGGCATGTTCTCCGTGATCACAAAATAAGGCGCTCTTTCCAAGGCGGACAGCCGCGCCGGTCGCAGCCCGCGCAGGAACTGCGCATCGGACCAATCCCATAGACGCTGCGGATCGCGGTCCACGTTTTCGACGATATTCTTGACCGCCCAATTCCATTCAATAGCCGCGCTCACCTGCGTGGCCCCGCGCCAATGGATGAAGAAGCTGATCGCCAGCAAGATCATGAACAAAGCGGAGAGCAGGCCGGCGCGGAAGGTCTTCAGGCCGGGAATCACTGCCAAAACGGGAATGAGGAAATAGCACAGGTAAGGCAGCATGTCCGTGAAAAATCGCGACCCGAAAGAATGTCCGCCGTACCAATGGGGAAAGGAGGAAATGACCAGCCAATGAAGAAATAGGATGGCGATCAAGGTCAGGTCCAGGCGCGTGAACTGGCCCTCCTTTATTTTCAGATAAATGCCGTAAACAGCAAACAGCAAGATCGGCGAATAAATCAACAATCCGCGCGCGGGGCTCAACAGATTGCCCGCCAGCGCCTCGGCGAAGGTCGGGCTTAACAGGTCCAGCCGCCCGGCCGCATAATAGGGGGCCAGCAAATTGTCATAGATGAGGAAGTTGGAGATGAGGAACGGGATGGCAATCAAGGCGCTCCAAAATAAATAGTTTAGGAAATAGCGCCGGTAAGTGATGAAAGCATACGCTGTGATCAATAAGACGGAGAGGCTGTTAGTCGGGCGGACGACATAAGCGTAGGCAAGTGGGAGACCGGCGAACTGCACCAGCTGTGGCTTCTTCTCCGCCGCCAGCAGGATATACAGCGTCAACGATAGCATGAGCACCGAGGGCCCGTGCTGCCATAGGGCGCGGCTGGCCGTAGACCACATGGAGGTGCAGAAAGCGAAGATGAAGACTAAAAGCAGCGCACGGGACCAACTTAAATAAAGACGGCCGGTCCAATAGATGACGACCGCCGCCGCCGCGGCAATCAAGGACGCGTTAATCAGCTCCAAATTGGCAGCGATCTCGTCACGGACCCGGCGCATATGTTCGTGCAGATCCAGGTGCAGCAGATAAGGGGCCAAGCGGTCGGCGATAAAGACCACGGGCACGGCCAGCAGCGGTGTTCCCAGCGGAAACGTCGATCGTAGATGGCCGCCGACCTCTACGCTGGCCGCGTCACCCGGCAGCGCAGCTCCCGGTGTGCTGTTGATCAAGTCCGCGTACTCATCCAGATTGGTATTGCCCTCTCTGATCACGCTCAGGGCTACGTAGACGGACCAGCGGGAATCTGAATAGGGTACCGTATCACGGCTGCTGCTGTAGACCGCAAAAATAGACAGAAACAGGAGTGCGGAAACGATCAGCTTTTGCAAATGATGTGCCGGTGCAGCGGACATGGCCTGGATTATCGAACCGAAACCGGTGGCTGTCAATCGTTCAGCTGCTTAAACAACTCCCGGTTGCGCTGGTGCAGCTGCACATAAACCTCAAAGCTGCGATCGTAGACCGCCTTGTTCGCCGGCCGCGGTTCGAAGGTCCGTTCCACGGTTATCAACGGTCGCGCATCGTGGAAAGAACCCAGCAAACCCAAACCGACGGCGCAGACAACGGCCGCGCCAATCGTGCCCGCGTTCTGTGCATTCTCCACCACCTCAATCCGCCGGCTGGTCACATCGGCCAAAATCTGTCCCCAGGCCGGCGACTGCGCGCCGCCGCCCACGAAGCGCAAGCTCTGCCGGTAGGGCACCTTCTTCTCCACGCGCTCCAGCATCCAGCGCTGGTGGTAGGCCACCCCCTCCAGCACGGCGCGCACCATCTCGCGCTTGCCCGTCTCCAAACCGATATTGAAAAACATGCCCCGCGCATGGGGGTCTTCAAAAGGGGAGCGGTTGCCGTGCAGCCAGGGCGTGAAGATCAGGCCTCCGGACCCCGGAGCCACACGCTCCACTTCCTGATTCAAGAATTCATATAAATTCTCGACCACGCCCACGGCGTCCATGCTGGGATTGCCGGCCAGATAGACGCCAATCTCGTCCAGGGCCAGGTGATCGCGCACCCACTGCAGGCAGCGTCCGGCCGTTTCCTGCTCGGCGATATAGTTATACCAGCCAGGGATAGCGCCTAGAATGGAAGCGATTAACCCGCCGATGTCCGTCATCCGTTTATCGACCGTCGCCGCGACCCAGCCCGAGGTGCCGATGTAAATGTGGGTGTCATAGAGGTCCAAACAACCGGCGCCGACAGCAATCAGCGACAGGTCACCCCCGCCGCCGAAGACGGGAATGCCCGGGACCAGGCCCAGTTCCTCCGCCGCGGC
>Ga0316585_10000053_pt1 | contig 18633 bp, 20 predicted proteins | sample S_170502SCrBrC_D_FD_204517 | JGI IMG/M metagenome (GOLD analysis project Ga0316585, IMG submission 204517) | Rhizosphere microbial communities from salt marsh grasses in Alabama, United States - S_170502SCrBrC | ecosystem: Host-associated > Plants > Roots > Rhizosphere | place: USA: Alabama...
CGTGGCACGGCGGGTCTGGCCGGTAAAGGGGTTGGTACCGGGCGCATCGGCGGTTTCGGTTTTATGGGTGGTCTGGGCCGCGGTGGGCGAGGATGGATGCCCGGCCAGCCATAATACCAGCCTGAACCCTGGGCCGGTTGCTGATAGTATTCCTCAAGTTTTTGTTGTTGCTCGGCTGCGGCGGCTTCTTGCCTGCGACGGGCGGCTTCTTCTTTTCGTTGCGCGTTGAGTTTTGCGTTTTGTTCGGCAAGGGTATTGCCGGATTGGCGAATTTTTTCATCGGCCTGACGGGCTTCCTCAACCTGCTGCGGGGTGGGGCCGGGCTGCAGGGTGACAGTTTGACTGTCTTGTTGTGGGCCCGGCTGATCGGAAAAATGTACTGTGCCATTCTTGTCGATCCATTTGTAAATTTGTTCGGCGCCGGCAGTCACTGTCAGGGTCAGGGCAAACAGAAAAAAAGCCAGGATATAGTGATTAAGCGGCATAAGACTGTTTATTTAAGTAATCCGAACACGCCCAGTGAGTAGGCGCGCTTGTCATCGGCGCCGTACAGTGAAGATGGACTGATACTGCTCCCCAGTGGCAAGTCGTTGGCCAGATAACGGGTATTGCCGGTCCCCTTGTCAAAGGTGACATTGCCGCTCTTCGAAAACCAGTAACCGAGCACGTCCCCCTTCTCAACGCCGACAGAAACAGTGAAATTCCCTTTTACCAGCCCACTTTTTTTGATGTCTCGCGGACTGCTTTCCCAGATGACGACCAGCCTGCCCTTGATGGGTCGCAACACCTTGACCACGATGGTTGTGGGTTTGACAAAGTAACCACCAAAGCCGGTAAGGATGCCGGGGCGGGGCACCTTGTGGTCCAGATCGATCATCAGAATGGGTTTTTGGTCGTAAAGCTTGCGCCTGACCAACTCGCCACCCACATAGTCGAGCAGATCGCTGTTGACCAGAAAGGCCTTCAGTTCATCGATCTCGAGCTGGACGAAGCGGCGTACCTGGCCGCGCAGGGAGGAAGATTCGCTGACACGCGCAGATTTTTCGGAACTCAGCACGGCAATGACATTGCGAGATTCATCCAACTGGTCCTGCAATTGCTTGCGCTGGATTTCAATGTTGGCGAGCTGTTGTTGGGTCAGGTCGAGTTCGTGTTGCAGTGCCTGTTTTTCATCACTCAGCTGCTTGACGTCGGGCGGTGTCTGGCAGCCGGCCATAAGCAGCAGGGTCAATACTATAATCGTGAAACGCATTGGTTCGGGCCCGTATAAATAATACCGCTTTAGCGTACCAGAAACGTACCGCTGACAAGAGGCGAATTTCCCAATAACAATTCCAGTTTATAGCCGCCTTCGGCAAATCCTTCCACCGGCATCTGGATATCAAAGGTGGTCTGTCCCGCTTCGCCGGAGACGACTACCGGTTTCTGGGCGATTGTTACAGAACCGGTCCCATCCATCAGCACTGCCTGCAGCAGGGTGTTTTCCGGGTCAAAGTTGGCATATTCAAAACCGACATAGAGCGAGCGCAACAACTTGAGCTTGTCCTGCGGGGGAACATCGAAATTCTCAATAGGTGTGGCGCTAAACAGCAGGCGGGTTATTTTGGGGCCCTGGGTCACGATAGCCTGATTAAGCTCCGCCTGGGTCTTGCTCACGGCTTTGCTGTCGCCAAAATGACTGCGTACTGTCGCCAGACGAGCTTCGGCCAGTTCCAGATCGTGGTCGGTAATAGCCTTGGTTACGTCGCTGAGTAGCTGTTGCTCAATTTTCTTCAGACTCTTACGCGCCACCGGGTTATCAGGCGACGTCTTCAGGACTTTCTGGTACAGGTCCCAGGCACTGGTGCCTTTTGGCTCAAGCAAGTGATGCTGACGCATCTGGACATCGGCCTTTCGTAACAAGGCATCGCGTTGCGTCTGCTGGTTAATCTGGTTGTTGAGTTTCTGCTGCAGGTCGAGTAAGGCGGGGTCGTCGACGACGGCTTTCAGGCCCCGCCCGACGGTTAGCAAAGCGTGCTTGTAGTTGTGGCTGGCCTGAAGTTCGAGGGCCTGTGCCAGATAGGAGTCGGCTATTTGCTGACGCGCGGCGAGGGCCGGCTTGCTGTCAGGATCAATCGTCAGAGCGGCCTGTATTTGCTCCAGGGCATTGGCACCTTCCGGTTCGGTCAGCGCCAGTTGCGCAGAATAATCCCGGGCCTTGCGCAAGTGCGCTTCAACGGATTCGGCGCGGCGCAGCGTTTCTTCGAGCCGGATTATTTTTTCGTTGCCGGCGGCGCGCGGAAAGGTTTGGGTCAGATTATCCACCAGGCTGCGTGCCCGGGGCAGATCCTGTCCTGCCATAGCAGTGCGTATTTGCCGGGTATACCAGTCACGCAGGTCGAGCAGGCCCTGGCGCGCCAATGCATTCTGCTTCTGGGTGAGTAGTATCTGCCGATACAGCCTGGCCAGTTCCACCGCGTTTTCGGGGTGCGCGTCCAGGCTGTTGCGCAAGCGCATAATCTGTTCACGGCGGGTCAGCGCCGGGGTGCTGTTTCCGGCTGGAGGAGATTGCTTTGTTGCCGGGCTTTCCAGTGTGTTGGGTTGCGGTGTTTCAGACGGGATTTGCTCTGGCGGGCGGGTTAATAAACCATCAAGCTTGGCGCCCAGTACAGGTTGCCAGGTGTGCCAAAATTCCAGCAGCGGATCGCGCTGCAAAAAGAGGGCAGCACCCGTAACCGTGACGAGCAGCAGGAACAGTAGACGGCGCCGACGCCGGGGCAGCGGGGCGCTGACGGCATGGGTACTGGGTGCGGTGATGGCGGTCCGGTTTGGTGCGATGATGGGGGGGTAGTCGTCGCCAGTTTGTAGCGGGGTTTCCAGCGTGATGGCAGCATGATCCTTGCCAGCAAGACGAAAGGCGGCGGCACTGGCATCCAGGGCGGCAAGATCTTCATCTGAAATTTTATCAAGTGCTTCGATCATTTGGCCGGCCGTCTGGTACCGGTGATCCGGATCCTTGGCCATGGCGGTATTAATGATTGGTTGTAAACGGCGGAGACTGTCCGGTAGCAATGGTATGGGTGCGGTCAGGTGTTTGATTCCTACCGCGACAGCGGAGTCGGCATCGTACGGCACATAGCCGGCCAGCATCTGATAAAGCACCACGCCCAGGCTGTAGATATCCGAGCGGTGATCCACGCTCTGGCCCCTGGTTTGCTCCGGGCTCATATAATAAGGAGTGCCAATCGCCTTGCCTGCACGGGTCATGTTGAGCGTAGTGCTGTTGCCGCGCGCGATGCCGAAATCCATGAGCACCACCCGCCCGTCCTCTTCACGGATCATGATATTTTCCGGCTTCACATCGCGATGAACATAGCCTTTGCTGGCGGCGTAATCGAGAGCCCGTGCAACGTCCTTGATGGCGCGCAGGATATCGCGGCGTGACAGGGAGGCGTGGGCCTGCTTCAGGTCCAGGCCGTGGATATATTCCATGGACAGATAGCGGTAGCCTTCATGGATGCCGACGTCATACACCGTGACAATGTTGGGATGCACCAGTTTGCTGACGATGCGCGCCTCGCGTAGAAAGCGCTCGGCAAAATCGGCATCATCGGCCTGTTCCCGTGGCAGAATCTTGAGCGCCACTTCGCGGTCGAAGCTTTGCTGGATGGCGAGGTACACAACTGCCATACCGCCACGTCCCAACTCGCGTTTGATGTCAAAACCGGGGATCTGAAATTCTGCAGTCATGGGTAGGCGGAGTAAATCTTGGCACTCTGTGAAGATAGCGCATTATTGCAACATTAATCGGCACAACGATATGCCATTCGGTCAGTCACATAGTCCAGACTGGGTACTAACTTTTATTATACGGATATTGGTTATGCGATGCCCACTGATTATTATCGGCCTGGCATGCCGGATATGAGGGGTGAGGGCGGCAATAAATGGGGCATAGTGCACAAATTGGCCCGGCCCCGGGGTGAGATATGGCGTCCCACAGGGCGCCTTGAAGCGAAAAATGTTACTGCCGGCGGCGTCATCCGGGTCGGATTTTATAACCGGAAACGGCCGGGAATCAGGCGGCGTGTTGCGTATCGCCGCTCACTTTACGGATCAGCGGATACAGATGCTCGGTTTCATCCTGGATGCGATTCAGTACGAGATCAAAAAGTTCGTTGGTCTCCTTGTAGAAGTCGGCATGATTAGCGACATGTAACTCATGTTTGTTTTTTTCACACCACTTTTTCGAATATTGCGCCAGGATACGTTTTATTTCCTGCGACCCGCCCATGAATTTACTGGCCGCGTTGTTGGCGTTCTTGTCCGAACTCGAGAGCAGGCCTGTATAGGTATGATCAACCAGTTCAAGATGTGACTTTATTTGGTCAACGTAGCGATAGAAAAGATCACAACAGGTGCTCGTGTCGCACATTTCCCTGTTGGCCAGAAGATATGACAGAACTTTGGACAGCTCGGAAATTTCGTGGTTTTGTGTATGCAGTTCATCATAAGTAATCATTGTTTTACTCCACCCAGTACAGTCAGGTATAACCGTGGTTATAGTTCTGTTGTTGGTTATTCAGTTTTAACGATTGGCGCTCTCCACGAGACAATTTTGTGTAACGGTTATTAGAATATTCGAGGTAACCGGACGGGTTGTCTACAAATCAGATTAAGACCAGCCGCCTGTTCTGTCAATGAATAGAAGAATATCATGAACTGCTTACAGTATGGGTTTAGTAAAGCCAGTGGGTTGTAATTTGAATATGTCACAAATGTCATATCGTGTGTTTGCTAATACAAACAAAATAATTATTTACATAGATAGTCTGTAAAATTGTTCTAGGCGTACTTGAGTCGGTCGGGTTAAGGCGCATTAGCTGATAAGCAGGGAACGATTTGCTGTTCCGTCACCGGGTGAACCAGAACCGCGTGTAATGGAAAGATATCATTCAATTTCGCAACGTACTGCCGCTCGGCTTTTTCGACCAGAACAATGACCTTTGCGGCAGGAGCATATTTTTGCAGGCTGAACAGCAGGACGTCAAGATTGCTAATATTCACACCGGCGTAGTTATTACCCCAGCCATAAAAAAATTCAGCAACAATAAAATCCGGTGTCCGGGTCTTGAGTGCACTAATCGCCTTGCGCATGGAACTATGATGTAGTTCATTGATATGCAGGCGGCGATACAGGGATGAAAAATCGGGGTGAGTCGGTGATTCATGAATAGAATAAAGAATCGGTGTGGTCATGGCAGGCGCGCTCGGTATCGAATGGATCAAGACGGACAATCAATAATACTTGTTTAAGTTAAAATAATAGATCAGTTGTCAGGATAATCATCAAGGCAAGCATCACTCAGAAAGTTCCGGGACGCAAACAGATGCACCATGTTAGTCAACATGGCGGCGGATCCAAAGAAAAAAATAAAGTGGAATAAAAAAGAGAAAAAATTAGTTTGTAGTCGGTATCCCAGGCCAGATAAATTCAATCCGGATGCCGCCGGGTTCATAACACATCATGTGGTGGGCGGGACCATTCCGTAACAGTTCCGGTGCGAACTCGATGCTGACGTTTTTGGCGTTTTTCAGTTGATGATAGAGGGCGTCCAGCGCCTGCGCTGAATCGACCTGCAGGGCAAGGTGGTGCAGACCAATGACATTATCCTTGTCAAACGGAGTGAAGTTATCTGTCTGCGCCTGCCACAGTGTAACCATGATTTTACTGTCCGTAACAAAAATAGCTGGATACGCATCATCGCGCCCCGCAACTTGCCAACCAAGCAGGTCAGTAAAAAACGCGGCACTATCTTCAAGGCGAGGGACGGTCAGGCCGATATGATGGCTGCCATGGGTGATCGGTTGAGTCATTGTTCGGCGGCGTGTTTCTTTTTCACCATTTCGCGCAGGGATGCTTCATTATTACAAAACCCGATATTGTCAGCATCGACCACGTCGGCCAGCGTATCATCACAGGTCTCGATATTCTGACATTCGCCGCAGCGGGTCATTTGTTCATGAATATCGACGGCCCGTTCACGGTGTAAATATTCGGCGGTGTCGATACCCAGTGCAGTCAGCATTCTGTTCAGGCGCAAGTGGTGAATATTCTCTGCCAGCTGTTTTCGGTACTTGCGGCCCGCCTTGACATTAAAAATAATTGCCAGCGGCAACAGCACCACCAATGCGACCGTTATACCAATGAGAATGATTTCCAGAATGGTTGAGATAATTGCCATTTAATTTTGATCCCGCGGGTAGAGAGTTTTGTTCAGTGTTACCAGGCAGAAATTGCCCGGGTAAAGCTGCAATTGCGACATGACCGTATTTATATTTGGTGCAAGTATAGGCCATACGCCCGACCGGGAACTTGACGAGAATCAAGCATATTGGGAAAAGGGTGAGAAAAAATTTATGGGTAATAATCATAATCTTTTGTGAATAGGTTTGACCGGCCGGGAAAGTCGCGACATAAAAAGGGCGGCAAAGCCGCCCTTTTGTGGGAGCAAGGCCGGTTAAAGCTTGAAGGTCTTGAGCTTTTTCTTCACCGCCACGTTCTTGAGCCGGACATAGTTTGGCAGGCCATCCTTGAAGGGTGGATAGTCTTCGCCCTTGATCAATGGCTGCAAATATTCGCGGCACTTGTTGGTGATGCCATACCCGTCACTGGTGATGAAGTTCTTGGGCATCATCTTCTCCACGTTGGCAACCTTGGACAACGGTGCCATGCCGACTTTCCACTTGAACGGCTTATTGGAGATACGCTCCACGGTCGGCATGATGGAGTTGTGGCCCTTGAGCGCGAACTGCACTGCTGCCTTGCCCATGGCGTAGGCCATATCCACATCGGTCTTGGAGGCGATGTGGCGCGCGGCGCGCTGCAGGTAGTCGGCTACGGCCCAGTGGTTCTTAAGGCCCAGTTCACCCTGGATCATGCCGGCGATAACGGTAGCAGCGCCGCCCAGTTGGGCGTGACCGAAAGCGTCCTTGAGGCCGGTATCGGCCAGGAAGCGGCCATCCGGCCAGTGCACACCCTCTGAGACCACCACGGTGCAGTAACCGTGCTTCTTCACCATCGCATTTACCTTGGCGAGGAATTTCTTCTGGTTGAACTCCACTTCCGGGAACAGAATGAGGATTGGGATCGGTGTGTCCTCGGTGGAGGCCAGCCCGCCGGCGGCGGCTATCCAGCCCGCATGGCGGCCCATCACCTCAACGATAAACACCTTGGTGGAGGTTTTTGCCATCGAGGCGACGTCGAAGCTTGCTTCGCGAGTCGAGACCGCGATGTACTTGGCCACCGAGCCGAAGCCGGGGCAGTTATCGGTAATCGGCAGATCGTTATCCACCGTCTTGGGCACATGGATCGCCTGGATGGGGTAGCCCATTGCCTCTGAGAGTTGGGAGACCTTGTAGCAGGTATCAGCCGAGTCACCGCCGCCGTTGTAAAAGAAATAGCCAATGTTATGTGCCTCGAATACTTCAATCAGACGTTCGTATTCGCGCTTGTTGGCTTCCAGGCTTTTCAGTTTGAAGCGGCAGGAGCCGAAGGCACCTGACGGGGTGTGGCGCAGGGCGCGGATGGCGCTGGCGGATTCCTTGCTGGTGTCGATGAGATCCTCGGTCAGGGCGCCGATAATGCCATTGCGGCCGGCGTAGACCTTGCCGATTTTACCCTTGTTGGCACGAGCTGTTTCGATCACGCCGCAGGCACTGGCATTGATAACAGCCGTCACCCCACCTGACTGGGCATAAAACGCGTTCTTTGGCGCCTCCTTAGGGCGGCGTACCGCCGTCTTTTTCTTTGCTTTCTTTTTACTGGCCATGATGTTTCCCCTTGCTGGAAAGTGATTAAAAAATAAAATGCCCGCTGATCCGCAGGCACAGGAATCAGGTTACGGGTTCAGATCCTTCCCCTTGTCGCGCTTCAATATGTGATCGACTTCGACGGGCATGTCATAGCGCTCGCAGAGCGTGTCATTTACAACCTTGATCTTTTCTGGCATGAAGTCGGGTATGTTTAGCATGAGGTGAGGAACCGGATTAAAAATGGGCCTGAAAGGATACCACCAAACTGGTATCAGGGCGCTATTCTGCAAGCTTCACGACAGGATGCAAGTATTGTTTTTTATGTGAAGAAAAACCGTATTTATGAAGACGAGATTGTGCGACGAAACACAACACGATTCGGCGTTGTTCTGGCAGAGGCATGCAACAAGTCGACTGATATGTGGCCAGTCCATCACTTCACGGGTAAGTTAATTTTTCGGAAGAGCTATTCCTCGCCACTGTCCCGCCGGAGTCGGGACAGACGGGCTTCCAGTCGCGCAACATCATCGCGCAGGCAATCCACATCCTGCAGGAACTCCCGGGTAGCTTCCGGGGTAGGTAAATCGTAGGCTTCCTGCTGCAGATATTCAGCCGTGTTGTCGCCCAGAATTCCGAGCGCGTCCTGCCCCCAGTCCACGGTGGAGCGGAGCAGGTTACCGAGCTTGTGGGCAACAACGTCTCCCGTCAGGCGAGACAGCAGTTCCTCCCAGTCAATGTCGAGTTGGTCGAGCAGGTGTTTGAAGCGCTGGCCGGTTTCCACGTCGCCGCGGATCGTGACATCCCCACTGAACAGGACCTGGCTGGCATCCGGGCCGAGCGCCATGCGCGCCATGGCCAGTGGCGTGCCGGCCATGACTGTGTCGGGCTGACCCGCATAGCGGGTCATCAGATTTATGCCGTCCGGGCCAGGCAGTAGGTACAGGGTCAGGTCGAAACCGTGCAGTTCAATGGCAATGACCTTGCCAGAGAAGTCCCCGAGTCGGGCGAAGGTGTCCGGATCGAGACGGAGTGTTTTATTTAGCGCTGTTTCCAGCGCGGCAGTGATCCCGGTGGCGGTTTCAGCGGCCAGGCTCATTTTATGTGCGCAGTCAACTTGGCGAGCGAGTCGTTGGCATAGTCATCGCCGCGGTGCAGCACCAGGGTTTTGGCCAGCTTGTCATGCAGCCCTTGCTTGCGCTTGTCGAATGCAATCCACAAAAAACCAAGATACAGCAGCACTGCGGAAATGGCATAGGCAAAGCAGCGTAGCGTGGCCTGCTTCCAGCCCGGTGGCTGGAGGGTCGCGGCGTCGACGACCTGGCAATCCATTAACAGCTTGCCGGGGGTGGCGCCGAGCTTGACCCAGAAAGTAATGATCAACACCAGCGGCAATACCAGGGTCAACAGACTATCCGCCACACCATAAAAAGCGAACAAATCCGTGTTTTGTTCATGCCAGTAAAAATAGTTGCGACCATAGAGGATTACCAGCAGTGGTGTAATGCCGGCACCGAACAGGAAACTGTCAAGGATGAAAGCAGTCAGGCGGCGCCAGAAACCGGCATAGGCAATGTCAGGCTGCGGAGTCAAAACTTGTAGCTGCGGTGTAATGCCACAATCCCGCCGCTAAGGTTGAAATACTCAACCTTGTCGAAACCGGCGTCCAGTATCATGGTTTTCAAGGTTTCCTGGTCCGGGTGCTTACGGATCGACTCGGCAAGATAGCGGTAGCTGTTGGCATCGTTGGTAATAAGCTTGCCCAAAAACGGCAAGACCTTGAAGGAATACGTGTCATAAAAAGGGGTCAGGGGTTTGACGACCGGCCTGGAAAACTCCAGCACCAGTAACGGACTGCCGGGTTTTAGCACGCGGTACATGGAGCGAAGTGCGGCGTCCTTGTCGGTGACATTGCGCAGGCCGAAGGCGATGGTAATGGCATCAAAATGGTTGTCGGGAAACGGCAAATGCTCGGCGTTGGCCTGGACATAATTGATATTACCGACCAGCCCCTTGTCAACCAGCCGTTCCCGCCCGACCCTGAGCATGGACTCATTAATGTCGGCCAGGGTGACCGAACCGCCCGGGCCGACCAGGTGAGCAAATTTGGCTGCCAGATCCCCGGTGCCACCGGCCAGGTCCAGCACATGGTCGTCGGCCTTCACGCCACTCATTTCGATGGTATAGCGCTTCCAGAGGCGATGAATACCGAGCGACATCAGGTCGTTCATCACGTCATACTTGTCCGCTACCGAGTGGAAGACGCCCGCGACCTTGCGCACCTTCTCTTCGTAGGGGACTTCCTGGAATCCGAAATGAGTGGTCTTTTTCATGGTATGGACAACGCCAGAGGTTGAGTGACAAAAACCGGCAAAATAACTGTCTATGTATTATAGGCAGGTGATCGTGATAAGGGGTAGGCCGGAACCGGCGGTAGCTGCCCAGGGTATTCGACTATTGAAGATGACTCCGCGCATTGCGCCGCTCTCGGCAGTCGTTGATTCTTGGTTACTGCTTGATATGCTTCGGTTCGGGCCGTTCATGGCCGGCGGCCTTGAGTTTATCCAGGTATTCCTGCCAGAGCTGGTCGTAGTTCTTGCCCAGGTTGTAGAGGGTGTCCCAGGAATAAATGCCGGTGTCGTGGTTGTCGTCAAAGGACAGCTGAACGGCGTAATTGCCGACCTGCTCGATCTTCTCGATATTAACGTCCTGTTTGCCGATTTGCAGCACACCCTGACCCGGGCCGTGGCCCTGCACTTCGGCGGAGGGGGAATAGACGCGCAGGTATTCAACCGGTAGTTCGAAACGGCTGCCGTCATTAAAGGTGATTTCCAGCACGCGGGAAGCCTGGTGCAGGTTGATATCAGTCGGTTTGGGGTTGTTGCTCATGGTGTCTCCGGATGCTTCGTGTTTGTACGGGTAGGGAGGATCGTCTTATGCCCCCCAACCACGCCCTCCCTCCAAAAGGGGAGAGGGGGTAATTAGAAATCAGAGGATATAGCGACTCAAGTCCTCGTCCGTGGCCAGTTCGGCCAGATTGTCGTCCACATACTGCCGGGTGATGCTAATAGCCGCGCCTGACATGTCGGCGGCCTCAAACGAGATGTCTTCCAACAGCCGCTCCAGAATGGTATGCAGTCGCCGGGCGCCAATGTTCTCGGTGCTTTCGTTGACCAGAAAAGCGATTTCCGCCAGTCGCAGTACACCTTCTTTGGTGAATTCCAGTTTTACATCCTCGGTATCCAGCAGGGCGGTGTATTGCTGGGTGAGCGAGGCATCGGGTTCGGTGAGGATGCGCACAAAATCGTCGGTGGTGAGAGCGTCCAGCTCGACCCGGATCGGGAAGCGGCCCTGCAGTTCAGGGATGAGATCCGAAGGCTTGGCGACATGAAAAGCGCCGGAGGCAATAAACAGGATATGATCGGTCTTGACCATGCCGTATTTGGTGGTCACCGTGGAGCCTTCCACCAGTGGTAGCAGATCCCGTTGCACACCTTCGCGGGATACATCGGCGCCGCTGGTTTCGCCGCGTTTGGCGATTTTATCCATTTCGTCCAGGAAGACGATGCCGTGCTGCTCCACGGTTTCGCGGGCCTGCTCCTTGATTTCGTCGTCGTTGACGAGGCGCGCGGCCTCATCGTCGATGAGCAGTTTGCGCGCCTGGTGGATGGGTAGTTTGCGGCTGCGGGTACGGCCACCACCCATGTTCTGGAACATACCCTGTAACTGGCTGGTCATTTCTTCCATGCCGGGCGGCGCCATGATTTCCACGCCGATCGCCGGGCTGCTGACCTCAATTTCAATCTCCTTGTCGTCCAGTTCGCCCTCGCGCAATTTCTTGCGAAACTTCTGGCGCGTAGCGCTTTCCTGATCGGCCACGGATTCATTTTCGTCGTTGAACCCGAAGCCGCTACGGGCAGAAGGAAGCAGGGCATCTAGAATACGCTCCTCGGCAGCGTCTTCGGCGCGGTGGCGATATTTTGCCATTGCCTGCTCGCGTTGCTGCTTAATGGCGATTTCCATCAGATCGCGGACGATGGATTCAACGTCCCGACCGACATAGCCGACCTCGGTAAATTTCGTCGCTTCGATCTTGAGGAACGGCGCATTGGCCAGTTTGGCCAGGCGGCGGGCGATCTCGGTTTTACCCACGCCGGTGGGTCCGATCATCAGGATATTCTTGGGCGTGATTTCATTGCGCAGCGCTTCTTCGACACAGCTGCGGCGCCAGCGGTTGCGCAGGGCAATCGCCACGGCACGTTTGGCCTCGGTCTGGCCGACAATATGCTTGTCCAGTTCATGGACGATTTCTCGGGGTGTTTTGTTGGACATGCAACAGGGTCCTGATTAGATATCCAGCGCTTCGATGACCAGATTGTGATTTGTATAGATGCAGGTGTCGGCGGCGATATTCAAGGCCTTCTCGGTAATTGCCAGCGCATCGAGAGAGGAATTTTCCAGCAGGGCACGGGCGGCGGCCTGGGCATACGGACCGCCGGAACCGATCGCGATCAGGCCATGCTCCGGTTCAATCACGTCCCCGTTACCAGATATGATCAGCGAGGCATCCTTGTCGGCCACGGCCAGTAGGGCTTCGAGGCGGCGCAGGGTGCGGTCGGTACGCCAGTCCTTGGCCATTTCGACTGCGGCGCGTACCAGCTGACCGGAGTGCTTTTCCAGTTTACCTTCGAAGTATTCGAACAGGGTGAAGGCATCGGCGGTGCCGCCGGCGAAGCCGGCAATGACTTTGCCATTGTACAGGCGGCGTACCTTGCGGGCGTTGCCCTTCATGACGGTATCGCCAAACGTTACCTGGCCATCGGCGCCGATGACAACCCTGTTGTCGCGTCGCACACACAACACGGTGGTGCCTCGATACTGCTTCACAAAATGCCTCCGGTTTAAAGGGGCACCGATTGTACACTACAAATCAGCCCCACGGGACCGGTGGGTGGGTGACGTGGAAAAGCCGGGTAATCTGGATTTTGTAAGGTTTAATGGGGCAGACGTCGGGCGGGCATAACAGGATGGATGGCATGCACAGTGATGGCCGGCAAATTGAAAAACCTGCCGCCATCCCTGGCTGCACGGTAGGGGAAACAGAATCAGGTCGCCAGTAACTGCTTGTTCTTTTCAGCCAGCCGCTCGATCAGGCCGTCCAGTCCGTGCTGGTGTATCTCGCTGGCGAACACGGAACGGTAGGCGGTGACCAGGCTGATACCGCCGACCCGGATGTCGTATACCTTCCATGCGTTATCCACCCGGTGGACGGCGTAGTCCACGTCCACGGCCTGGTGATGGGGGATATTGACCCGGCTGTGTACCTGGTAGCGGGTGGCGAGCTGTGGGCCGGGTAGAAATTCGATCACGTTGACCGGCAGGTCCTGCATATCCAGTTGCGTCATCAGGGTCAGCGAGTAATAGCGCACCAGCAGGTTGCGAAACTCGGTAGTAAAGCGGCGGCGCTGTTCGGATGTGGCGCTGCGCCAGTGCTTGCCCAATGCCAGCCGGGACGCGGTTTCCATGTCCACACGGGGAGCAAGGATTTCATTCACCAGGATAAAGACATAACGTGGTTTGTTCTGCAATATGGCGCGGTAGGTGTGCAGCGCGGTGAGCATTTGAGTTGACGTTTGTTTGAGGATCCGGGTGGGTGGATCCTCAGACTGGGCAATGGCCGGCAGGGTCACCGTCAGGATGACAACCAGCAGCACCAGATGCCACAGGGAGAAACGGGCATGGTAACTGTGCTTCAACATGTGGGGCTCCGGATTTAATCAATTTGGGGATAATAAGCATAGTGGCCGAAATGACTTATTTCTAAGTCAAAAGTATTAATATATTCTCGGTTTGGGAGCTGTGTCACACAGTGGGCGAAATCAGGCGACAGGATGGCTCGCTGGAGATTTTACTAACGGGCTTCCTGCTCTGCGAGATACCCGGGCGTTCGGGTTGGCGTCACAACAGGCTGGTGGGTGGCACAAGCCAGGAATGGCTGGTTCAGTTCACCTGTATGCGCTGTCCGGCCAGGAGTCGCTGATTTTTTTCGGCCAGGCTGGCGATCAGGCCATCGATGCCCTGTTGACTGATGACAGTGGCGAAGCTGTTGCGGTAGGTCGTGGCCAGGCTGATGCCTTCCACGGCAACGTCATAGACTTTCCAGCCGTCGCGGGACAAATGCATACTGTACTTGACCGGGACTACCTTGCCACCCGGAGTATGCACCTTCATGTGCACCGTGGCGCGTTTGTCACCGAGCGGGGTGCGAAGCGGCAGAAACTCGAACATCTCGACGTCGATGGTGTTATTGGATAGGTATTCCGCCAGGCCTGAGGAATAGAAGTGCAGCAACAGGGTGCGAAACTGGCGAACGAAATCCAGCTTCTGTTCCTGGCTGGCACGGCGCCAGTGTTTGCCCAGCACCCACTTTGAGGCGGAGATGAAATCGATATGTGGCAGGATATATTCTTCAACCAGTTGATTAACAACCTGTGGGTTGCGCCTGATCTCATCCTGATTGGCGTTCAGTTGGGCGACCATCAGCCGGGAGGAGGATTCAAGGAGCTCGCGGGGATCGGCGGTGTTTTCCGCCTGGGCCAGGCCTAGCCAGGCGGTCATGCTTATGAACAGCGCTAGCCAGGCCTGACGGCCTGAAAAGTGGTGTATGGATATGGAGCTCCGTTTCATTCTGTTGTCTCCCGCTCTGGATCCGCGTATTTGGCCATTGTGCTGTGACACTGTCAACATACGTGCCTCAGGCATGTGACGCTATTTGCTATTATCGTGTCGGCCAGAGTATCGGTTATCTTTACAAGCCGTATTCCTGTTACCGCCAGGGTTGGTATGATTTGAAACCTGCGACGGGTATTAGTTCCTGTCATCCCCGCCATTACGAGGAGAACATAGTGGCTGCCATTGAAACTGACCGGGGCGTATTTCCCCGGGTCCGCATGCGACGCATGCGCCGTGACGATTTTTCCCGTCGCCTGATGCGCGAGTCACGCCTCAGTTGCGACGACCTGATTTATCCCATGTTCGTTCTGGACGGCGAAGGTCAGCGAGAGGCCGTGGCCTCCATGCCGGGCATCGAGCGGCTAAGTATCGATCTGTTATTGAAAGAAGCGGAGGCATTGGTGGCACTGGGTATACCTGCCGTGGCCCTGTTTCCGGTCACGCCGGTGGAACAGAAAACAGAAGATGCCCGTGAGGCCTGGAATCCGGACGGTCTGGCACAGCGCGCGGTGCGGGCTCTGAAAGCGGCGTTTCCCGAGCTGGGTGTTATCACCGATGTGGCGCTGGATCCCTTTACCACGCACGGGCAGGACGGTCTTATTGACGCCAGCGGCTATGTCCTGAACGATGAGACTGTCGCTGTGCTGGTCAAGCAAGCGCTCTCGCATGCCGAGGCCGGGGCCGATGTGGTGGCCCCGTCGGACATGATGGACGGGCGCATCGGGCAAATCCGGGAGGCACTGGAGGCAGCCGGTCACATCCATACCCGTATTCTTGCCTATGCCGCCAAATATGCCTCCAGTTTCTACGGTCCATTCCGTGATGCGGTCGGTTCCGCGGCTAATCTGGGCGCGGGTAACAAGTTCACTTACCAGATGGATCCGGCTAACTCCGACGAAGCATTGTGGGAAGTGGCGCTGGATCTGGAAGAAGGCGCCGACATGGTCATGGTCAAGCCCGGTATGCCTTATCTCGACATCGTACGCCGCATCAAGGAGCAGTTCGCCGCACCCACCCTGGTTTATCAGGTGAGTGGCGAATACGCCATGCTAATGGCCGCGGCGCAGAACGGCTGGCTGGATGAACGGGCAGTGGTAATGGAGTCACTGCTTGGCTTCAAGCGCGCCGGAGCTGACGCCATTCTGACCTATTTTGCCAAACGGGTGGCCGGCTGGTTACAGGAACCGGCCTGAACCATGGTGGATATTTTCGATTTCGGCCCCACACTGGATGAATACGCCGTGATGGGCAACCCCATTGCACACAGCAAATCGCCCCGTATTCACGGCCTGTTTGCCGAGCAGACCGGACAGGCTGTGCATTACAGTGCCATCCAGGTGGACCCTGGCGGTCTGGAACAGGCGGTGGGCAACTTCATTGCCAGCGGCGGAAGGGGACTAAATATCACTGTCCCCTTCAAGCAGGATGCCTGGGAACTGGTCGATACACGTAGCGCCCGCGCCGAGCGCGCCGGCGCGGTCAATACCATCAAAATGGAGTCGGTCACGCTGTACGGGGATAACACCGACGGCGTTGGCTTGATTACGGATTTACAGCGCAATCATGGTGTCGTCCTGCAGGACACGCGCATCCTGCTGATGGGTGCGGGCGGGTCTGCGCGCGGGGTGCTGGCGCCGTTGCTGGAACAACAACCGGCCCAGCTGGTAATCGCCAATCGCACCGAAGGCCGGGCGCGCGATCTTGCCGAAGCCTTTGCTGATCTCGGCAACGTGCATGGTTGCGGCTATGACGCACTCGGTGAAATTCAATTTGATGTCCTGCTCAATGCGACTGCCGCCAGCCTGCAGGGTGAGTTGCCACCGCTGCCCGACGGCTTGCTTGCCGCAAACAGCGTGTGTTACGACCTGATGTATGGCGCAGAGCCGACCTCATTCATGCAATGGGCCGAACAGCAGGGTGCGGGCAGCGTGTTCGACGGCCTTGGTATGCTGGTTGAGCAGGCGGCCGAATCGTTTTTCCTCTGGCGTGGCATCCGGCCGGATACTGCACCGGTGATCAAAACATTGCGTCAGGAACTGCACTAGCAGGTCTCGTACTAGCCGGGTGCCGAGTTACAGACGGATAAAATAGGGCATCACAGTCAGCACAATACCGCTGACGATAAGTACATACACATTGGGCAAGAAGAAGGGAACCACAAGCAGGGCAATACCGCACAGGAGAGGCACCACGGCCTGTTGGCGTCGGCCATATATCACGTAACCGATACCAATGCCGCCGAACAGCACGCTCCAGATTAATATTGCCGGACTCTCCATCATTGTCGTTAGGTGATGTCTCAGTAGTTAAAAAACTGCGCGGTTCCAGATATTGTTTTCAAGATAGTCAATTATTTTCGGCTTGAATAGTCACGACAAGCGGGTCGTTGTGTTTTTAATCGGTGCTACATTTAAATGGTAATCCATGGATCAGGAGCAGAATCAGATTGCGTATGGACAACATAGGAGCATGCGGGTAGAGTGCTCGGCCTTAAACTTTCCATCGCTGTTCTATTGTTTCCTGACATGGTTTTCTGGTCACTGTCTCATGCCTGGCGTTACTGGATTATAGAATCGTTTCAGATTGTAGAGAGGTAAATATGTTGAGCAAAGCTATTGCAGGTCTGCTTTTCCTGATTTCGGGGAATGTGCTGGCTGACCAGTTTCCCGCAGAAATTATCGAGTATTTTAACGACATAAAAGTTGTGGTGTACGTCAATGAAAGTGACATTGAAAAGGCACCAGCATGGAACCCGACCAAAGGTGCGCCGCCATTGACCATCGGCATGTTGATCAAGGATGTCCAGGAATGGAATTCACGCGATCCCAATCTGGCCAGCATGCAAATCCATGAAATAGAACTAAAGCCGATCCGCAAGCATGAAAAACAGGACCGCTGGTACTATCTTGTTCATTTAACGGGTCCGGAGAGCGCGCATTCCGGCCGCCAATATCTCGCCGTACTGATGGACGGTAAAATTGTACCGGCCATCCGGGAGCCGGCCTCGTTCAAATAAATGCTATGCTCAGAAGTGGGCGCAGGCTCGATCCGCCATTTTTTCAGGATGGCCATAAGTAGGCGCTGGTCCGTTTGTTCAACACGCAATCATTGAACACCTGCCGGGCGGGCAATCCTGCCGCCCCGTAACAGACATGCAAGGGAAGCAGGTGCTCCTCACGGGGATGGCAGTATCTTGCAAACGGCGCCTGCTCCCATTCTATCAGCCGTTTTTGTCGCTCTGCTTCGGTTATCTCGTTGCTTGTCATAGTCTCTGCAAGCCAGGCTTCAAATTCTTCATTCCGGGCATCAGGCGCAGTCGAGCTGTGCCGCATCAGGGCGCTCGGGTTATGAAATGAAAAACCCGAACCCAGTATTACGACGTTTTCATTTCTCAGTCCGGCCAGCGCCTTTCCGATCTTGATGTGTAATGCCGGTTCCAGATTGGCTATGAGTGATAGCTGGACACAGGGAACAGAGGCGTGTGGATACATAAGCTTCAGTGGTACGAATACGCCGTGATCGAAACCGCGTTGTTCATCCAGCTGTGCATCCAGTCCGGCCACCTGTAACAGCTGCCGGATTTTTTCAGCCAGTGCTGGCTGGCCTAACGCGGGATACGAGATCTGATAAGCCGCCTCGGGGAACCCGTAATAGTCATAGATGAGGGCCGGTGCCATGCCACTGGTCACGGTCGGCTGCTGTTCCTCCCAGTGCGCACTGATTATCAGCAGGGCGGAAGGCTTGCCCAGATGGGGGGCGATGCCGGTCAAAAAATCAACCAGGTTCAGATGCGCTTTATCACCCAGCAGCGGGAGTGGTCCCCCACCATGCGGAAGATACAAAACGGGCGAAAGCGGACTGGCAGGGAGGCTCATCGGGCAGGGGATTTAATGCTTATCGGCCGTACACCACATTCGGTAGCCAGGTCGCCATTTGTGGCCACAGCGCCAGCAGGCAAATGGCACCAAGCTGGATGGCGATGTAGGGTGCGACACCGCGATAGATATCGATGGTTTTGACACTGGCCGGTGCCACACCCCGCAGGTAGAACAGGGCGAAGCCGAACGGGGGCGTGAGAAACGAGGTTTGCAGATTGAGTGCGATCATGAC
>Ga0316585_10000055_pt1 | contig 18487 bp, 19 predicted proteins | sample S_170502SCrBrC_D_FD_204517 | JGI IMG/M metagenome (GOLD analysis project Ga0316585, IMG submission 204517) | Rhizosphere microbial communities from salt marsh grasses in Alabama, United States - S_170502SCrBrC | ecosystem: Host-associated > Plants > Roots > Rhizosphere | place: USA: Alabama...
CAAGATGGACAGAGTTATGTCTTTCGATTATCCTGGGAACTTGATGGTAATCTTTTCTTTGCCATTTTTTTCTTTAAACTTTATCTTTAGGTTTACACTGTCGTTTCGAATACCCAGAGAAAGAGGTGTTTTCCCTTTGGTTTCTTCAATATGGGTAATTTCTCTAAGGGCATTCATTATCTTTCCCCCCACTTCAGGACCCGGAGAGGGCAGCTCAGTGTCACGGTACTCGGCGACAACGCGCACATTTCCTTCCGAAGAACGGATAATGTTAATTTCTTCGGCATTGTTATTGACGCCATGCAGGGCTGCAAGGGCCAGCCATTTTACAGCTGCGTCATCTTTATCTTCATCGTTTTTAACAACGGACATCTCTTTAAGCGGATCACCGGTGGCATAACAGTCACACATTTCCTGAACTTTGAGATGCAAATTTCGCTTTTCTTTCATTTTGGACCTCCTTTAAAACGCTTTTCACCAGACTTTGAGCAGGAGTTCCCTAATAATAAGTATCATCCACCGGCCGTTTGCGGGAAGGCCGTGTTGGCATAGAGATACTCCATTTTTTCTTTGTGTTTTAACTCTTCATTGGCCATTTTTAGCAGCATTTCTCTGACATTGTTTGCTTCATGCATATTGGCCAACTCCGTATAGAACTGGTGTGATCTGGCTTCCCTGTGAGAGGCGATGAGATAGACATCTTCTCTTTTTGTTTCTTTTGTGATTTCTGGTTCTTCAAGATATTCCGCGACCTTGTACTCCACAACATCGGTCATCCTCAAAGCATCAGTACCGTAATCCCCGTTACGGTAATTCACAAGGAACGCCTTATGTTTCTTTTCTTCGTTAGCGATAAACTCAACCGTATCTTTAATGCTCGGATCTTCCAGTTTGTTGATGATATCCATGTAAAAGTCGTAAGCCTCTTCTTCTCTTTGGATTGCCAAATCAATAATTTCTGAAAGTTGCTTGTCCATTCCCTCGCCTCCTTTTTGGATGTTGGTTTATTTACGGAACCATTAAAGATATTAACTTAATAATAGATATAAAACAACCCATGTCAACCGATACCTATCTGTTGAGAATTTATTATTCAAGTTCGCACACAACTTTTTAAGTATACTTAATTGTTGTGGTCCACTTGATGATAGCAGTGAAAGATCATCGTCAACGTTACCTAAAATACGTGTTCACAGGGTGTGTTTCCCCTTTTCACTTTGGTGTCTACGTGTATTGTCATTTCAATGGCTTAGCAATGGGGGAGCCGCGGTCTCCCCCATTGCTAAGCCATTGAAATGACGAAGCCACTCCGCCAATATCGTTCAAAGGAGAAGCACACTCCCGTGAACAACGATATTGAAATTCACTCAAATAAAGACCTGTGCAAGTGGGATTAGGTGAGGTTTCAGCTAAGTTTAGGGGGAAAAACCTAGGCAATCAATTTAAAACCGAAGTGTTGGAATTCCAAAAAGAGGGTAATTATGATCGACGTTACCGATTCCCAAGCCTAAGATATCCTGGCTGCAGAACATTTGTAATGAATCATAGAAGTCGCTGAATCCATGGGGTGCCACATCATAATCTCCAAGGGCCATGAAGGAGATTTTTCTTTCATTCATCAAAATCTGAAAATGGGTATGGGTAATGGTTAAAAACTGAATCCCTTCCGGCCCAAAGCATGTGTCCTTATCAAGTCTTTTTAGAAGCTGAGATACCGTTAAATTTTGGTATCTTTCACCGGTCTGGATCTTCGTAAAATAGAAACCTTTAGGTCTGGGAGGTGCGTTTGGGCGCAATCGGATATAATCGGGTCTGTCAAAGAGAATATACTCACACTGCCATGTCTTATACTGTTTTTGCTTACAGGCATAGTCCCAAGCGATCTTGCCGGATAAAACCGAATCAGCATTGCCGTTGCCGTCGTCGCCAAAACCGTATGATAAAATAACATCGACATATCCGTCAAAACGGTCCTTTTTTGTGATTTGAGGCGGTGCTTTAATCCTATGGAATTCATCCTCGAGGATTCCCCATGCCATTTTTTCATTGGCCATTTGCCAGGAATCGATCTGTTGGGTAACAGGCAAAATAGTTTCGTCCTGATCCTGGGATTTGGTGTTGGACCGCAATAAGATGCTTTCCCAAAAATGACGGACCCGTTTAAAGGTACTTATTTTATCAAAATGGCCATTCTTTTTTGGGAAAAATGTCGCCATATATGATCCTTTTTTTAAGTTCAACTCTGAAAATTAATGATCGATATAACTCACAAAATTTATAACCGGAATGAAGCCCCAAAATGGGACGTCATCCCGGTTAAAGAGATTTATCCAAAGCGATGAAAAAGAGACAGATCTATTGCCAGCAGGGACGATCGAAGGAAGGGCCGTAACCCATCATCGGGCCGTGTCCTCTAAATCCTCTGCCGTGGCCGTAACCCATCATGCCGGGTCCCATAAATCCAGACCCTATAGCAGGATTTATTTTCTTCATTTCAATCATGTGTTCAATTCGTTTTTGATCGATCTGTGCTCTTAGATCGGATATTTCTTTTTGAAGATTTTTAGCGATTTTAGCGTCGGGATTCTTTTTAGCAAATTCACTTTCAAGGGCAAGTTGTTTTTGATAAATATTTTGCCTTAAATCTTGGGTGGATTTAAAGAATGCCTCGCGCTGCTCATCCAATTTTTGGATGTCTTCCTCACCCAGATCTCCCGTCATGTATCCATAACCAGGACACCCATAGCCACCGCCCCTCCATCCAGGCTCATGGTAATCCCGCCCACCATGATGTCTACCGTAACCCATTCCGCTGTCGGCAATTGCATATGTACCGAATCCCATAACAGCAAACACCATCAAGACAACGATTATCTTGCTTACAATACCTTTCATTTTTAAACCTCCTTAATTTTTTTGCGTTTGTATTGCGGCTGATGTACTATAAGAGCAAATCGTGTGCCACAATATTGCTGCAAAAATATATGGGGAATAACCTACTGTAAATAATTCAATAATTGACAAAAGAAATTTTTTATAGCATTAATAGTACGGTCATTTAATCCGCTTGAAATCAAGCTCTGGATATTAAATATCCAGGGTATAGTTCTTTTTGGATTCAAGTGGATATTAAGTATCCATCTTTGCCCAATGATTCATATCTATAAAAACTTGATAGGTTGTGGTATTATGAGGTAAAGATAAATATTGCCGGACCAAAGTCAACTCAACCCGAATCCATGTAAGTTTAAATTTAGTGTTGTCAATTACGGTTGTTAATGAGGATAGAGGAAAATGGTATGACTAAATTTTATGTAAATGATACCAACCAAACCACCATCATCTGTCCAAATTGCGGTTTTGCGAAAACCATAGACACAACTAATTTTAAGGAGACCCAAAAGCGGTTGAAGGCCAATTGCAAGTGTGGCGAAGCCTTTAAATTCACGCTCGAATTCCGGAAACATTATAGAAAAGACGTCAAATTGCCCGGCGACTTCAGTAACGTTAAAAAGGGGGAGAAAGGAGAGATTGTCGTTCAAAATCTATCACTGAGCGGTGCCCAGTTTACAAGTTTTAGACCGCATCAAATTTCAGCGGGTGATACATTGGAACTGAAATTCATCCTGGACAACTCAGCGCGGACAGAAATCCGCAGATCGGCAAAGGTTATGTGGGTCAGGGATCGCGATGTCGGCGTCCAGTTCATCGGACAGAAAACATTTGAAAAGGATTTGTCCTTTTATTTGAGGCCATAATCCAACCAGAATCTATCTCAAAAATTAACAATCGTGCAAATTGACTGCCAGAATTGTTTTTGGTAACTTATAAACAGGCAATGAAAGACCTGAATTTTACGCGTGCTGAAGTTGTGGCACATGCGAGATTCAAGAAAGATGCCATTTCGATTGTGGCACTGCAAAAGGCCTGTATCCATAATCTGATTCAGGTTATAAAAGGCAGACTTATCGAGGACCAAGATTTGTGAAGCTGACGATTTATAAAAAAATGATGCTTGGTTTCGGTGTCATCATCGTTATTATGATCATCGCCAGCACCTATGTCCTGCTCAAGCTGAATGATGTTTCACATTCTGCCGAAACAACCCTTACTGCCAATGTGCAGACGGTGGATATTGCCAAACAACTCCAGGACATATTACACGAGGAAAACATTGATGCCCAGAAATTCCTTATTTCCAATGATGAGACCTATTTTTCACTATTCATGGCAAGCAGCCATCGATTTGACCGTTATTTAGATGTATTGCTTAATGCACAATCGGATAATACCTGGCGGTCCCTTGTTAAAAACATGCATCGAACTCATGAAAAGTTTGTCGCCGAGGTGAAAAACGCAAGGAATCTTCAAAATTCAAATAACAATAAAAATAATCTGGAACGGAACAACTTGAAGATGGAGTCCGTGGAAACCCTGAACAGGTCTCTTGACCATCTTATCAACATTAATCGGGGCTTCATAGAAGATGCAATGTCAAGCATGAAGGCAACGACAACCCGTTCCGCCCAAATCGCATTGTTGTTGATTGTTGGGACCGTGCTGGTCGCTGTTTTAGCGGCTTTCATTATCGCCCGAAACATTACAAGGCCTATCGACGACCTGATACGAGGAACCCAGCAGATTGCTCGTGGTAATTTTAAGCAGGTCCAGGTCTCTTCCAATGATGAAATTGCATTGCTTGTTAACGCAGTTAATGATATGAGCAATAAAATCAAGGATATAAATGAATTAAGAACGCATATGATGCAACAAATTTCCCACGAACTTCAAACCCCGTTGCAGGTGATGCTGTCTGCGCATGACATCTTAAAAGACCAATGCTCAGACCTGCTGAATGCCGAACAGATTCAGATGCTTGACTCCATTCGTCAGGGAATCATTAAATTGTCAAGCTTTAGCAGACAATATCTTGATCTTGCGAAGATTGACTCCGGAATGATGAAATATCACATGGCATGGGGAGACCTTCATCAAATCGTTGAGCCGCTTGTTAAAGATGCAAAACTTATTGCCGAACCTAAAAATATTACTGTAGAAATGTCTTCTCTTCCGGCCCCTAAAATTCGTGTGGATTCAAAAAAAATTTCAATCGTTGTGAGCAACCTACTCAGCAATGCCATTAAATATACCGGAAACAACGGGAAAGTCAGAGTGAAATTAGGTCCCTGTCCTTTGGGTGCACAGGTGAAAATAGAGGATTCCGGCATCGGTATTTCTCAGGAGGACCTTCCCAAAATTTTTACAAAGTTCTATCAAGCCGGAAATACGGGCAGGATCAAGAGCAAGGGAACCGGGGTCGGATTGGCCCTTGTCAAGGCATTTGTGGAAGGGCACGGGGGCAGGGTTTATGCCGAAAGCACAGTTGATCAAGGTTCGGCATTTACGGTTGAGCTGCCGGTCGAGCCCGAGGAATTCCAGAGTCCTGCAATGAACCTACCAACACAAACGTAAGGATGTGCCCATGAAAATTCGAAACATAATTATTATTGTTTTGTGCCTTCTCATGACCAGTTGTGTGTCTCAAATGCGAGGTTCTGAATCGGAATCAGCATTAAAAGCCCGGGAATACATGGAACGCGCTGCAGCCCTTGAGAAAGCAGAGGCATATCGTCAAGCCGCCAAGGAGTATGCGATGGTGGCCGAGCAGTATCCTGCCACAAGTTACCATAAACAAGCGGTTTGGAAGGCTGCATTGCTAAACATTCATCCGGCCAATCCTGAAATCGATTATAACGAAAGCCTTAAGTGGCTGAACGTTTATCTCAAACAGCAGCTATCTCCTGCGGAGAAAGAGTCCGCGACAGTCTATGTTTCCATGGTTGAACATATTAATGATTTACAAGCCCAACTTTCCTCTATGGTTAAAGAAAGGGACAAACTTCTTGAAATCACCCAAAAACAATCCAGTGAAATAGAATCTGAAACCAAACGGCGAAACGAATTGGAGGCTGAACTGGCCCATGCCTGGGATGAACTTAACAAAATGAAGGCTGTGGATGTACGAATGCATCGGAGCAGAGTGGATAAAAGTGTTGGCAAACCTGATCAATCGGTTAAAAAGGCCCCGAAAGCAAAAAGCAACAAGGTGGTGATGACGCCGCAAAACAGACAGTACACCCCTGAAAAAGATCAGGAATTTTATCCCTATATGATTCAAGTCAGCTCTTATAAAAACAAGGAAGACTCCGAGCGCGAAGCAATGATATTAAGAGATAAAGGAGATGCTGTCTGCATCTCTCATGTCCGTATTGCCGGAAAAGGAGATTGGTATCGTGTACTCGTTGGTTTTTATCGGACTCCCGAAGAGGCAAAACAGGCTGTTTTAGAATTGAAAAAGCGCGAGTATGACCATGCCTTTGTGGTGAGGCCTCCCCTTACCGTGGAACTTGGGATATTCTCTGATAACGAAAAACTGAAAAAACTCCAAGCTGAGCTTGTCTCGAAAGGATATTCGGCTTACGGCCTTTCAAACGGAAAAGCCAAAAATGAAATCAGGCTCCTGGTGGGAGCCTTCTGGACCGAAAAAGAGGCTCAAACCGTCACCAAAGATTTACTGAAAGATGGCTTCACACCCAAAGTGGTCCGGCGATAGAATACGATTCTCAGCAGATATTCACCAACAAAACACGCTCAGAAATAAACATGGCTGTTTTGGTCATCATGATTCCGTGGGTTGCCAAAACCGACTTTTTGTATACCTTCGCCTGTATACCTTGTTCATGATCAATCATATTCGAATGTTGTCTAAACTTAACTACTTCATTCAGGGCTGGATAAAACAAACAAAAATCCATGAACTTGAATGAATCGCTCGTTTAAATTGTGGCTGGTGTAAGGAGTCAAGAACTTAAGCGACAGAACATAAAAACCAACGAAACATTCAGGAGTGATAATAAAAATACAGCAATACGTCATCATTTTTTATAAAATCTTTATACGATGTTACTGGAAAAAGGAACAGGATAATGGAGGAAACCTCGCAGCAACCGAGAAAAAAAACATCTAAAGCGGTGGTGAAGGCGATTGTATTTGTTGTTTTTATTATCCTTGCCATTATATTAATTCGTTTCACTCCGGTCAAAACCTATCTTACGGCCGACGCTCTGGGCAGTTTCCTCGAAACAGCCGGGTTATGGGCACCAATATTGTATATGGTGATATATGCTGTGGGCGTTTGCCTGTTTCTGCCCGGTACCTTGCTGACCGGTTTAGGGGCCGCCATATTCGGAGCTTACTGGGGATTTTTATATGTCTGGATTGGCGCCATGATGGGTGCCAGCGCCGCCTTTTTTATCGGACGGACCCTGGGAAGGGAATTTGCTGCTTCTTTGATCGGCGAAAAATTAAAAAAATACGACGACGCCATCGAACGCAACGGATTTGCGACGGTTTTATATCTTCGACTGGTTTACTTCCCATTTACGCCCATGAACTTCGGTATGGGGCTGACCAAGGTGCGATTCCGGGATTATGTCGCCGGAACCGGACTGGGCATCATTGTTGGGACATTCATCTTCACCTTTTTCATCGGAACGCTAAAGGACGTGTGGGCTTCTGAAAACTGGGGAGAACTGATATCCTTTAAGGTATTTTTTTCAATAGGGCTTTTTATCTTTTCATTTTTCATACCCATAATCATCAAAAGGATAAAGGGTGAAAACTAAAGTTCCGGGTTTCGCGTCCCAATATGGCTAAAAATCCTTTTTGTCCGTCTATGCCGCGTGGTGGATGAAGGAGCAGTCCGAGAGTAATTGTTATGGAATTTTGGAATGCTGGAATATTGGGAATAAGATCGAAATTAACTTATTTAAATTCCTCCAAAGTCCTTCGGACCCATCGTTCCATTACTCCAATATTCCATTATTCCAGTTGAGGCGAAGCCTATGTTTTCTGAATCCAGAAACCGTCTAATCATCTTCACCCGTTATCCGGAATCGGGAATCACCAAAACCCGATTGATTCCGCTTCTCGGGGCAGATGGTGCTGCAAATCTTCAGCGTAAAATGACGGAACACACGCTGTCTCGGGTGGAAGGACTGACAGCCTCAAACGATTTAACTCTTGAGATCCGTTATAACGGTGGTAACGAAAAATTGATGCAACGATGGCTTGGATCCAAATTCGAATATGCGTCACAGGGAGTCGGTGACCTCGGAAAACGGATGCAACGGGCTTTTGAAGATGTGTTTGAATCCGGAGCAGCATCTGCCGTTATCATCGGTACGGATATTCCGGATCTTACAGTCAATATCCTAAAAAAAGCATTTTCCGGTCTTAAACAAAAAGAAATGGTGCTGGGTCCAGCAAAAGACGGCGGATATTATTTGATCGGGTTCAAAAAAACCGCCTTTTCACCGGCTGTCGGCGGTCTCTTTTCCGGGATAACCTGGGGAGAACATGATGTTTTGAACAAAACAATAAAAATTGCAATGGGCCTGGGAATCGACTATTTTTTGCTGGATGAGCTGGATGATGTGGACCGGCCCGAAGACCTTTCCATCTGGGAACGTTCTCAGAGTTCGGTATATGGTAAAGTTACGCACAATGGCATTTCAATAATCATCCCGGCTCTGAACGAAGCCCATAACCTTGCCGACACCATAAATAGCATCGGTCATGGAAATAACACAGAAATTATTGTTGTGGACGGCGGGAGCTCAGACGATACAATTTCCATCGCAAGGCAACTCGGCGCAACCGTTATTGATAGTTCTCCGCCACGTTCGAAACAAATGAACCAGGGGGCGGATTCAGCATCCAAAAATATCCTGCTTTTTCTCCATGCGGATACGATTTTACCAGAAAATTTTGATTGTTACGTCCTTGGTGCCCTTGAACAGTCAGGTGTTGTCGCCGGTGCGTTCAAGCTTTGCATCGATTCCCCTGTCCCTTCCCTCAAGTTCGTCGAACGCATTGCAAATTGGCGCTCACGGTACTTAAAGATGCCGTATGGTGATCAGGCCATTTTTATGTTTTCAAAGGTTTTTCGTCAAATGGGCGGATTTCAGAATATTCCGATTATGGAAGATTTTGAGTTGATCCGGCGATTTCAAAAAATAGGGGAGGTGTTGACACTTCCCGTGCCGGTGATCACGTCCCCGCGCAGATGGCTGAATCATGGTGTTCTGAAAACCACCCTCATCAATCAAATGATTGTCCTATCGTATTTCCTTGGTATAACCCCCGATACCATTTCCCGGCTGTATGGTCGGAGCAAAGGTATCCTCGAAAAAATTCCATAGGACTACAAAATATCCAGCCCCGGTTTTATCGAACCGGTTGTTCAAGTTACCCCCAATTTTATCCAATAAAAACTTCGGCCCTGAACGATTACCATACTTAAGTTATTGTTAAAATTTACCGATATATCTGTATGAAAAGATTCAAACCACCATTTCTTGGTATTTTTTGAGTCATGGTGCTCATAACTATTTGAATTTATAAACATATGGATAATCCAGTAAAAAATCCGCCTTTGGACTGTGGGAGCATCCCAAACGATCTCGAACATTCCGAGAATTTGAACCGAAAAATCTGCAAGAGGGGGTTTACAATTATTGAAATTGCAGTTGTCCTTGCGATTATCGGCACCTTGTCGAGCATCGCGCTGCCCCAATATCTAAAATACAGATATGAGGCTAAAATCGTAGTGGCCATGACGGATATCAAGATGTTGGAAAAGCAGATCAACCTTTATGTTGTCGATAATGAGGGCCAGCTTCCTGACAGTCTTGATGATCTGCCCACCATGAGTGGGCCCCCTAAAGACCCCTGGGGAAGACCGTATCGATACTTAAAGATTGGGGGTTTCCCCAGTGCTCCCGTTGATCCCTCTAATCCCGGCAAACCCGCAACTACCGGTAAACCTGCCAGTGTCGCCCCTCCTGAGAACCCAAGTGCAATTGGGGGGGCGCGAAAAAATATGATGGATGTTCCGGTTAACCAAGATTACGATCTTTACAGCATGGGAAAGGATGGAAAAACCAATATTTCTTTTAAGGTGTCTGTTTCTTGGGACGATGTTGTGCGTGCCTACGAAGGACGGTATGTTGGCCTTGTTTCAGAATTATAAAAGAGAGACCTATGAAAACAAAGTTTGATCACAAAATGTTCCATAGCAAGATCGCCCGACGCATCTTTGTGTTGTTTGTCTCCTGCGCCCTTATCCCTATTTTGTGTCTTTCGATAGTTTCGTATATTCGCGTTACCAAGCAGCTCCGTGAACAAGGCTTTAAACTTCTTAAACAATCGGTTACAGGGTATGCTTATTCCGTCTACGAACGGTTAATATTTTTAGACACCGAATTGCAGCTCATGGCCTCTTCTGTCAATGCGGCCTTAAATGATCCCGGCCAAATCTCTATGTCTGTTTTTAACGAACGACTGAAAAGCCGTTTCAAGGCTGCTGTTGTTTTCAATCCTGTAGACGGCTATGTTCCTGTTTACAAGGTGATGAAGGATCCAGGGAAATTAAGTGCATCAGAAATAAAGCACATCAATGCCGGCAAGACTGCCGTCTTAATAAAAAACCATCAGGGATATTTCCCACAAATCATCATGGTCAGGCTGGTGGATCCAAAGAAACAGAGTGCAGGGTATTTAATGGGAGAAATCAACCCTTCCTACCTTTGGGGTATAGACCAGGGAGATACGTTACCGCCCGCCACGGAAGTTCGTGTTTTAGATACGTCGAGAAATCTGCTTTTTAGCTCGCATTACGGTAAAAATCCATTGTTAAAAAAGGCCGACCTTAAGTTTAAAAATAGCGTATCGGGTCAGTTCGAGTCGGCCAATGAGAATGGAAGATACCTGGCGAGTTACCGAAAAATATTTTTAAGCTCTCTTTTTTTGGTGGATGAATGGACCTTTGTACTGAGTCAATCAAAAGGCTATGTACTTAAGCCCATGGCTGATTTTAAAAAGATCTTTCCAGCGATTGTCCTGTTGGCCTTATGGGTGGTGTTGATCCTGAGCAGCTACAATATTCGCAAGAGTCTTGTACCGCTTGAGATTTTGAAAAAGGGAACCCGCCAGATTACCATGAATAAATTTGACTCTAAAATAAACCTGACCAGCGGAGATGAATTTGAAGAGTTGGCCATGGATTTTAATAAAATGGCTTCAGAGTTGAACAAACAATTCAAAACCCTGGATACCAAAGCAGAGATTGATCGTGCCATTTTGTCATCGCTGGATGCCAGAATCATCGTTGAAACCATCATCTATCGAATATACGATTGGTTTGACTGCGACAGTGTCTCCATAGGTCTGATGGATTCCAAACATGGGAATACAGCCCGGATATATTCCAGCATCTATGATCAGAGAAAAGAATTATTCGAAAATTCCATCGAGTTTAAGCCCTCTGACCTTGAAACATTTAATTCCCACCCGGAATACATGATCCTTTACGCGGACAAAAACCGACTGCCATTTCTTTCAACCTTTGTCGAACAAGGAATCGAATTGTTTCTGATCCTTCCCATTTTCATTAAGGAACATCTGAAAGCATTGATAACCATAGGAAGATCCCAATCCAATTTCTATAACGCCGAAGACATTTTCCAGGCCCGCCAGATGGCGGATCAGGTGGCTGTTTCTCTTTCAAATGCAACTCTCATGGAAGAGATGGATAATCTGGGCTGGGGCGCAATAAAGGCCCTTGCGCGTACGGTCGATGCCAAGTCATCATGGACCGCCGGTCATTCAACACGTGTCGCGAAAATGGCTTTGAGACTTGGCGCTGAGTTAGGGATTTCATCCAAGAAATTGGAGGATTTGCATCGCGCCGCTCTGCTTCATGATGTCGGAAAAATCGGCGTTCCCTTGTCTATTCTCGATAAGCCGGGACCGCTCGACGACGACGAGTACGCGATGATTAAAAAGCACCCGGCTATCGGCGCGCGAATTCTTGAACCGATTGCATCATATGCGGACATCATTCCCATTGTTTTACAGCATCATGAACGATTTGACGGCAAAGGATATCCCGGCGGCATTTCCGGAAATGAAATAGACATTGGGGCCAGAATTCTTGCTGTGGCAGATGTCTATGACGCACTGATATCAGATCGGCCTTATCGAAAAGGATGGGCTATTGAAAATGTTATTGGTTTAATAAGAAAAGAAGCAGGGCGTCAGTTCGACCCTGATGTTGCAGGAGTCTTTTTGGCGATTATGAGACAAAGGAAAACAAAGGCAGCATAAAAAACCATGAATTAAAAATTGTATTATACAGCGCAACATCACAAAAAAAGTGGAAGAAAAATGAAAATCAAATGGATTGTAATTGTAGTGTTAACCTTAATTGGGGCTTCGATATTCGTGTCCTGCACAGAAAAGAAAACAGATATCCCCGAAAACTTGATTGGCAAATGGATAACCTCTGAGCCCAGATATCATGATCGGTTTTTAGAAATTACCAAAAAAACACTTGTCTATGGTCTTGGAGAAGGTAAAGAAGATGTCTATCCTATCGCTGGCATAACAAAGGATCTGAAAGGTGGTAGTATTTTGTTTACCATTAACTTCGAAAGTAAAGATGGCCATAAGTTCACCCGATCCTTTTCTTATGCCCCTTGTAATGGAGGAGAAATTAGATTGAAGCACGAGCAAAATGTCGCGTGGCACAAATTAGAAGATGCACCTTAGAAGAAAATTCAGAAACAGATCAAAACAAAAACGCAGGATAAAATGAAACCAAAAGCTAATCGGCGGCAGTTGAAAAACTATTTGGTCGCCAATAAAACTCATTTAAAAATGATGTTCGCCAACATAATACTTATGTTGCTGGTCTTTGCTGTAATCATTGTGGCGGTGATAATTCCATTTTATCACGAAATTTTTAAGATTCACGATGTATATGCGCAACATTATTCGGCGAAATTTTTTGTTGTTTTATTGGACCGGCTATCCATCTCATTATTGGTGATTTTGTTTTTCAATATCCTATACCAGATGATAGTCAATCATAAATTCTGCGGCCCGTTAATCAACTTTTCACATACGTTTAAAAAAATTGCTCGAGGTGACTTAACCCGAAAGGTTTTTTTACGGCGGAATGATTTTCATAAAAATGAGGCCGCCCAGGTTAACGACATGATCGATTCGCTATCCAAACATATCATGACCATTAAAAAGGACCATGACCTCCTTATGGCAACATTGGAAGATATAATGGCAGGTGAAATGACACCAACGGAACGCGTAAATTCCCTTAACACGCTAAAAAAACATGCCGATAATTGCCATGATCAATTGTCGGTCTTTAAAATAAAAGGCAAAGACGATTGAAAAAAGGCACCGGTCTGATAAGTAAAACAGCAAATCTTCTAATTGCCAAACATGCCTTTGAAACCGGATCTTTTTCTGTTTAACTACCGCAGCATTTTTTATACTTCTTTCCACTCCCGCATGGGCAGGGTTCGTTGCGCCCGACTTTCTTTTCGACTTCTTTAGGTTCCGGCCAGTTCAACAGTATGTCTAAATCGCTGATGTCTTCGGGTTTATCCTTCTCTAATTCAATGTTGTAATTCCAGCCGTTTTCTTCGAAAATCTTGGCAACTTCTTTCATTCTCTTTTTTGTTTTAACATGAACGACAGCGGGGTTCTTTTCGGTGCCCAATTTCGCTGTCTTTTTACCATCAAATATTTTTTTCATGGTGTCACCTTTTTAGTATTTTAAATTTGAATTCCCCGCTGCTTGTTGGAGTGAAACGGAAATCCCGACTTTCGGGGCAGCGCGGGATGAATTCAAATCATTTATTAGATCCCGTCCCGCCTTCAGCGGGGCGGGAGTTTCATAAAATCGTTGAACGATTTTATTTTTGCTATTCCGGCAGATAAAGCCTGCTGATTCTGCGAAAGGATTCTGTTTGTTCTTTTTCCCATTTGTGGTCATGTCCCAGTTCCTTTGCCATGATCGAAGCGACCTTTGGCGCTGTTTCACTTGCGGCTCGGGCGTTCAGCAAAAGGCTGCGAGTTCGGCGGGCCAGGACATCGTCAACAGTGCGCGCCGCTTCGTATCTCACGGCCCAGACGACCTCTCCGACACGGGCCGGTAGCTCAGGATGCAGTCGTTCCTTGTTGATTGGGTCCGCACGCATGAGGTCTTGAATGGCCGGCGCATCTGACCCGTAAAGTGCGAACTCATCAAATTTTTCAGGTGTCCTGTGAAAACCATGAATATTGAGCTGCTTGGTGATACAGGGTTTCGATTCGAGTCCTGCGAGAGAGAGCGCATAATTGACGCAGATTTTAGCCATCAGACGATAGGTGGTCCATTTGCCACCTGCAATGGTGAGCAGTCCTGAATCGGATATATGGATGACGTGTTCCCTGGACAAAACAGCGGTATTTTTCTCGTCGCCGGTTTTTACGAGAGGACGTATACCCGTAAACACGCTCAAAATATCTTCCTGCCTAGGGACCTTTTCGAGGTATTCTCCTGCGGTCTCCAGGATGAAATCGATCTCCTCTTCCATGGGACGAGGTTCAAGTTCGATTTTATTGATGGGGGTATCGGTGGTGCCCACCAGCGTGACCCCCAGATAGGGAATGGCAAACATTACACGGCCGTCTTTGGTATGCGGCACCATTATGGCGGACCCGCCGGGCAGGAAAGACTTATCGAAGACAAGATGGATGCCCTGACTGGGTGATATCAAAGGCAATGCGTTCGGATCATCCATCCGACAGATATTATCAGTAAATGGGCCGGTTGCGTTAATGACCACCCTTGATTTCGCCCTGTGTTCAGTACCGGCCTCTATATCCTCAAAGATTGCGCCGTTTATGAAGCCGTCGTTTCCTCTGGTCAGCGAGACAACACGGGCGTAGTTCAACAGGGCAGCGCCCTGATGAGATGCGGTGCGGGCAAGGTTGATGAGGAGTCGGGCATCGTCAAACTGACCGTCGTAGTATATGATTCCACCACGCAAACCGTCGCGTTTAATCGTGGGAATTCGTTCCAGGGTTTCGTCTTTTGTGAGAATTTTAGAAGGTCCGAAACCGTAGCGGCCTGCCAGCATATCGTAAACCTTGAGCCCTATGCCGTAGAAAGGCGCCTCCCACCAATCGTAGTTGGGAACAATAAAAGCCAGGTCATGTACCAGATGGGGTGCATTATTCCTCAGGATACCGCGTTCTCTCAGCGCTTCCATAACCAGAGAGACATTCCCCTGCTGGAGATAACGTACGCCCCCGTGAATGAGCTTTGTACTTCGGGAAGATGTTCCCTTTCCAAAATCGCTTTGCTCCAGAAGCAGAACGTCATATCCCCGGGAAGCGGCATCCACGGCAATGCCCACACCTGTTGCGCCGCCGCCGATAATCAACATGTCCCATGGGTCGGATCGATCCGATATCCTTCCCAGCATTTCTTCGCGATTCATTTTTTGCCTCTTTTTTTTTCATGGTATCCGGGCGAACACTAGTCAGGCCATCCAACGGCATCTGTCACCGGGTTGTTTTTAAGCACTCTTTCCGGGTAATTGGTGAAAACACCGTCAACACCGAGTTCTTCCATCTTCTTTATATCCTCTGGATGATCGACTGTAAACACAAATACGCGAAGATCCCGATTGTGGGCATCTTTTACGAACCTGCGGTCGATAAATTCAATGGAAAGATGAACCGAATAGGCACCCAGGGATTGGGCAAATATCGCATCATCTATGGGCAGGCCGACAATCATGGCACCGAGTTTTATTCTCGGATCGCGCCGTTTCACTTCCAAAAGTTCCCGATGATTAAACGACGACACCAAAATGAGATCATCATGCCAACCTGATTTTCGCATCCTGGCGACAAACTCTGCTACCGGAACGGCGGTATCAGGGCCTTTTAACTCGATATTCACCCCTGCTTTCAAATTAATTGCTTCAAATGCCTCCTTAAGGGTCGGGATTTTCTCGCCGTTGCCAGCATCCAGTTTTCGCAGGTCGTTAAACTTTTGATCAAGCAAATACCCCGTGCCATTGGTCGTGCGTTCGAGCCGGCTATCATGAAAAACAACGAGGTGTCCGTCAACGCTGTAGACATCCAATTCCATGCAAGGTACACCCAATTTCAGTGCCTCGTGAATGGATAAAAGCGTATTCTCCGGCGCATGTCCCATTGCGCCCCTATGTCCGATGCAAAGCAGTTCTTTGGTGTTCATCAGGTTTCATCCAGCAGCCGTATTCGTGTTGCCAGTTCGGGATTTTTCCCCCGAATGTTTATGAAGAACCCGCGAATACGGTCCATGTCCTTTTTAATATCACCGGTAGGTATAAAAGACAGGCCAAGACATGCCTTTTTGCGACTATAATCTAAATACCCACAGAGTATGGGAACTTGCGCGGAATGGGCAATCCAGTAAAAACCGGATTTCCAATAATCTCTTTTTTTTCGTGTTCCCGAGGGCGCTATGGTCACCACAAGCTTTTGGGATTCATTGAATTGCTTGACGATCTGATCAACCACACCATGCTCGCTGCTTCGATCAATGGGAATTCCTCCTAACCATTTCATGATGTTACCAAAAGGCTTTTTGAACAGGGTATGTTTCCCCAACCAGGATATTTTTAAACGAAATGTGTATAATGTGGCGAGTGTAAAGGGGAAATCCCAGTTGCTGGTATGAGGTGCACCCACAAGGACAAATTTTGAACCAGGGGGAACCCGACCTATAATATCCCACCCAAATATCCACATCCATACACGACCGATACAGTATGGAATAAATCCGGAAATCGGACCGTTATGTGTTATTTTATCACGATACATTTATTCCTGCTCTTCTAACTTAATAAAATTTATCATTTCCCACATGAAAGTCAATTCGGTAATGTTAAAGCGGTGTCAATACCGAATATTGCATTAGGTATCTTGCATGTATTGACACATAAAGGGGGTTAACATAAGAAAAGAGATAAAAATAATTAGAACCTAATCTTATTTTTGAAATAGGTTCTAACTATCGGATAAAATTGCTGAACAAAAGGAAAACCCATTTGAATATCATCCTCACCAACAACCTGCGGCTTTCCAAAATTCCTTTTGAGATTCGTCAAAAACTGATGAAGACTCTGACGTTTCCCAATCCTAAATGGATGGAGAACGAACGCATGGGGCGGTGGAACCGAGGCACCCCAAAATTGCTCAAATTTTATGACAAAATTAGAGGCGGCGGTCTGTGGATTCCAAGAGGATACATGCGCCAGCTCCTGTTGCTATGCAGGCGGGAAGGTGAAAAATACGAGATTGACGATCAGCGTCGGGCCTTCAAACCTATGGGGCTTCATTTTGAGGGACAATTAAAACCGTTTCAGCAAAAGGCGGTCAACACCATGATGTCAAAGGACTTCGGAACCTTGAGCGCCCCCACCGGCAGCGGCAAAACCGTGATGGCCCTTTATATTATTGCCCACCGAAATCAGCCGACCCTGATTGTGGTACACACCAAGGATCTGGCGTTTCAGTGGATGGAACGCATTGAACAGTTTTTAGGGATTCCCAAGGACGCGGTGGGGTTTATCGGTGGCGGAAAAATCAATATGGGTAAAAAAATGACCGTAGCCCTGGTTCAAACCCTGTACAAATGCGCTGAAGACGTTTCAAAAGAGATCGGTTTTTTGGTGGTGGATGAATGCCATCGATGTCCCAGTAGAACATTTACCGAAGCGGTGACCGAATTCGATTCCAGGTATATGCTTGGACTTTCGGCAACACCTTATCGGCGGGACAATCTATCCCGGCTCATTTTCTGGCACTTGGGAGACGTTCACCACAAAATCGATCAGGAGCGCCTGGTTCAAAGCGGCGATGTTTTAGCTGCCGAGGTCATTATTCGGGAAACAAAATTCAAACCCTATTACGATCCGGTGAACGAGTTCAGCAAAATGATGTCTGAACTGAGCCAAGACGACAAGCGAAACCGCCTCATTGCATCGGATATCGCTGCGGAAGTCGAGAAGAACAAAGGGATCTGTCTGGTGCTTTCAGATCGAAAAAAACACTGTGAAACATTGCAGTCCATTTTACGATTCCGTTATAAGATTTCCGCAGGGCTCTTGATCGGTGATCTCAGCGCTGCTGAACGACAGGCGGTGATGGACCAACTGGATCAGGGCGATATCAAGGTCTTGATCGCGACCGGTCAGTTGATCGGGGAGGGATTCGACCGAAGTGATCTGTCACCGCTGTTTCTGGTAACCCCCATTAAATTCAGCGGTCGGGTATTGCAGTACTTAGGCCGTGTTTTACGGCCTGCGCCGGGTAAAGAAAAGGCAAGGGTATATGATTATGTGGATGTTCAGGTTGATGTGCTCAAAGCCATGGCGAGGGCCAGGCAAAAAACATATTCAGGAAGAAATGTCTAACCCGGTATAAAAGTTTATGCGGCATGAACGGATTTGAATGCCTTGGACAACGACGCATCCATGACCGCCTCATAGCCGGTCATACGGGCCACCACAACTTCATC
>Ga0316585_10000056_pt1 | contig 18155 bp, 14 predicted proteins | sample S_170502SCrBrC_D_FD_204517 | JGI IMG/M metagenome (GOLD analysis project Ga0316585, IMG submission 204517) | Rhizosphere microbial communities from salt marsh grasses in Alabama, United States - S_170502SCrBrC | ecosystem: Host-associated > Plants > Roots > Rhizosphere | place: USA: Alabama...
CCCCTCCTTAGTACTTGCTGCAACACCTGAAGCTCATGTTCTTGGCTTATCAGAATTATTCCTTGCAAAACTTGAAATCACAATAGAAGATTCTATGGGTTTAGTGTAACACCTGATCCTTGCGCAGGTAATATCTTTTTTGAATGTTATCCGTTAAATTCCCATTTCCCCCTTTTAGTTGGTGCGGATAGAGATCTTTCAAGCTGATTCAAAAAAAGTGTTCTGGAGATTTCTCTTGCGCCAAAACGTATTAAATGTTCCGTTGTCACTTGACAGTCTATCATATCAAAGGATAATTCGTTAAGATATTCCACAAGTTTGACCAACCCTACATTTGAAGCATTGCTGGAAAGTGTAAACATGGATTCCCCGAAAAAACACTTCCCTAAAGAAACGCCGTACAATCCTCCTACAAGCTCTCCCTGAAGCCAGACTTCCACCGAATGCGCAAATCCTGATTCATGTAAATTGCAGTATGCATCGACCATCTCTTTAACGATCCAAGTTCCTTGATTTTGTTGTAGTCGAACTTGTGCACACTGGTTGATGACTTCATTAAAAGCCAGATCCATGGTTATGCTGAACATATTTTTTTTAATGATCTTCTTTAAAGTCTTTGAAATCTTGATCTCACGGGGATACAATATCAAACGAGGGTCAGGTGACCACCAAAGAATCGGATCATTATCTGAAAACCATGGAAAAATGCCCATACGGTAAGCAAGGAGAAGGCGTTTTTGGCTCAGGTCACCGCCAACAGCCAGCAATCCTTCTTCGGATGCAAGATGGGGGGGTGGGAATTCGATTGTATCTGATAAAAGAAAAACAGGCACTTATCGTCAGGTCGTTAATTAGTGCCTGAACGAAAAGTCATGTTCAGGCAAAATCCAAATATCTAATTTCTAAATTCGAAACAAATTCGAATATCGAATGACAAAATGACCAAAACAAAAACATTGAATATCCGATGTTTTTGTCATTTGGACATTTTTATTTTTGTCATTGTTTCGGATTTCGTGTTTCGGATTTCGAATTTTTAACCATAAAAGCAGGGTTTTCCGGTCAAGCATTAATTTAGGAAATGGTTATAAGCTGTTTTAGTATTACATCACTCCGATGTCTCTAATGCCTTAGCTTTCACACTTAACGAAGCCTTGGCATTATAATTAAAGGTCAACTTTTCATTTTCGACATCAATAAGAACAGTCCCGCCGTTATAAAGTCTCCCAAATAGGATCTCATCGGACAAGACATCTTTTATTTCCGTTTGTATCAATCGGTTCAATGGCCTGGCGCCGTAACGCGGGTCATGTCCTTTGCGGGCCAGCCATGTCCGTGCCTCAGGAGAAAGATTGATGGATACTTTTTTAACAGCAAGCTGTCCTTTTAGCTCATTGATAAACTTATCCACCACTTTTTTCATAATATCTTCATTCAACGCATTAAAATGAATGATACCATCTAGACGGTTTCTGAATTCCGGGCTGAAAAATTTTTCAATGGCTTGTTTTCCCTTACTCTCCGTATCATATTGCTTGTCTCCGAAGCCGATTGTTTGCGTGCTCATTTCCCGCGTACCGGCATTGGAGGTCATCATGATGATGACGTTTCTAAAATCAGCCTTTTTGCCGTTGTTGTCCGTCAGTGTTGCATGGTCAAAAACCTGTAAAAGGATGTTAAACATATCCGGATGCGCTTTTTCTATTTCATCGAACAAAAGTACGCTGTAAGGATGCTTTCGAATATCATCTGTCAAGAGCCCGCCCTGATCAAAACCGATATAGCCCGGTGGCGCACCAATCAGACGAGCCACAGCATGTTTTTCCATATATTCACTCATGTCAAATCTTAAAAAATGAACACCGAGAATCCTTGCAACTTGCAGACTCACCTCTGTCTTTCCGACACCTGTAGGGCCGGCAAATAAAAATGACCCAATGGGCCTTTCAGGCGATCCGAGCCCGGCACGAGAGCGCTTAATGGATGTGACCAAAGATTTTATGGCACTGTCCTGTCCAAAAACCACTTCTTTGATCTTTTCTTCAAGTTTCTCCAACTTAGTTTTATCAGGGGTCGACACGCTGATGGTCGGTATTCTGGCCATCTTGGCCACGATTTTTTCAATATCTTTAGGATTGATCTTCTTTCTGTGTGGGGAATTGGACAATCGAATAAATGCCCCTGCTTCATCGATGACATCTATCGCTTTGTCAGGAAGATAGCGATCATTGATATATTTTGCAGATAGTTCTGCAGCTGCCTTTAAGGCTTTATCCGTATACACAATGCCATGGTGCTCCTCATAACGAGATCTTAGTCCTTTTAAAATTTGGACTGTTTCTTTAACCGGGGGTTCTAAAATTTCGATTTTCTCAAATCTACGTGAAAGAGCACGGTCTTTTTCAAAAAAATTCTTATAATCTTCATAGGTTGTGGAGCCTATACACCGAAGCTCACCGGTTGCCAACGCTGGTTTCAATATATTTGAAGCATCCATGGAACCTCTGCTGGTGGCCCCGGCACCTACCGTAGTATGAATTTCATCGATAAATAAAACAGCATCTTTTTTCTTTTTCAAAGATGATAAAACGCCCTTTAACCGTTGTTCAAAGTCACCTCTAAACTTAGTTCCGGCGAGCAAGCCACCAAGGTCGAGAGAATAAATACGAACATTTTTAAGCAAGTCAGGAATGGACCCATCATTAATACGGATGGCGAGGCCTTCGGCCATTGCTGTTTTGCCAACTCCTGGGTCTCCGACAAAGATTGGATTGTTTTTGCGCCTACGGCATAGCACCTGAATGGTCCGCTCCATTTCCAGATCTCTTCCGATTAAGGGGTCCAACTTTCCCAGAGCGGCTTATTTTACAAGGTCAATGGTGAACGCCTCAAGAGGATCGGTTTTTCGCTTCTTCTCTGTTTTTTCTGGTTTTGCAAAAGGATCCAATCCCTTGTCAACGGGCTTAGAAACATTGTGCGAAATGTAACTTAAAACATCAAGACGAGTAATCCCTTCTGAACTCAAAAAATACTCAGCGTGAGAATCTTTTTCCTGAAAAATCGATGCCAGTATGTCACTCACATCGACCTGCTGTTTTTCTGCAGACCGGACATGATTAATCGCCCTCTGGATAACCCTTTGAAAACCAACGGTTTGCTGGAGGACATATTCATTTTCTTCAGGAACGCTTTCCATTTGTTGGCTTAGAAATATTTCAAGCGCATTTTTTAAACTTTCAATGTTACCACCACAATTTTCTATAATTTCTATGCCTTCGCTGTCATACAAAATAGCAAAAAGTAAGTGTTCTATAGAAACATATTCGTGGCGTCTTCTCTTGGCTTCTCTTACTGCAAAACCTAGTGTTTCGCTAAGTTCTTTACTGATCATTGGTCTATTCTTTCTCCATTGTACACTTTAGGGGAAAACCGTATTGTCTTGCCAGGGTATGAACGGTATTCACCTTGGTTTCAGAGACTTCGAAAGTATATACACCACAAATTCCAATGCCTTTGTGGTGAACGTTCAGCATGATTCTTACTGCATCTTCCGGAGATTTCTTAAAAACAAGCATCAGGATTTCAACCACAAACTCCATGGTTGTGTAGTCATCATTATGAAGGAGCACTTTGTACATTGAAGGCTCATCAGTATCATCCCTGACCTCAGAAATAACATCCTCTTCTAGCTCAGGGCCGTATCCGTTCATTGAATCATTTTCCATGATTAGCCCCTTGAAGAATTTGGCCCAAACAATTTATTTCAATCAATTAATCCTTAAATAAGCAGAATCGGAATGATAATTCTTAAATATTATAATCATTGATGCCCGATCTTGTAAAGAGCGCAGACAAAATAATTGCACCCTTTATATTATTTGCCGCAACACTTTTTATATTTCTTCCCGCTCCCACAGGGGCAAGGCGCATTTCGTCCAACTTTTTTTTGGGTTCGCTTAACCGGATTTTTCTTTGCTGATTCATCTCCGCTTGAGAAAAACATCTCCTGTTCTTTAGGCTTTTGTAATTCATCAATCTTCTGAGGCTCGGATATTTGAATTCTGTACAAAATTCCCAGCGTCTCCTCTTTGATCCTGGAAACCATTTCCTGAAATAATTCAAACCCTTCCTTTTTGTATACGATGAGAGGATCCTGTTGTGCATATCCCCTTAAACCGATCCCCTCTTTCAAATGGTCCATACTTAAAAGATGGTCTTTCCAAAGGTTGTCAACCGTCTGTAGCATAACAATTCGTTCAAGATGTCTGAATTCTTCAGCTCCTACAGATGCCTCTTTTTCGTTGTATACCGCTAGACTGGAATCGCCGATCAGCTGAGCCAGCCCTTCCCTGGTCAACCCGTCCATGGTATCATTATCTATTTTATCCAGCCTAAAATTAAATTGCTTAAATACCGCTTTTTTTAATCCCTTCCAGTCCCATTCTTCAGGATGCATTTTTTCTTCAGTAAAGTCATATGCGATTTCTTCGGCTTTTTCATAGATCATCTCTTCGATGGCAGGTTTCAAACTTTTACCGTTCAAGGCTTCTCGGCGCTGCCTGTAAACGACCTCCCTTTGTTGATTCATTACGTCATCATACTCCAAGAGCTGCTTTCGGATATCAAAGTTGTGCCCCTCGACTTTTGCCTGAGCATTTTCAATAGCCTTGCTGATCATTTTGTTTTCTATGGGTTCACCATCTTCCATCCCGAGCTTTTCCATAATTCCTGTGATTCTTTCACCACCGAATATCCTCAGAAGATCATCCTCCAACGCAAGGTAAAACCGCGAAGATCCAGGATCTCCCTGTCTCCCTGAACGCCCTCTGAGCTGGTTATCAATACGCCGACTTTCATGTCTTTCGGTTCCGAGAATATGGAGCCCGCCCAGTTCAATGACGCCATCGCCTAAAACAATGTCCGTCCCGCGACCGGCCATGTTTGTCGATATGGTGACGCCTCCTTTTTGGCCGGCCAGTGCAATAATCTCCGCCTCTTTCTCATGATTTTTCGCATTCAAAACCGTATGTTTAATTCCTCTTTTTTTCAGTTGTTTTGAAAAGTCTTCTGAGACATCAATTGAAACGGTTCCCACCAGAACAGGCTGTCCTTTTTTATTCAGTTCAATAATTTCGTTAATTGCAGCATCAAACTTCTCTCTGCGGGTTTTATAAATCACATCCGAATGATCGATTCGAATCATGGGTTTGTTTGTGGGGATAACCATGACGTCAAGATCGTATATTTTTTTAAATTCAGCCGCTTCCGTATCCGCGGTCCCCGTCATTCCGGCAAGTTTATCGTACATTCTAAAATAGTTCTGAAAGGTAACGGTAGCCAGTGTCTGGTTTTCATTTTCGATTTTTACGTTTTCTTTGGCTTCAAGTGCCTGATGCAATCCTTCACTGTATCGACGGCCGGGCATCAGACGGCCTGTGAACTCATCTACAATGATAACTTCTCCATTTTTCACTATATAATCAACATCTCGCCTGAAGAGGGCGTGTGCTTTAAGCGCTTGGTTAACGTGGTGAAGAATTTCGATATATTTTGGATCGTACAGGTTGTCTATCTTGAGCAATTGTTCTGCTTTCGCTATCCCTTCTTCGGTCATCACGGCTGATCGGGCTTTTTCATCAACAGTAAAATCACGTTCAGAAACAAGACGTGGAATGATACCGTTGACCAAATGGTACAACTCTGTCGATTTCTCAGCAGGTCCGGATATGATCAAGGGTGTTCGGGCTTCGTCAATCAAAATACTGTCAACCTCATCAACAATTGCAAAATTGAGCTTTTTTTGAACGATGGCATCTATATCAAACTTCATATTGTCTCTTAAATAGTCAAAGCCGAACTCATTGTTTGTGCCATAAGTAATGTCCGAACCGTATGCAGCTTCACGCTCCTCATCATCCAATCCATGCAAAATACACCCCACAGAAAGACCAAGAAATTTATAAATATGCCCCATCCATTCGGTGTCACGTCTTGCAAGGTAGTCATTCACCGTTATAATGTGCACACCCTTTCCTGAAAGTGCGTTCAGATAGGCCGGAAGGGTTGCTGCCAGGGTTTTGCCTTCACCGGTTTTCATTTCAGCAATCTTCCCTTGATGAAGAACGATGCCACCGATCAGCTGTACATCAAAATGTCGCATTTGGAGGGTGCGAACAGATGCCTCCCTTACTGTTGCAAAGGCTTCCGGAAGAATATCATCTAGTGACTCCCCATTGTTCAGACGCTCTTTTAATAATGAAGTTTGCGCTTTCAGCTCTTCATCACTCATGGATTGCATTTGGGGTTCAAGGGCGTTGATTCTATCAACCATGGGATTAATTTTTTTTAATTCCCGTTCGTTTTTGCTTCCAAATACCTTTGTTAATAAACTCGTAACCATATAAAATTATATTCCTCCTGAATCGGATGTTTTAATCGCAAAATACAGGTCTATAGATAGATACTAACTATATGCTACATTCAAATATAAGGGCTTGTTCGTCATCTGTCTATTTTTTTGTAGCATGCAAATTTTCGGCCAATATATCATCAATCAATATTTTTTGCAAAATACTGTTGAGATAATTTGTCAAGAAATAATTTTTTACGATGAAAAAGAAAAGACAGGAAAAAAGAAAATTTGGCAACCCGCAAAGATATGGTTAATATCTATCTATAAGTTAGGATTTTTGTTTAAGATCCCCCGCTAAAATATAGCGGGATAAAAAGGCAGGCCCAACACAGAGACTTGTCCGCCTCTGGCGGATCGGAACAAAATATTTTTTTGAGATGGTTTCTAGTTTAGAATGTATTTCTTTGGATTAACAGGAAGACCGTTTAACAGAACTTCGTAATGGAGATGAGGTCCGGTGCTTCGCCCCGTGTTCCCCATCAATGCAATGACATCACCTCTTTTGACAGCCTCACCCCGCTTTTTTAATGCCTTTTGAAGATGTCCGTAGCGGGTAACTATCCCGTGCCCATGATCAATTTTTATCATTTTTCCATAGGAACCATTACGGCCGACAAATGATACGACTCCGTCTGCAGGTGCAATAATCTCGGTTCCCTTTCGGCCTGCAAAGTCAAGACCTTTGTGAAATTCACGTAAACCGGTAAACGGAGATACTCGATATCCGAATCCAGAAGATAACCATCCTTCTGTGGGACGAATGGATGGTGTAGAAGACAACAAGTTTCGCTGGCTTTTAAGTCCTTCATATAAAGATTCAAACACTTTTTCCTGATTGATTGAAGCTAAAGTCAGCTCTTTGGTCTGTTTATGCATTTCACGCAACAAATTGTTATGTTTCTCAGTCAGCGGAAGCTGTGAGTCAAGATCTTCAGGAATGGAGCCACCGACACCGAAAAGGCTGTCTTCTTCAGATGATTTTTCTATGTTGGCAATGATGCGGAGTTTTTGTTCAAAAGTATTTAATTTAACAAGACTAGATTTCAATGAATTAATCTCATCTGCAAATTTTTGAATCTGCTTGCGTTGGTTGAGAATCTCATCAGATTGTTTGGCAATTGTATTTTTGACTTTTTGTTTGTTAAATGTAATCTTGAGGTTAAGATAATCAACCAAAATAGCCGCTGAGATTAACAAAAAGAATGCCAAGAAACCGATGGCAATTCTTAAATGGCGTCTGGAAACAGCCAGCTGTTTCACAGTCTTGCCGGTATGATTTAAAATATAAAAAGAAGTTTTCTCGCTCATAATACTTCTGACGGTCTAAAAACAATAATATACAATAAAACCAATTGCTTTTAAAATGTTAGGACTAATACATCTTAAAGAACTATCAAACTCAAATTGCTATATACAAAATACTCTCATAAAAAATCAGCTGACGATTTTTTAGGAGAGTTTCATCATCTTAAAAAAATTTTAAATATTTTATCATAAAGAGATCGAGTTTGTCAACAAACAGAACGATTTAGTAGGTCCGTAAATTAATTTTTCAACTCAAACAAATTAAATTATCGGCTTTTTTATTAAAAGCATTAGCGAATCTTGTAAGAAATCTTATCGACATTCTCATGGTTAAGTTCTGTTTTTCACATAGGCATTTGATATTTTTGACATATGCCCCACATAAATCAGGATCCTCCAAAGGCGGATAAATCTCCTCCACACGGCCCAGACAGAAACATCAAAATCTTTCCAACAGACATAGCAGGCCCATAAACTGGGCAAAAAGAATTTTTTAGACCCTATCTCAAAAATAAGATTAGGCTTAAGGAACAGCAAGTTGAGCTTTGCGAAATCCCGAGAGTCGGGGGCGTGAAACGGTGAAAAAGCGGGGAATTCAAATTTAAACACCAAGGAAACCAAATGGTTATGAAATAACGGGGAAAGAGTTCCTTTCCCCGTTATTCCGGATGATAGGATTAAGCAATACCAAGTTTAAATTTGAGTGATTTCAGCGTATTTTTCATGAGCATGGTAATGGTCATAGGGCCAACACCTCCGGGCACCGGAGTAATCCAGCCGGCAATCTCTTTAGCAGCATCAAAGTCGACATCACCACTTAAAATCGCAATCTTTTTTCCGGTCTTCTCACTGATTTTTTCCCCGATCCTGTTAACACCGACATCAATGACGCATGCACCCGGTTTGATCCATTCCGGCTTTACAAGTCCCGGAACTCCGGCAGCCACTATCAGAATATCTGCGCGCTGACAATGTGCCGCCAGATCTTTTGTTCCTGTGTGAACGATGGTTACTGTTGAATTGGCGCCAACTCCCTTTTGAAGCATCATATTGGCAATGGGTTTACCCACAATATTTGATCGACCGACCACCACAACTTCAGCACCTTTAGTTTCTACACCGGCACGAACAATCATCTCCTGAATACCGGCAGGAGTACAGGGTGGAAATTTAACCTCATCTCCGCCAATCATGAGCCGCCCCACGTTGACCGGGTGAAATCCATCCACATCCTTGTCAGGGTCTATGGCATTTAATACTTTCTTTTCATCAACATGCTTGGGTAGGGGCAGCTGGACCAGAATGCCGTTGATGGAATCGTCGTTGTTATATTTGTCAATTAAAGCTAAAAGCGCTTCTTCAGAAAGATCTACAGGCTGGCTGTCTTGTATCTCATGAAAACCGACGCGGTGAGCTGTTTTAATTTTTAGCGTCACATATGAGATGGAGGCAGGATTTTCTCCCACCAAAATGGTCACAAGACCGGGCACAACACCATGTTTCTCTTTAATTTCCGCTACCTCTGCAGTAATTTCCTCGAGAATCTGTTCACGAATCTCGGTTCCCTTAATAAGTTTTGCTGCCATTTTCAATCTCCTTTCACCAAAAGTTTAAAATTTTGATACAAACCTTTTATTTATATTCGGCTTCCGTTGTTTGTGTTCTAATATGCTAATGAATGCTTTGAAAGTGTTCTGCGCGGTATTGAATTCATAATTACAAAAAAGCTAAAGGAATGATTAATAACAAAACGACACGTTTTATTAATCTAATAAAATCGTAATGTCAAGAAATCTCGTCAATTGATCTTGATAAAGGCATCATGCTTCTAACTCAAAAACATTGTATTTGAGAAATCAAATTTTTTATTGTCTTATTTTTCATTCTATTATATCGGATTTCAATAATTTGTAAGAAATCTCAATATTTTTTTACGTTACTATCCAATTTACCGCTTAAAAAGGAGGAAACTGTGATGATCAAAAGAATCTCTATGTTTTTCTGGGCCGTTGTTATTGGAATAAGCTTGACAGCGACGAGCGCGTTCTGTGCAGACTCAAAACCAATCAAACTGACTTTCAGTATTTTTTTCCCGCCGACCCATGGGCAGACAAAAGCTGCCATGGACTGGGCTAAGGAGATTGAAAAACGAACGGATAATAAAGTTAAGATTAGTATCTTCGCAGGTGGAACTCTTACAAAAGCACCACAATGCTACGACGGCGTCGTCAAAGGGATATCCGATCTGGGATTTAGTCTTTTTGCCTATACTCGCGGACGTTTTCCGGTCATGGCCGCGGTCGACCTTCCAATGGGTTATCCAAGTGGAAGGGTCGCCTCCAGGGTTGCACAGGAATTTGCAAAAACGTTTAAACCCAAAGAATTAAGTGACGTTAAAGTGCTTTACCTCCATGCTCATGGCCCCGGCCTTCTGCATACCAAGAACCCCGTAAAAAAATTGGAAGATATTAAAGGCATGAAGATCAGAGCCACGGGTTTAAGTGCCAAAATTGTAAAAGCGCTCGGTGGGGTTCCCGTGGCCATGCCACAGGGGGGCACCTATGAAGCCCTAAAAAAAGGGGTGGTAGAAGGGACGTTCGGTCCCATGGAGGTTTTAAAAGGATGGAAACAGGCCGAAGTTATCAAATATACAACTGAGTGTTACAGCATTGGCTACACCACTACCTTTTTTGTTGTAATGAACCTCGATAAGTGGAACGCACTTCCAGATAATATAAAGAAAATATTCGATGAGGTGAGCAATAAATATACCGATGTTCACGGCAAGGTATGGGACAGCACCGATCAAGAAGGCAGAAAATACACACTAAGTCTTGGAAATAAGATCATATCTCTATCTGACGAAGAAAGTGCCAGATGGCGAAAAGCAGTTGAGCCGGTCATTAGCGATTACATCGCAAATACTCCAGACGGAGACAAGTATGTTAAGAAAATAAGAGAGTTGATTAAACAATATTCAAAATAGGATGATGAATTTTGGGTTGTCCTGACAAGACATGAATCGTCGTGGACAACCCTTTTTTATTTTTAAATTTGAATTCCCCACTGCCTGTTGGAGTGTGATGGAAATCCCGACTCTCGGGGCAGCGCGGAATTCAAATAAAGTATAAGATCCTTTTTAAAGTGAAAGTGCGGTACTAAAGCCCGGTGGGCTGTAGTAAAAATTCCGAAATACCCCAAAAGCGTGTTGAAGCGATGCGTAAATCCCGTCTTCGGGGCTGCGGGGATAGGAATTTGAGCCTTTCGTTTATTAGATCCCGTCCCGCTTTCAGCGGGGCGGGAGTTTCATAAAATCGTTGCACGATTTTATCTTTTGTCGAATCTAAATGAAACAAAATGAACATTTTTGAAAAATTGGCACAAATTCTGGCAAGAAAAATGTACTGGGTTGCAGGAGCAGCCATTGTAGCCATGATGCTGCTGACCTGTGCGGATGTCGTCCTACGTTATTTTCGCAGGCCGATTCCCGGAACTTATGAATTGGTCTGCTTCCTGGGAGCCGTAGCCGTGTCTTTTGCCATGGCACACACATCCATAGAAAAAGGACATGTATCGGTAAGCTTTATTGTCAATCTTTTCCCTTCAAGGCTTCAAAGGCTCATTGAATCTATGACCAGCTGCTTTGGATTATTTTTCTTTGCACTCATCGCATGGCAGTCCATCGTTTATGCAAATGATCTTTATGTATCGAAAGAGGTTTCACTAACGTTAGAGCTCCCTTTTTATCCGTTTGTTTATGGAATCGGTTTTTCTGCGGCAGTTGTTTGTCTTATACTTTTTTCTGATTTAATTAAAAACGCTTTAAAAATATTTGAGAAATGAGCCTGTCAACCATTGGAATCATCGGGATTATCGTTTTGGTTGTCCTTTTATACTCGAAAATGCCTGTGGGTTTTGCCATGGGATTTTTGGGACTTATCGGATTCAGCTATGTGGTGAATTTTAATGCAGGATTGAATCTTCTGGCAAGGGATGTCTGGGATGTTTTTTCCTCTTATAATTTGACCGTTATTCCACTTTTCGTGTTTATGGGCCAGATTGCTTTTCATGCCGGCATCAGCCGCAGGTTGTATGATTCAGCCTATGTGTTGCTTGGACATCGTCGCGGTGGGCTGGCCATGACGACTGTGGGGGCCTGTGCCGGTTTTTCAGCCATATGTGGATCAACCAATGCTACAGCAGCCACTATGGCCACGGTTGCCCTTCCTGAAATGAAAAGATATGGATACGATATGGGCCTTGCCACAGGAACCGTAGCTGCGGCTGGAAGTCTTGGTATTCTAATTCCTCCCAGCGTGATCTTTATCGTTTACGGTATTCTCACCGAACAATCCATTGGAAAACTTTTCGCAGCCGGTATCCTGCCCGGTATTCTCCTTTGTCTTCTTTTTCTCTTGACCATTCATCTTCGTGTCAGGAAAAATCCCTCTTTGGCTCCCCCTGGGCCCAAGAGCAGTATTGGTGAAAAATTCAGATCCTTTGTCGGTATCCTCGAGACTTTGATATTGTTCGCTTTGGTTATGGGCGGAATCTTCTTTGGAATATTCACACCCACCGAAGCTGCGGCAATCGGCGCTTTTATGACCCTTCTCATCGCCATTATCAGGAGACAGCTCTATTGGGAAGGGTTTGTTCTATCCCTTGCAGATACAACTAAAATCAGCTGCATGATCATGGTTATCGTCACAGGAGCAGTGATATTCGGCCATTTTATGGCCATTACCCGAATACCTTATATGCTCGCAGATTACGTAAGTTCTCTTCCGCTCCCGCCCCATGCAATTATCGGGGTGATCATTTTAGTCTATCTTATAGGGGGCTGTTTTATGGATGCACTTGCCATGATCATGCTGACCATCCCCATATTTTTTCCAGTTGTTCAGACACTCGGGTTTGATCCGATCTGGTTCGGTGTGGTCATTGTTCTTATTACGGAAATGGGTGTAATCACGCCGCCCGTAGGTATAAATGTTTATGTGGTCTATGGTGTGGCAAGGGATGTTCCGCTTGAGAAGATCTTCAGAGGCGTCTTCCCCATGCTCATCTCCCTGATAGTATGCAATTTACTCCTCATTTTGTTTCCCCAAATCGCCCTCTGGTTGCCAGGGCTGATGCATTGAAGCAAGTTGCAATAGGAAAAGAACGCTCCACGACGGCGTATATCTCTTTCCAACCGACTGAAACTTGTGCTTAAGCACCCATAAGCCCGAACCGTGCCTGAGTTATATAGAAATGTTTATCGCTAAATTTATCCCATTGATTGTTTACTTGATTATTTCATTCGGTTCGGACTAACGCGTGCTAAAGCCCTTCAAACAGTCATTCGGTTTTCAAGAGAAACACGCCGTCGCTTCGCTCCTGTAATGCCCCCTGCTAGAGTGAGGGTGGATTGGTTAGGATGGTTTAGATCGTTGTGATGGTTAAGATGGTTAGTTTTGGTTGAACAGTTAATTCGTCAAAATCTTAAATGGTTTTATACGGATTGCGGATTAAAGGATTAAGGATTAGAGATTAAGGATTAAAATTTTGACTTTGATTATTTGCTACTTGATTTTAAGGACTTTATTAGTCCGTTTAGCATTTTACTGGCAGACTCATACCGTTTTTCCAACTCATCGTATATATTTTCTGATAGAAATTTTAAATCTAAAGAAAGTAGAAGAAAGTATCTTATTTCTTCCAAAGATCCTCTTGAGTTGTATAGGAATTGCAAATATTCTTTTGTTGTATTCCTATACTGTCCTTCAACAATATTAGCTGGCACTGAATAAGATGCTCGCTTTAGTTGATTGATCAACCCATAAGTTTCAGACTTTGGAAAAGTGGATGTAACTTTATAGATTTCCAGAACCAGGCTGTGTGTTTCTTTCCAGACTTTAAGTTTTTTCCAATTCATGCCCCTAATCCGTAATCCTTACTCCTTAATCCCTAATCCTTACTCCCAGCAACTCTTGCCTTGCGCCTTCTGCCTTTAGCCTTTACCCTTATTCCTTACTCCTTAATCCTTACTCCTTACTCCTTAATCCTTTTTCCTTCCTATTACTTACACCGGAAAAGGAGCCGCTTTAAGCCCTGCAGTTTCATCCAGCCCCAGCATGATGTTCATATTTTGTACGGCTTGTCCTGCTGCACCTTTCACCAGGTTGTCGATGGCCGAAATCAGAATTAGACGTTTATTCCGTTCATCCAGCTTAAATCCGATTTCGCAATAATTGGTACCACGAACATTCCGTGTGTCAGGCAGACGGTTTTCTTTACAGATACGAACAAACGGGCGTCCAAAATAAAATGTCGTCAGACAGTCTTCAATATCTTTGGGTCCGACACCCTTTACGGGAACGGTATATAGGGTGGTCAGTATTCCCCGAGACATGGGAACAAGATGGGGGACAAATGTAAGATGCACCGGCTGGCCGGTTTCAATGGTCAGCACTTCTTCCATCTCAGGGTTGTGCCGATGTTCTGCTACCTTATAGGCCTTAAAAGATTCGTTTACCTCACAAAAGTGTGTGGTCAAAGATAGGCCACGGCCTGCTCCACTGACACCCGATTTTGAATCGGCAACTAGGGTATGAGCGTCGATAAGATTCTGCTTCATTAACGGCAACAGGGGCAAAAGCACACTGGTAGGATAACATCCGGGAGCCCCCACTAAAATAGCCTTTTTTATCTTGTCAAAATAGACCTCACAAAGTCCATAAACCGATTTTTCCAGTAAATCTTTTGCCGTATGTTGTTGATAATGTTCTTCATACGTTGAAGAATTCTTGAATCTAAAATCCGCCGAAAGATCGATAACTTTTTTACCTCGAGTAATAAGTTCTGGCACAATTTCCATGGGTATCTTGTGAGGAAGGGCGGTGAACAAAACATCCGCACTGTCACAAACGCGATCTACAGACAGTTCTTCGCACACCAGATTAATAGCGCCTGTCATTGAGGGAAAAACTTTGTCAAATTGTACACCGGCATATTGGCGAGATGTCAGAATAGTGACCTCAATATCGGGGTGACCGCAGAGTATCCGCACAAGCTCGGCACCGGCGTAACCTGTTGCACCTATTATACCTACACGTGTCATAACATCCCCCAGTCTTAGACCTTTGATAAATTCCTCCTTTTGCCCAATCCCTTTGTCAGGCTTAAATTTTAATCCTCGGAATACCTAAATGTATGCCTGTGGTTAATCCCGCTAAAGCGGGATCACCTTCCTCGGCATTGAACAAAAATAAATACTTATCAAAGGTCTAACTTTTTGATGATTTTTGATTGAAGATTGAAGATCTTCGATATTAAGACGGCAAAGCAAAAAGTTCAAGACGTCTCGAGTTTCGTTTGCTACGGCGTACTAATGTACACCGTAGTAAAACGAAATGAAGCGCAACATAGTCCCGCCGGAATTACGAAATTGTCGATATTAGATTAGAACCTATCTCAAAAAATAAGATTTAGGGTTCAGGGCAAGGCGTTAAGCGGTGAAAAAGCGGAGTCCCGCTGAAAGCGGGATGAGCAATATATTTTGAACCGCTTAACAACACAGCCATGGGCACTTAGATTGTTTTTGAGATAGGTTCTATCCGCCCAGGTATGCCTGCTTCACCTCTGGATTCTCAAGCAGGTCTTCAGATTTTCCTTCCAAAACCAGGTTGCCGTTTTCGAGTACATAGCCGCGCTGTGCAAATTGAAGAGCCATTCGGGCGTTCTGCTCCACAAGGAGAATAGTGGTTCCTTCATCGTTAAGCTGTTTAAGTGCATTGAAAACATTCAGCATCAGTAAAGGCGCTAATCCCATCGAAGGTTCATCCAGCAGCATTATTCTTCTTCCACTCATAAATGCCCTTCCAATGGCGAGCATCTGCTGCTCTCCACCGCTCAATGTCCCTGATTTCTGGTTTTTCCGCTCTTCGAGACGTGGGAAAATACTAAATACCCTCTCATAGTCTTCTTGAATCTTTTCATTATCTTTTCTTGCAAAGGTGGCCAGTTTGAGATTTTCCATAATCGTCAGGTTACCGAACAGTCGTCGCCCTTCTGGAACATGAGAAATTCCGAACTTGCTCACCACCTTGTCCGCAGAGTATTTAAGCAAATCATTTCCCATGAAGGTCATTGTCGTGCCTTTTTCCACTGGAACCAATCTTGAAACTGCTCTCAGCGTTGTACTTTTGCCGGCTCCATTGGCACCGATAATACACACAATCTCTCCATCATCGATTTCAAAATTTATGCCGTGAAGCGCTCGAATATTACCATATGAGACTTGAAGATTCTCCACCGATAACAACATTAGGCCACCACCTCTTTGCCCAGATATGCATCAATTACTTTGGGGTCGTTTTGAATTTCTTCCGGTGTGCCTTCAGCGATAACCCTTCCAAAATCAAGGGTCTGTATGACTTCGCACAATTCCATAACCATTTTTAATCTATGTTCGATAAGAAAAATGGCCAGACCCAGTTCCTGATGCACATGCCTGATAATCTCCATCATCTGAATCAGCTCTTCAGGATTCATGCCTGCGGTGGGTTCATCCAAAAACAGTATTTTGGGTTCTATGGCCAGTGCCCTGGCCATCTCCACCCTTCGTTGATCACCGTAAGGCAGATTAATGACGACCTGATCTGCAATATCTTCAACACCGACGACCCTTAAAAGTTCGCGGGCTTTTGCCTCGATTTCCGCTTCTTCCCTGTTTCGCTTTGGTGTACCGAAAAAGGCTCCGATAAGACCATAGGTAATTTTAGAATAACACGCCATCTTTACATGTTCAAGAACGGTCATATGCCGCCAGAGCTGTAAGTTTTGAAAAGTTCTGCCGATACCCATGCCAGCGATCCGGTGTGGCTCAAGGCCGGTAATTCTTTCGTTTTCCAGATAGATATCACCTTCAGTTGGTTTATAAATACCTGTAATAAGGTTAAATATCGTGGTTTTACCTGCTCCGTTAGGCCCGATGAGGCCTCTGATCTGACCGGGTTCAACATTAAGATCATAGTTGTTGACGGCCCGAAGACCCCCAAAGTCATGGCTCATTTTATCTATACGGAGCAGTGACATTCTATACCTCTTTCTCCTGCTTATGTTTGGGCTTTATAAGTTTTTTAACATCAAATTCTTTAAAAGCGACAAGGCCCGTTGGACGATAAATCATAACCAAAATGAGCAAAAGGGGAATAATAATCCATTTAAAGATCTCCAGAGGGCGAAGGGCTTCGCTGAGCATGCTCAAGCTGACGGCACCCACAATGGAGCCGTAAACGGAATTTAACCCGCCGAAGTACACCATTGCCAAAACTTCTGCAAGTTTTTGGAGACCGAAGGTACCTGGATTTACGTACCTAAGCACGTGAGCAAAAAGCCCTCCGGCTACGCCGGCCCAGAAAGCCGCAAACAAAAATGCTACTATTTTAGTTTTTCTCGTGTTGACGGTCATGGCATTAGCAGCCATTTCATCGTCGCGCACAGCATTCAATGCCTTTCCCATGGTAGATCGAACAAAATTGTTGATAATCCACACGCATGCAACGGTCCACAAAAAGACTGTGGGCAGATTGGCATAGTCCGGCTGGCTGCTTAAACCCCGTGGACCGCCAACGACCTCCAAATTCTCTATCATACTTTTAACGATAAACATGAATGCCAGGGATATGATGGCAAGATAGTCACCTCTGGTACGAAACGAAGGTATCGCAATCGCTAGCGCACCCAGGGCTGCGACCAAACCACCGATAATCAACGCAATGGGAAACATATATGGTCCCAATGCTTCGGGAAGAATCGCAGGTCCGAAAAGCTTGTCTTTAGCGAAAAAAAGTACCGTAAACACCGATGCTGCATAAGCCCCTAATGCCATGAAGCCGGGATGGGAACATGAGAATTCTCCCATGTAGCCATTAACCACGTTCAAACTCAACGTCACCATAATGGCGATCATGGTCAATTTAAGTGTCAGTACCCGGTAGGCGCTGACATCAGACCAGAGATGCAAAATCGCATACAGAAATCCTATATGAATCACTACCGAAATTATCGTTGGAAATTTGAAGAGCCAAGCGACCAAGCGATTTGTAATCGACGCACTCAACCGCGCTACGACACTTATGGGTAACGCATATATCAGTGACACAAATACCAGCGCGCTGGGAATCAACAAGGGCTTCTTGAGCATAATCACAAAGCCGAAAAGCACTGGAATTTTGGGCAGCCTTAGAACATCGGCCAATGCATCACCCAAATAATATTCGAGCGCTACTGCGATCAGCGCGCCAAGGAGCCAGCTCAGCAATGGTACATGTGAGAATGAATTTCGTAACTTTTTTAACATTATCAACCAACGCCTACCTAAATTGAGCGATAAATAATCTTAATAGTTATGCATTCCTGCCACCATTTGAAACGTTCATCTTAGGCCCTACAA
>Ga0316585_10000057_pt1 | contig 18117 bp, 13 predicted proteins | sample S_170502SCrBrC_D_FD_204517 | JGI IMG/M metagenome (GOLD analysis project Ga0316585, IMG submission 204517) | Rhizosphere microbial communities from salt marsh grasses in Alabama, United States - S_170502SCrBrC | ecosystem: Host-associated > Plants > Roots > Rhizosphere | place: USA: Alabama...
TGTTAACAGCAATGCAGGCAAACGCCGCGCTGTTGGAATTGGATGGTCGCTTGGCCACCTTGGATCAGGCATGAAATAAAGCTTGATCACTGTTAGGAACAATTAATGGCCTCCCAAGAATATCTCAAAGTAGCTGAGGCGCTGTCCTTAGTGCTAAACGGAATGGCGGTCCTGGCCGCGGAATTAGTCCCAATAGATGATGTACTGGGTCGGGTTCTCGCCGCACCGATTACAGCCCAAGACAATCTGCCGCCTTTTGCTAATTCTTCAATGGATGGATATGCCGTTCGTGCCGAAGATTTGCAAGGTGCTGGGATTGACACGCCGGTTTCGCTAAAAGTCCTGGCTGATATTGCCGCAGGGACGGTTGCGGATGTTTCTGTGACGGAGGGAACAGCGGCGCGTATTATGACTGGTGCGGCAATGCCACAAGGAGCGGATGCTGTTGTCCCTGTCGAAGATACGAACGAACCGTGGCGAAATAGTGAACGGCCGCTTCCAGATCGGATTTTAGTCAGTCGCGCCATAAAACCTGGTGATTATGTACGGCCGATTGGAGAGGATATTCAAAGCGGACAGGTTGTTCTGCCCGCCGGGCATGTCTTACGACCGCAAGAAATCGGCCTTTTAGCAGCACTCGGAGTTAGCCAGGTGCCGGTCTACCGGCGACCAAGGGTGGGTCTCTTATCTACCGGCGATGAGTTGATCGCCATCGATCAGGAACTCAAACCAGGTAAGATCCGAGATAGCAATAGTTACGCCCAAGCTGCGCAGTTAAAGAGCCTAGGCGCAGAACCTATATACCTTGGAGTCGCCCGTGATCAGGAATCTGATGTCAGGCGGAAATTGGCAGAAGGGCTCGATCAAGGGGTCGATCTTTTTGTCAGCTCGGCAGGGGTATCCGTCGGCGCATATGATGTCGTAAAAGCTGTGCTTGAAAAAGAGGGGAATGTTGGATTTTGGCGGGTTCGGATGCGACCTGGTAAGCCTCTGGCCTTTGGTTCTTATCATGGTATCCCGTATCTTGGATTGCCCGGCAATCCCGTTTCGGCAATGGTTTCTTTTGAACGCTTTGTCAGGCCGGCGGTCCTGAAACTTGGCGGGTATACCGAGTTTGAACGACCGTGTGTCGAGGTGCTATTTCAGGAAGATATCTCGTCGGATGGTCGGGAAACCTATGTACGCGCGCTTGTTACGCGTACGGCCGAAGGGTATGAAGCGATATCAACTGGAAGTCAAGGATCAAATATCTTGACTTCTTTAGTTAAAGCCAATGCCTTGGTAATAATTCCGGAGGGGGTCAAGAAGGTTAAAGCCGGGACTCGGCTGCAGGCGATGATGATCGACTGGCCGGAATCCGTGTTTTAAAAAATAAGACCTGCCATTTGGCAGGTCTTTGAATTTCTAACTGTCTTGCTGGAACTGTAAGGTCCGGCTGAGCAAATCGTCCTGATCTTGTTGACGCCTTTTCTTGCGATTCTTGCGACTTTGTTTCTTCTGTGTCTGTATCGCTGCGTCTACTGGTTCATCACCCATGGCTTTACGCAGAGCAACTTCCATCGCTGTGGGTACTTCTTCCAGTTCTTCCTCAACGTCTTCTTCTTCAAAGGAAGTTTCCTCAACGACGGCGACCGCGGCTTCCGGTTTTTCTTGGAGATTTTTAATACTCAGATCGATGCGCCTTTTGCGGCGGCTAAAATCTAAAACCTCTACCTGAACCTCATCGCCCACGGTTAAAACTTCACTGGGATGCTTCACATATTCGTGACTGATTTCGCTAATATGGACCAATCCCTCTCGTTCGGCGCCAATATCAATAAAAGCCCCATAGTTTTCTAACCGGGTCACTGTACCCGTGTAGGTTTGACCTTTCTTTAGATCGCTCCAGTCAACGGCTAGTGGCTCAACCATGGTGACCATAATTTGGCCTTGCTCGGGATTGACTTTATCGACCCAAACAGTGACTACATCTCCAACGTTGAGTACATCAGAAACGCGATTAACGTGCTCATTACCTAATTTTGAGATATGGATCAGAGCATTCGTTCCCACGCCTATATCAATGAAGGCTCCATATAGCTCAAGGCGTGAAACCGTACCTTCTAATTTCATCTTCGGGGCAAGTTCGTCGATCGAGGCTGCCGTTTCTACCGCGGCATCGCTGGACTCATTACTCTCCGGTTCATCTATTTCGCTTTCTTCGATCTCAACCTCGACGTTTTCAACTTCTGCGGTTTCTGAATTCTCTACAGCAATTGTTTCCGCTTCGTTTGTTTCAGTGACTGTTTCAGTCGCGTTGATTTCTTCCATAACACAATACTCCTACGCAGATCGGCCCACTTTCTGCGCTTTTCCTATCATATCGATTGTTCTGACTTTCTGGGGGCAGAACACCGCATTTGTTTAAAATGACGAATTGCAATTATAGCAATCGCCTTAGTCGTGTCAAACCGATTAGGGCTCGGAAATGCCCGCGGGTGGATTCTCTCAATTGTTGCTTAAGAACTCCCGCAATTTCAAGTTGAGTGGTTTTAATTAAGAATAAATCCAGTCAGGATTAAGTCATTGTATGGCTGGTTCATCAAACAGCTTATAAGATATTTCCTCACTTGGATCCAGGTAATTTTCAATCATAACACGATGATCCGCTGCCAGGTTTTGGGGAAAAGAATCCGTTTCAAAATAGGTGTTTTTGCCGGTTAGGATTTGAGCTCCATCTTGTACGGTGCCGGAAAAAACAAATTCCATTTCCGGCTCTCCTTTTCGCATGTAGATTCCCGAAAGATTGTTTATATTAGCAGAACCATCCAAGTGCTCATGAACGAGTTTGTTGCCAAGGGTCCATGGTGGTTCGATTGTGGTGAAATCGGAGGAGGGTAACATCCAATCATCAGTGTTATCTGGTTGTACCAGTAACACCCTTCCCTTAGCATCGTTTAACACCAATGTTGCGCGAACCTGCCATTGGGGTGGAGGGACATATGGCGGCAGCCCCTGACGGGATCGGCGGAATTCAAGCCAGGGATAGACTAACCGGTTGAGGAGGAAAATCCCTGCACGCATTCTTAGACCAACCTGAACCGTGCTCCAATTAGGCGGTCCTCCTTTGTGATCATATGCCTGTTTTAGTTCTTCCTGGTGAAAGGACAGCATGGGATTTGGCAGCGGATCCGTTTTGAAAAAACCAGTTTGTAAAGTTTCTGAAGAGTTAGATATATTCCCACTACGTGGGATACAGCGGTAGTAAAGGAACAGGAAGGGCTCCGGCTGTACTGGAAGAAAATAGAGGCCGGTAAGACGGATGGGAAAGACAGACAATCCGGTTTCTTCTTGAACTTCTCTAACTGTTGTGTCGATGGGCAGTTCGTCTTTTTCGCATGCCCCACCAGGCGGTGCGAAGGTTCGCGTATCATCGCGCCGAACAAGAAGGACGTCGCCGTATTCGTTGATTACGATGCCGTTTGCGCCAATATTCATAAAGAACTCGAAGATTGTTGAATATCCATGATGTGATTCTTTTAGCAGGTCCTAAAAAGTTTCATTTTGGATCATAGCCCGGGAGATCTGGTTATGACGTTGGATATGCGGTTCCAGATCGAGAGTAGTTAAACGGCCGTTCTCGACAATGATACGGCCGTTGATGATTGACCAATCGACATTTTGTGGCTTGCAAAAAACCAATGCAGCCACTGGATCGTGCAGCGCTCCGGTATAGGCGAGTTGATCGAGATTATAAGCAATAAAATCAGCGCTTTTTCCCGGCTCGAGACGGCCGATATCATCCCGGCCTAAAACGGAGGCGCTGCCTAAAGTCGCTAATTCCAGAGCTTGCCTGGCGGACATTGAAGCCGCATCCCCGGCGAATCCATGACGTCCCCCTGGTTTTTCGCTGAGATAGCGATCAGGCGCCACGCGTTGTAGGAGCATGGCCAGGCGTGCTTCACTTAATAGGTGGCTACTGTCGTTCGAAGCCGAGCCATCCACACCGAGTCCGACGCGTACATTATTTTGACGCCAATCAATGAGGCGGGCTATACCGCTGGCCAGGCGCATATTGCTGCCCGGGCAGTGAGCGACTCCCGTACCTGTCCGGCTAAAAAGGTCGATTTCAGGATCGCTCATATGGATACAATGAGCGTGCCAGACATCATCCCCTGTCCAGCCTAGAGATTCCACATATGCGACAGGCCGGTAGCCAAAAGTTTCTAGGCAAAAAGTTTCCTCTTCCAACGTTTCGGCCAGGTGAGTGTGCAGCCGCACACCATACGCCCGGGCCAGGTTCGCAGACTCGCGCATCAAGTCCGGCGTAACTGAAAAAGGTGAGCATGGTGCGAGGACAATCCTGATCATCGCCTGTGGATCAGGATTGTGATACTCCTCGATCAATCGCTGGCTGTCCTGCAATATAAAGGATTCATTTTCAGTCACACTATCCGGAGGTAATCCGCCCTGGCTTTCACCGAGGGACATCGATCCGCGTGCGGCATGAAATCGAACACCTATTTCTTGAGCGGCTCGAATTTGGCTGTCTAACGTACAGTCATTTGGGAAAATATATAGATGATCGCTGCTGGTTGTGCAGCCCGAAAGCGCTAATTCTGCCAGACCTGTAAGCGTACTGATATAAACCGCTTCATCGGTCATTCTTGCCCAAATGGGGTAGAGCGTCTTCAACCAGGTAAAGAGGTCAGCTTCCTGGGCAATAACACGGGTCAGTGTTTGATAAAGATGATGGTGTGTATTGATTAATCCTGGCAAGACAATATGGCCGGACATATCCAGTATGGTATCCGCTGTCGTTGGGAGATCGGCCGTTTTCCCGACCTGTTCGATAACATTATCTCGTATGAAAAGAGCACCATCAGGAATTTCCTGACGCTGTTCGTCCATGGTGACTAACATCGTTGCGTTTTTGACTAGAATCGTGCTCATGCTGTACTCCCTTACCCTGCTTTATGCCTCGTGGAGCAGGGTGCCACGGCTAAATTGACATCTATGATTAATGCTACTGTAACACGTGCGTAAAGAGGAGGCCAAACTTTTGCCAATGCCCCATTCGTTGCCATATAATAAGCGGGTTATCGGGGATGTGGCGGAACTGGCAGACGCGCATGACTTAGAATCATGTGCCGCAAGGCGTGTGGGTTCGAGTCCCTCCATCCCCATTTACAATCCTGAGGCGTTGCCGGAGCAACGCTTCTGTTTTTATACAATCTACTTTCTTTTGAGAATTTAAGAAAACTACCTGGCTCCAGGCGAATAAACTGGGGCTGCAAAGGAGATTATTTCGGTGACAATCAATATTCACACGGAAGAGGACGATCAAAGGCAGCTTGAACTTAAGGTTGAGGTGGGTGAGGATCGTATCGAGTCAGCCATGCGCAAAAAGGCGCGAGAACTATCGAATCAAGTGCGGGTTCCTGGGTTTAGACGTGGGAAAGTGCCTTATGGTGTTATCTTGCAGCGCTTCGGCCGCGATGTGGTACGGGCGGAAGCTGTTGAAGACATGGTTCAGGCAATTTATGAAGAGGCCATCATGGAAGCAGAGGCTGTCCCCTATGGACAGCCGAGCCTTGAAAATATGGAGATTGAACCTCTTGTTATGACCTTTATCATTCCTCTAGAACCAGTCGTAAAATTAGGGGATTATCGTTCTATCCGCAAAGATGTTGAAGAAGTAAACATTACTGAGGAAGCTGTCCAGGAAGCATTAGAGCAGGTTCAAACGAGACATCAGGAAGTCGAATCTGTGGATAGGCCGTCTGAACATGGGGATGTGATCGCAATCGGTGGGAAGGGGGAACTTGTTCCCGTGGAAAAGGATGAGGCTGCCGAAGATGAAGATCTGGAAGCTGAAAGCACCGACGAGAATATAGAAACCGGTCTAGAAGTGCTTTTCGATGAAGAGAGCGCGGATATTTTACTGGACAACGAGATAATTTTCCCAGGTACGGACTTTGTCGAAAATCTCGTTGGAAAATCTGCCGGAGATGAGGCTGTTTTTACCATAACCTTCCCTGAAGATTTTGAAGAAGAAGGGCTTGCTGGACGAACGGCCGACTTTCATCTCCATGTCCTCGATGTGAAAAAACGTGAGGTACCTGCGCTTGATGACGAATTGGCGGCCCTCGAGGGGGATTTTGAGACGCTAGATGCCCTGCGTGAAAGCCTTCAAACCCGCCTTCAAGAGCAGGCTGAATCTCAGGCAAAAGAGGATTTGATTGAAGGGATGGTTGACGATCTCCTGGAAGATGCTGAGCTGGTGTATCCGCCGACGGCCGTCGAAATGGAAATCGATGATACCCTTGAGAATTTCAAGAGTCAGATATCACGATCCGGTTGGGATTTTGATGATTATATGCAGCTGCAAGGGCTTTCAGAAGAGGATTTACGAGAAGATTTTCGAGAGAGCTCTGAGCAAAGATTACGCCGCCGTCTTGTGATGCGCCAGTTTGTGCTCGATGAAAAATTACGCATCCAGACAGAAGATGTTGAGGCGCTGATTGATGAACGTATCGGCCGTTTCGATAATGAAGAACTAAGAAATAGTATGCGTGATTTCTATCTAAGCGGCAGTGGTTTTGATATGATTAGCAGCGAAGTGCTCAGTGAAAAGGTTTACGATCGAATTGAAGCCATTTATAACGGTACAGCCCCTGACTTAGAGGCTTTGGCCGAACTCGAAGAAGCCGAAGAAAGCCTCGAAGAGGAAGAATAACGTAAATCTAACGTGCACTCGTTAAAATTGGTTTGTTCAGTGTTGGTTTTATCCGGCATTGGCCATTTTTAATATCCTTGGAAATATATCGGCTTTTCAGCTTAGGAGATGCCAAAATTATGAACTTACCGACATCCCTTGTCCCGATGGTGATTGAGACAACCGGCCGTGGAGAGCGTGCATTTGATATCTATTCGCTGCTTTTGCGGAACCGAATCATCATGTTAGGCACGCCAATTAACGATCAGATATCCAATTTGATCGTGGCTCAATTGCTGTATCTGGACAACGAAGATAATACGCGACCAATCACTATGTATATCAATTCGCCCGGCGGGATGGTGTACTCGGGCATGGCCATTTACGATACGATGCAGCAGGTCCAAAGTCCTGTGGCGACTTACGCAGTTGGTTTCACGGCCAGCTTCGGCACTGTCTTGTTAACCGCCGGTACAAAGGGCATGCGCTATGCGCTGCCTAACGCGACGATCCATATGCATCAGCCGCTTGGTGGTGCCCAGGGTCAGGCTTCAGACATTGCCATCCAGGCAAAGGAAATCTTGCGTCTACGCAGCGACCTTAACCGTATTCTCAGCTACCACACCGGTCAGCCGGTTGATAAAATTGCTAAAGATACGGACCGCGACATTTATATGAGCGCGCGTGAAGCGATGGAATACGGGCTGGTTGACGAAGTGCTTGAAGATCGGACTTTGCCAAGTGAAAATGGCGAGACTGCGCCAAGTGAGAATGGTGATTCTGCTTAGGAAACGAATATAGAAGGTTTTAAACCCTCCCAGAAACAATTGCTAGTTTCTGGGAGGGTTTTTCTTTGCTGCCCTTGTGTTAATGAACCTCAAATTGTGAAATGTAAATTTGCCCCACACCCTGCCAGAACTTATAATCAGCATTCGATGTGCGTTTTTTATGGTTCATCTCAACAACTTAAGGGTTGCATATGACTGCCAGACGTTTGTTACCTCTAGTAATCATAATCATTATTGTATTCATATTAATTGGGCAGGGGAATTTTGACACTGAGAGCGCTAATAACCCTAAGTTCCAAGTTAAGGCCGCTCCCCTACAACAAACAACGCCTACCATCTCTTTCAGTCAAACAACATTAAACGTCATCGAACCTGATGCCGGTGAAAACGAGACGGAAGAAATAAATGTCCAAATTAGCGTCGCTCCTACGAGTGGGAATGCGGCTGAGGTGACTTATAAAAGCGCGAACGGCAGCGCAATTGCTGGAGAAGATTACCTACCTGTTGCCGGTGAACTAACCTTCCCGGCTGGTTCAACAGCTGCGCAGACTATTGAAATTACAATCATTGGTAATAATATTCACCAAGAAGATCGAGAATTCGTGATTTTTCTTACAAATCCTGTCAACGCAACGGTAGGCATTCCTGGGGCGATTACGATTACCATTTTAGATAATGATCCCATTGAGGCGACGAGCACTCCCACGGCGACCCCGGGTGGTGAAGTATACCTTGACCAGTATGAACCGAATAATGTGCCTGAAACAGCCTTTGTAACATCGGCTAATGCGGCTAAATTAACAGATATAAGTTTATGGCCGGTTGGCGACCAAGATTATTTCGCGTTTACTGGAAAGAAAAATACGACTTACGAGGTATTTACAACCGATCTGACGAATGGTCTGGATACTTTATTGCGCGTGTATGATCCTGATGGTGATAAGATTGCTGAGAATGACGATAGGGATGACACAAGCGAGGCATCTCGTGTTGTATTTACCGCTAAAGAGGACGGGAACTATTTCGCAAGGATTACTAATCAGGATTCTGCAAATTCCAGTAACCGAACCTACTCCTTTGAAGTAAGGATAATTACCCCGCCAACACCAACGCCAACAGGTACGCGAATTGGCCAGCTGGATGTCTGTGAACCTAATAATGATTTGGGAAGTGCCTGCCTCATTGGGCCGGGAGAAGTCAAAAGTGGAATGAACTTCATTCCTCCCGAGGGTACAGGGACTGACAATGATTTTTATACGATGCCGATTAAGCCGGGAATACTCTATACATGTCAAACCCAAAACCTCTCGGCGGAAAACGACACCAACATAATATTCCTCGATCAGAATGGGAATGATTTCAATCCACAACTTGGTAATGACGATCGTGCGCCTGGTGACCTGAGCAGTTTACTCTCCTATTATTCGACCTATCAAGGAAATTTGATAATTCTAGTTGGGCCGGTAAATCCACCCTCCTATGAAAATTCTCCGCTCTTTACTTATGACATACAATGTTCAGCCCAGGTGGCTACGCCAACCCCAATTCCGACGCCGACGGTTGTCTGGACAGGTTCTACAGGATCCGGCACGGGATACGTGCAGCCAACGACTGCACCTTTTGCTTCGCCTACCATGGCGGCGGCCACGCCCACACCTATTGACATAGCTAGCCTTTTACCAACGCCTGTCCCACCCCCAATCATTGACTTTCAGCCCCTGCCGACGGCAACGCCAGCCGTAGGGGTCAGGCAGACGACCAGTGTGAAGGTAACAGTTTACTACGACAGTAATTTCAACTATATGCCGGAGTTAACCGAAGGTGTGTCTGATGTAGCTGTGGAACTTTTTGATAATACGACAGGGCAGCTGCTTGCATTTGGTTACACAAATGAAGCAGGGGTTATTCTTTTTGATGCCGTTACTTCTACCGGTGCTGTGCGAATTGATGTTCCCTATCTTAACTATAGCATGGTTGTCGTTGGCTCGAGTGCCAATATATTATTGCGCATTGAACCGCGGAACTTGCCAAGTGAAGTACCATAGATTCTATGTCTGACGAAAATCAAAATGAACCCGCTGGTGGATTCCTGAATGGGCGTGGTCCTATAATTGCCCTTGCTGCGTTGACTCTCATTAGTCTTGCTGCTGTTTGCGCGCTTGGTTACTCTCTCCTCAATGTGAATGGTGTGACTATTGGTGGAGGAGATGATAACGTAGAGCCGACACCTTTTACCCAACCAGGTATTGACATTCCAGCCAATAATGAATCCATTGTTTCCGGTATCAGTGGGGATTCTACTATCTCCCTCACATTAGACATTCCGATGACACTAACGGTTGGTGAGCGCGATTTCGTTGTCCTTCCCCAAACAATTAATCCTGATGGCTCCTGGTCTCCTGGGATTTCTAGTGATTCTTCTGCCGGGTGGGTTTATGGCAGTATTATCAATTACATCATGGCTTTGCAGCCTAGCAGCGAGAATACTGCCTTACTGCAGTCTTTAGCTCCTGGTAGTGAGCTGGTTATGACCACCCAAAGTGGTACGGATTTTGTGTTTGAGGTCGAAGGAAGCCGGCAGGTACCGGTGGATGATTTAAGCGTCTTTTCTCAATTGTCTCCTGGAATGACCCTTGTATTAATGGGTGAAGAGGAAGGAGAACGCCTGATCGTCGACGGCCGTTATACGGTTTCAGATTCACCTTCGGCAAGCGGCGGAGGTGAGGCTAATTCGGATATTGAAATGGGCGAACCCGTGCAGTTGGACGGCATGCAGGTGACCATTGAAAACGCGACGTATATTCCGGATCATCCGGAAACACCTTCTGGGTTTGCTTTCTTTATTTTAGATGGCACCCTTCAAAATACGACCGCGACAACAATTGACGCCGGATCGCTTCGTCCAATATTAATTGACGAATCAGGCAATCAATATGTACAAAATTCCGTCGCCAGCAGTCTGGGGGCAAATCCTCCCCTAACAGGCGGTTTTGTAGCCTCGGGACAAATTCTTCCCTTTTCTATTGGCTATCAAATTCCAACTGGGCTTTCAAGTACGACATTGATTGCACAGCTGTTGCGACAGGATACGGGGGCGGGGGTGCAAATCAAGATTCCTTTTAGCTCAAAAAGCGCTATTGAATCGGCAACGATCACCTTACAAAGTGTTCAGGTTTCGCAAGATTTGTCGAGCATGGTCCTGAGTGGCCAGATAACCAATGGCGGTAACCAACCTATCGTTGTAGCCCAGTCAGATATAACTTTACGCACACCGGATGGCGCTTCATATCTTATTCTGTCCAGCAACCCGCCGTTCCCCTGGACAGTACCCGCCGAGCAAACGCTCTTATATTCTGTAACTTTTCAGCGACCTCTTTCGTCTGACTCGGCCGTTTTTACGGTAGTCAACCAGCCATTCCAGCTGAATAACTTGCAGTAGGCCTGGTTTTTGAGGTTGTTATATATCGTCTGAACGGTCCCCGTTCCCCTTTCTTGTAACCAGAAATTCCAGAGACGAACTTTCACGCTGTCCCCTACTGGTATGGTACAGAACCAATCCAAATAGAATCAATCCTACGCCGATCGCAATTCCCCCCACTTGTAAGGGGCCAATGAAAGGACGGTTAAAATCTGGTCCGACATGCGTACCGATGCCTATTAGATCGGATAGTGCAGTCACATAAGAAAGGACCAGGCCGGTGGCAATCAATCTGGTAGAGATTTCCGCCTGTAAGGAGTGGGGTGCATCATTCGGCCGTTTGGCGTGTAGAACCATGAAAACTCCTAGGGTGAGGAAGGTCAGAGATCCTAAAAAAGCAACTGTTTGAAGAACTCCGAATCCAGGAGTTAGGTTTATACCAAGGTAGTCAGCGGCGATGGCCAGGAAAAGCAGAAGAACGCCAACCGTAAATAACAGGACAATGACTATATTACGCAGTCTATTTGTTTTTGAGTTGTTCATAGTCTATAAACAAAAACGCCGCGCAATAATACGCGGCGTTGCCTTCTTCTCCTGGTCGGGGCAGCGGGATTCGAACCCACGACCTCTTCAACCCCATTGAAGCGCGCTACCAGACTGCGCCATGCCCCGACGGAAGGCGCATTATAACATTCACGAATGGGCTCGGCAACCATACTTAAGTGGTTACAAATTGCTCAAGATACAACGCAAGCAAAGTGAGGAGCCCTAGCGAAAAATTGTAACCAAAATGGACAAAAATCGCGACTGTTGTACTGCTGTATTTGCGAACCAGGCCCAGGATCAGGCCCAGGAAAAAAACGACAAAAGTGATTGGTGTTAGCCCGTATTGAATATGTACAATTGCGAAGAGGAGTGACGTTAAGGGAAGGCCAAAGACAGGCTGCAATGCTCCCCGGAATAACATCTCTTCTCCAATACCGGAAGCCAACGCCAGGATAAACCACTTGTCAATACTGTCAAATCCGGCAAGGAGGGCCTCATTAAGACTACCCAATTGTGCTGCCTGCTCGGGATCAAGCAGCGCCCAGATCCCACCAATTGTTGCCTGAATGATAATCAAGACCAAAATTAAACCTGATCCCATGAGCAGCTGCCCAAACGTCGGTCTGTCTAAACCCAAACGATTGTAAACTCCGGCCAGATCGCGCCGTATAAATAGTCCTGCACCTGTTAGCGCCAGTAAGACGAAGCCGGTTTGTTGCAAAACTACGTCAATTACGGATACGGTCAGTTCCGTGATATCCAGCTGCTGTAATAAATCTTGGCTCAACGATAGGGCTGTATTTCCAACTAGGTATCCGACCAATACCAAAGCGGTTAAATGCACTGGAGAATTAACATCTACTGCTATGAATTTGGCCAGGAGACTTCTAAATGGAAGCCAACAAACGAAGATGCCCCAAAGGCCGGTAGCCAGCAGGATCAATGCTATGACCTGAACATCGCCTTGCCCAATATTAGAATCCAATAGTTGAAGAAAAGCTTCTCCCGGTAAGAAGAGGATACCCAGGCTGAGCAGGCTGAGAACGCTGTTTAGGAAAACCAACAGCCATGTAAAGGTTTTTTTGGTTTCGGGATTTTCGCTGACTGCTACTTTATTGGCGGCTAAGGTCAAGATCAAGACCAGTGCCAGTGGTATTAATATGCTCATTAAAGCGCTTAATTCTTTAGACTTTTCAAGTAATTATAAAGAAGTCCAAGGACAGTGGCTGGCTCTGCGGGTTTTTCCCTTCCTACACTACCTGTAGCGCGGCTGCGACTGATATGCAAATATCTGCGTGCTCGCGTGATACCGACATAAAGTAAACGCAATCGTTCGCTGATTACCTCGATATGTGCAGAATCTGTTGCTGTAAGATCCTTGTGAAGACCGGCATCCCCCTGCATTAAGAACCTCAGCTGCGCGAGTGACTCGGCTATCAAATCTCCATAGTACTCATGGACACCGTGAAAAGGAGCCTCCAGGTCGCTTGGAATCCAAAATCCATCAATACCGACCAGGAAAACCGCATCCCATTCAAGTCCTTTTGCGGAGTGTTGTGTTGAAAGCGTGATCCGGCCTGGTTGTGGTTCAAACCCATAGTCACCTGGCCGAGCTAATGGGATGCCTCGCCGGCCCGCGGCCAGGCTTGCCAACTCTGCTGATAGCTCAGGCAGACGCCAATCAGGGTGCATTTCCTGCCAATAGCGTAAGACAATGGCTAACTGGTAAGCAATAGCCAGATCGGATTCATGAGCATCTTCATAAGAGAATAACTCATCACCAAGTGTAAGGGCGAGATCATCAACGGGCAGCGTTCGTATCTCGAACATTTTTTGTAAAAAAATCGAGAATCGGGTGATATGCTGGATGTCTTCTTCGCTGGCCACATTGGCCGGTAAGCTTTTTATAAAATCTTCCTCTGCCCATGGGAATAGAAATGATTCGGGTTGGTAGACACTTTTTAATATCGCAGTTAGACGACTTAAGGACTCTTCCGGAAAGCTTGCCGCCGGGTGACCTAATTCATGGAGACTGACTATGGAGGCCGCAAGCGCGCGTCCATCCTGAGGATTTGCAAGAACTGCGAGAACCGAATTCATTGCGGTCGCTATTTCTCTTTCGCGAGTTCCACCACGTAAAAGATTATCATAGGATGCTTCGAGTTCATCAAGTCCATCGGCTGTTATGTAACCAATATTGTGTGTCGGCACCAAGATGGCCAATGTATGATGCGGGTGCGCTTTAGCATACTGAGCCGCAAGTTTCGCAACTGCAGGGAGTTCTTCGTCTTCCCTGTGCTTATACACTTTGATTTTAAACTCTGATTCAGCGTCAGAAGGGTTTTGCTGCGCATCACCCGGTGGCGCCGCCAGTATGTGCTGGCGACGAAAAGTGTTACTGCGCACTTCTGGAATAGGGTGATGATCAATTACCCAGTCAACCATTTTATTGGCTGCTGTAAATATTATAGGTGCTGATCGTCCGCTGTTTGGTAGGGGGAGAGCAAGCACATCTTCGCGGTCGATAAAATCATTAAAGAATTGCGGGTGAGCGGCGGTAAAGGTGCTGGTGATCGCTTGATTCGGATCACCAACCCGAACCCAATTACCGCCAGCGCCTGTTAGTGTGGAAAGCAGGACTTCCTGTAAAGGGACGCTGTCCTGAGCTTCATCCTCCAGAACGTAAGGCCAGCGTCTTTGCAGTTCCTTTACCAGGTCTGGTCTGGCTTCTAATAAATCGGTTGCTCTCCAGATCAGGTCATCAAAATCCAGGACACCTTGTTGGTCGAGAATTCGTTGGTAGCGATCGTAAATACCGGCGAGCATAATCAACAGTGGAGAGGTCTCGACCTGCTCTAGCGCCGCTAAAGCGTTGCGCCCGCTTGCACCCGATGCAGGGAGGCGCGATTCGATATCATGCGCACTATACCGTTCGTTTTTAGCGGCGCGGATTAATGAGCGGGCAGTTCTTAAGACGGTGTCTCGCCAGCGAGTCTGTCCCCGCGGGCTGTCACCTACTTCAAATGCTGCCCACAAATCAGGATGTGCTTCGATCCAATTGTCCAATGCCTGGCCGAGAAAATGATTTGATTGAGTTTCATCCGTTACGGTGGGATCGGCCGTATCAGGCCCCAAACCACTTTCACTAACGCGAACGATTTCTAGTGCCAGGCTGTGAAGAGTACGCACATCGTAGCCGTGATCTGGGGGTAATTCTAACTCTTCAAGATTCTTGCGAACTCTTGCGCGGAAAGTGTCAACACTGGCGTTAAGATAAGTAACGATTAGAACCCGTTGATCTCCGTTGGGATTTAAGAATGGGTTGTCGCCTGCATATCCTTCTGCGAGGAGTTTGCTGGTAAGCAGGGCAAGGGTAAATGTCTTGCCGCTGCCGGGAACGGCGCTAACAGCCATACGGCCGTTACGGTAGGCAATGATCTTTTCTTGGGCAGGCCGGAGACTGATCATTTATGGTTGCACCACCGATGGGAGATATACCCGGCAGGAGCTCTGGCCGAATCGCTCTCCTTTCATAACCTCCGGCGTACTACGTCCGCTCTGTTCCCAAAGGTCATACAGAACGTCGCCCCGATTTTGGCCGGTGTTGGAATTATTATCGCGCAAGAATTCAATATACTCCTTCGAAGCGATTTGGTAAACGAGGCGGACGTTACCCCAGGTAACTTCTTCTGGCAGCTTATAAGTCGTTATGTCCCAATATTGGCCATCTGCATAACGTGCTGGATCCGGCTGGCCATTTGTATAGGGCGCGGCCTGGCTTGCATTATATTCTTCAAATGAATAGCCGCGTGGCGGAATGCGATTATCACTGACGATCATATTATTGAGCACAAAATGAAATGATGGGCCGGCCGGCAGCCCTAGCTGCGCTGCCCAATCGGCCGTTAACCCTTGTTTTGATTCGTATATTTTTAGTGATGGATCATCTGCAAGACCGAATAAATCCCCTGTAATGGGTTTATAAGCGCCTGAAGTGTAGACCAAACGACAGTTTTCGTCATAACCTTCTATTTGCAGCCACATCCTTCGCCCTTCAACATAACCGCTCGGCAGCTTATGGCCGCTGTCATTAAAAACAGTCACGGTGAGTTCTTCCCCTACTTGCTCAACTTCAAGTCGCGCGGCATTTTGCAGCATCGTGCGTGCTCTTAAGACCCCATTATCCAAAGCGTCTCGTCTGGGAGATCCTTCGACAAAATCAGTGCCAAATTCGGGATCGAGAACGATGATTTGCGGAACCCAGGTATTAGCGCCGGTCAGATCATGCAGCGGCATATCATCCCGTACAAAGCCGCTGCCAGTGTAATAAGCGCCCGCGCTGCCTGTAATGTCCCGCATGTGGCAATCCTGGCAGATCGAAACATGCGTTTTATTCCCACCAAACTGCGGCGCTTCAACCCCTTCAGGTGTATTGTATGCGCTGAGTTTCCACTCGGTAAAAGTTCGTTCGATTGGGAAACCTACAGTGATATCTCCCGGCTCATCAAGCGGGTTGGGCTGGTAACTCTGGCTTTCTTCATCCCAGGTGAATAATGGATTGTTGATATCATGGCAGTTACCGCAGATTTCTGATTCTTGATGAAAAGGTGAAATTAATGTGCTGGCCCCATCCGTTAAATGCGGATCGTCATTTAAATCTGCGACAATATCAAAAGGTCCGCGCCGGCGATCTTCCGGATCGACAATCATTTGGCCGCTGCCGGTAAATAGTGAAGAAACCGGATATTCCAGATCCGTTAAGATTTGTGTATCTTCTTGAGGATTATTGGGATCGGCTTGTGGGTTTAAAAGACGGTGACAAACCTCGCACTGCACCCCTTCGATGTCCTGATCAGTCATTTCTGAACCATCCGGCGTACTGGAACGACCTTCCAGCCATCCGCGTGGTAGATGGCAGCGCAGGCAAAACTCTCCTGCCCCGGCTGCACCAAGATTCGCAATATCCAAGGCTGCGTAGAAAAGTGGATCGCGCCCGGACTGGGCCATCATACTGCCCTGCCATGCCTGCCAGGTTCTGGTTTCAGGGTCTTGTCCTGGCGCGGGATCATAATTGGCGTGACAATTCGTGCATGCTGACGGATCAGACATTGTTTGATGCAGAGACTCAGGCTGGGTCCCGGGTAAAATGAAGTCATTAGGCGTACTGGAGACCAGCGGGAATTCCGCTGCCATGCCCTCTATTGGTCCTGCGGCGGCTGGTGCAGCGGTCGACATGGTGAGGAATTGGCCCATCATGATAACGAGCACGAGCATAATCAAAAAAACAAAGCTTGAGGATTTGAAATTGCGCATCGAGGACTCTTCGGTTTATTACCACATCTACGACGGTTAGTATTATAATCCCGCTCGTTTGCCAACGCATCCTATAAAAGATTGCGGGGTAAGAAGTAGTGAATGATACCTCTAATTGGCTAAATAATTGTGAATAAGAAAAAGCACCTTGTTCTCTTGTTGATAGTTTCAGTCTTTGGCCTCTCGATGCTTGTCCATGGCAGCCGGTTACCTCTGGCTCAAGCTGGTCAGCCCGGCGAAGCAACGGCCGTTCCAAGAGTGGTTGATAAAAGATTTGGAGCGATTGAATCCTTTTGGGCGCCGCAGGAAGCGGCCGAATTAGGTGTGGGGTGGGAGCGCATCCTCTTCTATTGGAACGAAATTCAGCCCACAGGACCTGATGATTGGAACACCCTGCATGTCTTGGAGGAATGGCTGGTAGAGGCGGAAAGCCAGGACCGGATCGTGCTCGGCCTTCTGAAAAATACCCCCGATTGGGCAACGGACGGCGCCCCATATTCAGGCGTCCCTCGCGGACTTTATTTGCCGATAGATGACCCGGAGAATTTATGGGCAAACTATATACGGCGTGTCGTAGAGTATTATGGACCGCGTGGGGTTCACAATTGGGTTATTTGGAATGAACCCGAGATCAAAGAAGGGATCTATGGACACGAATTCGCAGGGGACGTAGAAGACTATATTCGTCTTTTGCAGGTCGCGTACCTGGTTGCAAAAGAGTATGATCCACAGTCGGTCATTCATCTGGCCGGCTACTCATATTGGCACGATCCTGAATATTTAACCCAATTTTTCGAAACATTAACAGCGATGCCGGACGCGGCCGAATCGAATTATTTTTTTGATGTACTTTCACTACACATCTATTTTCGTGTGGAGACCGTTTGGGATCTCGTGCGCCAGGTAGATGATCTTCAGAATTCTTTCGGCATAGACAAACCAATCTGGATCAATGAGACCAATGCTGCCCCGAATCTCGATCCCTGGTGGCCAGTTGTACGGCCGATGTTTCAGGTTGATCTCGATCAGCAAGCGTGGTATTTAGTTCAGGCCTACGCACTGGGATTTGCAGCCGGAGCCGACAGTATTGGAGTTTACAAATTAATCGATATCCTCTTACCTGAAGGCGGCGAGTCTTTTGGTATCTTGCGACCTGATTACTCGCGGCGGCCTGCCTATCTGGCATACTTAACGACGATCAAGCTGCTTGAAGGTTTTTCAGGACCGATAGATATACAACGGGCGGATGATTTCTTCATCGTTACTTTTAGAAAAGATGACCAGACCATCCGCATACTTTGGTCTAGGAAGGATAATGCCTTGAGCTTGCAGATCCCGGCGCTCGCCGGAAGTGC